>Ga0247825_10000418_pt1 | contig 26898 bp, 23 predicted proteins | sample 13C_Vanillin_Day_FD_194413 | JGI IMG/M metagenome (GOLD analysis project Ga0247825, IMG submission 194413) | Soil microbial communities from agricultural site in Penn Yan, New York, United States - 13C_Vanillin_Day48 | ecosystem: Environmental > Terrestrial > Soil > Agricultural land | place... | reverse complement strand
CCAATGCCTGTCGTCACCAGGGCGAACACGAGCGGCCACTGCAGCACCAGCCAGGTCCACTCGAATGGCGCGCCCCATCCGGTTGTCTGTCCCAGCCTTTCTGCAAGGGCCTGCCCGCCCAGGACCACTGACAAGGCGACGAGGACGATCACGCGAATGCCGAGTGCCTCAGCGTGGCGCATGAAGGCGACGAAATCGCCGAGCGATCCGTGCTTGTCGTGCACGCCGTAGAAATCGGCGACGTCGTATCCGTTGTCGCGGTTGGGCGAAGGATAGAACGGCTGCAGCCATACGCACGTTACCCCGAGCCCCTGCAAGTAGTCGAGGCGGCGCATCAGACCTTCGAAGTCGCCGACGCCGTCCCCATTGGCATCCTGGTATTTCTCGACGTCAAGACAGTAGATGACGGCGTTCTTGTACCAGAGGTCATCAATAGACATGATTTGTCTGGGAATGCAAGAGCCGTGACTCACGGCGCCGGCGCGGCGCTCGAGTGCCGCTACAGCATTCTTGGTGTTGCACCGCAATCTCTTTCGGGCAGGAGGACAGGGCTCCGGTGAAGGCCGTCAGCCGTTTGCTGGCGCTGGACTGCGAGATCGTCGGAAGCGTGTCCGACGTCAGCGCGCTGCTGGAGGCGGCCCAACGACTCGCGCCCGACGTAATCGTGCTCGATGTGAACCTCCCAAACGTCCACTCGCTGGAGGCGTCCTTCGACACCGAGTAGCCAGCCAACCGCGAGCGCAAGGCAAACCACCTGGCTTGCTGGCGCCACCTTGCGACCGAAATCAGAGACTAGCGCGGGCCTCATCTCGCCTACCGCACCGCGCCGAAGCCGCCCGAGCCGAGAAATGTGTAGAACACGCCGACCCTCGAGCGCGACCGCGCCTCGTCCGGCAGCTCGAGATAGTCCGAGCTGCGGCCTGCAAGTTGATAAGTGAGGTCGAGGGCGTGCCGTCGATAGACGCGAATCGCGAGCGAGGCATCTCCCACGAAGATCGAATCGCGCTGGCCGGTGCCGAACCCACCGAGGGCGCTGACGAAGTAATCCCGCGCGGTCAAATCCAGGGCGGCCCGGCGCCCGGCGATCAATCGCACGTTCACGAGTGCCTGCGGAGCGAGACCGTAGTGGTAGTCGCGCCCGTCCGTCTGCCCGAGAGCACGCACCGCGGCGTAGCCTCCTCCCAGAAGCCCGGAACTCTGCACCACCAGCGACTCGGATATCGATGCTTGCAGAGTGGTGCCGAACGAGAACGCCGTGGTGGACAAACGAAAGTCGTCGGGCGTGAAGTAGTCGTAGGTGCCATAGACGCCCCAGATGCCGGCGAGGTGCCCCGCTCCGTAGTCGGTCCCGGCAATCAGACCGCGCGTCGACAGCTGTTCCAGTCCGTCGGTGGAGACCCGGCTCTCGATTCTGAAGTAATCGAACGGGCGCTCGTGGCGGTAACTGGCGTTTCCCGGATACCCGTAGTCCATCGACAACGCGAGATGCGGTTGATTCAGCGCCAGCGAGGACAGCGATCGTGAACGGCCGGTTGCAATGGCGGTTGTGCCGAATTGGATGCGGATGTCGGAGAACGGTGCGGCATCGGGCGCGAGCGATCCCGCGGGATTGCCGACAAGGGCGTGATTGATGCCGGTCGGCGGAGAGGTGAGCACCGCCGCCAGCTTTCGCCAGGCGCCTGATCCATGCTCAGCGCGCTCCAGCAGGAGACGGGAGATGCGAAAGAGCGGCTCGCCCAAAAACGAGCCGGCGATGCCGCTGGCAATCTGATCGTTTCGAGAGGGCGGCGTGGTTTCGCCGGCGATTTCCCAGAGCGCGCTCCCCGCAAACGTATACGCCACCGACGGCCAGTAGCTTAGGCCGTTCGATCGGGCGATTCCGTGATACATCGCACCTTGGTACGGATGCCCGACCTGATTGATCTCGAACGGATCGTCGTCGACGACCCAGGGGCCGCGCAGATTGCGGCGGATAGAGGCGGGCGTCACGTCGAAGGTGGCGGGATCGAGCAGCAGGCGCCCTCCGAGATTTACGGCCGCGTCCATCACCACGATCTCGACCACCGGAAGAACGTAGCTTTTGTGGCCGCCATCATCTTGCGGCAGCGCGGCTCGCATACCCGCACCTGTCGCGCACGCGGCGCTGAGTCCGCACGCGAGCACGGCACCAAGCGCCCGGGCGTTGGGAGCCATGCCTCCGCCGCTGCATCGAGTGTGCCAGCCGGGTTACATGACGACCTCGGGGCTACTAGCTGATTGATGTGGCCGTGTGCATCGCCGATCAAAGCCTGAACGGTGGCGCTCAACCGTAGCACTACGCACATCCGCGCGAAGTATCTCAGGCGTAGCGTCCGCGCGCCAGCGGCCACGTTCCAACGACGTGATGTAGACCGATTCGTTCGGTGCCGGTCCCAGAGCAGCGGCGCGGATTGCGATTACCCAAACGGCGATCTGGCGGGGGCGCCAAAGAAGTGGGCATGTACGTCATGGCTCCGTGTCGAGCCGCACTTGGATTGTCGTCTCGCGGCCCAATACTTCTTCATCCGCTTCGATACTTCCGCCCGAGCGCCCGACATCCCCCGTCGCTTTCTTTTGCGCCCCTTCCCGATTTCGATCCCAGACCCCCGACTGCGCTTGCCTTTAGCCCCACCACGTAGATCAGGAAATGCCTTGTAGATATCATTCAGTTCTGCGGTCAGCTCTCCGCGATGCGGGCTGGCGTGGCGACAATGCGTCCGTCTGACGGCGCTGAGACCGGGCGCGTGATCGGTGTGTCCTTGCCAAGCGCCAGATGTGTGCGCGAGCGCATGTAGTACGTCACGTAATCCGTGATCACACGGTGAAGGCCTGCCGGGCTGATAACGATGATGTGATCAACGCACTCGCGTCGGATTGAGCCGATGACGCGCCACGTAGCGTTTTGCCAGGGCGATCGCGGCGCCGTGCGAATTGTCTGCACACTGCCCGTTTGATCCAGATCAAATGGAAAGATTTGTAGACAAACTGTATACCTCCCGCTGGACCTCTCTTCAAATAGAAAGCACCGTGAAACGATTCATCGCCACCGTTCTGCTCGTCAGCTTCTTCGCACCCTCAGCGCATCTACTGGCAGTCGATAAAGACAAAGCCGCGTATTTCGGCGGGACCGTTTTGATCTTCGTCGGCGCAAAGGATCCGGTCGAGGGTCGCATCGACACTGCCAATCCTGACTTCCTCATCCTCCGCGCCCAGTCGAAACCCTTCGAAGGGCAGGAGCTGCAGATCCCTTACAAACAGATTCAGGATTTAGAGTATGGCCAGAAGGCGGGGAGGAGAGTGGGAGCAGCGATCGGCTACTCCTTGCTCCTCGGACCTCTCGGGCTCCTGACGCTCTTCTCCAAGAAACCGTGGAAGGATGAGGTGGAAAAGGAGCAGGTGGCTGTCATCGAACTGGGGAAGGACATCGTCCGGGCTGCGCTTCCGATTGTGAAGACGAGGAGCGGGAAAGAGATCACCTACCAAGATGAGGAAGCCAAGAAAGCTGCTGGAGGTGGCGCGTAGGACTTCACCGTAGCCGGATGGCTGGACAATGCTCTCCGTTGTGGTGTGAGAAGAGGGTGGGGCTCCATACTTTTTTTATTCGATGACGTCTACCCAGCCTTCCGCGAGATCATCGATGAGTATGCATTGCCGAGCACGGCTCGCGTAGCGGGTTCATCTGCGCCTTTGGGGACCATCCACCAACAGCCACACGCCCGACAGCGGAAAAAATCAACTTTCGGAGAGTAGAGGACGTCAGCGAGATCCACGATGTCTCTGGATCCCCCACATTCTGGGCACTGGTCACGGGCTGAGGCCATAAGTGGCTTCCCCGAATGTTTGGCTGGAGAGGTGCCATTCTAGCGATTGCCGTGTCTGTGTCAATCAGCGGGTTTGTCAAAGGCACATCATGGAAATTGGGCGTTGGAGGCCGATACCTGGGACCACTGCGCTATCTCGTCCGGTTCCTCGGACAACTGCAATCGCCACGATCCCAACCGCAGGGCTCGGGCAGCCAGGATAATTGAACAATGGCCAAACAGGCACCGAAACCAAAGAAACTCAGGCCAAAAGAGAAGCGGGTCGTGACCACTGACCAGTCGTTGCTCTCGGCCCAGCCAAGACCGCAGCCCAAAGCGTGGCCACGCTCCTGAGGGACTTCAAAAAGGCCCACGCTGACGGCATGGCGGCGTTGCAGAAGCAAGACTTCGATGCCCTCGGGGACGCAATCAAACGAGAGCGCGATCTCATTGAGACCCAGAGCGAGATGATCGAACAAGCACTGGGAAGAAGTCCACGCGGCGGAAGTAGATTCCCGCTCACCGACCCCCGAGGAATCCGCCACTCCGTCGAAGTCACCGCTGAATCACGGACGGCAGAGGAATTGCGCAAGGACCTGGCGTCGGCCAAGCGATACGCCGAACAGAAGTCCATAGTCGGACAAACGAACGTCCGCTGTTGTACGAGCCTTGTCGGTGTGACCTCAGGGCACTGCGGCACGGGACCGACTCAACGAAATCGCCGTAAGTGATCGGGCGACAGTGGGAGGTCTTACACAATTTCTACCGAGGCCCGTCCTCAGTTCAGTTCAAACCGCTGAATAGAAGGGTGATCGCGTCCGCGCTGGGAAGAACGCCGACGTGTGCGATAATCCTCTGAAGTCCACTCGCAAATCGTTGATTCTAAACGGAGAGATGTCCGAGTGGTTGAAGGAGCACGCTTGGAAATTGATTCCGCTCGCGCGTGCTGACGCACACCGAAACGCACCAACGCACTTCCGATCAACGACTTCCCGCAACAACGATCCGCTTCAGCGTATCCCCGTAAATGACGGTATTGCCCCCGGGGTGTCGGGGGTATGTGACACAGTTCTGACACAAAACGGCTGCTGATTTACGGCGACACACATCGACGAACATCGCTTCGTACGAAAGAGCGTCGCATGACCGGCTTTAACTTAATGCCGGCTGCTCGCTGATGCGGTGATCGGAGTTCAGGGCCTCACTGCTCTGGCCGTGAACGTTCGGATACTCACGTCACGGATACCCACTTCGCTTGGAACGTTAGAACGTTATCAAAACCCAAGCGCAATACAAGGAAGCCCCTTGGCCGCTCGTCTGCAGCGCCGACACTGGCCGCAGCAACTCAGGGTTGAAGAACCGGCTTGCAAGGGCCGCCACGATGATCGGCTAAACCGATCACGGCGGCATAGACCAGCAGGGTCCCGCATTGCCGATCACCCAGCTCTTGAAAAGGCCGTAGCCGATGAAAAGCAGCACATGAGTGAGAGCTCCAGCCGCGAACGCCACGCCCATGACCTTGCCGCTGTATGGCCCGCGAATCGCGCAGGCATAAATGACCCCGATGGACAGCAGCCCACGCGACGCTCAGGCTCCTGCTCTTCGCTTGTTAAAACGTCTATCGAGGTTTCGCATCGTCCTTCGCATCGCCTGCTCGACGGATCGTCTGACGAGCGTCCTATCGAAGAGACCCGCGAAACCCGTTCGCGGCTCGTATTCGACGATGAGCCGGTATACGCAGCCATCGCGCGCGGCTTCAAAGTGGCGTTCATGGCGAACATCGGGCAACCCTCGCTGCCGGCTTACGTACGTGACGGATGCGTCCTTTTGGAACGCTTCCAATTCCATATTCAAGGCGCGCTCGCGATTGAGCAGCTTGATCACGACTGTTGCTCTATCACCGGGGTTGCGCCAGACTGCCGCAGCGGGATTTTCGATACGAATGAAATCGGGCCAATACTCAGGCCAGTTCTTCATGTCTGTGATATAGGCAAATGCCTCGGCGACGGAGACATCAAAGGTGTGAATCACTTCGATGCGCAACATGAGAACCTCGTGTTATCTGTCGGGGGACGCGTACCGATTGCTCAGCGTGGGCTGCGGTTGCTGCTCGCCGGTTCCGCGCATAGGCGATTCGCATTCACTCACCGCAACTTGGGCAGCGATCGCTTTCTGGTTCGGGACCGATAATCAGCTGAGCGTTCGCGCGGACCGATAGGATGGGGCCCATCGGATGTCTGACACAGAGCTGAAGTTCGCGCAGGTCGAGGGCCACTCGATCGCGTACCGTGAGGGCGGGCAAGGCCCTGCGCTTGTTCTCCTTCATGGATTCCTCTGCGATTCACGGTGTTGGCGTCGCCAAGTCACGGAGCTGTCCGATCGCTTCAGGGTCGTGGCGTGGGACGCGCCAGGCGCCGGGTCATCCTCGGATCCCACGGAGCCGTTCACAACGGCGGACTCCGCGCGTTGTCTTGCGCGCTTCCTTGACGAACTCGGTGTCGTGCGTGCCCACATCCTCGGTCTATCGTGGGGTGGGATTCTGGCCCAGGTGTTCTACCGCATATATCCCCAACGCCTGCGCTGTCTCGTTCTGGCCGACACGTATGCCGGCTGGAAGGGATCACTCCCTGAGCCGGTGTGCAGAGAACGGTTGGCGAGCTGCCTCCGTGACGCGAGCGCGCCATCCGGCGCCCTTGTCGCTAAGATGCTGCCCGGCATCTTCAGCGATGGCGCTCCTCAAGACATTCAGGACGAGCAGTCGACCATCATGTCCGAGTTCCACCCGGTTGGCTTCCGTCTGATGTCGATCTCATCCGCCGAGACGGACACTCGAGATCTCCTCCCGAGGATTCAGGTGCCCACGCTGTTGCTGTGGGGCGACAGGGATCGTCGCAGCCCGGTGCACGTCGCAGAGCAACTGCGCGCCGCAATTCCCGGCGCCGAGCTTGCGATCATCCCGGAGGCTGGACACCTCAGTAACATGGAGCAACCGGAAGTCTTCAATGCACACGTTCGTCGCTTCTGTCTGAGCCGAGACACAGAGTGACCACGCCCCACGGCTTCGTGTCGGACAGTCGTTTGGAAACCGTCGGGCAGGTGTAGCTGGGCGTCCCGCCGGAGTTTCCATTCGTGGTGTTCTGACGCAATTATCACCATCTGAATGTGATCGCGAGACGTCGTTATCGGCTACAGGCCCCCGACGGTTTCCAGTCAGAGGGGATGCCTCTTTCCTGCGCCGAATCATGGATGACCAGGGCGAACGCACGCCGAATCGTCGTACCAGTGACATTGAGTTCCATTGGAGTATTGCCTCCCACCGTCATGGTTCCACCGGCCCGACCCCTGGTGGCGCCAGCCGGAGTCTCCAGACACTGCTCTCCCGCCAGCACGTACCAGCCTTCGGGGCCCGGGTGTGTATGGACCCTCGAATTGTCGCCGGGCCGCATGACCGGTAAGAGAGCACCGCGGCATAGCTCCTTGCTGTGGGAAGCTGCAGTGGTCCGACGGTGGCGACCGCTTCGCCCCCGCGTGGGGCAGAGTCTCGGGGTCCGAATTCGGAGAGCCACACTCGCCCGTCTTCCTCCACGACAAGTCCGGACGCACTCTTGGCCGCCTCCGCAGCCTTCCTGGTTGGAAACGCGCGCAAATGCCAGTAGACGGATGCCTGGCTGAAATGAAGTCCGGTCACCGTGGCGATGTTGAAGCAGCCGAACTCCGGTCGCTTCTCACCCGGCGGCACGTCCACACAGGCCACTTCTGTCAGGTGATTGTGTCCAGCGGTGGCGGGCACCTGAGCCTGCATGTGGCCGACTGGCGCGATGTGAAAAGGTAACAAGTACAGTGCGAGCACGCCGATGAATGAAGCTTTGGCCAAGTGTGATCCTCCGAAAAGCCGCGCATTGGCGACAGGTGGGTCCACTTTGGACCAGCGGAAATCATCTTACGGGGTTTCGGGCGGGATATGACGCAGTTCCGACACAATCCGGCCCGCGACCTGCGAAGAATAGTCCGCCAGTGACGGCGGCGTTAAGACACTCGCCAGTCGGCCGGGACTCGCGGATCCGGAAGATAAACGCAGAACGTACCGGTGCGGATCGTGCGATCGAGGTGCGCTCCCAATGCCGGGTGCGCGACTCGAATGCGTGCCATGGCGCGTCGTATCGCGAGCGTCACGCTGGCCCTGGCCCGCTCGGCGTTGGAGCCGACGCGGCGGTCGCGTCCGCCGAGTCCGACCGCCCGCGCAAGCTCACGCGCGAGGAAACGCCGTTCGGCCATGGCTTGCTCCGTTCGATACGAGTCGCCGCATTGGTGTGCTTCTTCAAGATCGGACTCGATCTCGGCGAGGCGGCGGCGGTAAGCCTCCTTCGCGCGCCGGTCGAGCACCTCGCCGGCATCGCGCGACAGCGCGAGCGACGCCTCGCGGTCGAGATCGCCGTCATGCGGTGATGCGGCGCGCTCGTCCTCGATGACGAGATCCAGCGCGTGGATCTCGCGTCCCGGCTGCGTGAGCAGCCGCGAGAGATACCGCAGGCCCTTTGCGTCGCGCAGCCGCGTGGTGCGGCCGTCGAACGCGACCGACCAGTAGTCGCCTTCGCGACAGAACCGATGTTCTTCCCCCGTCGAGCCCGCGCGGATCTCGCGCGCCGGCGGTGACGCAGGCATCGCGGCCGTCTGCGGCGGAGATGGCAATTCGAGTCGATCGAACATCGCGCCCGCCGCTGCCGTCTCGGCGTTGCCGCGAGCGCCGTGGCCGGCCGCCGTCAATGCCTGGCCAAGCAACAGGCGCGCCGCGGCCGATTCATACGGTGCGACGACCTCGCTCCACTGATGCGCGGCGGCTTCGAACAAGCCCGCGGCGCTCGCGCCATCGTTCAGCGCCAGCTGTACCCGGCCGCGAGCGACCAGCGCCGCGGCGCTCAGCGCGGCGCTCTTGAACGCCTCCGCGATGCGCGTCAGCTCGACGGCCGCGGATTCGGCCCGAGAGATCTCGCCGGCGGCAATCGCGATCTCGACATACGCATCAAGCAGCGGCGCCCGTCGCAAATCACTGTTCGGCGGCAGCTCTTTGGAGGGCACGGTGGCCGGATGGTCGAGCGCCTCCTGGATCAGCCCCAGCGCGAGGGCGACGTCGCCTTGCGCGAGCCGCATCAACGCCAGGCCGGGTTGCGGATCCCAGCCGTTCTCCTGCGCCTCAATGAAGGCCGCTTCCGCGCCCGCCAGGTCGCCCTTTCGCAGACGGATGCGGCCAAGCTCGGTCAGCGGCCAACCCAACTCGCGCCGGAGGTACGGCCGCAGCTCGTCGCAGGCGGCGAGCGCTTCGCGCTCCGCTTCGCCGCACGCGCCGCGCAACCGCAGAATCTCGGCGCGATGGATGCGGCACCGGCCGTGAATGCTGCCCACCGGCTGCCCCTGCCGCCAGCGCTCCATCGCTTGCGTCCATTGCTCGGCGAGGTCGTACTGCGCGATCGCCTGGAAGGCGCAGACCACCTCGCAGTAGACGACGCCGGTAGACAGCGGATCGATCTCACCGGAAACGGCGGCCACCGCGGCTTCGTTGAGCAGCTCGATGCCCGCCGCCACATCGCCCTGCAAAATCAGGCACCGCGCCTCGGCGACGCGTCCGAGCGCGGCCGCCGTGGGCTCGTGAATCGTTCCGATGTCGATCGCGCGACGAGCCCATTGTCGCGCGCGCTCGAAATCGCCGGACAGCATCCGCTCGTAGCTTCGTACCACCGCCAGCCACGCATGCACGGGCGTGTCGCCGTGCCCGTCCAAAAGCCGTTCGGCGCGCGCCACCCACCCGCGTATGGGCGCGAGCAGGGCGGTGTCGAACAGCAGATGCAGGGCAACGCGCGCGGCGGCGCCCGCCGCCGCGAGATGGTTACCGCCGCGGATCGCTTCAGTGTGGAGGCGCTCCCATGCGTCGATCGTCACGTCGACGTGGCCGGAGGCGTACGCGGACATCGCGAGCAGTTCCAGGGCCGATCCGCTCAGGCCCGTTGCCGCGTGGGCCGGCGCGAGCAGCTCGTAGGTCAGCCGCCAGTCGCCGCGGCCGGCAGCGTCGCGGGCGCGATCCAGAAGTGTGATGTCGGCAGGCTCGGCCATAGTGTGGCAGCGGTGATCCGCCGCACGATTCTCCGGAAAAAGCAACCGTTCCCACCGTAACACGCGTTGTTACGCCTTCGGATCAAACCGCTCGCTCACAAGGAGGGACCGTGAACATGACCCGATCGATCGCCGTTCGTTGCGCCGCAGTTGCCGTGGCGCTCACCATCAGCGGAGCCGCATTCGCCCAGCACTCGCACGTCCTGGTGCCGGCAGACAAAGTCAAGTGGGGGCCCGCGCCGCCCGCGCTGCCTGCCGGGGCTCAGATTAGCGTGCTCGAGGGCGATCCCGGGCAAAAAGGCGCGATCACCCTGCGGCTGCAGTTTCCCGCCAGCTACACCGTGCCGCCCCACTGGCACAGCATGACGGAGCGGGTCACGGTGCTGTCCGGCGCGCTGCACGTAGGCATGGGCGAGACGCTCGATCGGTCAACGCAGTCAGGTGCTTCAGCCCGGCGGATTCGTTTCGCTGCCGGCGAAGATGCACCACTATGCCTGGACCGCGAGCCCCACCGTCGTCCAGATCACCCTCGACGGCCCGTTCGACATCTTCTACGTGAACCCGGCCGACGATCCCCAGCGCAAGAAGAGCAACCGTTGAACGCGGCCGCGAAGACCGCACAGGAGGTAGAGCCATGCAACGCGCTTCAGTAAACGGTATCGAGTTGGAATACGAGATCACCGGCGCCGGCGAACCGGTGTTGTTGATCAGTCCGGTCCTCGCCGACGGCTTTCGGCCGCTCGTCGCCGAGCGAGCGCTGACGGATCGCTATCAGCTGATCACGTACCACAAGCGCGGCTGGGTCGGCAGCACGCGCACGCCGCCGCCGGTCACGATTGCCGATCATGCGGCGGATGCAGCGGCGCTGCTCGATTACTTGCAGATCCCGCGCGCGCATGTCGCCGGCCATTCGAGCGGCGCCCCAGTCGCAGTGCAACTGGCACTGGACGATCCGGCGCGTGTGCAGAGCCTGGCACTGCTGGAATTGTCGCTGCTCTCGATTCCAGCCGCGGCGGGCTTGCTCGAGAAGGCGGGGCCGGCCTTCGCGGCCTACGGCGAAGGCCGGCCGGCAGCGGCACTAGCGGCGTTCATGAGCGCTGTCAGCGGACTTTCGTGGGACGCCTGCCGCGCGCTGCTCGACGAGCGTATTCCCGGCGCCGTGGCACAGTCGATCGCCGACGCCGACACGTTCTTCGGCGTCGAGCTACCGGCGCTCGGCGCGTGGACGTTCGGCGTCGAGCAGGCGGCCCGCGTGTCGCAGCCGGTCCTGTCGGTCGTCGGCGGCGAGACGGAGCCGTTGTGGCTCGAAGTGGCCGATTGCCTGCGGTCCTGGTTCGGGCGGGTCGAGGAGTGCACCATCGAGGGCGCCGGCCACCTGCTGCACATCCAGCAAAGCGCGTCGGTGGCGACCTGTCTCGCAGCGTTCTTTGGGCGGCATGCGCTGGCGGCCCGAAGCACGTCGCGGGTCGCAGCCGCGGCGCAGGTGTGAATCGAAAATGATTGGGACGGAGGTTCATCTCGGACGCGCCGCACTCCCGGCCCGTCCGACCGGAAGCTCTTCGGCTTTGATCAACACGCTGCGCTTGGAGGACGATCGATGACGACTTTCGTGCACGATTGAGAGCAGCCATCGGTGCGGACGAGTCGGTGTTCATCCCAGATGCCCGACTCGCCGCTGCATCACACGAATCCAGTTCGAATAGATCGCCGAAGTGATCCCGCGCATTAAGGGGTCTGACACAATTCCCGCGCCCGCCCACAATCGTGCGCGTCAAACTGCTGGATGCAAACGGGTTCCGAGAACTCCCCGAAAGTCGGCGGCGTGTGTCATAATCTTTGGAGACTGCTCGTAAGCCCTTGATTCTAAACGGAGAGATGTCCGAGTGGTTGAAGGAGCACGCTTGGAAAGCGAAGCGGGCGAGGAACACCAAGCCACTCCGAAGCGCCTTAAGGCACACGCGGTCAGCGACTTAACCTACCAGAACTATCGCTCGGTGTGTGTCGGTAAACCTCGATGTTCTCCGAGGTTCCAAGCCTGACCTATCACAGTTTTATCACAGTTCGTTCCGGCACTTAGAGGCCTCCGCTGGCCCGGGACTCGTTCCTCATCACTGTCGTAGTAATCCGCGACTCCTCGATCGCTACCAGCGATCGAGGAGTGATCGAGTTGTCGACAGCGAGTGCGAGCGTCTCTGCGTGTCATGTCACGAGGGAAGTAGACACCGTTCAGAAATCCGAGCTCCGTTCGCGACACGTAGTGTAGTTGCATCCGCCGCGGCCCGAGGGCCAACGCGCCACGCGCTCGAGGCGACCGCAAGCGGCCATGCGCTCCAGCCGCCTCCCCGCGGTCAAGCAGCTGCGGGACTTCGACTTCACCTTTCAGCCGTCGCTGCGGCGCGAGCAAATCGAGAGTCTGCACGAGCTCGGGTTCGTTGAGCGCCGAGAGAATGTGATCTTCCTCGGGCCACCTCGCCCTGGGCTATCGGCCACCAGCTGATCATCCGAACCGTGCCGACGTGATGCCGGTCTCAGTGGGAACCGATCCGAACCCTGAACACGCGAAAAGGGCACCGGCTTCTACAAGGTGCCATCGTTAAAGGGCGTGTGGTACCGCGGCATGTTCAATCACGACGGATCCGTGACCACGTTGGAGGAATGGTTCGATCCCGCTCGTCTGCGTCAGGACTTCGTGCCGTCTGGCTTCGTCGGCTACAAGATGACGCGACGCGCTGTCCCCGACACGAGTTTGGCCTGCGGTTGACCGCGGAAGAGAAGGCCGCACTGATTGCCTTTCTCAAGACGTTGTAAATCCGCGAGTCGAGCGACCTCTGACGCCCTAATCACTGACCGCAGGTGCCGACCGCAACGTAGAGTTCCAGCCGCTCAAAGCATGTCTTTGGCGTGCAAGGAGACGCGCTGGAACTCTCGGGGCGTGCGGACATGAAGTAGAGCGAACGGTTATCCGCCGTAATGAACGGCGCCAGTGTCATAGCGCCTGCCGCATTCACATTCCTGCCAAGGTTCCTGGGTGATCTCCACGCATCTGCCGCACCTTTGCGCGTCGAGACCCAAATGTCGATCGCGCCGAGATTTTCCTCTCGATCGCTCGCGAAATAGAGTGACAACCCATCTGTGGAGATCGACGGCGAAAACTCCGCACGTGGCCCGTTTACCGGCATGGCGAGTCGCTGGGGTGCCGTCCAAGGCGCCTTCGCGTCCGAGCGGCTCGTAACCCATATATCCGAATCGTCGCTGTCGAATGTGGTCGACCGATTGAAGTACAACGTGTTGCCGTCGGCGGTCGGCGTTGGAAAAGCTTCGAAGCCGGCCGTATTCAGGACGGAACCGAGGTTGGTCGCGCGGCCCCATGCCTGACTCTGCGACTCACGGGTCGTCACGTAAAGATCACCGGCGCCGAATCCACCCGGGCGGTTGGAGGCGAAATAGAGAGTCAGGCCAGTCGTCGCAAGGCGCAGCGAGAAGTCATCGCCGATCGGGTCGTTGACCGAGTCGCCGAGATTGGCCGGCTCGCCCCAGGGCGACTCTCTGTCCGGCCGCATCGAAACAAAGAGATCCTCCTGGCCGCTGCGGCCGGAGGTGAAGAACAATTTCGTCTCGTCCGCCGAAACTGTTGGGCTGCCCTCTTCCTTCGCGCTGTTTACGAGCGGTCCGAGACTCTGCGCCGGTGCGAATTCGCACGCCGTCGGCCTCTGACTTTGTTGTGAAGCGGTCGAGCAGGATGATGTGATCATCGCGCCTGCCGTTATCGTGACGAGATAGATGAATCTGTATTGCGATCCTCTGCGCATTTACTCTCCTGCTTCAGCCGATGCAAACGGACTGCAGAGCCATCTTCCCAGTCCTCATTGAGATGTTCTCTAACGAACTCGTCCTGAAGCGCGGGATGCCATCGCACATCGAAGGCGGCGCTCCGCCCCTGCGCGGTTTCGGTCCGGTCGATTCGTAGCCGGCGACCGTCAATAGCGCTGTTTACTACTGGCGGATTGTCTGGCAATGGTTCGTCGCACCCAGTCGCGCGCCGCTATCGTATCGACTCGTGCGCGATCGTCCCTGGAGAAGCAGACGTCTCCGCCGTCGCTCGCCACGGCCACGGTCCGATCATCGACGCGACGAGTCGCGGAGTCGTACATGAACGTGGGGGATCCAGAGTCACCATAGCAGACCACGCCAGGTACGGACCAACTTGCCCACTCGTCGGCGACAACCCGCGCAAATGACGAGATCTTGATTCGGCGCCAGCCATCCCAATCGGACTGAGGCTGGGGAATTCTGCCGGGAGGCGAGTCCGAGTCGCCGTATCCAGGGACAACCATTAGCGAGCCCGTTATGCCCGGTGCCCTCAGGACGTCGGGTCGCGCTAGCCTGGCCGGTGCGATGTGACGTACCGGTTCGCTGAGAAAGACGAGCCCGATATCCAGAATTCCGGGATCGAGTCCTCGAAATGTGCACAAATCCGGCGGAGGACAGGGAGGCAGGGAAGGGTGCGCGACATACGCGAAGACTTCTCGCCAGCTCGAGCGGTCGAGTGCGTTGGGGCTGAAGGTCACGAAGAACTTGATGAACGGCGGGATACCACCTGCCGCCCACGCCACACAGTGACCGGCGGTCAGCAGCACGCGCTCGTCGATCAGCGTGCCAGTGCAACGGGTCAGCAGCCCTTCCGGCACGCCGGCGTCATTGGGCTCTCCCCACACCAGGATCGCGCCGACGTTCGGAAATCGATTGAAGAAGTCGACGATTCTGAGCGAATGCACATCGGCGGGGACACCATGGTCCGCCTGCGGGTGTTCCTTTTGCGCGCACATCGTTCGGATCTCGAACACTGAAAGACACGCGAGTGCCGCCACTGCGAGTGTCCGCTTGCTGCACCATGACCATTTACTCATCGCACACCTCCGCTCTGGGACCGTCCCGCCGGGCTAGAATTCCCGTCAGCGACGTCGATCCCTGCTCTGCCGAGGATGCGGCCGGAGGTCTCCAAAGTCCTCAACAGCGTCTCAACGCCGGTTCATCGTTCGCTTAATTCCGCCGAAACTGGATCGGGGGTGGGCATGGCGGTATTCGAGTTCGGCCCGTTCGTGTTGGATTCATCGACGCGGGCATTGCTCCGTAACGGGAACCCACAGACGCTTGCGCCAAAGACGTTCGACGTCCTGCTGTTCTTGGTCGAGCGCCGTGCGCGCGTCGTCTCGAAGAACGAGCTGCTGGAGACGCTGTGGCCTGGGACGTTTGTCGATGAAGGGAATCTCAGTCAGCAGATCTTTCTGTTGCGAAGGCTTCTGGGTGGCGACACTGCACAACCGGCATACATCGCCACAGTTCCGAAACACGGGTATCGATTCGTTGGCGGCGTCGTTGAGCGGAATGACGAGCCAGTGCCTCCTCTGAGTGTTATGCGAAGCCGAAGGCCGATTCACTGGCGGGTGGCATCGCCGATCGTCGCGGGAGTGATCCTGGGGTTTGCGGTACTCGGTTACCTACCCTGGGGCGAGCGTCGCCCAGGCATAGCTCAGCCGCGCATCGTGTCGGTCACGTCGCTTCCTGGCCTCGAATCCTTCCCGAGCATTTCACCCGACGGCAACTTCGTCGTCTTCTCGTGGACCGGGCCGGATCCGGACGGCGTGCCCGACTTGTGGATTAGTGCGGTCGATCGCGATTCCCGGCAGCGTCTGACCGAGACGCCCGCGGCCGAGGAGACCTCGCCCGCATGGTCGCCGAACGGGCGCGATATCGCCTTCGTCCGAACGGGCGAGGGCGTGTTCATCGTCCCGGCGCTCGGAGGGCCCGAGCGGAGGGTGACCGTGTCCGGTTCCATGGTTACGTGGATGCCCGATGGGCGGTCGCTTCTAGTCAGGGATGGCGCGCCTGACGCCGGTACGCCGTACAGGATCTTCCGGATCGACCTCGAAACCTTCACGCGTACTCAGGTCACGCACGGACCGAGCGGAATCGGCGACTCGGCATTCGCGGTCTCTCCTAACGGGCAGTCGGTGGCGTTCGTCAGGTACGAAAGGCCGGGAGTCGGCGACGTCTACGTCGCGCCGCTCGACGGCGATGACGCTCGGCGCCGCACAGACTGGAACACTGAAGTCGGCGGGGTCGCGTGGACGTCCGATGGCCGCGAGATCGTGTACGCCGTCGTCGAAGAGCCCGGCCTGGGTGAAACGCTATTCCGGATTCGAGCGGACGGGACTGCAGTCGCGCGCGGCGTCAGGGCGCTCCACGTGAATGCCGGGAGCCCATCGATCTCGCGGCAGCCTGGTGAATCGGCACGACTCGCGTTCGCCGATCACCGGACCGACGTAGGCCTTCGCCTGATCGATCTCCGCGGATCGCTCGCCGGCGATGTGCTCGGCACGGTCAGCCGATTTGCGGACGCAACGCAACTGGACGTGCCGGGACGCTTCTCGACCGACGGCGAGCAGATTGCGTTCGTGTCGGATCGCAATGGGTGGGCACGCGTCTGGGTGGCCAATCGTGATGGATCGCGATTGCGACCCGTCACCACATTGAGAGCCACAGAGCTCATGATTGGTGGCTGGTCACGGGACGGGACCCGGCTGGTCGTCGACGCCGCGGTCGACGGGAACTCTGACGTCTACATCGTCCACCTCGATGGTCGACCATCAACACGGCTGACCAGCGACCCGTCGTTGGACCTCCTCACGGCGTGGTCCTCCGACGAGCACTGGATCTACTTCTCGTCCAACAGGAGCGGAAGCGTCCAGATCTGGAGGGTGTCAGTCAACGCAGAACGGACGGAGCAAGTGACGCGGCATGGCGGCGTCCAGCCGCAGCTGGGACCAGACGGTCGAACGATCTTCTATCTGGACCGCCCGCCTGCCGGTCCCGGCGGCGTGACCGGCGCCAGCACGTTGAAGAGCGTCCCCGTGAGCGGCGGAGAAGAGACCACGGTGATCGATGGTATTCGCTTCGGCCTGTGGTCGGTGACCAATGGTGGGATCGCGTTCGTGACGATCGCGCCGCAGTCGGATGCGATCGACTTCTACCCATTCGCCGACCGTATCATCAGGCGGCTGGGAGTGCTTCCCTTTCGCGTGTCGCGATACCTCGGCCTCGGTTCACTCGCCGTAGACTGGCACGCCCGCTGGGCACTCGTGAATGTCACCGATCAATGGGAGAGCGACATCAAGGTGGCCGACGGCTTTCGGTAACCGAGCGCGCGAGAACGCGAGGTCACCTCTCCTCCTGCGCCCGTACGGCATCGTCGATCCACTTCTGAATTGCGCCGGTGTCCAGACGATTGTTGTTGTTATGGCGGCGACAGTCCTGGCCGCCATCGCTTACGTTGGCAACGAGCACGTCAGCTGCCCGGCCTGACGGCGCTGCCACGAAAATGCCGCCGCCTGAATCCCCGAAACAGACGTAGCTCGGTATTGCCCAAAGTGCCCACGTTTCATCAACGATCTTGCGCACGGCCGAGGTCCTGATACGCCGCTTGCCATCCCATGGCCATGCGTTTACGGCTAGACCTTTGTCCGGAGGTGACACGATGCCGTATCCCACGATCGTTGTGTTAGCTCCCTCGGATCGATTGAGCGTGCCAGGCGCCGCGAGCATCGCTGGCTTGATGTCGGCCGGCGCATGTTCGAGGAACACGAGTCCAACATCCGCAATGCCGGGTTCGAGTGGAGCGACCAGGATTTCGTCGGTCGGATCACATCCCAATGGCGGCGGGCAGTGCGGCATCGATGGGTGCGTGACCTGGGCTACCACCGGAATCCATGTGCTGGGATCCCGTGCATCCATGGGGCTGAAGCTCGCGAACTGGCGAGTCATAGGTGGTAACCCCCCCATTGCCTTGACGGGAGCGGTGAAGTGACCGGCCGTAACCACTACACGGCTGCGAATCAAAGTGCCGCTTGCGAACGCCAGCAGCTGGACGGGTTTTTCGGAATCATCGACCCGCCACACCATGATCACGCCAACGTTGGAGTAGATGTTCTCGACGTCAACTGTGGTCTGAGCCGACGCTGCCCCCGATCCGACCAGGAGTGCAAATGCACCGGCCATCGCGGCCGCCACCGGTCTCCTCACGCTATTCATGTCCAATCTCCTCACGGTAAGGCGTGCGGTTTACGCTCGGACACCCTCTCGTTTGCCTACACACTTGGGCCAGGAGAGTACCCAGCGCGGTCGCCAACCTCTGTGGAAGTACGAAGAGACAACGCACGCACGACGGCGGTTCGTCGAGCATGCGTCTCGTCGATCAACGCAAAGCGCCCAATCACGACGTCAATGCTGGGCTGGCACGTGCTGCTGAATTGTGTCGCGAATCCACCGCTGGGCCGCGGTGGTATCAACTCGAGCCCGGTAGTCGGAACTGACGCAGTCGATGCCGCCATCGCTTGCAACCGCAACGAGTGAAAAATCTAGAGGCCTGGTGAGCGGATGCCCGCTGAAGAACGTAGGCCCGCCGGAATCGCCAAAACATACCCGGCTCGGAAGCTCCCACGAAGCCCAAGTCTCATCGACGACCCGATCTAATTTGGAAGCCTTGATCCGCCGCCAGCCGTCCCACTCAGAGGGCGGCGGGATTTCGCCGCCGGGCCCGAGCCCTGTGAACCCGTAACCTACGAAAATCATGGGCAATCGGCCTGCAGTACGCGACTCGAGCGCATCGACTTGCGCCAGCCTTGCTGGGCGGATGCCGCGTACGGGCTGTGCGAGAAATGCCAGGCCAATATCCGAGATTCCAGGGTCGAGTGCGTGGAAGACGTCTTGAGTCGTCGGATCACATCCCAATGGCGGCGGACAGGGAGGGATCGAGGGGTGGGTGATCTGTTCGACAACTGGACGCCAGGTCGAGGGGTCGAGCGCGTTCGGGCTCAGACTGACAAACGCCTTTATGAAGGGAGGAAGGGGAGCGAAAGACGCCGGACCCGTAAAGTGACCAGCCGTCAGGAAGGCCCGTTCGTGAATGAGTGTGCCGCTGGAGAATGCCACGATCCCTACCGGAAACCCGACGTCGTTCGGGATGCCAACGATCAGAAGGGCGCCAACCTGCGGAAATAGGTTCAGGACGTCGATCACTCCCTCCACTGGCTTTCGCGACTCGAGCTGCCGGTGAACAGAGGCGATGTCTTGGGCGGCCCAAGGCGACGACGTTCCGAGGAAGAGTGCCAGTGTGCCGACCCCGAACGTGTTCACAAGAATTCGACCCTTCATGGATGCCTCCTCCCGCGCGGGACCGGCGCGATACCGGCCTCCTCGATTGCGCGGTGACCCGAACAACCTAGGGAAACCGACGGCGTCCCGTCGCAGGATCCGGGCAGGGCTTCGTCAGGGAACCGTCAGGTTCGTGGCACGAACCGGTTGCGGGGCGGTTCAGCGGGGGTTAGAGTGGCCTACCCGACCAACGTGTCGCTTCGCGCGCCGTTCCAGGTTTAGGCCGCTCCCATGCAGGTTTCGTTTGGCGAGTTCGTGTTGGATCTGGACTCCCGCGAGTTGCGGCGGGGCGCCGAACCCGTCCGGCTGTCACCCAAGGCGTTCCAACTTCTCGAGATTCTCGCTGTCAACCGCCCGAAGGCGCTGTCGAAAGCAGACCTTCAGGACAAGCTCTGGCCTGACACGTTCGTCGTTGAAAAGAATCTGGCCAACCTGGTCAGCGAGATTCGGCAGGTCCTTGGAGACAGTCCCTCGTCGGGCTTCATCCGCACCGTCCCTCGGTACGGTTATGCATTCCAAGAATCGATCCTGGAGGACCACGAACCGAGGCTTGCGCCACCGCCAGCGCCCGCTCGGCGCCGGGCAGCCCTGGCGCTTGGAGGCGTCGCGTTGGTGGTCATCGCCGCAATCGCAGCTGTCTCGCTCTTTGTCGCGCGCCCGCGTGTTCCGACGCGAATCATGTTGGCCGTGCTGCCGTTCCAGAACCTGACCGGCGATCCTGACCAGGAGTACCTCTGCGACGGGCTGACTGAAGAAATGATCGCCCAGCTCGGCGGGCTCGAGCCATCGCGACTTGGCGTTATCGCGCGCACGTCGGCGATGCAGTACAAGAACACCCCCAAGCGCGCGGACGAGATCGGCCGCGAACTCGGCGTCGACTTCCTGCTCGAGACCAGTATCCGGCGGACAGGCGATCGGATTCGAATCGCCGCGCAGCTCATCGACGTCGAAAGCCAGACGCACATGTGGGGGAGCAACATGAGCACGAGATGCGCGACATTGTCGAACTGCAGCGGGACGTCGCCGCGGCGATCACCCGTCGGATTTCAGGCAGTTTTGCCATCGAGCAGCGACCCACCATTGGCACTCCGCGGCACTCGAGCAACGCATTGGCGTACGAGCAGTACTTGCGTGGTCGCTGGCACTGGGCCAAAGACACCGCAGAGGGACTGCAAAAGGGGAAGGACCACTTCCTGAAGGCGATTGCGTTGGATCCGGCCTACGCGCTGGCGTACAGCGGCCTGGCCGACACGTACGCGTTACTCGGTAGCTACGACATCATGCCAATCAGCGAATCACATCCGCTGGGGCGTGAGGCTGCGCTGAAGGCACTGGACCTCAATCAGTCACTTGGCGATGCGCACAATTCCCTAGCGGCCATCCTTGCCGACCACTACTGGGATTGGGCTGGAGCAGAACATCACTTCAAGCGCGCGATTGATCTCGAGCCGAATCACGTCACCGCGTTGCACTTCTATTCCTTTTACCTGGCCTACACAGGCAATGCCAGCCAAGCTTTCGCGCTCGCCGAGCGCGCCAGCCTCGACCCGTTGTCGCTGCGCGCGCAGGTCAACCTTGGAGTCGTTCTGAATATGGCCCGGCGCTATGACGAGGCCGTCTCGCAATTCGAGCGGACTTTGGACCTTGATCCGAGCTTTGCCATGACCCATGCCATGCTCGGCCTGACGTATGCGTACAAGGGCACGCCTGAGCGAGCAGTTTCTGAACTCGTGTTGGCGCGGAAGGCGGGCGGGGATCGCCCCGACCTGATTGCGCTCCACGGCTACGCGCTGGCGCGCGCCGGCCAGACTGGTGCGGCACTGGCGACCATCGACGAACTGCATCGGCTGTCAAAGCCGCGTGATCCGTCCGCCTATCTGATAGCCATCGTCTACGTGGGCTTGGGCGACAAGAATCGCGCCTTCGAATGGCTTCAGAAGGCGGTCGACGCTCGAGCGTGGGAACTACCAGCGCTCAAAGCCGATACAATGTTCGACCCGCTCCGCTCTGATCCCCGATTCCTGCCTCTGCTCGACCGCCTCGGTCTGCCCCGCTGATTATTCGAAGCATCAACGCGATGAGCGACCTCTTTCACGACGACGTTCCAGCTGAGTACATCGCTCGCGTCGGCGACGTGTATGCGGGATCAGCATGAAACAGTCCAGACACGTTCAGCATCGTGGCGTTGAATGCGCAGCCAGCGGCTCTCGGCGCTGATCGCCGCGCTTCGGCGTGTAGCGCGAGTTCGCATTACGGGAATGGCGATGAGCAGCAGCTGCGTCGGCCGCGTCTATACTGGAGAGGACTCGTAAGTGATCCGGGAACATCGGAGGACTTATCACAATCGTGGACATTCAGATATTCCCGTAGTCGTAAGTCATTGATTCTAAACGGAGAGATGTCAGAGTGGTCGATTGAGCACGCTTGGAAAGCGTGTGTAGGGGAAACTCTACCGTGGGTTCGAATCCCACTCTCTCCGCCAACCTTCGCTCACGCTTGCCAACGCCGTGAGCTATGGTTGGCAAGCCACACGAAGGTTGTCCGCCGTAGCGCGAAGCGCGAAGGTGGACCCGTCACGCGGCATTCCGTACGATCCAGTTGCCCACTTACCGTCCGATACGTTGCGGAGCAGCGCTCGTGCGCTTCGCCTCGCGTGCCACGCACGCAGGTTTCGCGGCCCCTGCAGCCCAGAAGCCTCGTTGCGAACTGCGCGCGCTTGCCAGCGCGGACTCGAGCGCGGGATCGGTTACGTACTGTTTGAACGTACACCCCAGGCCTGCTGCGATGATCGACTCGCTGGCGTCAACGTTGTCCACGGCAATGCGAGCGACGAGGCGATCGTAACGGTCAACATCTTTCCCGGCGACTGTGACGCGGCGACCAAACATCAGGACTCGCGTGAAGGTGCGAGCCTGATTGCTGAATGGCTCCTTTGCCTCCGGCGTGTCCACGCCGTGCAGTCGGATGCGCACCTTGCGTGCTGGAGGAATCAGCACCTCCACGGTGTCGCCATCGGCAACACGAGTGACGTCTGCGACGAAATTCTTGTTCACGAGGTCGGTCGGGCGCTGCGCATGAAGCGTCTCGATCGAGAGAGCCAGCACGATCGACAGGAGGGGAGCCGACCTCAACACGTTCACTCCCTCGCAAGCGCCCCGAACGCTGCATAGAAAACTTCGTCCGGGCACAACTCGGGCGTGAGGATGCGCTGCATCACGAGTCCCTCGATAAGTACATGAAGCACGCGCACGAGATGCTCGGGCGCCATCGGTAACTCGCTCGGCTCGAACGTGCGCAGCCACTCGGCGCCGACGTCGTAGCTGCTCTTCGTGATCTCGTGAACGCGTGAACGCAGTTCGGCATTCGTCAGCGTGTAAGCCAGTCCCGTCAGTCGTCCGACTGCAACTGAAGTGCGCTCCTCGATCGCGGCGAGTGTGGCTCTCGCAAGCGCGCGCATCGCTTCGGCAAACGTCGCGCCCGGTTTGATCTTCGGTCGAATCGGCGCCCAGTATGTCTGACCGAGCGCGATGAACAGCTCGTCGCGGTTCTTGAAGTTCCCGTAGATCGCGCCGGTCGTCATGCCGGCGCGCGTCGCCACCTCGTCGAGCGTCGTCCGCTCGTATCCTTTTTCGCGAATCAATGCGCGCGCGGATTCGAGCAGCGCCGCTCGCGTCCGTTCCCGCTTGTCGCCCTTCCGCTGTCCGCGCGGCGACAGTTTCTCGCTTGCCACACGACTAAATATAGTAGAGTTATTTTATAAATTCAATACGATATGAACGCGTGCCGAGCGAAACATCTATAGAAAACATCATCTTGCGTTGCGTCGAGGAGGGAGAACTGGCTGGCGCAGCGACATTGGTGTGGCACCGGGGACAAGTCGTCCAAAGCGCCGCAGTCGGTCGGCGCAACCTCGACCTGGGGCTGCCCGTGCAGCGCGACACGATCTTCCGCATCGCCTCGATGTCGAAGCCGGTGACGACCGTCGCTGCGTTGATGCTGCACGACGAAGGGTGGTTCGATCTCGACGAACCAATCGCGACGTGCGCGCCGGAGCTCGAGCGCATGCGTGTGTTGCGCGATCCGGAAGGGCCACTCGATCAGACCGACGAGGCGCGACCGATCACCTTTCGGGATCTCCTGACGCATCGCTCCGGACTGACGTACGGTGACTTTCATCGAGGTCCGCTCGGTCGAGCCTATGCAGAGACGCTCGGCACGCAGATCGACAACGAGCTCACGCCGGACGAGTGGATCGCACGCCTCTCGACACTGCCATTGATCGATCAACCGGGCGCTGGGTTCTACTACAGTGTTTCGACCGACCTGCTCGGATTCCTGATTGCGCGCCTCGAGGGCGCACCTTTGAGCGCGGTCCTGGAGCGCCGCGTTTTTACTCCGCTCGAGATGCGCGACACAGGCTTCATCGTGCCTCGCGAGAAGCGAGATCGGCGCGCGAGCCTGTGTGGCTTCGATGCCGAAGGTCGTTTGACGACGCTCGCGGCCGCGCCCGGTGGCCATGCGTTGAATGAGCGGCCAGAGGCGATGACGTTCGAGTCGGGCGGCCAGGGCCTGTGGTCAACGCTCGACGACTACCTTGCCTTCGCCCGTACGTTGATCGGTGACGGGCCGAGCGGAGTGACGCTCCTGCGTGCCGAGACGCTCGCGATGATGACGTCGAATCAGCTCACCTCGGAACAGCGCGCGACCACGCGCATGTTCGGACGGCCGATCTTCGCAGCGGGACATGGTTACGGCATGGGCGTCGCCGTGGTCATGGAACCCCAGAAGGCGGATCCACTACGCTGCCGCGGCGGCGCGGGCACCATCGGGTGGCCCGGCGCGTACGGTGGCTGGTGGCAGGCGGATCCAAACGATCGCTCGGTGCTGATCTTCCTCGCGCACAACATGCTGGAACTGCACCAGATGGCGCGCGGGATCGGCCTTGGTGTGTGGAGCGCGATCGCCCGCTTTCACGAGTTGGCGACCGCGTAATCGCCAGGCGCGCGGACGGCGGCGCCGCGCTGCTCGTGTTCGGCGTGTCATGATCGCCTGACACATCCAGCCTCTTCGGTCCGCAATGCCATCGAAGCCACAAATCCCAGCTGAGGTCGAGGACTACCGCGACGCCCGCTGGTGTCGCGAAGCGACTCGCAGCGTCGACAGCGTTGCCGACGCTGAACGCTTCATCGAGCAGGTTGGATTCGCTGCGTGCCTGACGGACTCGCGTCGCCCGGGGCCGTCGTTGTACGTCGCCGTCTGCGGACGCCGAGACGCCGTGCTGCCTCGCCACGTACAGAAGGATCCCGAGACATCGCTCACCTGGACGCTGAAGGATCAACTGGTACGCCGCGGCAAGCTGTATTACGGCAAGCTCGCTCGGGGAAAGGCGATGTTCATCGCGCCTCGTATGGTTCCTTACTTCTACGCGATATGGGGCGTGCGTCGATCCGAGGAGCGAGAGAAGCTGAGCGCGAACGCGCGAGCCGTCCTCAAGGTGTTGAGGAAGGAATGGGAGATGGCCTCGTCGGATCTCCGAAAAGAATCCGGCATCACCGATCGGGCCACGTTCACGCGCGCCATCGACGAACTGCAAGCGGCCATGATCGTGGTGCCCAGCGAAGCGGTCTACCTTCCCAAATTTACCTACCTGTGGACGCTCGGCATTGGCCGCTTTCCCGATGCGTTGCTCAAGCGCGGAAATCGCGACACCGCGTTGCGCGAGATCGCGCGCTGCTTTCTCTCTGGAGCAGGTATGACGATTCCTGGAGAGCTCGCGCGTGTGACGGGTCTGTCCCGGCCCGAAGCCGGACGCGGGAATCGTGCACTCGTCACCGAAGGGTATGCGACTTCATCGGCGACAGGCTTCTATCAACTCGCCGCACCATCGTCCCCATAGCGTCACTCCGACTGCAGCGCGATCGTCGGGTCGAGCCGCAGCGCGCGACGTGCAGGTAGCGCGCTCGCGGCAACACCGGCAGCAACCAGCACCACCGCGACAGCGGTGAATGCGAGCAGACTCGCGCCACCGCCCGTTCCGACCAACATCGCCGGCAGGATCGTTGCGATCGCCGCGGCGCCAGCAGCCCCAAGCACGAGCCCGATTGCAAGTTGTCGAAGCGTCGTGCCCGCGATCGCCCACCAGACGGCACGAGTATCTGCCCCAAGTGCGACCCGCACACCGATCTCACGCGTGCGGCGCGAGACGGCAAAGGCAGTCACCCCGTAGAGCCCGCAGGTTGCCAGCAGCATCGCGATCGACGCGAAAGCCGCAAACATCGAGCCGAACAGCCGCTGCGGCCAGAGCTGACGCGCCAACGCTTCGTCCACCGTCACTGCCGGCAAAGGAGGCAAGTCTGCGTCGAGCGATCGCACCTGCTCGCCAACGAACGCCGCAGCGATGCTTGGTCCAGACGTCGAACGCGCCATGACCTCCATCGTCTGTGGTGAATCTGCCGCGTACGATCTGTAGACGACGGGATCGAATTCCCCCGAAGGCAGGCGACGCTGACGCACGTTCCCGACGACGCCAAGGATGGTCATCCAACGTGTGTCGCTCGCTGTGTCGGCAGACTCATTGGGATCGAGCAGCAGGACACGTTTGCCTACCGCCGAGCCATCCTGGAAGTGCATCCGAGCGAAGCGGTCGTTCACGACGACGAGATCCGCCGCCTGTCGCACCTCGTCCGCCGTCAAGGCCCGTCCTGCGATGAGCGGGGCGGCGACGACATCGAAGTAGTTGCGCCCGACGCCGATGAGAGACACAACCGGGAGGTTCGTGGGCTCCGAGCCTGACTGACCTTCGATACGAAGTCTGCGAACCGCGGCGCCGCCGAGTGGCGCGCTGTTCGCGAGCGCTGCGCTGATTCCCGGGTTCGCGGAGAGGCGATCCTCGAGCTGACCCACAATGAGCAGACGTCGTGCGTCGTCGTAGTCTCGTCGCCGGAGATCGAGGGCCATCTGTGTGAGATCCCTGGTCTCGACTCCGACGTCGGTGCGCAACAGGCCGAGCAGGTTCTGCATCATCATCGCGGCGCCTGTCAGAAGCACGAGGGCCAGCGCAACTTGAGCAACGACGAGCGTGCCCATCCAGCGGCGGCGCGATCGACCGCCCGTGCTGCCGCGCGCAGCATCGTTCAGCGTCGCGACGAGACCGGGTCGCGATGCCTGCCACGCTGGAAGCAGGCTGCAGACGAGCGCACTTCCGACGCACAGGACGAGGAGATATGCGAAGACCCTCACGTCCATCGTGAACTGCACCCACGACGGCGGCGCGGATTCGGCGGGAAGGTTGCGAAACATCTGAAGACCGGGCTGCGCGAGCGCGAATCCGCACACGCCCCCGGCCACCGCCAGCACCAGGCCTTCGACCAGCAGTTGACGCACGATGCGCCAGCGGCTCGCGCCCAGTGCGAGTCGAAGTGTGACGTCGCGCGATCGATCGGCAGAGCGCGCCAGGAGCAGATTTGCGACGTTGGCGCATGCGATGAGCAGGACGAAGCCAACCGCACCGAGGAGCGCGATCAACACCCTGACGAAGCGAGCGTCTAGGAGCGTGTCCGAGTAATCGCCTCTGACATGACCATTCTCAAGCTGCGCGCCGAACGAGGGTTGTACTACACTGGGGGCGATGGCCAAGAGCTATCGCCCCTATGTGCCCGAGCAGGATCTGCTGCTGCCGCCGAGCCTGCGGGAGTGGTTGCCAGAGGATCACCTGGCGTTCTTCGTGAGCGACCTGATCGATCAATTGGATCTGTCGGCCATCATG
>Ga0247825_10000417_pt1 | contig 26918 bp, 22 predicted proteins | sample 13C_Vanillin_Day_FD_194413 | JGI IMG/M metagenome (GOLD analysis project Ga0247825, IMG submission 194413) | Soil microbial communities from agricultural site in Penn Yan, New York, United States - 13C_Vanillin_Day48 | ecosystem: Environmental > Terrestrial > Soil > Agricultural land | place... | reverse complement strand
GACGGCAGTTCGCCGAACTTTCCTCCCCTTACCGATCCTCGGAGGCCTTCGTGACGCTGGAGATGCCGCGTCAGCTGACGCATCGTGCCGAGTCCGAGGCGGCCGTCCTCGTCGCGCCACCCCCCGCAATCGAAGTCGTCGCCGCGCCATCGAAGGTGCTCAGTCCGAGGATGCATCGTGCGCTGGAAATCCTGCCCGGTGCGCTGGCAATCTTCCTGATTAGCACGATGTTTTGGGGCTACGCGCTGATCCCAGGCGTCATCGCGACGATGCTTCTGATCTTCGACTGCTACTGGCTCTGGAAGTCCTGGACGGTGGGCTACCACGCCCTCAAGGGTGTGCGACTCGTGCGTCAGACGCTTCGCACCCACCAGAAGCGCGAGTATCAGCGGATAGCCATCGAAGGCGCGGACGTGCTGCCGTGGGACGCCGTAAAGCACGTGGTGATTATTCCCAACTACAAGGAGTCACCGGAGAAGCTCCGGACCACCCTCGATACGTTGGCACGAGCCCGCGGCGCCCGTGAGAGCATCATCCCCGTCCTGGCCATGGAAGAAGCTGAACCTGGCTCCGACGCAAAGGGCCTCGCCCTGGTCAGAGAGTACGAGAACTACTTCTGGGACCTGCTCGTCACGACGCACCCCTATGGCATCCCTGGAGAGGTGCGCGGCAAGTCGTCTAACGAAGACTGGGCAGCGCGGCGCGCAGTCGAGGAGCTTGTCGACCGCCAAGGCCTGAACATCGACCACCTGACCGTGACCAGCTGCGACGCGGACACCCAGTTCCATCGTCGCTATTTCGAGAACCTCACCTTCCACTTCGCGACGAACGAGAACCGCTATCGCCGCTTCTGGCAGGCGCCCATATTTTTCTACAACAACATCTGGCAGGTGCCCGGACCTTTGCGCGTGCCTAACGCCATGGCCGGGCTCATCCACCTCGGCCGTCTCAGCCGCGAGCACCGCGTTGCCTTTTCGCAATCGACGTACAGCCTCTCGATGCGCATGGCGCGCGACGTGGGCTTCTGGGACCCAGACGTGATCCCGGAAGACTGGCACATGTTCCTCAAGTGCTACTACCGCTTCGGCGGCGACGTCGATGTCGAGCCTATTTTCGTGCCGCTGGGCAACGACGGCGCCCTCTCGAAAACGCCGAAGGAGACTTTCGTCAACCACTACCTGCAGGTGCGCCGATGGGGCTGGGGTGTCGTCGACACGCCATACGCCATCGAGCAGGCCGTCGCACACCCGGAGATGTCGCTCAAGCGCCGACTGCTGCGTGTCTGGTACTTCTTCGACAATCACATCAGCTGGTCAACGCAGTGGTTCCTGCTCACGTTGGGTGGGCTCGTACCGCTTACCTACGGCGTCATCACGGGTGAGCTGCTGACACCGGAGTGGTTCTACCTCGACGAGATCTTTGGGACGACCTACCTGCCGGGCTGGGTCACAATAACGACGCTGATCATGACTCCTTGCATGCTGCCCTACCTGACGCTGATCGTGCTCGACACTCGCCTGCGGCCGAAAGCGCCGCCGCACATGTCGAAGGCGTACCGCGTCCTCAGCTTCGGCTGGTGGATTGCCATCTCGCCGATCACGTTCTTCACGTCCGCCGCGCCAGCGCTCGATGCGCAGGTACGCCTCATGCTGGGCAAGCGCATGGAGTACCGGGTCACCGAGAAGGTCTAACTGGGAGCGCCGCTCTGTCACACCGAAGGGTCCAGGTTTCTGGGCCCTTCGTTCTTCCTTCCGATCCTCTATCCTCAAAGTGATGACCGCGCTATAAGGGAGGGCGTATGCCCGAAGGCTCTCGTCCCCTCGACCTCCTGTTCCTTGGCTCCGGCAACGCGTTTGCCGCGCAGGGACGCGCCTTCAGCTCTTTCCTGCTCGACGGCCGCTACCTGTTCGACTGCGGCCCGACTGTGTTGCAGCAGCTAGCCAAAGCCGACATCAGGACGGACGACATCGAGCTCGTTTTTGTCAGCCACTTCCACGCCGACCACTTCTTCGGCCTCCCCTTCTTATTCCTTGACGGCAGATACAGCGGACGGACGAAGCCACTGACCATCGTCGGGCCACCGGGGATTGAAGAGCGCACTCGTGACCTCGTCTCGCTCGGCTACTCCCACGTCATCGATGAGGCCAAGTTTGCGCAGCAATACGTTGAGGTGAGCGATGGCTTCAGTGGCTCTGTCGGCGACCTCACGGTCAGCGCGGCCCAGGTCGTCCACGTCCCCGACCTTGAGTGTTTCGCCTTCCGCGCCGAGCGTAATGGCCGCTCCGTCGTCTACTCCGGAGACACAACCCTCTGCGAGAGCCTGCTCTGCCTGTCGAAGGACGCCGAAGTCATCGTTGTGGAGTGCAGCTGCAAAGAGAACAAGGTGCATCTGAGCCCCTCAGGCATTGAGGTGATCGCCCAGCAATCGCCCAACGCGAAGGTCATCGTCACCCACCTCGACGGCCACGACCACCCTCACGCCTTCAACGGCCTCCTCGTCGCCGAAGACCTCAAGCGCTTCAAGCTGTAGTCGTCGGTTCTAATGCCCCGCGTGCTCGCGGTGGCTGCGGTCCGCGCGTTCGATCTGGATCGTGCAGTGGTCGATTTCGAAGTGGTCCTCGAGGCAGACGTTGAGATCGTCCAGGATGCGGGCAGCCTGCGCGCCATCGGCGATGACGACGTGGGCGGACATGATCGGCATGCCGCTGGTCATGCTCCAGACGTGCAGGTCGTGCACGGCGACGACGTCCGGCGTGCTGAGGATGTGCTCCCTGATGTGCTCCATGTCGACGTTGCGCGGTGTGCCCTCGAGGAGGACATGCACCGACTCACTGATTAGCTTCCAGGTTCGCGGCAGGATGAACAGGGCGATGAGGATCGACGCGATCGGGTCGATGAACAGGAATCCCGTCGTTAGGATGACCAAAGCGGCGATGATTACGACCACCGAACCCAGGAAATCGCTGACCACCTCGAGGAAGGCGCCGCGCATGTTCAGGCTTGTCTTCTGTCCCTCGAACAGCAGGTAGGCACAGACCAGATTCACCAGCAGGCCTACCACGGCCACCGCCAGGACGGTCTCGCCCGGAATTTCCGGCGGGTCGGAAATGCGCGCGATCGTCTCGAAGAGGATGTAAATGGCGACGCCGACCAGCAGAAGGCCATTCGCGAGCGCTGCCAGCATTTCCAGCCGGTAGTAGCCGTAGGTCTTGGCGCTCGTCGCGGGCCGAGTCGCGAAGCTGATCGCAAACAGCGCGAAGCTGACACCCACCACGTCTGTGAGCATGTGAGCGGCATCGGCGATGAGGGCGAGGCTGTCGGTGAGGATGCCCGCAACGGCCTCGACGAGGAGGAAGACGCCGGTGAGCAAGAGCACCAGCCTCAGGCGGCCGGCGCTCGCGTGCGCCGCGGAGTGCGAATGACCTTCGTGCATTTACAGCATCTCTTATCGCGATGATCGGTGAACAATTTGCCGATTACAAGCATTCGCGCATGGCCCAGCCAAACTAACGCGAATGAGTATCAAGGGCCGAACCCTCGTCACGTGGCAGCGGACGCAGCTCCGGATACTAAAGGCGGCGGTGTTCGCCGAATGCGGGTTCTCTCGCTCCAAGTATCAGAATCGGACTGCTCGCTACGAGTACAGCTACGATTGCGAGACTTGCGATGACTGTCCGGATTTCGCCTGGGGCGTCCGACGCCAACGGGTTCCTAATCAATCACCGCAATCATCGACATTCCTCCATAAGCTCACAGAACGCGGGCGCGGGAACCGATCCGATTCGGACGGCTCAACGGCAGGAATCGCAACGGGAAGCGATGCGCGCCCGCTATGCGAGGGCTCCCGCGACGCTGCGCGAACTTTGCGGACGCGGCGGGAGTCTCGAGACGAACCGCCCGGCGACTACTGGGGCCGATGTCCGTCTTCGTGGATCGCCTCCCCGAACGCCCTAACACCGAACGCCAGAAAGTGCGCTAGCCGCTCCCTGAACGCCTCACCAGGGGCCGTAAAGGCTACAGGAATTGAGCATTGCGCTATGCCTTTGGTCTAGTGAACATAACATGTTTTCGTGAACAGGGGAGTTCATTATGCTATTCGCGTTGAAGTACCGCCCTATTGAGAATCGAACGGAAGCGGAATCGCTTTACGTGCACCAGCTTGCATCGGCGTGGAATCCACCAGCCGCGACAATCCGGCACCATTTCCACAACGTCAGTGGTGGAGGCGTTGTGTTCGTGGACATCGAGAAGGATATCGCGCCCCTCCTTGAGTCGTTGGAGCCTTTCAGGCCGTTCGTCGATTTCGGCATCGAGCCTGTGCTCAACATGGCCGAGGCTGTGGCGATTTCGCTGAACGTTGACGAATGGAAAGCATCGGTCCTCGCGGGTGCTGTGAACCGATAACGGTCAGTCGAAACGTCACCCCACTGGGGTTAGCTCGCTCAGACGTTCAGACGACCCGCCAACGCCTCTTTGGACGCTGATCCTCTGCATCCGCCGGAGCCCTATCGAGCGCCTTGGGCGTCTCCCGGTTCACCGTCTATACGCGTGCCTATGCCCTCGTCGGCGAGGGGTGCATTACCGAGGACGGTGGACGAAGCGGAGGCGTCCACTACTCGATCACCGATGCCGGGCGGGAGGCGCTTCGGGAGTACCGCCGCGAGCTGGGGATCGAGCGAGACGTGATCGATTCGATGCTAGCAGCCGCGAGGGCTATGTAATCTGGATTACCGACATTCAAACACGGTAGAAAAAAACTTATTACGTCGCCCCCGAATCCGCTTGCTTTGAGGGAGCGAGTGGGGAGTCGGCGGCGACGCCCTCAAGCCTACGTCTCGCAGGACAGGAATGTAACCCGGATAACCTTTCAGCTTCCTGCCCATCTGCGTTGGCTCCCTCAACAGTCAACCTCGCGGACGTAGCGAAAGGGCCTCAGGATTCGACCCCCTGGGGCCCTTTCCTTTGTCCTCACCGATCCGCCATTTGAGAACCGCCCGCAGACATCGTGGAGCAGGTGATCGCCGCGCTGATCGTCATTGATGCGGTGGCTTCCCTCGATTGTGAGTTCAGGCGGCATAACTAGAATGTACGTGGCCTTAAATCAAAGTCACAAGGCTCTAGCGCCTGATCATTTGGACGCGCCGGGCGCAGACTATCAGCGCATCATCAAACCAAAGGGAAAGACGCGTAATGACGCGTTTCGAGGCGTCCATCGCCTCCCCGCTTAGGCTCGTCCAGATTCGTAGAAACCTGTCGCGCGAAACCATTTACCTTTGCTTAAGAGGGGCCCTTCGTTAGAATTGGCACGAACGCTGTGCGCAATTGGCTCCGTCGATTTCGCCGCGTCCCTGGGGAAGAGGTCGTATGTACGGAAGTGGACTTGCCAAAGGCCTGATGGTGACCCTGAGGCACATGTTCAAGCCGCCGGTAACCCAAGAGTTCCCGGAGGACCCGCGCGACCTCCCTGCTCGCGCGCGGACGAGCCTGCTCTGGTTCGATGAGCGCTGCACAGGCTGTAGCACCTGCGCCCAGGCCTGCCCCGATGGCTGCATCCTCGTCGCCACCGAGCCTCGCGAGGACGGCAGCCTCAACAAGGTCCGCTACGAGATCGACTTCCGCATCTGCATGTACTGCGGCCTCTGCACCGAGGCGTGTCCCTACGAGGCTATCCAGCCCGGCGGTACGTACACAGACGCCGTGTACTGGTTCGATGACATGTACCACGACAAATACGAGCTGACCCGGCTCGCCCACGAGCACCTGAAGAACAACGAGTTCACTTACCCCAACGGCCTGAAGGCGCCACGCTCCGTGATCGACTTCATCGATGCAGAGTCTCGCGGCGAGAACATCGGACCGCCGGCAGGTACTCACGCCCAGATCCCCAGCCAGCCCGACGGGGCTCAACTGCCCGGCGCTTCCGGTCAGAACAGGCAGGAGAAGCGAATCCGTGGCTAAGCTCACGCTCGACGGCGTCGAGATCGAAGTACAGGACGGGGCTCCCCTCGTCGAAGTCATCAAGAACCAGGGCACCTTCATTTCCAACCTCTGCTACATCGACGGCCTACCGCCATACGCCGGCTGCCGCACCTGCCTCGTCGAAATCGAGGGTGCCCGCGGCCTGCAGTTGGCCTGCACCAGCCGGGTCGCCGACGGTATGGAAGTACGCACGTCCACCGGTCAGGTCCTCGATGCCCGCCAGGCTGTGCTTTCGATCATCAACGCCAATCACTCGGACCGCTGCCTCACTTGCCACCGGCGCGTCCATTGCCAGCCCGGTGACATCTGTCTGCGCGACGACACGGTGACGCACCGCTGCCTGACCTGCGCCAAGAACTACCGCTGCGAGCTGCAGACGACGAACGAGATGCTCCAGATGGCCAACTACGAGCCGTGGTTGGGCGAGGAACGCACCTACTACGAGTCCGAGGCTCCAGAGGCCGATCGCGCGAACCCCTTCCTCGAGTTCGATCCCCAGATGTGCATCATCTGTACCCGCTGCGTCCGTGCCTGTGACGAGATCCGCCACACCGGCGCCATCACGCTCGCCGGTCGCGGTGGTGAGACGCGTATCGCGTTCGGCGCCGGTGGTCCCATTCATGACTCGAACTGCGACTTCTGCGGCGCCTGCATCGACGTCTGCCCGACAGCGACGTTGCTCGAGAAGCCGAACAAGTGGATCGCCAAGAGCGAGGAGTGGGTCTCCACGACGTGCACGGAGTGCAGCCTCGGTTGCACGCTGAGCATGGGCGTCCGCAACGGCAAAGTGGTCATGGTCAAGCCCGACCGCCTCAACCCCGTGAGCAACGACCAGATCTGCGTGCGCGGCCGCTTCCACTACGACGCCATCAAGATCCGCGACCGCCTGACCCGCCACCTTATCCGAGACGGCGGCACGCTCGGCAATACTACGTACGAGGTTGCCATTGCCGCGGCGTCGGACAGGCTTGCCAACGTCGTCAAGCAGCACGGGCCTCAGAGCGTGGGTTTCCTGGTCGCGCCCTGGGCCACGAACGAAGAGGCCTTCCTTGTCCAGCGCATCGCCCGTGGCCTCATCGGCACTGAGACGGTCGACTCTACCGCCAACCCGGTCGCGCAGGCAGTGAGCACCGCCTTAACCAACGCATTCGGCACGGACGCGCTGCCCGCGGACTTGGAGAAGCTCGCCACGGCCAAAACAATGGTTGTCCTCGCCGATGACCTCGAGTCCAGCCACAACGTCGTCGCCCTGCGTGTGAAGGACGCTGTCGTCTACAACGGCGCCCGCCTCATAGTCATCAGCTCCCGCTACGGCGAGGTCTGCGACTTCATCGCGCCGCCGCCTGCCGGCTCGATCATGCCGTCACCCCAAAAGGTGCACTCCGCTGCCCCGACCGGTGTCTGGCTGCGACCGGCTCCTGGTGGTGAGCTCGCGACCGCCGTCGCGCTCGCAGGCCTACTGGACTCGAACGCAGGCACTGCGGACGCCGCGGGCATCGAGATGGCGCAGCTAGAGGAAGCCGCCGCAATCATCAAGGGCACCGGTGAGGGTCATCTCGCCGTTGTCTTCGCGCCGTCGGCCGGCTCCTCCTTGCTGGCCGGGGCAGGCGCTGCTGCCGCGGCCAACATCGCCATCGCGGCGAAGGGCGCCGCCGCGTCAGAGAGCCTCTACGTGATGCCCACCGAAGCTAACGTCAACGGCATCCGCGACATGGGCATCGTCCCCGGCGCCGGCGCTGCAGGCCTTCGCAACTTGAAGGGTCTGGTCGTTGTCGGCGACAACCCTATGATGCAGTCGCAGGACCGAGACGCTGTCGAAGCAATGCTGAAGGACCTTGATACGCTCGTGGTCATCGATTCCCTGCGCACGGACACGGCCAAGCTTGCTGACGTCGTCTTCGCCGACCTGACCGGCTACGGCAAGGACGGCACAACCACGGGCGCCGACCGCCGTATCGGCCGCATGACACGCGCCGAGGCCGCGACGGGCGACCAACGCGACGCCATCGTTGTCCTGAACGACCTCGCGACTTCGCTCGCGACTAACCTCGGCAAGTCCTTCCTGACACCGGGCATCGACGCCGAGAGCATCATGATTGAAATTGCGGGAATGGTTTCCGGTTACGAAGCCGCTACCTACGACCAGCTGGAGTCCGGCCGCACCCGGGCTCTTCCCGGGACGACCGCATCGAAGGCCGATCTCCAGGCGATTGCCCTGCCTGAGGTACCGTCGACGAATGGACGCCTCCTCCTTACGACCTCCCGGACGCTCTACACCAGCCGCGACGGCTCTGCCATCCACTCGGAAGAGGCGGACAAGCTGCACCGCGAGGAATTCCTCGAGATGAACCCCAGCGATGCAGCGGCTCTCGGCATTGGGCAGAACCGGCCCGTGGTGCTCACGAACGGCTCGCACGAGCTCTTGGTCTCGGCGGCGCTCACGGATGCGGTGGCGGCAGGCTCGGTCTACCTGCCCCTGTACTACGACGGCGGCGTGGTGAACCGGCTGCTGCCCGCAGACGGCTCCGCAGTGACAGTGGCCGTCCGTCCTGCCTGACCAACGCCCTGAAGGCCCCTGATTTCGTTGACGGCGCCTGCAACGCATGGCTATAAGTAGGCGCGGTCGGATCTAGAATGATCCGCGCCATTTTGAGAGGTACCCGTGACTGACCGCTTCGCCCACCGAATCCCTCGACGTACTCTCCTTGCCGCTGCCGCCGCGCTCGGTACCGGCCTTGCCCTCGGGGGCACCTCCTCCACGCAAGCACGCCAGGGTAAGGCTGTCGAAGTGCTGACGCACGATGAGGTGCAGGAAGCACCAGCGTTTGGGCGTGGCAAACACATCGGTACCGCGATCCGTGGATTGGCCCTGGAAGGGACGGGCGTCTTCGAGTCAGAGGTCATTCAGAGCCCCTTCCCCTTCACCCACGTCGGCCTCCACTGGCGCGGCAGCGCCGCGTCTGCCTCATTCGAGCTGCGAACCTCGATGGATGGCGCCACCTGGAGTGACTGGCAGGCGCTACATATCGAAGCCTCCCCGGACGAGACGCCCACGGGTGAGACCTACGCGAGCCTTTCGAGCGCGCCGCGCCACCATTTTGTCCAGTACCGGTCGGCCCTGAGCGGAGGTGCAAGCATCAACCGCGTCACGCCCACCTTCCTCAACAGTCAGGACGGCCCCACCCTCGATGTCACCACGTCGGCCCTGACAGTGCCCGGCGTCATCAACTTCACTCGCGAGGACTGGGGCTGCGATGAGCGCCTGCGCTTCGACCGCAGAGGCCGTGAAATCTGGCCGCGCATGTACGTGCCGGTGAAAAAGCTCGTGATTCACCACACTGCCGGTCGGAACGACTACACCCAGGAGGAAGCCGCCGACGAAGTGAATGCCGTCTACACCTACCACGCTAAGACTCTCGGATGGGGCGATATCGGCTATCACGTCATCGTCGACCGCTTCGGCCGGTCGTTCGAGGGTCGCTACAGCCGTGACCTGTCCGGAGGGCGTGAGGTCTTCGGCGCCGACGTGGTGGCCGGCCACGCATTGGCACACAACTACGGCAGCTGTGGCTTCGCACTCCTGGGTGAGTTCGAGCCTGGCTACGCGGTAGCAAACGACGGCGAGCCTGAGCTGGCTCCCCCGAAGCCAATGATCGACAAACTCGTGGACCTGCTGGCTTATCGGGCAGCCGAGCGCTTCATCGACCCATCCGGGTCATCGCACTTCTTGCTCTCGAACGGGACCTGGAACGACATCCTGCCCAACGTCTGCGGCCATCGAGATTGCTTGGAAACGGCCTGTCCGGGAAAGCTGGTTTTCGATATGATCGGCAATATTCGTTCACAAGTGGCGAGCCGGCTCGGCTGGCAAAGCGGACCGGCATTCACCAGCGGTCCAGATGGCAGCCCAGGTATCCCCGACCTCACACAGCTCTCGTATAGCTGGAGCGGCGGCGGTGACTACCGGTTCTTCCTCGAAGGTTGGTCCAAGACATCGACTAGCGAGGCCGTGACCTACCTGACAGGGTTCACTCCTGACCGCCGTCCGGAATGGCCCGAATTATGGACGACAAGCACAGCGGCTTCGTACTCCAACCTCGCTAACGGACACTACACGATGCACCTGCAGCGACGAGGCGCTAACGGCATCACGTACGAGGCCAGTCGGACAGTGCTCATCAATGCCGAATCGACCGGCGGGGGGAAGCCGCCGAAGGGCCCGAACCGCTAAGAGGTCCACGTTCCCGCTGGCTCAGATTGACTAAGTCTGAAGTGGGTGTTCCTGCTAGAATTTCTGCAGGAAGGAGCTTTGTGCTCTCGGAGAGCCGCCATGCCAAGAGTCCCGCTCTTCCCCCTCAATCTCGTCCTCTTTCCGGGACAGAACTTGCCCCTGCACATCTTCGAGGAGCGCTACAAGGAGATGCTCCAGCGCTGCCTCAAGAACAACGAGCCCTTCGGCATCGTCCTGATCCGCGATGGTGGTCGCATGGGCAGAGGTACGCCCCACCAGGTGGGCACGCTGGCACGCGTCATCGAGTCTGAGGAGATGGAGCCGGGACGCTGCACCGTGGCGATGCCGCACAAAGACAGCTGCTTCCACATCAAGACGCGAGGCGAAGATCGGTTCCGCATCACCTCGCTCGACCGCCGCGAGGCTTCCTACCTCGTCGGCGACATCGAGCCTTATCCGGACGAAGCCGGCAACGAGCCTGCCATGCTCATGGTCGGTCAGCGCGTCGCCGCCCTCTTCGACGAGTACTACCGCGAAGTCGTTGCCCTCATGGGCGGCTGGCAGAAGGAAGTCACGCCCGGCGAACGCACGATGATGTTCGACATGGCGACCCTCGTTCGCGGACAGGCCGACCTCAGTGGCACCGAAGGGAATGATCCGTCACGCGCCATCTCCGTACCCATGTTGCCCGAGCACCCGGGCGCGCTGGCGAACGTCATCGCCTCCGAGCTCAACGTGCAGCCGGAAGTGAAGCAGGAGTTGCTCGAGTGCCCGTCCGCGCTCGCGCGCCTGCAGCGTGAAGCCGAGCTGCTCGCCGAAGAGACGCCGCAGATCGCCGAACGACTGAAGATGCACTACCGCCGCCGCTTCAGTGAATTTGGCCGCACGAACTAGCTCAACATGAAGGTCTTCATCACTGGCGGCACCGGCGTCGTCGGCCGGCGGCTCTTCCCCCTACTGCGGGAAGCAGGGCATGAGGTAGTCGCGCCACGACACTCCGAGCTGAACCTCGAGGACCGTGCTGCCCTCAGCGCAGCGCTGGAGGCCGTTGATGTCGTGTACCACCTGGCAACACGCATCGTCACGGGTGAACGGGCCGGCGACGCCGCAGCGTGGGCCGAAAACGACCGCCTGCGGGGAGTCGTGACGGACCTGCTGGTAGACGCAGCGTTGGCACGAGCCGTCCAGGCCTTCATCTACCCCTCGATCACGTTTCTTTATCCCGCCGAGGCACAGGTGGATGAATCTACTCACTGGGGTTCCGATACCGCTGCGCTTCGTTCATCTGAGGTCGCGGAGAAGGCCGTCGAGCGCTTCGGCGAAAGCGGTGGGCGCGGTGTCATAGTGCGCTTCGGGCTGTTCTGGGGCCCTGACGCCGCAACTACCTCGCCTGACGAGCGCTTCGGCGCAACGATTCACCTCGACGACGCGGCGACCGCGATGGTCGCGGCGCTTGAACTGCCGAGTGGCATCTATAACGCCGTTAGTGACGGCCAGCGCATCTCGAACGAAAAGCTCAAGCAAGCGTCAGGATGGCGGCCGCGCTACTGAGCCCTCGCGTGCCATTCGGTCACCGAGGGCACGCCCGCGAGCGATGTCGCGGCCAGCACAGCCTTGTGGATAGCTCGCTCAACGGCCAACGCAGCTAACATTTCGAGGGCAATGATCCTCGTCTGAGCCATCTCCTTCTCACCGGTCGCCAGGGCGAACATCGTGTCCCCGTCGCCCGTCGTGTGCACGGGGCGAATCGCCCGCGCCATGCCGTCATGGGCAATCGATGCCAGCCGGTTCGTCTGCTCCTTCGTCAGTTTCGCGTTCGTGGCAACAACGCCTATGGTCGTGTTTCCATCGGGCACACGGCGCGAGCGCGCTCGTAGACCCGCGACCGTATCGACGAACCCCCCGTTCTCACCGCGTGGTCCGGCAATCGCCTCGCCCGTTGAGCTATCGAAAATGTCTCCGACGGCGTTCACAACCATGAGGGCGCCCACAACATAGCCATCTCCGAAGGTCTCGCTCGCGGTGCCGATGCCGCCCTTGAGGTGGCGGTCTGCGCCCATCAGCTTCGCCACTGTGGCGCCCGTGCCCGCACCGATGCTCCCCTCCGCAACTGAGCCGGTCTTGGCTTCCGACGCTGCTGCGTAACCGGCATCGAAGCCGGGCCGAATGTCGGAGCGACCGGTGTTGAGGTCGAAGATGACGGCACCCGTGACAATGGGAATGCGCTGGCGGGCGAAGGTGATGCCGATGCCCTGCTCCTCGCACCAGCGCACGACGCCGGGGATGGCGGCCATCCCAAACAGGCTACCTCCCGTGAGCACGACAGCATGCACCGCCTGCGCGCTGTAGCCGGGCTTGAGAAGGTCTGTGTCGTGCCCGCCCGGAGAGGCGCCACGCACGTCGACGCCGGGCATCGCGCCGGCCTCGCAGAGCACGACCGTGCAGCCTGTCGCGGCCGCGGAATCGGTCCAGTTCCCCACCTTGATGCCGGCAACATCGGTGATCGCGTCGTTGAGCTTCGCCATTGCTCGAAGCCTAGCACCGGCGCTGTTTCACACAACGTCCGTGAGATTGACGGGACTGCGGTGGGCTGGCGCTTAGAGGTCCTGGGTCTGCAGGTAGGCGAATATCAGGTTGGACGCAGCCCGCGTCGCCGTGTCGACCGCATCGACAACGCGCCCCATAGCGCCCTCGTCCGCGGTCAGGCCCTGCACGTAGAGGTTGCGTCGTCGCGTATCGAGCACGAGTAGCGCGACTTGATCCGGCGTCAGTCCCTGGCGCGCAGCGTCTTCGAGCCACTTCGCATCTGACGCGATGATCGAGCCACCGATCTGCCCGGCCATCTGGGCCAACGCCAGCGCGCCGTCTTCGCCCTGGTCCGTAGCCTTACGCAGGTCCTGCATCAGGTGGTGGATGGCGACGGACACGGAATATGCGTCCTCTTTGCTGAGGTGCGGGCAGGTCAGCTGGACCATGCCGGGCATCGGTAGGTCGAGCAGGGCACAGATTTGAGGGTCGCTCATATTGCGAACGGTCTCGTAGAAGTCGACGGAGCTCTGAGGGTCGAGCTTGAACTCGAGGAAGGTCTTGAGGATCGGCGCTTCGTGGCGCAGGCGGAACGCGGCGAACAGGCCAACGAGGTCGTTCATCGCCTGCACATACTGCTCGAAAATCGTCATCGCCAGCACTTTGCGATGGTCGGGGGATTCCACCACGAGACTACGCAGGCAGCTCTCAGCGACGATCAGACGGCTGCGCGAGCCGAAGCGGCGGTAGCTCTCGAGGAAGCCGGCGTCGACGCTGAACAGGTGCTTGTCGAAGCAGGCAGGGCAACGGACGTCGCCGAAGTGGGGTTCGATCTCGGTGCCGCACTCGCTGCACAGGTCGTTAGGGGCAGGATAGGCGTTCATGCGTTAGTCCGGTGGCGCCTCGTCCTCCCACCACTCTGCGTCCTGGCAGACAATGTCGAGGCGAGCAGTCCCTGCCTGGATCGTAACACGCGCGTGGGGCTGACCGGGTGGTTTCAGAAGTGCCACGATGCCTCCGAAGATGACGAGCAACGCGCTGGCGACTCGACCGTGGCCATCGTCGACTTTCACCACCCGTAACGGCGTACCGAACTCGGGCTCCGCGGTCGCGTCGGACTCCTTCACTCCTCTGAAACGGACGTTTACTCGTTTGCCGTTGGCACGTCGCGCCTGGAGCAGAAGCGTCCCGCCGTCGCCCTCACTTCGGGATGAGACGTACGAGCAATCGACGAGGGCGCTCTCGACGATGCGGCGGACGCGGTTCTTCGGATGTGGAAATTCGTGCATTACTTCTGGCAGATGGGACAAAAGTGGGTGCTGCGGCCGCCTACTTTTACACGCTGGATCATGCTCTCGCAGGTATAGCAGGGCTTACCCGTACGGCGAAAAACCTTCACGTACATGTGCATGGACCCGGACTCCCCCTCCACGTCCTTGTAGTCCTTGAAGCTGGCGCCCCGGCTCTCGACGCCGAAGAGCAGGACACTGCGCACCGCCGCGTGCAGCGCTCCGACCTCTGGCGGCGTCAGGGTCGCGCCGAGTCGTCTTGGGTCGATGCGCGCCTCGTAGCAGGCCTCGTCAGCGTAGATGTTCCCGATGCCGGCGATGTGACGCTGGTCGAGCAAGATCGCCTTCACCGGCGCCTTCCGCCCGGCCATCGATTGGGCCAGGCCTTCGACCGTGAAGCCCTCGCTCAGGGGCTCCGGACCGAGTGGCGTCGAGACTGCCTCGTCAATGTCGTCGAGCAACCAGAAGCCGCCGAATTTGCGCATGTCCGTGAAGCGTAGCTCGGAGCCGTCGTCGAGCTGGAGGACGATGCGAAGGAAGCGCTCAGGCGGGTCGTCCGGACGGCGATGCAACAACGCCCCAGTCATTCGCAGATGGACGACCAGCGCGGACCCGGTATCGAGGCGCAGCGCAAGGTACTTACCCCGTCGCTCTGCGGCCTCGATGCGCGCCCCCACGATGCCCTCCCGGAACGACGCCTCGTCGATGCCCTTGAGCACCGGCACGACCTTGCCGGTGTCTGGCGGGATGGTGACGCCCGTGAAGCGCCGCCCTACGACCCGACGCTCCAGATCACGGCGTATCGTCTCGACTTCCGGCAGCTCAGGCATGGAAGGTCGTCCCGGGTAGCGAGGAGAGTGACATCGACCTCATGATAGCCGAGCGCTGTCTGGCCCAAGAGGTCTTCGAGGTAGACGCCTGCTCTCTCGTCGTCCCACGTAACGGTCTCGGTGGGCGTGAAGTCGCGCACCTGGCCGTTGTGCGGCCATTCGTACGACTGGAAGAGCACGAGGCCGTCGTCTCGACGCGTCGCTCGCGCACCAGCGATATGTCGTCATCCGCGAAGGTTCCGTTGCCCTCTGCGGTAATCGAGCGCCCAGGCCCCTCCGGGACGGCTCTTCGTGTCAAACGCAAGCGCTCGCAAGAACAGAAATCTATCGGCCTCGCGCCGGGAGACCCGGGTGGTGAAGTGACCGTAGCTGAGGTCAACTGCTAACGCCGGGGCAAGCTCCTGTGCAGTCCGACGACTGTCGATAGCCCGATGACGCCCCCTGCTACCGCAATCAGAGAGGCCGTCAAGGGAGTCGAGTTGTTTGCGAGGCCGCCATCACCCGTACGTGGTGGGGTGATGGCCACGGGGCTTGTGGCAGCCGGAGCACCACCGGCGGGTGCAGCCGGCTGTACTGCCTGAGGAAGGGGTGTCGGCTGACCTGTGAAAAGGCCGCTGAGGCCGCCGCTGATATTCGGCGGGCGCGTTGCCGTCGGACGTGGACGAGGTGTAGTAGAAGGTTCTGCCGTGGGCGTTGGCTGAGTGATGGCATCTGCTGCCCATGCAACGGCCTGTTCAAGAAGCCGGTCTGGAGAACCGGACCTCAAGTCACCAACGTCGTAGTCTGCCTGGGCGATGTAAATCGGACCCAGGTAGACGAGGTTCGCGTCGCCCAGATTGCCGACCACAATGGCGTTGAACGCTCCGGAACTCGAGCATGAGCCCGACGTAGCAGTGCCGAGAATTTGCCCGTTTGTGGCGTCTGGCGAGTTCGGAGAGACCTCAATATTGGCGCTGGTGGCAAGAACGAAGTCCGAGAGGCCTTCGGTCACAGGGTGGTTGCTGATGAGAATCTGGACTGTGCTGGGCACACCCGTGCAAAAGTTGTTCGAGGTGCCCGGATAGGCATCGATCGGCATGACCTCGTCGAGAATGGCATCGCGCGTCACCGGACTGCCGGCGTTACCTACGGCGAAATCAATCCAGCCGACACTGACCACACCGCCGCCGGTGGTTTGCGCCCAGTCGCGCAAGGCTGTCGCCATCACGTCGGTCATATCATTGTCATTGTTGCCGGAATCTCCAATGACCACGACATCGTAATCATCGAGCTCAGCAAGGGAGTCGATCTGACCGGCAGTAACGACCGTCGCCTCGAAGTCGAAGAAGGTATCGTCGTTGAGTTGGGCCGCAAGCGCGGCGCCGGTAGCAGTCCCGCTGCTCTCAACCGCTACCCGAATCGTCGTGACCTGAGCCCGAGATTCCGGGACGCTGACGCCGTTCGCGAACACAGCAATCATTGCGAGGAAAGACACGAGAAAGGCGCCTGACAAGAAGGGCCACTTCATAGGGGTCTCCTACCGCTACTGAGGGAGAGCGCGTGCTAAACGGAGAACGCGCGAGTCTGGGGAAATGTTAATTCGGGTAAGTGTAATCGCAATGGAATCGCCGCGGCTACTCCATGTCCGCCCAGTTGCGGCCGGCCTTCACGTCAACCTTCAGCGGCACCGCTAACTTCAGCGACGCGGGCATGATGCGCAGGACTAGCTCCCGCAGCTGGGCCTGCTCTGCGCTGGGGCCTTCGAAGATCAGTTCGTCGTGGACCTGGAGGAGCATGCGCGTCTGCATGCCGAGGTTCGTTAGCTCCTCGTCGATGCGGTTCATGGCGATCTTGATGATGTCTGAGGCCGTGCCCTGGATGGGCATGTTGATCGCTATGCGCTCGGCGCCCATGCGCACGTTGAAGTTCGAGGAGTGGATGTCTGGGATGTACCGGCGGCGGCCGGCCAGCGTCTCGGCGTAGCCGTCACGCCGCGTGGTCTGGACGATTTCGTCGCGCCAGGCCCGCACGGAGGCATACTTCTCGAAATAGCGGTCGATGAAGGCGCGCGCTTCTTCACGGCTGATGCCCTCGCGCTGGGCAAGGCCGAAGTCCGTGAGGCCGTAGAGGACGCCGAAGTTGAACACCTTAGCGCGGTTACGCTGGATGCGCGTGACAGACTCGAGGGGGACGCCAAAGACTTGTGCTGCCGTGGCGGCGTGGATGTCCTCGTCGTTGCGGAACGCCTCCAGGAGCATTGGGTCCTCGCACATGTGGGCGAGGATGCGCAGCTCGATCTGGGAATAGTCGGCTGAGAGCAGCACGGGGTCCTCGCCGATGTCACGGGCGATGAATGCGCGCCGCACCTGGCCCCCCAACTCGCTGCGCACCGGAATGTTCTGCAGGTTCGGGTTGTTCGACGATAGCCGGCCCGTGGCCGCAACCGCCTGGTCGTAGGTGGTGTGGATGCGGCCATCGCGCTGGTCGACGGCGCCCGGAAGCGTCTCGATGTAGGTCGAGCGCAGCTTCGTCAGCTCACGCCAGCGCAGGATGATGTCGACGATCTCGTGCACGCCACGCAGCGCCTCGATGGACTGCGCGTCCGTTGAGTAACCCTGCTTCGTCTTGCGCGTCTTGGGAAGCGAAAGCTCCTCAAAGAGGACTGTTGAGAGCTGAGGCGGCGAGCCGAGATTGAACTCGTGGCCAACAGCCTGATAAGCCTGTGACTCAAGGTAATTGATCTGCTCGTTCAGCCCCACCGACATGTCGCGCAGGACCGACGTATCGAGGGCGATGCCCATCGCCTCCATGCGCGCGAGGACGGGCACGAGGGGCATCTCCACCTCCTCAAAGAGGCGCCACATCTCACCCTGCTCGCGCATCTCCTTCTCGAGGGGCTCCCGCAACCGCAATGTGTAGTCGACGTTCTCGCACACGTAGGGCAGCGCGTCCTCGATCTGGGTCTGGTCCATCGAGAGCTGCTTGACCCCGTTCTTGCCAACAAGGTCGATGACTTCGCGCATCTCGAAGCCGAGGCGTCGTGATGTCAGCCATTTCAGACTGAGCGAGCCTGCACCGGCCCTGAACACGTCACCGAGGGCGCCCTCCCCGAGGATGTAGGCACCTAGCAGGGTGTCGAAGGCGAAGCCTCGGGTGTCGATGCCCTTGCTGGCGAGGTGGGCAAGGTCGAACTTGCCGTTGTGCGCGACTTTGTCGATGTCCGGGTCTGCGAACAGCGGCGCTAACTTCTCGAGCACGAGAGCCGCGGGCAGCTGCGATGGCCCACCTAGTGCCGGCTTGTGGCCCACTGGAACGTAGTACGCCTCGCCGGGGGCGGGCGCAACCGCGACGCCTACTAGCATGCAGTGGTAGGGGCTGCTCCCTACGGCCTCGAGGTCGTAGGCAAAGCCACCGGCCTCGCGCATTCGGGCAACCAGCGCGTCGAGTTCAGCTTCAGTCCCTACGAGCTTGTAGTTCTTCTCGATGCTCGATGACGGCGTTGCGCCATCGCCGCCAGTGCTCGGGGCTGCGAAGCCTTCCTCGACGGACGGCAGACGCGGCACGAGCGTGCGGAATTCGAGGTCACGCATCAGGTCCAGCACGCGCTGGCGGTCGTATTGCCCGACCACCGCCTCATCCATGTCGAGGATGATGTCGGGCACTTCGCGCTCGATCGTTGCCATCTCGAGGGCGTTGCGCACCTGGTCCTCGTGGGCGCGCAGGTTCTCGCGCAGCTTGTCAGGCTTCACCTCTTCCAGGTGTGCGTAGATCTCCGCGATGCCGTCGTAGGCGCCCAGCAACTTCGACGCGGTTCCGTCGCCGACGCCTGGAATGCCGGGAATGTTGTCGGAGCTGTCGCCGCGCAGAGCCTTGTAGTCGGCCATGCGAATGGGCGCGAAACCGTATTTGGCGCGCGCAGACTCCTCGTCGTAGATGACGTGGTCCCGCTGGTACGGGCGCATCATGTAAATCTGCACGCCGGGCTGGATGAGCTGAATGAAGTCGCTATCCAGTGTGACGAGATAGGTATCGATACCTTGCTCAGCCGCCTGCTTCGCGAGCGTGCCGATAACGTCGTCCGCCTCAAAGCCCTGGGCGCTGAACACGGGGATGTTGAACGCCTCCATCATCTCCAGGCAGCGTCCCATCTGCCGCCCGAGGTCCCAGGACGACTCGATGGGCGACAGCGCGCGCTCGATGTCGAGGCGCAGGTCTGCGCTAATGCCAGCGCCGTCCGCGGTGTCGTACACACCCTGCTTGATCTGGTCACGCGACTCGGCGCCCGCAACCAGCTCAGCGATACCGGTACGCAGCTTCTCGTCGATCCCGGGCACCGTCGCCAGTGTACTGATGACCTGCGTTTTGACGTTCTCGAAGCGCGTGGCCTTGTACGTGGCGTCCCGTACGTGCCGGAAGGTCGGGCCGGGAAGGTCGACCGCGACGGCGAGATGTGTTGGCTTCAAGTCGTCGATGATGGTGAGGAGCGTGTTCGTGAAGCCGAATACGGCACTCGTGTTCTCGCCCGTACGACGAGCGACGAGGGGCTGGTCTTTGAGCGCGTAATAAGCCCGGTGAATGATGCCGTGGCCGTCAAGAATAGCGAGAAGGGGCTTGCGGTCGGAGGTGTTAGTCACTCTTAAATTATACTTCCGCAAGCCCCTCCAGAGGCCCGTTTTGCTGCCTCAAGCAGCCGCGTTTCGAGGCCGATACGTGACGATGACAATGCCCGACTTCAGCGAATCCGCCTTGACGAGGTCCATGATCGGCAGGTCGCCGGACTTCTTGTAGACCTGCTGGCCCTCGCCAGCGAACACAGGGTTGTACCAGAGCTTCAGCTCATCGACGAGGCCGTTCTGCATCAGCTCTTTCGAGACGGCACCGCAGCCGTACATAAGGATGTCTCCGCCCTCTTGCTTGCGAAGCTCAGTCACAGCCGGCACAAGTTCGCCCTCGAGCACCTTGCTGTTCCAGGCCAGGTCGCCGGACAGCGTGCGCGAGGCCACGTACTTCGGCATGGCGTTGATACGGTCGGTGAAGGGATCGCCCGAGCGCTGTGTCCATGCAGCGGCGAATCCTTCGTAGGTCTCACGGCCCATGAGCAGGACATCTGAAGCGAAGAGTATCTCGGACGCCTTCTGGCCGTGTTCTTCGTCCCAGAAGTGATATGACCAGTTCTGCGGGTTGTCCTGCACGCCGTCCAGCGACACGATCGTAGAAACTACGACTTTTCTCATGGTGGATCTCCTTCTGGCTACTTGGACGGGGTGTAGAGGAGTGCGACGATGCCGCACTCATACGGCGTAGCGCTGACAAGCTTCAGGTGTGCCTTGTCGCCGGGCTGCCGGAAGATAGTCATCCCTTCGCTGATCGCCGTGGGATTGACGAAGAGATGGTATTCGTCGATCAGGTTGTTGCGGATCAGCTCCGACACGAAGGTGCCGCCGCCGTAGGCGATTAGGTCGCCGTCACCTTCCTTTAGGCGCTTGACCGCGGAAGTGAGGTCGCCGTTCTCGACCCTGGTGTTGTCCCACTTCGACTCCGTGAGGGTCCGGGAGAACACGACTTTCGGGGTCTCGACGAAGATGTTCGCGCCAGGAGCGGGCTTGTCCGAGTTGTACTCACCGGTCCAGTAGGGGATGAACCCCTCAGCGAGATTCCTGCCGAGGAGGATCGTCTTGACGCTGTCTGTCAACGAACCGACGTGCTTGTTCAGGGCATCGTCCCACTCGTGGATCATCCAGTCCATCTCCCCGTTTGGGCCGCCCACGTACGCGTCGAGCGTCGTCTGCATCTGGAGCTTCAGCTTTCCCACTGATGTAATCCTCCCAACTCAATCCGGCTCACGAGCGCCGGGCTCTTGCTGTGTGTCGCTGACTCGCGAGGAAGCGCCGCAACTCCCGTATTAGAAGGCATCGTTGTGCCACGGTCTTGTAAAAAAGCGCAGCTATGCCAGGGCGAGCGCAGCGGTCCGGGAGATCTCGCCCGGTGTGCGACCGGTAAAGCGTTTAAGTGAGCGCGTCAGGTGGGCCTGGTCAAAATAGCCCACCTCAAAAATCGTGTCGGCGATGGAAACACCGCGCTCCAGCATGGCCACGGCTTCAGTCGCGCGCTCGATCTGTTTCACTGTGACTTGCGTGATGCCCGTAGCGCGAAGGAACCGTGACTGCACCGTACGCGGCGACAGATCGCGCGCACAGCCATCGAGCACGGCGCCGACCATCGGGTCGAAGGCGAGCAGTCCTTCGCGTATCAGCCGGTCGATGAAGACGTCAGCGTCCTCGTAGCCGGGGAAGTCCCACACGGAGCCATATATGTAGAAACAGCGATTCGTCGCGTTCGGAAGGATGACGTCGTTGCGGTCGCGCAAGCGGGTCAGAGGCAGGTGTGGGTAGAAGGTGCCGAGGTTGAAATTAATGCCGAGCCACTCGGCCCCGGCTGGGTACTCCGCTACGGAAGCGCGTGTCTCCGGGCCTCGGAACGTGATGCTGAGCTTGCCTTCGTGCTTCATGATCACGATGCCGCTCTGGACTTCGGCGGTCGACACGAAACTGCCCGCGCTCTCGCTATAGGTACGCCATATCTGGTCGACAAGCGGCGAGTCAGAAGTGCGGGCCTCGAAATCCCACGTCATGCAGGCATCTTACCAAGCCCCTCTCGCGGTCGGCCGCGTTGCCGACACTCGGCGCAGGTGACATCATGCTGGCGAACTATGGGGGGCATCATCTCGATACTGCCCGTCGTCATTCGGCGGGTGCGCGCAAACGCCCGGCTACTGGTCGCAGTGGTCGTCGGCGCCGTATTGGCGTCGGCGATTATGTCCACCACTGCCATCTACACCGACGCCATCCGCGACCTCGGCCTTTCCTACGCCATCCGCGAACGCGGCCCGGATGCAATCAACCTCGTCGTCCGCAGCACATCGCAGCAGGGCCAGGTCGACACCTACACGAAGAACCAGGATTACATCGAGAACACTGCGCGCCAAACCTTCGGCGGCATCCTGGATGGTGCCCCAACCAGCATCGGCCGTAGCGCCACGTTTTACCCGACAGCGCAAGGTGGCGCAGTCGAGGCTGCGGAGAGTCGCGACCGCGGCCACTTGATCTTCATAACGAACTCGGACGAGCAGATAGCCGTCATCCAGGGGCAGCTACCTGCGACTACAACCGCTTCCGGCACACGGGCGCCGAACATCGAAGTTGCCATCGGTTCCGAGACGGCTCAACGGCTGGGGATCACGGTCGGGCAGCGCTTCGACCTGCATCCCTTCTGGCTGCAGGACGCGGAGCCGGTGCACGCGCGCGTTGTCGGTATCGTTGAGCCCAAGGACCCGCTGGCAGAGTTCTGGGTGGGCCAGACAGACCTGTTCAGCGTCCTCACCACGAACTGGGACACCATCCCGATGCTCGTCTCGCGCGAGACCTTCTTCCAGGGCGTCGTGGGGTATCTACCCACGATGACCAACGACTTCATGACCCTGCTCTACGTCAACACGGACGGTGTGAACTCGCGCAACGCAGAGGCGACGAACCTGTCGCTCGATGCGTACGGCAATGCCCTCGGCGTCAACGTCCTGCGCACCTCGATGGAGAGCGACCTCCCAGAGGTGTTGACGACCTACGACGAGAAGCTGTTCTTCACCCGCGTGCCGTTGCTCGTGCTCGTGCTCCAGATATCGGCGATCGTCCTCTACTACCTGTTCATGGTCTCGACGATGCTGGTCGAAAGACAGGCTTCCGAGATCGCCCTCCTGAAGAGCCGAGGCGCTACCACGGCGCAGGTGATGCGCGTCTATGTCCTGGAGGGCCTAGCAATCTTGGCCTTCGCACTCGTGCTCGGCCCGCCAATCGCGGCGACCGTGGTAGGGCTGCTCGGGCAGACGCCGCCGTTCCAAGACCTCAGCGGCGGCTCGAACCTGTCGGTGCGCCTCTCGCTTGGGGCATATTTGTGGGCGCTCGGAGGCGCTGCTCTGGCATTCGTGACCCTGATCTTGCCGGCGTACCAGGCGACGCGGAGCACGGTGGTCCAGCAGCGCACCGCCAGTGCGCGCCCGCCGAAGCAGACCGCGTTCACGCGCTATTACCTCGACCTGGTGCTCGTTGGCCTCGGGGCGCTCCTGCTTTACCAGCTCGACCGTCGCGGGAGCCTCGTCGACCAGGATCTCTTCGGCAGCCAGTCAGTCGATCCTGTCGTCCTGCTCACACCGGCGTTCTTCATCCTTACCGTCGGCCTCGTATTCCTGCGTCTGTTCCCGCTGGTCCTGAAGCTGCTTGCGTGGGTTGTAGCCCGAGCGCAGGGGGCAGCCATCCTCATCGGCATGTGGCAATTGGTTCGCAACCCCGTGCACTATTCGCGCCTCGTCTTGCTCCTCATGCTGGCGACGGCGGTGGGCATGTTTGCCGCAAGCTTCGGCGCCACGCTCGACCGCAGCTACCAGGACCGCGCCGCCTACGAGTCCGGCGCCAACGCCCGCCTGAGCGATCTGCGCACTGTGCCGGCGCCGGGTCCGGATGCCCTAGCCTCGGCGCTCTCATCGCAAACGGGCGTCGAGGAGATTTCGCCCGTCTTCCGACTGCAGGGCAGTGCGGGTCCGCTCGCGAGCCGCGCCTCCTTCGATCTGCTGGGTGTCGACCCTGCGACCTTTGAAGAGGTCGCCATCTTCCGCAGCGACTTCGCCAGCGACTCCCTCGGCGGGTTGATGGAGCAACTTGGGCCCACCCCTGAACAACCGGGCATTGTGTTGCCCGCTGACGCCCGCTGGTTGGGCCTGTGGCTAAACCCAGTGAACATGCCCGGGCGGTTCGGCCTCGACATCGAGGTCCGCGATACGACAGGGCGGTACTTCAGCTATGTGGTCGGGCCCGATGACGTCGTCGAGATGCAGCCGGGCTGGAACCTGCTGGTCGCCGACCTTTCCCGCCCCGGCGATCCATCACGGTTCGGCTTCCGGCCGACGGGTCAGCCGGTGGCCAACGGTCCCTACCCTCTGGCTTTCCCCCAGGCGCCGTTTAGCGTCACGTCGATCTCTCTGCGCACTGCGACGCGGTTCGCCGCCCCGAGCGGCGCCTTGATCTTCGATGACCTGCACACAACCTCAGCTGCCGACATCGGAGGCCTGAGCACGAACCGCCTGCTCTATGACCCGGCTCGGAGCCAGGGTGATCTGCCTGGGTCGCAAATAGTTGCGGACTTCGACTCCACCGATGAGTGGATGACAGTTCAGGGCCTCCTGCCGGCGCCATTAAACGACCAGACGCGCGTCGTTAGCGAAGGCAACGCCCGCGGTATCGAGTTGCGGTGGACGCCACAGCAGGGCCAGATCGGTACGCACGGTCTCATCGCGTCAGGCACACCGACGGTCCTCAAGGCCCTCGCCAGCCAGGGCTGGCTGGATACCACGGGACTGACGGTTGGCGAGACCACGCAAATGTTTGTCACGTCGCTCTTCGTCGATGTCGAAATCGTCGGTACCTACGACCTCTTCCCAACGTTGGGCGATGCCCGTACGAGGCCCTCCTTGATCGTCGACGGATCGCAGCTTTCCGCGGCCCTAAACGTCAGCCCTCGAGGCCCCCTCATGTACCCGAACGAAGTCTGGTTGGACGCGGACGCGGACGGCGTCGCGGCGGTCAAGCGGGAGGTCGCGGGAAACAAGCTGATCGGCACTGTCACAGCTCTGGATGACCTGCGCGAGGCGCAGAAGAAGGACCCCCTCGTGGCCGCCGGCTGGGAGGGCATCCTTTTCATCAGCTTCGCCGCCATCCTGATCCTTAGCGCCATCGGCTTCCTCATCTACTCCTACCTCACGGCGCAGCGGCGCACGCTGGAGTTCGCCGTCCTGCGCACGATGGGCTTCTCGAAGAAGCAGATCGCGCTGGTTGTAGGGTTTGAGCAGCTGTTCGTCATCGGGCTGGGGATGGCGGCCGGAACGCTAATGGGCATGCGCCTGGGCAGCCTGATGATCCGCTACATGGGCCTGACCGAGACTGGTGACCAGGTTGTGCCGCCGATGGACTTGCACATCAGCTGGGTAACCATCGGCTCCGCTTGGCTCGTTCTGGCAGCGGTTTTCCTTGTGACCATCGGAGCCGTGGTGTTACTCTACTCGCGCCTTGCGTTGCATCGCGTGCTACGCATCGGTGAAGCATAGTGACAAGTTACACAGACCAAACAAACACCCCTTCCACTTCCGCCAGCGAACTGCCTTACATCCTCTGCGAGGACCTGTTCAAGATTTACAAGCAGGAAGACCTCGAAGTCGTGGCTCTGCGTGGCCTCGACCTCAAGGTGAAGCGCGGCGAGCTAATGGCGATCGTCGGCGCATCCGGCTCCGGAAAGTCGACGCTCCTGAACGTGCTCGCTGGCCTCGACATTCCCAGCGCAGGCAGGGCCTTCGTCGGCGGCCGCGATCTCCTGAACATGACGCCTGCAGACCTGGTCACATACCGGCGCAAAGAGGTCGGGTTCGTCTGGCAGCAGACTTCGCGCAACGTGTTGACCTACCTTTCTGCTATGCAGAACGTCGAGTTGCCGATGATCCTCGAAGGCATGGACCCCGGCCCAGCCCGCGCCCGCGCGCGAGAGCTGCTCGAGATGGTCGGGCTCGGCCATCGCGTGGATGTGAAGCCCGACCGGCTCTCCGGCGGCGAACAGCAGCGCGTCGCCATCGCGGTCGCGCTGGCGAACGACCCTCCCCTGCTCCTCGCCGACGAACCCACCGGTGAGCTCGACTCACAGACCGCCTCCGAGGTTTTCGCAGTCATGCGTGGCCTAAACTCGGAGTTGGGCGTGACCATCGTCGTCGTCACACACGACCCTGCCATCGCGAACCAGATCGACCGAGTCGTGGCGATCCGGGACGGACGCATCTCCACGGAGAGCTTCCGCCGTGTCGCCTTCCAGGGGCGTGAGGCTTATGTCTACCATGACGAGTACGCAGTCGTGGACCGCACCGGCCGCCTGCAGATACCGAAGGAGTACCTCGAGCGTCTCGACGTGACTGAGCGCGCCAAGCTGCGCCTCACTGAGGGAGCCGTGGAAGTGCTACCCGAGGGCGCTAATGTCGAGGAGGAGGACAGTGGCGATGACCGCTGAGACCGCCCCGCCGGAGATCGTCCGCGTCGACAACGTCAGCCGCACGTTCGAGGTCGGCAACCAGACCATCCACGCCCTCCAGGACGTCTCTTTCAGCGTAGACAAGGGCGAATTCGTCGCAATCATCGGACGCTCGGGCTCCGGCAAGACCACCCTTCTGAACATAGTCGCCGGGCTCGACCACGCATCCTCCGGGCATGTCTACATCGGTGGTGAGGACGTGTCGGCGATGAACGACAAGCAGCTGACGGAGCTGCGCCGCCACAAGCTCGGCTTCGTGTTCCAGTCCTTCGGCCTGTTGCCACTGCTCAGTGCGTACGAGAACGTCGAGGTCGCCCTGCGTATCGCGGGCGCTCCGATCCGCGAGCGAGGCAATCGGTCGAAAGAGCTGTTGGAGATGGTCGGGCTAACCCGCCGCTCCCACCACCGTCCCTACGAGCTGTCCGGTGGCGAGCAGCAGCGCGTCGCCATCGCGAGAGCGCTGGCCAACCGCCCATCGCTGATCCTGGCAGACGAGCCCACGGGCGAACTAGACTCAACAACGGCATCTTCGATCTTCCAGCTGCTCACCGACGTGATTGCGACCGAGGGCGTGACGATCATCACGACGACGCACGACCGGCTCGTCATGGAGAAGGCGCAACGCGTGATCGAGCTGGCCGACGGCGTCCTCCAGACCGGACCGACGTACTTCGAGCGCGACCGCAAACAGGCGATCGCTGTACCGTGGCAGGCCCCCGAGTCGTGGAACGCCGCCGCGCGCGCGCCCGTTTCACAGCCATCCGTCGAGGCGAATGGAGATGACGGTCCCGACGAACCACCGCTGCCGACGCCTTCCTGGCGCCGTCCAGCCTCGGACCAGCCTCGAGCGCCATACACACCACCGGCCTCACCCCGCGAGCCTCTGTGAGTCAACAGGTACTTCACCTCGATTTCATCGGCCTCGGGCCGGAGACCACCCAGGATCAGCGCAGCCAGCTGGAAGATGCG
>Ga0247825_10000416_pt1 | contig 26919 bp, 30 predicted proteins | sample 13C_Vanillin_Day_FD_194413 | JGI IMG/M metagenome (GOLD analysis project Ga0247825, IMG submission 194413) | Soil microbial communities from agricultural site in Penn Yan, New York, United States - 13C_Vanillin_Day48 | ecosystem: Environmental > Terrestrial > Soil > Agricultural land | place... | reverse complement strand
GCTACCTGCCCGAGATGATGGCGCTGCTCGCCGGGGACGGCGCGCTCTCCGACGCCCGGCGCGGAGAGATCGAGGCGCTGGCGCACTGGATCGCGCGCGCCGACGCGATCGAGGTCGAGACCGGCTACGTGGAAATATTCGACCGCGGCCGGGCAACGTCGCTGCATCTCTTCGAGCACGTGCACGGTGACTCGCGCGACCGCGGCCCGGCGATGATCGACCTCGCGCAGACCTACGAGCGCGCCGGCCTGTACCTGGAGCCGGGCGAGCTGCCCGACTACCTTCCCGTGGTGCTGGAGTTCGTGTCCACCCAGCCTCCGCGCGAGGCGAAGGCCTTTCTCGGGGAGATCGCGCACCTCGTTAACGCCATATTCGGTGCGCTCATCCAGCGCGGCAGCCCCTACGCCAGCGTGATGGGCGCGCTGCTCGACCTGGCGGGCGAGCCGGCGCGCGCCGTCGAGCCGGCGCCCGAGCCGTCCCTGGACGAGAGCTGGGTGGAGCCTCCCGTATTCGACGGTTGTTCGACGCAGGGCCAGGCGAAGCCCGGCGATCCCCAGCCGATACGTATTGTTCGCAAAGCCGGCCCCCCGGCGCAAGGAGCGAGTTCATGAGCGGAATGCACGGTTTCTTCTTCCAGGTCTATCCCTACATTTGCCTGACAGTGCTCGTTGTCGGCAGCCTGATCCGTTTCGACCAGAATCAGTACAGCTGGAAGAGCGATTCGTCCCAGCTTCTGCGCCGGGACCTGCTGCGCTGGGGCAGCAACCTGTTCCACGCCGGCATTCTGTTCCTGTTCTTCGGCCATCTCTTCGGACTCTTCACTCCCCACGCGTTGTACGGGATCTTCATGAGCGCGGCTACCAAGCAGATGCTCGCGATCGCGGCCGGCGGCATCGCCGGGGCCATCTGCTTCGTGGGCCTTTCGATGCTGCTCTACCGCCGGCTCGCCGATCCGCGAATCCGCTACACCAGCCATTTCAGCGATATCGCGATCCTCATCGTGCTCTGGGTGCAGCTGACGGTGGGCCTCATCACGCTGCCGTACTCGTGGCAGCACTCGGACGGCAGCGTCATGCTGATCCTGGCCGACTGGGCGCAGCGCATCATGACCCTGCGCCCCGTGGATTCGGCCGCGCTGGCGGTGCTGCCATGGCCATATCGGTTCCACGTAGTGCTCGGCATGACGATCTTCCTGCTGCTTCCGTTCAGCCGGCTCGTTCACGTGTGGAGCGGCTTCGCGGCCATCGGCTACCTTGTCCGGCCGTACCAGGTCGTGCGCTCGCGGCGACTCAATGTGCCGAAGGGGCAGAACCTGCCTGGCCAGCCGAGCGCGTCGCCGCACCCCAGTCCCGCAAGCGCGATCGACAACCCGCCCGCGGCTCGCTAGCAATGGTGACGGGTGACGAATGACGAGTGACGGACCGGTCGTGACGAACGCCTGCGCGATTGCCCGCATCAACGGCGTCGCGATCAATACCGCGCACGAGAACGCGCTTCCCGAAGAATTGCGCCAGCGCGCATGCACCGAGCTCCTGCGTCAGGCGGCGCAGCGCGCCGGCCTGCTCGATCCCGCCGACGCCGCCACGGCCGACGGCGTGATCAGCGAAGCCGCCACCGCCGCCATCGATGCGCTGCTCGAGCGCGAGCTCAAGGTGCCAGAGCCGACGGAACAGGCTTGCCGCCGGCATCATGCCGCGCACGAGAGCGCCTACCGCACCGGCGAGCGCGTGCGCGTGCGCCATATCCTGTTCGCCGTGACGCCCGGGGTGGACGTGGCGGCGCTGCGCAAGCGGGCCGAGCCCATCTTTCTCGACGTGCGCTGCCACGACGGTCGCGGCGCCGATGCCTTCGCCGAGGCCGCGCGCAAGTGGTCCAATTGCCCCAGCGGCGAGCGTGGCGGCGATCTGGGCTGGCTCGAGGCCGCGGATTGCGCGCCCGAGTTCGCTCGCGAGCTGTTCGGGCGCGCCGAAATCGGGGTGCTGCCGCGGCTCGTGCACAGCCGCTTCGGCTTGCATGTCGTGGAGGTGCTGGCGCGCGAGCCCGGCGCGGCGCAGCCGTTCGAGGCGGTGCGCGGCGCGGCGGCCACCGCGCTCAGGCAGCAGGCGTTCGTGACAGCGCTGCGGCAATATCTCGCGCTGCTCGCCGGTGAGGCCGATGTCGAGGGAGTGGAGCTCGAGGCCGCCGATACGCCACTTGTCCGGTAGCATGGAAATCTCGAGCTTCGCCGACCTGCTTCGCGCCGCGCGCTCGCAACCCGAGCCCCAGCGCCTGCTCTTCGTTTTCGCCAACGCCGAGCTGCCCGCCGACAGCACGCCTGCCGAGCGCGTCCGCTACGAAGCGGGCGAGGGAGGCGCGCTCACGCCGGTCATGTCGGCGGACAAGGTCCCCGGGGAGCTGGACACTTTCTCGGCTCTGGTCGAGGAGTCGCGCCAGTTCGGTCGCGATTGGGCCATCGTGTTCGTCGCCAGCCTCCCTGGACGGGCCGGGCGGCCGCCGACGAGCGAAGAAGCCGGTTCGTCGCTGCAGCGCATGATTGCGTCCATCCAGGCCGGTTCGATCGGCGCCTACATCGCGTTCGACCGGCAAGGGCAGCCCGTGCTGTTCGACTGAGACTCGTACTGCGGCCATGGAAGCCCTTGGAATCGCACGCGCCCTGCACGTCCTGGCCGTCGTCATATGGATCGGGGGCGTGGCCATGGTGACGACCGTCCTGCTTCCCGCGGTTCGGCGGCACGCCGATGTTAGCGAGCAGGTCGAGCTCTTCGAGCGGATCGAGTCGCGCTTCGCCGCGCAGGCGCGTTGGACCTCGGCGCTCGCCGGCATCACGGGGTTCTGGCTCGTCTGGCAGCTCGGTCTCTGGCCGCGCTTTGCCGAGGTCCGCTTCTGGTGGATGCACGCGATGGTCGCAGTCTGGACGGTGTTCACGGTGATGCTGTTCGTGCTCGAGCCACTGTATCTGCACCGCAGGCTGCTCGAACGCTCGCGCCGCGACCCGGCGGGCACGTTCGCGCTGATCCAGCACCTGCACTGGGTGCTGCTGGTCCTGAGCCTCGTCACGGTCCTCGGCGCCGTAGCGGGCAGCCACGGTTTTATTTAATGGCGAAAGGTGGAAAAGAATGACGCGAGGGTTCGCCTTGTGGAATCTTGGTTTCCGGCCGTTCTACCTGCTGGCGAGCCTGTTCGCCGCAGCCAGCGTGCTGCTGTGGGCCGCGCAATTCTCTGGTCTGCTGCCCGGCGCGTACCTGCGGGGACCCCTGTGGCACGGTCACGAGATGCTGTTCGGATTCACGCTCGCGGTCATCGCCGGCTTCCTGCTGACCGCGGTGCGCAACTGGACTGGATTGCCGACGCCTGACGGTTTGCCGCTGATGGCGCTGGCCGCGCTGTGGGTGGCGGGCCGGGTGCTGGTGCTGACGCCGTTTGCGCTCGCCGCGGCTGTGACGAACGCGGCGTTTCCTGTGGCGCTCGCGGTCGCTATTGGCATCCCGCTGGTGAGGTCGGGAAATGCCCGCAACTATTTCTTCATCGGACTCCTGCTGTTGCTGGGCGGCCTGATCCTCGGGATCCACCTGGTGCTTCTCGGCGCGGTCGAAGCCCCGCCGCGGCTGGGACTGTGGCTCGGACTGGACGTCGTGATGTTCATCATGGCTGTGATGGGTGGCCGCGTGATCCCGATGTTCACCAACAACGGGGTGCCCGGCACGAACGCCGCGCGCCACCCCCTGGTGGAGAAGTTCGCGCTCGGCTCGATCCTGCTGCTTTTCGTCGCCGATGCCCTCCAGGCACCGCCCGCGATCGTCACGGCAGTCGCGCTGTTCGCCACTGCCGCGCACGGCGCGCGTCTCGCGCTATGGCGATCGTGGCGTACTTTCTCGACGCCGCTGGTGTGGATTCTGCACGCCGCATACGCCTGGATTGTCGTGCACCTGGCGCTGCGCGGCGCGTCCGGGTTGGGGCTGGTTGCTGAATCGGTGGCCATCCACGCGCTGACCGTGGGGGCCATCGGCGGCCTGACGCTCGGCATGATGACCCGCACCGCGCGTGGCCATACCGGGCGCCCATTGAAGGCCGACCGCTACGAGGTCACGATGTACCTCCTGGTGCAGGCTGCGGCCCTGGTTCGCGTTTTCGGCGGCATGGTGTCGCCGGAACTGTTTCTCGGAAGCGTTCAGCTCTCGGGCGTGCTGTGGGCTGCCGCGTTCGGTCTCTACGCCGTGCGCTACTGGCCCGTGCTCAGCCGGGCCCGTCTCGATGGAGGGCTCGGCTGAGGTTTCAAGGTACAAGGTACAAGGTACAAGGAGCCAAGTGCGAGTTGCGGTGCTGCGTATCCGTCAGGACGGGTCTTCCCTTGTAACTTGTAACTTGTAACTTGTAACTTGTAACTTGTAACTTGTAGCTTGTAGCTTGCAACTTCGATCGGGAATGAGATGACCGAACGCATTGTGGCATGGCAGTGTATCGGCTGCGGGCGCATCGAGGGCGCGCAGCCGTGCATCGGCGTCTGCGAAGACCGCAGGACGGAGTTCGTTTACGCCGCAGATCACGACGCCGCGCTCGCGCAGCTCGCCGCCGTGCGCAGCGAGGCGGAAGAGCTCAAGATGCTGGTGCGGCAAATCGCGCACACGAAGCCTCGCCCCGGGGAATGCGAGCGGACATGGGATGCGCTCCAGGCGCGCGCCCGGCAGGCCCTCGAGGCGGTTCAGCAATGAGCCCTGATCAGCGAGGTGGCTGGCGAAGCGCGCGGCGGTCGGCTCGTCAACATCCGGGAAGGTGATCGGAAAATGATCTCAGCCCAGGCAGTCTCGATCGCGGAATCGGATTTGTATCGGGCCATCGTGGAGCTCGGCCCGGATGCTGTCATCTGCTCCGACTGCAATGGAATGATCCGGGTCTGGAACCGCGGCGCCGAGGCCGTCTTCGGGTATTCCTCGGCCGAAGTTCTTGGCAAGAGCCTGGACATCATCATCCCCGAGCAGCTTCGCGACGCCCACTGGAAAGGCTTTCGCAAGGCCATAGACACCGGCCAGACCAGGCACCAGGGCCGGGCGCTGGTCACCCGTTCGGTTCACAAGGACGGAAGCAGGTTGTACGTCGAGCTGAGCTTTGGTCTCGTGAAAAACATGGCGGGCGCCGTGACCGGCGCATTCGCGACCGGCCGGGACTGCACGGCGCGTTACCTTTCGGAACTCGCTCTCAAGGCGCGTGTCTCGGAACTGGAAGGGAAGCTCACGGCCTCCGGCGAACAGTGACTGAAGACGGCCGCATACAGTTTTTGCTGCAACGCGACGGGTTCGAGATGACGGTGGCGTGGGTCCGGCGCACACTGCGAATCTATCGCGGTGCGCTGCTCGACAAGAGGCATCATGCCAGCAGCGACGGGTTCCGCCGGGGCTATATCGAATCGTATTGTGATTTCAAGCGGTGGCTGGAGCGAACTGATGCATCTCGATCTTCGGAACGAGCGCCATAACATTCATTTCTGCCGGGCAATGTCCATTTTCAACCTGGAGTAGGCTGCCGTGTCAGAGCTGAAACGCCCGGTGTTCCTCAACCTGCTGCAAATCCAGATGCCAGTGGGTGCGCTGACGTCCATCACCCATCGGGTGACTGGCGTTCTCCTCGCGCTGGGCACGCCGGGCGCAATCTACGTTCTCGACCTGTCGTTGCGGGGCCCGCAGTCCTATCAGCAGGTCGTCGGCCTGCTCGAAGCGCCGGCCGTTCGCGTGCTGCTGATCGTGCTGGCTTGGGCGCTGGCGCACCATCTGCTGGCCGGTGTACGGCATCTGTTCAGCGATATCGATATCGGCTCGCAGCTCCGCGCCGCCCGCTGCAGCGCCTGGATCGTGAATCTCGGCGGCGTGGCCGTGGCGCTGCTCGCGGCGGGAGTGGTGCTTTGAGAAGAGCCGTCACGGGGCTGCGCGCCTGGCTGGTACAGCGCGTGAGCGCGGTGTTCATGCTCGTGTTTATCGTGCTGCTGCTCTTCCATTTTCTTCTCGATCCGCCTCGTTCCTACGAGGCCTGGCAGGGCTGGATGAAAGGCTCCGGCATCAGCGCCGGCGCCGTGGTTTTTTTCGCCGCGTTGTTTCTGCACGCCTGGGTGGGCGTCCGCGACGTGGTCATGGATTACGTGCGCCCGGTTGCCCTGCGTATCGCCGTGCTCGCGCTGCTGGCCCTGGGGCTGACCGCAATGACGGCATGGGTGGCGCGAATACTGCTAATGGGGCACGGCTGATCGCGTCCCATGCCAGGTGCCAGGAGACTCCGATGAAACTGTCGATCTTTCGCTTTGATCCGGACCGGGACGAGAAGCCTTACATGCAGGATTACGAGATTGAGCTCGAGTCCGGCGACCGGATGCTGCTCGATGTAATCGTGCGCCTCAAGGCCCGGGACGATACGCTGACCTTCAGAAAGTCCTGTCGCGAGGGCGTGTGCGGCTCCGACGCCATGAATATCAATGGTCGCAATGGCCTGGCCTGCATTACTCAGGTGGCCGGCCTGAAGGAGCCGGTCGTGTTGCGCCCGCTGCCGAGCTTCCCGGTCATACGCGACCTGGTGGTCGACATGACCCGGTTCTTCGAGCACTACCATTCCATCAGGCCATATGTGATCAATCACGAACCCGCCCCTGGGAAAGAGCGCCTGCAATCTCCGGAAGCCCGCGAAAAGCTCAATGGTTGGTACGAATGCATCCTGTGCGCGTGCTGCACCAGCCAATGCCCCTCGTCCTGGTGGAATCCGGACAAGTTCGTCGGCCCAGCGGGCCTGCTGCAGGCCTATCGCTTCCTCATCGACAGTCGGGATCAGGCGACCCGGGAGCGGCTGGACGACCTGAACGATCCTTACCGGCTATTCCGCTGTCGCACCATTATGAACTGCACCGAGGTGTGTCCCAAGGGGCTGGAGCCGTCCCGCGCCATCGAGAAGATCCGGCTGATGATGGCCAGGGAATCGCTGTGAGCGCCTTGCCGCCGCGCGCGGCATGCATGAGCCCATCAGATCATTGCTGCACCGGTTGATCTGCATCAATATCGCCGGCCGAACGCCGTCCTAGACTCAAATTTAGTGACGTGCGGATCCCCGCCCGCTCCGGCAACTAAGGAGGCAGTCATGAAGGCTTCGGGCTTGAACTTCACGCGGCGTCTCGCTGCGGCGACGGTGGCAGTGGCACTCATTGGAGTGAGCGCGGCGGCGAGCGCGCACTGCGACACCCTGGACGGCCCGGTGGTGGCCGCGGCGCGCAAAGCACTCGACACCGGCAACGTCAACCTCGTTCTCGTCTGGCTGCAGAAGAAGGACGATGCGGAGATCCGCAAGCACTTCGAGAAAACCGTTACCGTGCGCAAAGCGGGCGGGCCGGCGAAGGAGCTCGCGGACATGTACTTTTTCGAGACGCTGGTGCGGATCCACCGGGCCGGCGAGGGCGCGGGCTACACGGGGCTAAAGCCAGGCCCCGTCGAGCCGTCCATCGCAGCCGCCGACAAGGCGCTCGAAACCGGGAAGCTCCAGGAAGTCGCCCATCTCATCTCGAAGCGGACGGAGCAAGGGCTGCACCGCCATTTCGACGACGTGATGAAGAAGAAGAAATACAACCCGAACGACGTGGCCGCGGGGCGCGCTTTCGCGGGCGCCTATGTCGAGTTCACGCACTACGTCGAGCGTCTCTACGGCGCAGCCGAGACGCTGGCGCCGGGACAGGTGCAGAAGACAGCGCCCGGTCTCGCCCATAGTCATTGAAGCACGGGGCGGAACGAGTTGATTCCCTCGCGAACCAGGAGGCTAGATCATGGAATTTGTTATCCCCCGTCCGTTGAAACTGGAGCATGACGAGCTCCACGAGCAGCTGCGGAAGGCCACCCGGGAAAGTGGCGATCTCGGCGAGGCCGGGAAAGCGGTGGCGAAGCTGATGCATCCTCACTTTGTGAAGGAAGAGGAGTACGCGTTGCCACCGCTCGGCCTGTTGCCGCTGTTGGCGAAGGGAACCGTCACACCGGACATGGCGGCGGTGCTGCCGATGACCGACAAATTGAAAGCGGAGCTCGGCCAGATGCTTGCGGAGCACAAGAGCATCGTGGTCGCGCTCAGGAATCTCGCGGATGCGGCGAGGCGCGCGAACAAGCCGGAGCACGCAGAGTTCGCGGAGAAGCTGATCCTGCACGCGCAGACCGAGGAGGAAGTGTCGTATCCGACGGCGATCCTCATTGGCCAGTACATTAAGCTGAAGCTTGGCAAGTAGACGTCGCGCGGAGGGGAACGGAGCCTCACGGGCCGGGGCCCGGGTGGTATTGGCGGCCCGCTTCATGGACCAGTAACGAACTTGGCGCATGCTTCAGGTGCGCGTGCGCCGGGCGTTGAAGGCATAGGGTATCGGGGGTTGCGGGCTGGCGTAACCAGGGTTGGTTCACGCTACGTACCGCAATATCGCCACGTAATGGGCGACGCTGCCCGCGAGCACGCACAAATGCCAGATACCGTGTCCGTGACGCAGTTTTTCGTCGAACGCGTAAAAACCGATGCCTCCCGTATAGATCGCGCCGCCTATGGCCAGCCAGGCGAAGCCGGCGAGCGTCAATCCTGAAATCAGCGGATTGACCGCGATCACGGCAAGCCAGCCCATGAAGACATATATGACGAGTGACGGTATGCGTGCGCCTTTTCCCAGCCATGCTTCCTGCACGATGCCCAGCACCGCCAGTCCCCAGATCGTGCCGAACAGCGACCATCCCAGTGTGCCGCGCAGAGTGACCAGAGTAAACGGCGTGTAGGTGCCCGCGATCAGCAGGTAAATCGAACAGTGGTCGAGTTTCCGGAACACATCCTTCGCCCTGCCGCGGGTGCTGTGGTACAGCGTGGACACGATGTAGAGCGCGAGCAACATGGAACCGTAAATGCTGAAGCTGACGATTTTCCACGGGTCACCGACGCGCGCCGCCAACACCACCAGCACCGTGGCGCCGGCGGCCGCCAGCACGGTCCCTATCAAGTGCGTTCCGCCGTTAAGTCGTTCGCCGTGGTACATGGTTGACGCCCGGATCGCAAGTGCCTAGCAGGGCCTAGGTGGGCAGCCGCGGCATGCTGCCGGTCAACAGGTAGCGGATCAACTCGGCCACCGGCCGGATCGCGTTCCCGAACGGCAGGCTTTCCGAGCCGCGGAAGAACAGCCCTTTCTTGATGTCACCCTTGAGCGCGTATGCGAGCCGCGTGTCGATGCAGAACTGGCCGATTTCGGCGATGCCGTCGCGCAGGCCGCACACGGTGAGACACTTGACTCCCGGCACGCAGCGCCGCGGGTCGGCCTTGGCGTGTGCCTGCAGGGATTTTTCCCGGCGCAGGTAGTTCTTCAGCCACGGCGTCAGCACGGCGCGGGCGGGCAGCCCCGCGACGCTCATGAACGTCACGATGTCATCGGGACGCGCTTCGGCGAGCACTTTCTTGAAATCGGGATGGGCATCGCCCTCCGTGGTCACCGCGAAGGGGGTGCCGACCTGGACCGCGGCCGCGCCCTGCCGGAGCAGGGCTTTCGCCTTTTCATGGGTGTTGATGCCGCCTGCCGGAATCAGGGGAATGCGCTCGCGCTCGATCCCCAGCTCCCGGAACAGCGCGAAAACGGCAGACAGCACCGGCTCGAAGTCGAAGCGCGGGTCGGCGATGTCCTCCGCGCGCGTCGCGCCCAGGTGCCCGCCCGCGTAGCGCGGGTGCTCGATTACGATGGCATCGGGCAAGCGGTTCTTGCGCAGCCATTTTTTCACCACGATGCCGATGCCGCGCGCGTCCGAGAGGATCGGGATCAGGGCGACCTCCGGGAAATCCTTCGTCATGTCCGGCAGGTCGAGCGGCAGTCCGGCGCCCATCACGATGGCGTGCGCGCCGCTTTCGCAGGATTGCCGCACGTACTGCGCGTGCGCGGAGACCGCTTTCATCACGTTGACCGCGATCGCGCCGCGCCCGCCGGCGGTGGCGAGCGCCATGCGGATCTCGCGGTCGAGCGCGGTCAGGTTCAGGCCGTCGAGAAATTCCTGGTCGCGGCAATTCCCCGCGCGCTCGAGGAGATCGGGATGGTGGTGGCGCAATTCCACGCTGGAAATCGTGCCCAGGGCGCCGAGGCCCGCCACCGTGCCGGCGAGCCGGTGCGCCGAAATGCCGATCCCCATGCCGCCTTGCACGATGGGCAGCAGCGAGCGGCCGCGCAAGGACCAGGTCGGGAGCTCGTCGGCAACCGGAGCGGCGACGGCCATGTGCTTGCTCATGTCCACTCAGGAATAGGCAACGCAGCGCTCGCAAACGGTTCCCCTCACGTCCTTGCGCAAGTGGGCTTCCCGCAGGCGCAGAAACGGCCCGGAACGCCACGCGTCCATGAAGGACTGGTCGTTGAGATCTCCCATCGCCCAGTTCGCGGTCGCATCGAAGCAGCAGGCGGACAGCTTGCCTTCCGCCGTGACATGTCCTTCGGTGAAGGCCGACCAGCACGGCAGCGGCTCGCGCAGCGCGCCGATGCGGCCCTGGTTGCCGGCGGTGGGGCGGTAGCCGAGTTCGTGCTCGCGCTGCGTCGCGAAGGCGCCCATCGAGTGGAGCGGCAGCCAGTAGTGCTCGTCCACCCAGGGCCGCACCCGCTCGGCAAGCAGCTTCTCCATCTTGCTTTGCTGCCGGCCGTCGTAGCGGATCGAAGAGGCGTAGAGGCGGGTCCGGTAATCCCCGGCCTCGCGCACCCCCCATGCGGCCTGGATGTTGTCGAGAGCGTTGTGGAAGACGCGCCGCGAGACGCCCATTATTTTCTCGAACTGGCGCTCGTCCGCGGCGTTGACGGACCACTTGAGCGAATCGAGTCCGGCCTTCATGCACTCCTCGACCGCCTCCGGAAACGCCATAGAGGCGTTCGACGTGAGAAAGACGTAGGGCATCCCGATCTGGTTCTTGAGATACGCGATGCAGTCCACCAGCAGCCGCGGGTTCATGAAGGACTCGCCCAGGTAGAACACGCCGACTTCCTCGACCCCCGCGTCGCGCATCTCGCGCGTGATGCGCTTGAACAGGTCTAAGTCCATGTCCCATTTCGGCTGCTTCTCGCGGGTACGCAGCGCGCAGAAACCGTATCGGTAGTTGCTGCGGGGGGAGATCTCGATCTTCACGCTGCGCGGCGCGGGAGGGTCCGCCCTGAGAAACTCCGGCGGGATCCGGGTAGTGGCGTCTATCCGCTCGGTAATCGTCGTCATGCTTGGCTGTCCTCCGTTATTGCTGCTGCACATGCCTGTTGGCTTCGGTTCGCGGCAAGCATGCCCGTCCGCAACCTCGCCAGCACGGCCGCCAGCGCGACTCCCGCGAGGCAAAGTCCGCCCAGCGCAAGGAAACCCCAGGTAAAGGAGCCGGTCAGGTCCCGGGTGGCGCCCAGCGCGTAAACGGAGAGGAAGCCGCCGAGGTTGGCGAAGAGATTGGAGAATCCGATCGCGCTTCCCGCTACCCGGCTTCCCAGGGCCTCGACCGGGACGAGAAAGAGCGGACCGAAGTAGAACCCGTAGAACACGGAGTAGAGTGCGATCGCGAAGAGCAACATCGGGGTTGATTCGGCCATTGGCAACAACGCGGCCGTGCCCGCAAGGATGGCGAGCGCTCCGCCGATGACCAGCGGTGGATTGCCCAGGCGGTCGGAGACGTAGGCGCCGAGCGTGTTCGACGGAGCCGAAAGCGCGGCGCTCACGGCCATGACCAGGCCGGCCGCCTGCAGCGAGAAACCGCGGTCGGAAACGAGAAAGGACGGTAGCCAGAAACTGAATCCCATGACGACCGCGAAGCGCACGAACTGCAGCCAGCTGCAAACCCACAGTATCGGGTAGCGCGTGAGGTGAATGAGGTCCGACCGCCGCGGAGGGGTGCGCATGCCGGCGCCCGGGCCGTCTTTCGCGAACGTCCGGAACAGCCATGCCGCACCGAGCCCCATCGCGGCGAAGCCCACGAATGTCGGGCGCCACCCGTAACGCTCGGCGAGCAGGGGCCCGGCAACCGAGAGCAGCAGGGCCCCCACGTGGCCGCCGAGCAGAAACAGGCTCATGGCGGTGGCGCGGCGGTGCGCGGGAGACCAGGATGCGAGCAACGCCAGCCCCGGCGCGAACAGCAGCGCCCGAAAAGCGCCTGCGACGAACTGGGTCGCGAGGGCGAGCCAGAATGCGTGAACAAACCCGAAGATCAGGGAGAGGGCGGACCATCCGAGCAAGCCGATGGCGAACAGGCGGCGCGGGCCGTAGCGGTCCGAAAGATAGCCGGCGGGGACCTGCATGAACGCGTAGCTCAACGAGCCCGCTGCCGCGAGCATGCCGGCCTGGGTGAAGCCGATCCCCAGGTCTTCCCGGATGGCGGGTAGCAGAAGTGGGAGGGCCGCGAAGGTGAGAAAATGGGCGACTTGGCACAACACGACGAGCTGGACGGTGCCGATCCCGTCGCGGTTTGTCGGCGTCGCGCTCCGTTCTCCGGACCCGGTTGTAGTGGAAATGCTCACATGATGTGGATAGCCGCAGGCGCGACCCATCATGCATGGCCGATCGCGGCCGGGGTTTGATCTATATCAACAATCCACGCGATGCCTGATTACGCTTCCCTCAAGACGACCCATGTCGCATGCGTTGCGGCGAGCTACCTGTTCTTTCTCGTGCGGGGCGTCTGGATGATCCGCGGCTCGCCGTTGCTGCGGCGCCGCTGGGTAAGAGTCCTGCCGCATGTCGTGGATACCCTGTTGCTCGCCAGCGCGATCGCACTGGTGCTCATGCTTGCCCAGTATCCTTTCGTGCATTCCTGGCTCACGGCCAAGGTGATCGGGCTCGTGTTTTACATCGCGCTCGGGATGGTCGCGCTGAAACTGGGCGCGACACTGCGGGTGCGGATCGCGGCCTGGATCGCAGCGCAGCTCGTGCTGGCTTACGTGGTGGCAGTAGCGATTACAAAAAATCCATTTATTATTCAATAAGTTATATTCAGGCGTTGCTTGACTGCCTGCCAAGGCTTGCGTTGCCCCGGGTGCCCGCCGTCCACGACGATGGCCGCGGTGATTTCCGCCGGAGTGAGCGGCTCGCGCGCCGCGACCTGGTGCTCGAGTACCGCGAGGTTCGCTTCGGAGGCGTCGTCTCCTCGCGCAAGGCGGGCGGAGATGCGTGCGCGGAGCACGTCCAGCGGCACATGGAAATCCAGGATGAGGAACGGCACACCGGCTGCTTCCGCGACGGCGCGGAATGCCTCGCGCTCGGCGCGTCCCGGGAAAGCGGCATCCACGACGACGGGGTAGCCGCAGCGCAGCGCCGATCGGGCAATGGAGCCCAGCCGTCGGTAGGTGGCGGCGGTGGACTCGGGAACATAGATGCCGCCGCCGGGCCCAGAATGACTTGCTGCCAGAGGCGTCATGCCGTGCATGCGCTTGCGCTCGAGATCCGATCGGAGCCTGACTGCGCCCAGCCCCTCCGCGATGAGTTGAGTAACGGTGGTCTTGCCGCATCCCGGCAAGCCATGCGCGATCACGAGGGCCCGGGCCTGCGTCATCGAATAGTGCTGGGCAAGGCGCAAGTAGCCGTGAAATGCCCGCGCCAACCGCAGCTTCTCGCCGCGCTTGAGGTGCGGCTGACGCGAGCGCATGAGGTGGACTTTTGCGCGGACCAAGGCGCGGTATACGAGGTAGAAGCGCAACACCTGGATGCTGGCGTAGTCGCCGGTTTCTTCCAGGTAGCGATTGAGCAGGCGCCAGCCCAGATCGCCGCGCGAGTGGTCGTCCAGGTCCATCATCAGAAACGCCACCTCGCTGATGACGTCTATCCAGCGCAGGTCCGCGTTGAATTCCAGGCAGTCGAACGGCAGGGGCTGTCCGTCCAGGATTACGATGTTGCCCAGGTGCAGGTCGCCGTGACATTCCCGCACAAAACCGGCCGACCGGCGTGACTGCATCGCGTTACGGCAGCGGGCGTGCTCGCGCAGGGTCCAGATTCGGAGCGCGCGCAGCGTGAGCTCGCCGGACGAGCCTGGCCCCATCTCGAGTATCTGGTCGAAGTTCTGCATAGCTGCCTGCAGTATGGAATCGGGGCTTCCCAGGGAACCGGCTCCTTTCGCCGCAGGGATTTCGGCATGAAAGCGCGCAATGGTCGCTGCAAGGAGATCGATCTCCCGGGCGCCGAACGTGCCGGCGGCGAGCGTCTGGCTCGCGAGGGATTGCTGCGGGAACTCGCGCATCTTCACCGCATAGTCGATCACCGGACCATCGCCGCCGATATGCACCGCGCGGGGATTTCCTCGAATCGGGACCACTTCCAGGTAGAGCTTCGGAGCCAGGCGCCGGTTCAGCCGCAATTCCTCCTCGCAATAGTGGCGTCGCCGTTCCAGCGTGGAAAAATCCGCGAAGCCGAGATCGACCGGCTTCTTGACCTTGTACGCGTACGATCCGGTCAGCGCCACCCACGAGATATGCGTTTCAAGCAAGCGCACGTCCCGCACCGGATGCGGATAGCATTCCGGGCGCCGCAGCGCGGCCGCCAGAGATGTATCCGTGCCGGAACGTCGCTCTTTCGCCGCGGTCATGACATCATCGAGTTTCCACCGCCATTGCAGCGCGAAAGAGCGGCTGGCTTGTTGATCTAAATCAATCGGATGCCGATCGGATTGCCTAAGATGAACTGGAGCGGGGATTGCCCGCGGCCAATGGGAACGCGTTCACATAATGGGAAATCTTTCAAGAGAGCAAGTTGCGCAGATCGGCGAGGCGCTCGCCGAGCGCCGGAGCATGCTGCGCGCCGAGATCGGCCAGGGGCTTCTGCGCGCCGCTGGCGACCGCTATCGTGACGTCGCCGGCATGGTCACCGATTCGGCGGACGAGGCAGTGGCCGACTTGGTGGCGGACCTCGACATCGCCGAAATCGAGCGCGACGTGCAGGAGCTGCGCGAGGTCGAATCCGCCATTGCGCGCACGCGTTCGCCCGGATTCGGTGACTGCGTCGAATGCGGCGAGCCTGTCGGCTTCGGGCGACTGAAGGCTCAGCCGTCCGTCGCGCGGTGCATCAAGTGCCAGGAGCGGCACGAGCGCAGTCACGCCCGTCACGGAACGAGTTCACTCTAGGCACAAGTGCCAACGGCGGAAGACAACTCCTCGGGCGCTCCATCGGGCGCGGCGCGGCGGCGCTTGTTCGCGCGCGTTCTGGTCGCGGCGCTCCTGGTCGCGGCGGGTGCATACCTGCTGCGCGACCTGATCCTCGGCAAGCCCGTGCAGGCCGTGCGCGCTACCCGCGGCGACATCGTGCAGACGGTCGTGGCGAGCGGCCGCATCATGACGCCCCAGCGCGTGTCCATCGGAGCGGTAATCACCGGACGGGTCGCTCGGATCCCCGTGCGCGAAGGCCAGGCCGTCTCGAGCGGCGACGTGCTGGTGGCGCTCGACGACAATGACGAGCGGGCGGCGGTGGAGCAGGCGAGCGCGGCCGTGGCGCAGGCGGATGCGAAATTGCGACACTTGCGGGAACTGGGACTGCCGGCGGCGCAGCAAACGCTCGTGCAGGCGGAGGCAAGCCTCACGCAGGTGCGCCGCCAGTTCGAGCGGACGCGCGAGCTCAAGTCCAAGGGATTCATCAGCCAGGCAGCGCTCGACGAGGCGCAGCGCAATCTCGACGTGGCGGAGAGCCAGTTCCGCTCGGCCCAGCTGCAGGTCAAGAGCAACAGCCCCGCCGGCAGCGATTTCGCGCTGGCGCAGACCGCGCTCGTGCAGGCCCGCGCAAGCCTCGGCGCGGCCCAGGCGAAGCTGGACGACACCGTGATCCGCGCCCCGGTGGACGGCACGCTCATCGCGCGCACGGTAGAGCCGGGCAACGTGGTGCAACCCGGCAAGGAACTCATGGCTCTTGCGCCGGTGGGCGAAACCCAGGTGGTCGTGCAGATCGACGAGAAGAACCTGGCGCAGCTGAAGATCGGGCAGAAGGCGCTCGGATCGGCCGATGCCTTCCCGCGCGAGCAGTTTGCCGCCGAGCTCATGTACATCAATCCTGGTATCGATGCGCTGCGCGGGTCGGTCGAGGTCAAGCTGCGCGTGCTCAATCCGCCCGCCTATCTGCGGCAGGACATGACGGTATCGGTGGACATGGAGGTCGCGCGCCGCGCCGACGCGGTGGTAGTGCCGGCGGACGTCGTCCACGACGCGAACGGCGCCCGCCCCTGGGTATTGATCGTGGACGGCGGGCGTGTCCGGCAACGCCCGGTGGAGCTTGGACTCAAGGGAACCGGGCGCGTGGAAATCATCAAGGGCATCGCGCCCGGCGACTATGTGATTCCGGCTTCGCATCAGGGAATCGGCGATGGGCAGCGCGTGCGCGTCGTCGGGGCGGGCGGATCGTGAAGCGCCTTTCCATCTTCGAGGTGATTGTGGCGTTTCGCTTCATGCGGGAGGGCCTGACGCAAACGCTGCTCATCGTGCTCGGCGTCGGCCTGGGCGGCGGCGTGATCATCTTCATGTCCGCCGCCCTCGCGGGGCTGGAGGGCAACGTCGTGCGCCGCACGCTCAATTTTCTCGCGCCGATCGTGATCCTGCCGCCGGAACAGGTTGCGCGGCCGTTGCGACGGGACGAGCCGGCGGGTGTGGCGGCGCAGGTGCAGCCGCGCTCACAGCAGCTGCGGTCGATAGACCAATGGCAGAAGATTCGCGAGCAGGTCGAGCGCACGCCGGGCGTGACCGCGGTGGCACCGGTCGTTTCCGGTCCCGGCTTCGCCTTGCGCGGCGACGCGAGCCGTTCCGTGTCGATCACCGGCATCGAGCCCGAGACCTACTTCCCCGTCATCCCGCTCGACAAGAAGATCGTCGCCGGACGCATCACGGCGGGCCCCACCGACATCACCATCGGAACGGAGCTGGCGAAGGACCTTGGCGCGGAAGTGGGCGACAAATTGAGGCTCATCACCGCCACCGGCGCGAACACGACGTTTACGGTCACCGGCATCTACGATTTCGGCAACAAGGGGGTGAACGCGCGCAACGTCTACGTGCCGCTGCGCTCGGCGCAGAGTCTGCTTGACCTGACCGGAGGCGTGTCGGCCATGGAGGTGCGCGTGAGCGACCCCTTCGCAGCCGAGCGCATCGCCGAGGGCATACGTGCCAGCGCCGATCTCCAGGTGGACAGCTGGATCCGGACCAACGCGGAGTTTTTCGCGGCGATGGCGGCGCAAATCATGACCAACACGCTGATCCGCATGTTCGTCGGGCTGACCGTGGCGCTGGGCATCGCCAGCGTTCTCGTGGTCTCCGTGATCCAGAAATCGCGGGAGATTGGCATCCTGCGCGCCATGGGCACGTCGCGCGCGCAGATACTTCGCGTGTTTCTGATACAAGGCGGCTTCATGGGGCTCGCCGGGTCCGTCCTCGGCTCGCTTCTCGCCTGGGGTTTTCTTATGCTGTGGCACACCGTCGCCAGGAACGCGGACGGCACGCCGATGTTTGTCATCGAGATCGAGCCGTGGCTGTTCATGGCCGCGGCAATCGGCGCGCTGCTGGTGGGATTGCTGGCGGCCGTCGTGCCCGCGCGCCGCGCAGCGCGGCTCGACCCGGTGGTAGCCATCCGGAGCTGAGCATGCCGGTCGCGGAGACGCTACGCCTCGACGGGGTGCGCAAGTCCTACGCCGTGGGCACGCCCGTCGAGACCGAGGTGCTCCACGGCATCGACCTCGTGCTGGAGCGCGGAGAATTCGCGGCGCTGATCGGACCTTCAGGCTCGGGCAAGAGCACGCTGCTCAACGTCATCGGGCTCCTCGACCAGCCTACTGCGGGGCACGTTTATATCGAGGGACACGACGCGCGAACGCTCGACGATGACGAGCTCACACGCCTGCGCGGCCGCTCGATCGGCTTCGTGTTCCAGCATCATTACCTGCTGCCGGAATTCACGGCGCTCGAGAACGTGATGATGCCGGCTCTGGCGGCGCGGGGGAGGGAAGACGACGAGATGCGCGCGACCGCGGCGGGGTTGCTCGACCGGGTCGGTCTGACGTCCTGGCTCAACAGCAAGGCCACGCACATCTCCGGCGGGCAACAACAGCGCGTTGCGATCGCAAGGGCGCTCGCGATGAATCCAGCCCTGGTCCTGGCGGACGAGCCGACCGGCAATCTCGACACGAAATCGGCCGACAGCGTGTTCGACACGCTGCGCGATATCAACGAAACTAGCCGGACGACCTTTCTCATCGTCACGCACGATCCGCGGCTCGCGCAGCGCTGCGACCGGATCATCGAGTTGGTGGACGGAAACGTCCTATCGGACCAGCCCAACGCCCACGTAGTGCGCCGAAGCTAGCAGATAAAAGTTGTGTTTAAGTTCAGGGTATTACACATCGGACGACGGAGCGCGAATGTCCCATGCCGGGTTGATGCAGGTCAACAAGGGGACATCTGCAGGCGTTAGCATGGGTTCTGATGGCGTCGCTGAAGGCCCCTGATGCAAGTATTCGAATCATGGAATCGCTGCTGGACGAAACATCGTGGATCATCATCGTGTCAGGACTGCTGATCATGGCTTGGTTTGCCTTCGCGAGCGTCCATAGCGCAGCCACCGAACGATTGAAGCCGGAATTCGCCCGATGCTGATCGGCGTCCCGAAGGAAATCAAGGACAACGAATATCGAGTCGGGCTGAGTCCGGAAAGCGTGCAGCAGCTCGCAGCTCGGGGACATCGCGTTATCGTGGAGAGGGACGCCGGGGCCGGCATCGGCGCGGATGACGGAGACTATCGCTCCGCTGGGGCAACCGTCGTTTCAACCGCCGAGGAAGTTTTCGGCGAGTCCGAGCTGATCGTCAAGGTGAAGGAACCGCTTGCGCGCGAGCGCGCATTGCTGCGCCGCGGCCAGGGCCTTTTCACTTACCTGCATCTTGCGCCGGATCCCGAGCAGGCGCGCGACCTTCTCAAGAGCGGTGTCATTGCCATTGCCTACGAAACCGTCACTGCGCCGCAAGGCGGGCTTCCATTGCTCGTGCCCATGTCGGAGGTGGCGGGTCGAATGGCGATCCAGGTTGCCGCCCATTATCTCGAGCGGCCGCAGGGCGGACGCGGCGTGCTGGTTTCCGGAGCGACCGGCGTGCCACCCGCCCGAATTCTCGTGCTCGGCTCGGGCGTGGTGGGGACCAATGCTGCCAGCGTCGCAGTCGGAATGGGAGCGGAAGTCGTGGTAATCGGCTGCTCGGCCGAGACCTTGTCGCATGTGACTTCCGCTCTTGGATCAGCAGTGCGCACGGGGATTTCGTCGCCCGCCGTCGTCGAGCGGGAACTGCGCTCCGCCGATGCTGTCATCGGCGCGGCGCTTCTGCCCGGCGCGCTGACACCGAAGCTCGTCACGCGACCGATGCTGGCGGGAATGAGGCGCGGCGCCGTGATGGTCGACGTTTCGATCGACCAGGGCGGGTGCTTCGAGACTTCGCGCCCGACGACTCATTCGGAGCCTATCTACGAGGTCGAAGGCGTCCTTCACTACTGCGTCGCCAACATGCCGGGCGCGGTGCCGCATACGTCTACCTATGCGTTGAACCACGCCACGCTTCCGTTCGTGATTCAGCTTGCCGATCTCGGGGTGGTCGAGGCGCTTGCTGCGAATGCGCATCTTCGCAACGGACTGAATGTCTGCCACGGCGCTGTCACGCACCGCGGCGTGGCCGAAGCTCTTGGCTATCCCTTTATCGACCCGCTGACTGCCATTGGGGCTGCGCGCAATCCTCGGTAGCGGCGAACGGCCGCGTCATGCGGCCGCGGGCTGGACTTTGTCGACCTCGATCAGGACGGGTGCCTCATAGTCCCGGCGCGTCATGCGGGCGGACTCCCACCTTCGACTGATCGCGGCGTCCCATTGCGGATTGAAATATTGATCGGCGTCCGCCTTCGAGCGCCATAACTAGACCTGGATCACCGATTTCAGGTCGTCGGCGAAACCATAGTCCATGCATACCAGGCCGGGCACCCTGTGCGATACGCGGGCGCATCCGCCTGGATGTCCTCGATCAGGTCCTGGCGGCTCTCGCCCTCCATCACTTCGTAGTTCCAGATCGCCAGATGTATTTTCGTGCTCCTTCGTTGGAAAGACTAACGCCTCCGACTCGTGCTACGCGCCTCGTCCCGACCCGAATTGACGTCGGCTTGATCGCGCTCTTGCAGCTTTCATCCTTGCAGCAGCGCCGGTTCCCCGGCGCCTGGCACGCCAGATGGCGATGCGGATGCAGCGGCCTTCGTCGTTGCCTTCCTTCAATAAAGCATTGGCGATTTCGATCGCCTTGCGCCGAACGCGCGGAGGCAGGGGTTTCATCGAGGCCGGATAGCGATGCGCGTTCCAGGGCATAACTTAATGCTATTTGCGTGTTTTCGATCGGACGAGGAGCACCGGGACGGGGCTCGAGCGGACGACGCCTTCGGCATCGCTGCCCATCACCAGGCGGGAGATGCCGCGGCGGCCGTGCGTGCCCATGACAATCATGTCGGCGCGCCACTTCGCGGCCTGTTTCACGATGGCGTCGGAGGTCCGGCCCAGAGTCTTCCTTTGAAAGACGGTATCCACGCCGATCCCATGTCGTTGCACAAGGGCTTTCGCGTTCTTCAACACCTTCTTTCCAAATGCCTCCATGTTCTCGAGCAACTGGTCGGTGATCATGGCTTCCATTCCCTGCATGGCCGGCAAGGGATCCATGACGTGCAGCAGTTGTATCGTCGCCTCGGCGTTTCCCGCTGCGAGGCGAATGGCTTCCTGCAATCCCGCCGTTGCCGTACGGCTGCCGTCTACAGGCACCAGGATTCTCTTGTGCATGTGCGCGCTCCTTTTGGTTTTGGTTGGTGTCGGGGTCAAGTTTCTGTGCCGATGCGCCCACTGTAAAACATCTGTTTGTGACCACTTTTGATTTATATCAAGTTCCGTCACCGACCACTTCCCAACTAACCGATTGATCCAGATCAATAAACCGGAGAGCGAGAAACGCTACCTTTGAGAGCGACTGCGAACGCGGCCGACTCTGATGGCCTCCCTTTCTTTCTCCAATGAGCTGGAAGTGCCGTTGAAGTTTCTGACGAGCCTGGGCATAGGCCTTCTGCTCGGCTTGCAACGTCAGCGGACGCCTGGTGCCAAGGCCGGGTTGCGCACGTTCGCCCTGGTTGCGCTGGTTGGCACGATGTCGGGTCTGATAGCCGATGCGGCGTCCGGCTCATGGATTGTCGGGATCGGGATGGTGCTGGTCGGCCTGACGATCGTGGCCGCCTACCGCAATGAAAATGAGTCCCAGGAGAGCGACATGGGTACTACGACCATTATCGCGGCCCTCCTGTGCTACGGACTCGGCGTGATGACCTGGTATGGCCAAAGCCAGCTGGCCGCAGCCATCGGGATTACGGCCACCGCTCTGCTGCAATTCAAGACCGAACTTCACGGTATTTCCGAGAGGCTTTCGCGCCAGGCCGTGACCAGCATTCTCCAGTTCGGAGTGCTGACCTCATCATATTGCCGCTGCTGCCCGATCAGGGCTATGGACCGTATGACGCTTTGAATCCGTATCACCTCTGGCTGATGGTGGTGCTGGTGTCCGGCGTCAGCCTGGTTGGCTACCTGACTCTGCGGCTGGTGGCCGCCAGGCAAAGCGTCCTGCTGGCCGGCGTGGCCGGCGGCCTGGTCTCGAGCACCGCGACCACGCTGGTTTACCCGATTCGGTACTTGCAGCGCTGAAACGTATCGCCATGGCGGAAGCGGTGTTGCCCCTGGCGCGCGCATCGGGGGCCGGGGGCTAGGCGCCACTACGCAGGCCGGAACCGCACCACGACCCGGCCTCCGCGGCCGCCGCGACCTTCCTCGATCGCCACGCGCGCCCCATGCGCCGCGGCGATTTCTCGGACGATTGCCAGGCCCAGGCCGCTGCCGCTGCCCGCGGTCCCGGGAATCCGGTAGTAGCTCTCGAATACCCGCTCACGCAACTCGGCGGGGATGCCCGGGCCTTCGTCGGCAATCGTCAGCATCACGTCTCCGTCTTCGCGGCGAAGCTCCGCCAGCACCCGGCCACCCTCAGGCCCGTGGCGCACGGCATTGTCGAACAGGTTGGTGGCGAGGCTGAGCAGCTTTTGGTAGTCGCCGTTCACCACGGCGCCGGTGGCGGCAGGATCCACGCACAGCTCGACCGTGCAACGCCGCTCCTGCGCGCGCGGCCGGATAGTGGTCATGGCTTCTCGCAGGAGGGTGTCGAGCGCCACATGCTCGGGGCGGGAAGTATCGCCTGGCGCTGCGGCGCGACTATAGGCGAGCATCTGCTCGGCCAGGTGCACCGTTCGTTCCAGTCCTTCGAGCATGCGCTGGATCGAGGCCTCGCGTTCCTCTGTGGAAGTGGCCCGCGCCGCATTCTGAGCGTGTACTTTCAATGCGGCGAGCGGCGTCCGCAGCTCGTGCGCGGCATCGGCGGTGAAGCGTCGCTCCCGCTCGAGTGCGTCGCTTACTCGGGACAGCAGCCCGTTCAGGGCTTGCACCAGCGGAGCGATTTCGAGCGGAGTGCGAGCCAGCGCCAGCGGCTCAATCGACCCCGGTTGCCTTGCCGCCACCTCGCGGGCGAGCCCCGACAACGGGGCGAGACCGTGGCGGATCAGCAGGCTCAGCAAGACCAGCAACAGCGGAATGCCGCCGATTAAGGGGGCCGCGGCGGCAAAAGCGAGTTTTTCCGCGAGCTCGCCCCGAACGTCATCGCGCTCGGCTACCTGGACCCACGTATCGCCAGAGCGCAGCGTAAACACCCGCCATTCCTGCCCGCCGAAAGGATGCGTGCTGAAGCCGGCGATGAGCGGCCCGAAGGGGACGTCTGGCGCGGAAGCTGAGCGCGCCAGCAAGCGGCCACCGCCGTCGCGAACCTGGAAAGCAATCTTCGTCTCGTAATAATGCCCGAGCGGATTGGGTATGTCGTGTGTAGTGACTTCCAGCGGGCCGGGCAGCTCGATGACAATTGGAGCGGCGAGGGTCGCTTTCGCGACCTGCCGGGCCACCAGGGAATCGAGCACGCGCGCGGACGTGGCAAGGCGGGCATCGAACAGCTCATGCGCCTCTTCCTCGCTTCCGCTGAAGCTGATCCAGGCCGCCGCCCCCAGTACCACGAGCAGCGTGGCGCTGGTGCCGGCGAGCAGGAGCGTGCGGATCGATCGGGACGATCGAGTCTGGTCGGACATGGCGTGCAAGGTTCTCGAAAGTCTAGCCGCCGGGCCGCGGTTGCGCCTGGTCGATGATATAGCCCACGCCACGCACGGTCCGGATGATGCCGGGATAAAGCTTGCGGCGCAGGTGATGTATGTGAACGTCGAGCGAGTTACTTTCAGCGCCGCCGTCCCAACCGTAAAGCGATTCCTCGAGCTGGGAGCGGGAGAGGACCTGGCCGGTGCTCTGGAGCAGCCGCTCGAGCAGCGTGTACTCGCGTCTTTGCAGCGCGACGGGATGACCTTCGTAGGTAACCGAGCGCGATCCGGGGTCGAGGCGCACGCTCCCATGCTCGATCACGTTGACAGCCGCGCCCCGCGAACGCCGCTGAAGGGCGCGCACGCGCGCAAAGAGCTCGTCGAGATCGAAGGGCTTGACCAGGTAGTCGTCCGCACCGGTGTCGAGGCCATGCACGCGCTGCGACGGCGCATCGCGCGCGCTCAGTACCAACACTGGCGTCTTGTCGCCTCTTGCGCGCAGCTCCCGCAGCACCTCGAGCCCGTCCTTTCCCGGCAAACCCAGATCGAGGATGACCAGATCGAAGCTGGTGGCATGCAGGGCAGCGGCGGCCTCGCGGCCGCCGGTCACCCACTCGACGCTGAATTGCTCGCGGTCGAGCGCGTCCCGGATTCCCCCACCGAGCAGCGCGTCGTCTTCTACAAGGAGTATGCGCACGTCGAGCCGAGAATACTCCGGGGGCCGCGGCCTTTCAACGCGACGGCAGCTTGGCGAGCAGCTCCCTGATTTCTGCTCGACGTCCCTCGTCGCCCAGCGACCGGTCCGGGCGCCCCGGCGCCTTCAGCGCGTGCTCGAGCACTTTGCGCGCGCCTTCGTAGTCGCGCTGGCGATACAGGAAGTCGCCGAGGAAATAGTTCGGGTCGATGCCGTCGGGGTTCAGCGCCAGCGCCTTGTCCAGCAGCTCGCGCGCCTTGGCGTCGTTGCCGAAGCCGATCGGCCAGCCCGGTACCTGATAGTAGAGCGAGCCCAGACTGGTGTAGGCGGAGCCCGTTAGCGCGTTCGGATCCAGCTCGAGCGCGCGCTCGAGCGCCGCTTTCGCGTCCTTGGCCAGTGTCAAGGCGCCCAGACCTCCCTTGGCGCCAGCATAGCTTGCCACGACGATGCCGTACCAGATCTGGGCTTCCGCGCGATTTGCGTATTTAGTGCGCAGGGCCGCGGCATTTTCGGCGAGCGCCTTGAATGCTCTTTCCTGCTCGCCGGCGGCGGTGCGGTATTTGACTTGCTCCCATTCGCGCTGCAGAGCGCGCACGTCGTCGTCGACGCCGGCACGGGCGAGTCCCGCCGCGGCGAGCGCCACGCAGGCAAAAGATAGCAGGATATTCCGGAGCATCATGGATTCTCTCCTTGTGGGGTGGGTTGAGGACGGCCTGCCCGTGCATGGCGTCGTATGACGGGCAGCTGACGCCGAAGCGCGCGATCGACCGCGCAGGGCATGATTCGGTTGAGCAGGGCGAAAAGCCGCTCCGGCATGCCGAGAGGACGCTCGGGGACCGGCTTGTCCAGCAGCGCGACCAGCGCCGCGGCAACGGAGTCGGGCGTATCCATCGCAACGCCGAGCTCGGCGTTGAGCGCGCAGGCCGAGGCATTGTTCATGGCCGTGCGCGTGGCGCGCGGCGCCAGGTAGAGGACCCGCACCGGTCCGTCGGCCAGTTCGCGCCGCAATGCCTCGCTGAAGCCGCGTAGCGCAAACTTGCTTGCGCAGTAGGCGGCATGGCCAGGATAGCCGAGGTAGCCGAAGATCGAGCCAACGTTGACGATCGTCGCCGTTTGTTGCGCCAATAGCAGAGGCAGAAGGCGGCGTGTGAGCTGCATCGGAGCGAGCACATTGACGTGCACGATGCGCTCAAGAATGTCGTCATCCTGGTCGGCCAGCCAGGCAAAGTCGTTTGCGCCGGCATTGTTGACGAGCAGGTCGATAGCGCCTTCGTTCTTCGCCGCGTCCAGCACCGCCTGCTGCCCTTCGCGTGTCGTCAAGTCTGCAGCCACTGCACGCACACGAATGCCAGGGCCTCTTACCGAGCGCGTAATCGCGTCGAGCGAGGACGCGTCACGGCCCACCAGGATCATCGAGTCGCATCGAAACGCCAGTCGCAGGACAATGGCGCGCCCGATGCCGCCCGAGGCACCGGTGACAACCGCGCAGCGATGGCGCGCGCTCACGCAGTGACCTGCAGTGCGGGTGCCGGGAGATCCCGGAATACATCACCATACAGACGGAACACGCGCCGAGCCACATGGGTGACGGCCTCCCGGTCGTCGGGAGCATCGAGCCGGTCCATAAGGCCGGCGAAAAAGCGCACGTGCTCCTGGTCGAGATCTCCATGTGACGTGAGATAGGTGAATGCTTCGGGCGGCAGGCCGAGGCATGCGTGCATGGACTGCGCGGCGCGCGAGGCGATCGCCTGGCTGGTTCCCTCGAGGACATACACCATGCCGAAAAACCCGACGGGATTGCGTCGCGCCACGTAGTCGTAGGCGTAGGCTACGAGCAGCTCCGCGGCTCGGCCGGGAGCGGACGCGCGAACGGCGTCGGCATTGCCGCCGGCAGCGGCTACGTCGTTGAGAATCCACTCCTCGTGCCCGGTCTCTTCCGTGATGTAGTGCGCGATAGCGGAACGCAGCCAGGCGTGCGTATCCGGCAGGCGGGCGCCGCACGACATCAACAGCGGGACGGTGTGCTTGACGTGATGGTAGGCCTGCGCGAGGAACGCGAGATATTGCTCCAGCGCGACGTCTCCGGCGAGGCAGTTGCGGATCACGGGTATCGTCAGCAGGGTCTCGCGCTCGTCCGCGGTGCGGCGCTGCAATTCTTCGTAGAAGGACATGGGGGCCTCCGGGCCGGAATGTTCGGGACTTTCGAGGGAATCGAGGCGAGCGCCATAGTGCGACCACACCTCGTCACGGCGGACGCGACCATTTGCGGTAGCAAGGCCGTTTGCCGCCGTAAACGGCGTCTCGGCGCGTATCCACGACGCGATCTGGGCATAGTCAGGAAGCCGTCCGTTGGCGTGAGCGACTTCCGCCTGCATCGCGGCGTCGGACATGTCCGGGCGTCGAGGGACGACTACCGCACACAGGCGCGGCCGTGCTTCGCCGAACACCGCTGCTTGAGTGATCGCGCCGCTGGCGACGAGCTCTGCTTCCGGCCACTCGGGAGAGACGTTGCGTCCGAACGAGGTGATGAGGAGGTGCTTGCGCCGCCCCTCGATGTGAAGGAAGCCGTCGCCGTCGATTCGCCCGATGTCTCCGGTTTGCAGCCACGTGTCGGTCGGCACGCGAATATCGCCGGCGTAGCCCAGGCAGGTGTTGCCCCCCACGAGGATCTCCCCGTCTTTCGCGATGCGTAGAAGGGCATGCGGCAGGGGGCGGCCGACGCTGCCCACGCGGTCGGTGCCGGGGAGATTCAGCGTCACGACCGACGCGCACTCGGTCAGCCCGTAGCCTTCGTAGACCGGGAATCCGGCCGCTCGGGCCCGTTCGATAAGCGCGGGCGCTACCCGGGCGCCGCCGACGGCGGCAAACCGCAACCGGCCGGGCCGCGGCGCGCCGCCCTCGATCGCGGCGACAAGCGCAAGCAGCATTTGCGGAAGCAATATCACGCTGTCCGCCTGCCAGCGCTCGATGGCCGCCAGGCAGGCGGCAGCATCGAAGCCGCTGGCGCCGCTCATGCCGACTTCGGACAGAGGAGGCGTCGCGCATGCGGCGCCGATGATGAGG
>Ga0247825_10000415_pt1 | contig 26935 bp, 21 predicted proteins | sample 13C_Vanillin_Day_FD_194413 | JGI IMG/M metagenome (GOLD analysis project Ga0247825, IMG submission 194413) | Soil microbial communities from agricultural site in Penn Yan, New York, United States - 13C_Vanillin_Day48 | ecosystem: Environmental > Terrestrial > Soil > Agricultural land | place... | reverse complement strand
GGACGGCGACGGCGTTGTGGAGATCCTCGACGGCAACCGCGTCTACAGCAACACGGGCGCGCTGAAGTGGGTGGGCTCGGACGGCATGGGCGGTGCGCAGTACACCGGCCCTGTGTCCTTCGGGGCCGACATCGATGGAGACGGCAGCCAGGAGGTCATCAACGGCCGCTCCGTGTATCGCGCTGATGGCAGCCTGAAGTGCGCCGCCACGAGCATCGAGTCAGGGATGTCGGCGGTGGGCAACTTTGACGGCGACACCCATGGCGAGATCGTCGTGGTAGGCCACGGCAAGGTGAGCCTGCTGGATGACAACTGCGCGGTGGTGTGGAGCGTGGTCATTCCTGGCGGCTGCGTGAACGGCTGCGGTGGCGCGCCCACGCTGGCGGACTTCGACAGCGACGGCATGCCCGAGGTGGCCGTGGTGGGGGAGAACGCCCTCACCGTCTTCGAGACCAACGGCACCGTGAAGTGGACGACCACCATCCAGGAGTGGAGCTCCGGCAAGTCCAGCGCCTCCGCCTTCGACTTCGAGGATGACGGCCACATGGAGCTGGTCCATGCGGATGAGGTGACACTGCGCATCTTCAACGGTGCCACCGGGGCTGTTCGTTGGCAGACGCGTCACAGCACGGGCACCACGCACGAGAACCCGGTCATCGCGGACGTGGATGGCGACCTGGCCGCGGACCTCGTGGTGGCCACCAACGACCTGGCGTATGCGCCCTACCACGGCATCCGCGTGTACCACGACCGGCGCGAGGGCTGGGCGCGCACCCGGAAGATCTGGAACCAGCACGCCTACTCCATCACCAACGTCAACAATGACGGCTCCATCCCCGCCCAGCCGCTGCGCCACTGGCTGCAGCCGAAGCTCAACACCTTCCACTCCAACGTGGCCAACCACTTCGGCAATGGCCCCAGCCCCTACGCCGCGCCGGATCTCGCCGTCTCCCAGGTGAGCGCCGCGTGTGATGGCTCCTCGCTGACCATCGCCGGCAACGTCACCAACCTGGGCTCCGCGGCCGTGGCCGCCGGGCTCAAGGTGTCCTTCTACCGGGGCGCCCCGGGCGCCAGCGGCACGCTGCTCGGCGTGACGATCCTCCCCAGCCCCATCGCCGCGGGCGCCAGCGCCACGGTGACGCTGACGGTGGGGGCGCAGCCCCCTGGCGGCTCCAACCAGGTCTTCCTCGTCGCGGATGATGACGGCACGGGCGCGGGACAGAACACCGAGTGCAACGAGACCAACAACACCGCCTCCGGCACCGTGGACTTCTCGTGCGGCGCACCTCCGCCCAACCAGCCGCCGGTGGCCATCTGCCGCAACATCACCGTCAACGCGGATGCCTCGTGCCAGGGCACCGGCAGCGTGAACAACGGCAGCCATGATCCGGACGGCCAGCCCGGACCGTTCACCGTCACCGAGTCTCCGGCCGGCTCGTTCGCTCTGGGCACCCACCCCGTCACCGTGACGGCCCATGACGGCGCCGCCACCGCGCAGTGCGTGGGCACCGTCACCGTGGTGGATGCCACTGCGCCCGCCGTGAGCTGCCCCTCCGCGCAGACGATGGAGACCTGCTCCGCCACTGGCGCCACGGCCTCGTTCCAGGCCTCGGCCACCGACAACTGCGGCTCGGCCCCGGTCACCTGCTCGCAAGCCTCGGGCTCCACCTTCCCGGTGGGCACCACTCCCGTGGTCTGCTCCTCGACGGACGCCTCTGGCAACGCCGCCTCGTGCAGCTTCAACGTGACGGTGGTCCCGGAGACCACGCCGCCCACCATCGCCTGCCCGGCGCCCATCGTGATCAGCGCGTGCGTGGAGGGCGGCCCCACCGCCACCTTCGACGTCACCGCGGGCGACAACTGTGGCCCGGCGACGGTCACCTGCTCGCAAGCCTCGGGCTCCACCTTCCCGGTGGGCACCACGAACGTCACCTGCACCGCGACGGATGGACTCGGCAACACGGCCTCGTGCGCCTTCACCGTGACCGTGGAGAGCGAGGGCTCGTCCGGCGCTCCCACCCCGGGCGCGGACCTGGGCACCGAGCTGTGGCCGCCCAACCATCGCTATGTGGACATCGCGCTGTCCGACTGCGCGGGGCCGGCGCAGGACTCGTGCGGCGGCACGCTGCCGGTGGACGAGTACGGTACCATCCTCGGCGTCAGCTCGGACGAGGTCGAGGACGCCAACGGCAACGGCGACGGCCGCACCTGCGATGACATCGTCATCTCCGCGGACGGCAAGTCCGTGAGGGTGCGCGCCGAGCGCGAGGGCAGGGGCGATGGCCGCGTCTACACCGTCCGTTACGCCGTCACCGGCCCGTCCGGAGAGACGGCCCAGAGCAGCTGCCACGTGTACGTGCCGCACGATCAGTCGGACCAGCACCCCGTGGTGGACAGCGGTGTGCACTACTGCGTCGGCCAGGGCTGCCCGCCTGGCACGGGCGGCAGCCCGCTGTGCGACTGAGCCGCTGAGGCGGCCGTCCTGAGGTGAACGAGGGCTCGGGGCCAGCAGCTGGCTCCGGGCCCTTCGTCTTGGTGCATTTGGCCCCGGCTGAACTAGCATCCACCTCCATGGCGACCCGAAAGAAGAGGGCAATCCGCCCCTGCGTCGCTGAGCTCACCCGGAGAGGAGGCGTCGGAAGGTGCGGCAGGTGGATGGAGACGAGCCGCCAGAGGGGGCACGGCTACGCCTGGGGACAACCCGTTTCCGTCCAGGCCAGGGCGGTCTGCCGCCTGTCTTCTCTCCAGATGGAGAGCGGCTCCTCTTGGAGGACAGCGAGAGCCCTCCCCGGATCCACATCCTGGAGGCGCGGACCGGGCGGCACCTCGAGACGCTCCGCCCGTTGTCGAACGAGCTGGGGCGCGTGCTCGCGCTCTGCTGGACGACGGAGGGCATTCGCGCGGCCTGCCAGCTCTATGGCGGGAGGCCCGCCGTCCTGGAGTACACCCGCGCTCGCGTGCTTCAGTTGGAGGCAAACGATCAGGCCTGGACCGACTGTGCCGCCTTCTCCGCAGACGGAGCGCGCGTGGCGATGGTGGATGGGCAGGGTGCGCTCCGGGTGTGGAACACGGGCAGCGGGCGCATGTTCGCCCGGGCGCGGCCCTTGTCTGGGACCCCGAGCGGGGCAGGGGTCCGCACGGTCGTGGCCATGTCCGCCGATGGCCGCTGGGCGGCCTGGAGCGCTGGCGACACCCGGATCCACCTCTATGACGTGGCCTCGCGCCAGCTGCGGGCTCCGCTCACTGGCCACACGGAGCCGGTGGCGGAGCTCGCCTTCTCTCCGGATGGGACGCGCCTGGCCTCGGGGGCGGTGATGGACGAGCCCCTCGTCCGCATCTGGAATGTGGAGCGAGGGGTGGCGGAGGAGGAGCTGCCAGCACTGGGTGCGTCCTCCTCACCCGACTCCTTTGGAGCTCCCAGCCCCTCCTTCGGCTTCATCGGTCCGGGCGCGCGGCTGGCATGGCTGGATGGCGGCGCGCTGCGGACTCGCGATCTGGCCACGGGCGCCGCGACGTCCCTGCCCGTGGGCTCGGTCCACTCCTATGTGTCCCTCAGCGCGTCGAGGGATGGTTCGTACGTGGTCGCGCGCGAGGGCTATGCGCTCCGAGCCTGGAGCCTCGACACGGGCGAGCCGGATTCGGCGCGTGACAGCCACTTCCTGCCGGTGCGGACCGTGGCCGTCTCTCCCGACGGGTCGCTGGCGGCGACCTCCGACGACACCGGCTGCGTGCGGATCTGGGACCTGGGCTGGGGGCAGGGCGTTGGGGTGCTGGAGCTGAGCTCCGCCCATGGCTGTGTGCGCTTCTCGCCGGACGGGCGGTGGCTCGCGGTGGGGACCGCCGAGGGTCAGGTCCATCTGTGGTCGCGCGGTGAGGGCCGGGTGCTCCACTCGTTCCCGGCGCACGAGTCCCGCCTCGAGGCGTTCGCCTTCTCTCCCGATGGCGCGTGGTTGGCCACATGCTCCGACCAAGGCGGAGACGTCGCCGTGTGGGCCGTGCCGGGAGGCAAGCGCCGGCGCGTGCTCACGAGCAGTGCGGAGCGGCTCACCGCGCTGGACGCCTCGCCGGATGGACAGTGGTGGGTTGCGGGCGCCATGGACGGGAGCATCTCCTTCTGGAACGCACAGGATGGCCGGCGGGTGCACGAGGTTCAGGCGCCGGACTCCTCCGTGCACCGCGTGCGCTTCTTCCCGGACGGGCAACGTCTGCTGTCGGTGGGGCTGCTCGACTCGGACTTTCCCGACGATGGGCCGGGCCAACCCATGCTGCACATCTGGCACGTGGAGACGGGTCGGCTGCTCACCTCGCGCCGCGCCCGCTCGCATCAGCTGGAGCTCTCCTCCGATGGGCGCCAGCTGCTCTATGTCCCGTGGCGCAACCCCGCCCTCTGCGTGGAGGACGCCATGACGGGAGAGGAGCCGAGGACGCTCGTGCTGGTGCCCGAGGCCGAGGGCAACGGCTTCTCTCCGGACAGTAGCGTCTGGGTGACGGGGCACCGGGACTGCACGGCGCTCGTGTGGGAGCTGGCTCGGTGGGGAGTGTCCCCCCGGCCTCGGTGAGCGCCCGGGCCAGGAGCCTCACGTGCGGTGGCGCCTAGCAGGCAAGGCGCCAAGTCGCTACGCTTGTCGGGAGGAGGGCTCTCCATGACGTACGGATACAAGCCGCGCGATCCAGTGGGCCGCATCGCGGGCCTGCCTCGCGTCGAGAGCGCGGATGTCATCTCCCGCGTCCGTGCCACCGAGCGCGTCTCGAGGGCTGCCGCCATTGAGTCGCGCCTGCCGCAGGAGCGCTCCTTCGCCGCGGCGCTCGAGCGCAATGGCCGCGGCCTGGTGAGCTCCGAGCCGCTGCCCATGCCCGAGCGCCGCCCGCTCCCTCCTCCCGTCCGCCGCGAGGAGGACGACCTGCGGATGCCCGAGCGCCTCCCCGACACCTTCCTGGGGCTCCTCTGGTGGAAGGTGAAGGTCCGGCTCTGATCAGGAGATCCCGATTTAAGATCGGAATCCGGCTTTTTTCCTCGGCCAGGGGAGACGGTAGGCCTTTCTGCGCGCTCCGGGTGTCGGGTAGAAGATTCGAGGTTCTGCGCTGATCCCCAGCGGCGCAATCCTTTCTTCCACCTCGAGGCATGTATGGCATCTCGTCCCCTGTCGGTCGGCTGGTGTCTCACGCTGACGGCACTCATCACTGCTCTGGCCGCTTGTGATGGTGGTTCGAACCCTCCCCCTCCTCCTATCCCGGAGATGCCGGATGCAGCGCTCTCCAAGGTCGAGCTCAGCCGCACCACGGGTGTCCTGGCCAATGGCGAGGATGCCGTCACCATCACCGTGAGGGTGGTGAAGTCTGACGGCGCGGCGCTGGCAAGCCGCACGGTGAGGCTGACGGTGACGGGCGAGGGCAACACGCTGGCTCCGGCCTCCGGCCAGACGAACCAGGACGGCGTGCTGACGGCAACGCTGGTGTCCACGAGTGTCGGCAGCAAGCAGGTGACGGCCTCGGTGGACGCTGCCGGGGGCCTGGTGATGTTGGAGGGCCGGCCCACGGTCGAGTTCGTGGAGCCGCCAGCCCTGGCGCCTACGAAGATGGCCTTCACCACCCAGCCGGTGGATGGCACCGCGGGCACGGCGCTGGCGGAGGTGCGCGTGACGCTGCAGGACGCCGCGGGCAACACCGTCGCTGCGGCGAGCTCGGCCGTCACCGTGAACCTCATCGGGGGTCCGGCCTTCACTCCGGTCACGGTGAACGCGGTGAGTGGCGTGGCCACCTTCTCCGGACTGCGCATCGACACGGCGGGCACTGGCTACCGGTTCGAGGCGACCGCCAGCTCGCTGACGGCGGTGCAGAGCGCCCCGTTCGCCATCAGCCCAGCCGCCGCGGCCAGCCTCGAGCTGACGGGCCTGGCGGCGGTGGTGTCGGCGGGAGCGGAGAGCAGTGTGGAGGTGGCGGTGCATGATGCCTATGGCAACGTGGCCACCGGCTATACGGGCACGGTGAAGTTCACCTCCACGGATGCGGCAGCGACCCTGCCCGCGGAGGCCGCCTTCACCGCCGCGGATGGGGGCCGAAAGATCTTCCCTGGAGTGGTGCTGCGCACGAATGGCGCACAGACCGTGACGGTGACGGACACGGCGACGGCCTCTCTCACGGACTCGCTCACCGTGGACGTGGTGAGCGGGACGGCTACACAGCTGGTCCTCTCCGTACCAGACGCGCCCGTGACCGCGGGCAGCCCCTTCTCCGTCCAGGTGACGCTGCGGGACGGCTCCGGCAACATCGCCACCGGCTACACGGGCACGGTGCACTTCACCTCCGCGGATGCACAGGCGGTGCTGCCGCCGGACACTGTCTTCACGGCAGCGGACGCGGGCCAGAAGACGCTCACCGGAGTGGAGCTGCGCACGGCGGGCAACCCATCCATCACCGCGACGGACACGACCGTCGCAGCACTGACGGACACCGCTTCGATGACGGTGAACGCGAGCATCCCCGCGCTGCTCGTGTTCTCCACGCAGCCGGCCAACGGCAACGTGCGCACGACGCTGTCCGAGGTGAGCGTGACGCTCCGGGACGCGTACGGCAACGCGACGACATCCTCGAGCCCCTCGGTGACACTGAGCCTCACGGGTGGCAACGCCTCGGCCACGCTGAGCGGCACGCTGACCGCCACGCCAAGCAGTGGTGTGGCGGCCTTCTCGGACCTCTCCATCGATCAGGAGGGCACGGGCTTCCAGCTCGTGGCCAGCGCGGACCCGGTGCCAGGGGCGACGAGCACGGCGTTCACCATCACGGACAACCTCGCCCCGGCCGCGGCGGTGATCAGCGCGACCGTGGTCTCTTCCTCCAGTGTTCGGATCTCATGGATTGCGGAGGGCGATGACGGCAACCTGGGCACGGCGGCGAGCTATGACCTGCGCTACGCGGCCACAGCCATCACCAACGAGACGGAGTTCGAGGCTGCCACGCCGTTTGCCATCCCGCCGCCGCAGGCAGCGGGGGCTTCGGAGTCGGCGGTCGTCACGGGCCTGACCCTCACTGTCGACCACTACTTCGCGCTCAAGATCATCGATGGAGCGGGCAACTCCAGCCTCTCGAACAGCCCCCGGGTGGCCGGCGACCTGTGCACTGGCGTGACGTGCACGCCTCCGGCCTCCACCTGCGCGGCCAATGGCAGAGCGATCATCTCCTATAACTCCGCCTGCGTGGTCTCCGGCGGGGCGCCCGTGTGCCAGGACACGCCCATCACCACGAGCTGCCAGTCGTACGAGACGTGCAGCGCTGGGGCATGCGTGCCAGTAACGGCTGGCAGCCAGGCGGGCAGCGTCATCATCCACGAGTTCAGATCGCTGGGCGAGGAGTTCATCGAGCTGCTCAACACCACGGGCACCGACGTGGATGTGCGCGGCTACACGCTCCGGAACGCCGCGGGCCAGGAGGTGGACATCCGCGCCCCCAGTGATCCGAACGGCACGGGCAGCGCGCCGGTGATGGTGCCCGCCAACGGCGTGCTCTACGGCATCGCCAACCCCTCCGGCTCGATTCCCGCGGGGGTGGGCTTCGTCTATGGCGCGCCGGGCACGGACTTCGTCCTGGCGGACACGGGTGACGCGTTGGCGCTCTACTCGGCGCCTCCCGCGGGCAACCTGCAGGACGCGGTGGATTTCCGCTCCTTCGTCAGCAACCCGGACACCCCGCTGACGGCGAGCCACTTCGTCGGCTTCGCAGGCAGCTCCACCCAGCTGGACCCGGCGAGCCTCACCGCGGCGGCCAACGACACGGCCACCAGTTGGTGCGTCAGCTTCTACCCGAGCGGCTCTCGGGCCGGACGCGTGACGAACACCCAAGGAGCGGCCAACGGGAGCTGTGGCGTGGCGGTCATCAATGAGCTCCTCATCGATGGGCCGGGTGGGGAGGATGGCGACAACTTCATCGAGATCGCCGGGCCGGGCGGTTCCATCATCGGCGGCGCGAAGATCACCGATGTCGAGGGGAGGAACCCAGGGGCCGGCTCTCTCCAGCGGTTCAACATGTATACCCTCCCGGCTGGAACCCGTATCCCCGCCGACGGCATCTTGCTCATCGCGGACACCATCCCGAATGGGACGACGCCCGTCCCGAACTTCGTGCCGGGAGTGGATGTCGGGTATTCCAACCTGGACTTTGAGGAAGGCGGCGGGGATGCGATCCAGCTCATCAACGCCGAGGGGACGGCCCTGCTTGATACGGTGGGCCATGATGTGAGCGGCGCCGCCCTGGCCGTCAACATCGCCACCAACGGCTTCGCGATGTACGAGACAGCGACGGCGCTCTACCCGCCCAACCCCTCGGGGACCTGGGCTGTGTCCATGGCCCGCTCCCCATCCAGCGCGGACACGGACAACAACCGCAATGACTTCCACATCGACCCGAGCCCGACGCCGGGCTTGCCCAATGACGCGGTGAACTTCACCGTGACGGCCATCACTCCAGATGACACGCCGGCCGCGGCGACAGCCGCCACCAGCATCACGGTGACCGGGACGGACTTCTCGCCGAACATGAGCGTCCGGGTTGGCACGGCGGGCACAGGCCCCATGTGTACGACCATCGTCGACTCGACGCTGGCCACCTGCAGCGTGCTGCCGAGTACGGGGACGGTGGGCCCGGTGAGCCTGACGTTCGTCAACCCGGCGAGCGTGGGGGTGCCCAACGTGGTGCTGCCCAACGTGTTCACCTATACGGGCACGGACAACGAGACAGACACCACCTTCGAAGTGGACTTCTGCAACATCCAGTTCCCCGCCACCTTCACGGTGACGAGGAACACGGAGACGCCAATGCTCTTCGGCCGCATCTACGAGGCGGGCGTGACGGAGCCTGGGGGCGCACCCGCGGGCATCCTGGCCGAAGTGGGCTATGGCCCCTATTCGAGCGGGAATCCCACCGACCCGAGGACCAGCGCCACCTGGCGGTTCTTCCCCGCGAACTACAACCTGCAGATCGGCAATAACGACGAGTTCATGGGCTCGTTCTTGGCGCCGAACGTGACCGCGAGCACGACCTTTGCCTATGCGTTCCGATTCAGCCAGGACAACGGGCTGCGGTGGACGTACTGCGACCTGGATGGGGCGGGCTCCAACGAGAGCCTGCTGTTCGACACGTCGCAGCTCGGCGTGATGACGGTCACTCCGTAACGTGGAGCGGTGGGACCGGGGGCCCGGCCTGTGTGCCAGGGCTCCCGGTGCGGTGCTCAGGTGCGGGAGGGTTCAGGCTCAGTCGAAGCGGTGGGCCCAGCGCTGCCAGACGTCTTCAGGGAAGTAGGGAGACCAGGGCCCGGAGGGGCGGTACAGGTGAGGCCCGAGCACGCGCGCCAGCTCGCGGTACTCGGGCAGGTTGCGGCCCGAGTCGGTATCACCTGCCTCGGGCCAAGGGCCCAGGGAGATGACGGCGCGGTCTCCCGGCAACGGCTCAACGGTGGTGCTGGGAGAGGAGAGCTGGGCGCGGAGTGTCTCCACGCCCCCGAGCTCGGCGAGCACGGGCTGTCCGAGGAAGGTCAGCCAGGAGGGTCCCTTCATCCGAGTGCCGAGCTTCCAGGACAAAGAGCGGAGCAGGAACACATCCATGCCTGGATAACGCAGGCACAGCTGGCTGAGTTTCTCCTCGGTCTCGCGATAACCGAGCATGGCGTAGAAGGAGAGGCCCACGTGACCCGAACAGAACGGCAGAGCATCGGCCAGCTCCAACGTCAACGCACGCACGGCTTCTGGACCCCGCGCTTCCAAGTACTCGGTGGGTAGCCAGAAGCCGATAGCGGACACCATGTTGGGTTCATCGAGTCCGCGAGGGTCTTCAAACCACTTGCCGTAATACTCGAGCGCGAACTCATGAACGCCTGCGGGATCATCCACCAGCTCGAGGCTGGGCCAAGGGTCTTCGAGGACCTTCTGCCGGAGGTAGTCCCAACTGTTGGCGTCCAACATCAGCCAGTCGTCCTGGCCTGCGTACCAGGCAAAGGCCTCGGGGCCTACCGCACGCAAGAAGGTGTCCAGTGAGCGCTGCACTGCATGCGCAATCTCATGATGGGAGCGCCGCATGTAGAAGCAGATCGAGAGGCTCTCACGGATAATGGGTGCACCATGGCTCGCGTAGAGCCGTATTCTTGGGTAGTGCTCGTTCATTTGGGCCGGAGCCGCTGGATGTCCCAGCGGGGAGCAACACGGGCAGGATTGATCCTGAAGGCTTTCTCGTACAGCTCTCCCTGATTTAGGGGGTGATGGGGAGTTCCCTTCGCATAGTTGTGCCAGCGAGCGGGATTTGTTCCTGGGCAAGGGAACTTCAGGTCGAAGACGTCCAGGACTTCAGCCAGGTTGCCGGTGTGGATGACGACGTCCGGAACAATGGTGCCAATCAGGCCATCGCCTCCGTTTCGTAGCAGGGATTGGACTTGCTGTTCGCTGAGAGGCTCCCACCTCCCCGTAGCCTTGTTCTCCTTGTAGCGCTGGTTGAGGCTGAAGCCCTTGGGACGAATCTCTTGGAGCTTCTGCTGAACACACTCCAGAGCCAGCGAGTGCTTCTCCCGGCCCAGGAGCATGGCGCGAGTCACCGGGTTGCCGCTCGTATCCCGCCCCAACACCTCGGCGCATTGCTCGCGCGAGGGGTTGCCGCCAAAGGAGCGCTCGTTGAGAGTGAAGTCCGCGTCCTTGACGCAGTCGAGGATGGCCTCGGCGATGCGGTTCTGCTGAGCCTTGTCCTCCGCAAAGAGAGCGGCGCCAATGGAACCCAGAGTGGCGCCAGCCTCTGCCACCTTCTGCCCGGCTGGCGTCCCCTGTGCGCCCGGGCAGTTGCCCGGGAAGCGCAAGCAGGCGTTGGACTCCGTGTCGAACCCTTGCGCGTACACGCGGGGGGCCCCGCGCCGCTCTACCCCGGCGCAGGCGCCAAGGAGAAGAAGGAGGCTGGCGAGCAGAGCCTGCTGGAGGAGGAAGTGCATCCAATGAAGGAGTAGCACACGCAGCGCCTGCATGGCTCAATCCAGGAAGCGGCGCTCCCAGCGCTGGCAGATGTCCTCGGGAAAGTAGGGGGATCAACGCGCCATGACTGGCGTGGACTTGGACTCGTGGGTAGTGCTCGCTCATTTGGGCCCGAGCCTCCGGAGATCCTGATTCATCCCAACCTACCAGGTGGGTCATCCAAGTCCATCCCGTCAGGGAGGCAACTGTCAGTCACCTCTGGTAGGCTCAGGACTTGGGAGGTTCTCCGTGTCTCTGCTGCCCGTCCAGGGTGTGCCCCTCTTTGTCCTGCTCCTTGGGGTGGCTGCGCCGGCTCAATCCCACCCCGCGCTGGCCTCACCGCCCGTGCGCAGCCTCGAGCTTCCGCCCCTGCGCGGTGTGGCTGAGGTGAGCGTGGCCCCGGGGCTGCCCACCACGCTGCTGTTCAACGCAGAGCTCGACCGGGGTGCGGTTGAGCGTGCGGGGCGCGAGCTGGGCTTCGCCCGCATAGGCGTGACGGAGGACATGCTGGTGGTGGTGCCTGCTCAGGAGGCCCAGCCGGGCGCGCGGCTGACAATTCCCATCCGCTTCGCCGGTGAGGAGGCCCGCGAGGCAGCGGCCGTGGTGTTCGTCGTGGATCCGGCCCGTGCGGAGGCGTACGTGCAGGTGGTGCGCCGCGTACGCACGGTGCCTGCGCTGGAGGAGGCGCTGGCGGCGGCGCTCGAGCGAGGCACGGCGCTGGAAGCAGCCCTGGAGACCCGGAGCGCGAAGCTGGCAACAGTGCGCGCGGAGAAGGCCAGCATGGTCGCCCTCATTGAGGCGGGCGTGCTCGGCCATGACGGGATCCGCACCGTGAAGCTGGGCGCGGTGGAATGGGACCGACCTGGGGACGGGACCGCGAACGCCTGGCTCTATGTGGCCGCCGGGCGTGTGGCCTTTGACATCGAGCTGACCCTGGCGGCCCATGCACGCCCCTGGGCCCCTGGAAAGGCAACGCTGACACCAGAAAGGAAAGGCGCCTCTCCCATACCGGCCCGCGTGGCGCGGTTGTTGGGCACAGGCGTGCTGGCCCCCGGGGAGACAGCCCACCTGCTGGTGGAGTTTGAGGTGCCCGCCGAAGGCGCAACGAAGGGGTACCGATTGGAAATACAGGAGCAGGAAGGCGGACGGATGCTGCGCCGAGCGAACGTGAAACTGGCGGCCCCAGCGGCCCGGAAGCAGTGATAGGGAGGAGACCATGCAGCCGCAGGAGGAGAGGCAGGCATTGCCACCACAGCCCCTGGGGGCCGCGAAGGTGGTGCTGGAAGCGTTGGCACCGGGGACGGTGGTGAACGGCTTCCGGCTGTTACGCCCCGTGGGCAAGGGCGGCTACGGGGAGGCGTGGCTGGCGGTGAGTATCCACAGACCGGGCCGGTACTGCGTGCTGAAGTTCGCCTTGGCCTCTGCGGAAGAGGATGCCACGGCGGATGCCCGCGCCGTGCGTGAGGTGCAGCTGCTGCTCCAGGCCGCGCACCCTCATGTGCTGCGAGTGCTGGGCCATGGGCGGTGGCCGGACCCGGACACAGGCATTCATTACACGGTACTGGCGTGGGTGGAGGGGGGCACGCTGCTGGAGTGGGCACGCGAGGCCAACCCCTCTCTGCGCCAGGTGGTGCGCCTGGCGCAGAACCTGGCGCGGGCGCTACAGGCGGCGCATGAGCGGGGAGTGGTGCACCGGGACATCAAGCCCGCAAATGTGCTGGTGAGCGCGAAGGAGGGGGCGCCCTTCCTGGGGGACTTCGGCCTGGGGGAGACGGCGGGCAGCCCCACCCTGACCCCGGCCGGGCTCCCCGTGGGCACCCATGCGTACCGCAGCCCGGAGGCGCTGGCCTGCTCGCTGCGCGCAGGCGGGGCGCCCTACCACTTCCAACCGGCGGATGACTGGTATGCGCTGGGGGTGACGCTCTACGAGCTGCTCACCGAGGTGCGGCCCTTCCCAGAGGCAGAGGAGAGCGTGGAGCACGCGCGGAACGTGGCACGGCTGCGCCCGGTGTCTCCTCATGTGCTCAACCCCCGGGTGCCGCTGGCGCTCAGCCGAGTGGTGCAGCGGCTGCTCGCGAAAGAGCCCTCGCGGCGCTTGCGGGACGGGCATGCGCTGTGGGCGGCGCTGGACGCGGTGTTGGCGCAGGAGGGGGCATGGGACGAACCGGTGTATGCGTCAAGCACGCCGCCAGAGCCCGGGCTGACGCCTTCCCGCTACCTCACTCCACTGGATGAGGCTCTGGCCGAGAAGGACGTGGAGCTGACCTGGGCGTACGTGTGCAAGCACGACGACCCGCCGGAACTCCCCCGGATTGCCCGCGCGGTGAGCCTGCGCGACGCGCTGCTGGCCGCGCAGTCCCGGCCATGGCCCCAGGCCCTGCGCTGGGGGGGAGCCGCGCTGGTACTTCTGCTGGCTGCAACGGGGGTGTGGGCGGCCTGGGGGCCGGTAAGCACCCCACTGCGTTCCCCTGGCGGCATGTCTTCACCCGGGAGCCTCCCTCCCGCGGTCTCCGCGCCTCAGCCCTCCACGCAGACACCGCCCCTCCGCCGGTAGCCTCCCCGGCACCTGAGGCCGTGGCGGAGGCGCCCCCTCAACCCAGCGTGGCCGCCATGAGTGCCACCAGCCAGAAGGAAGACAGCGCCGTGAAGACACCCCAGAGTCCACCGCCCAGCCAACCTGTGTCCGCCTCCAACAGCAAGCGCTCCCTCAAGCCGTCACGCCTGGGCCCCGCATGCGCAGTGAGCCTTATCGCCGCGGGCTGCTCGAGCATTCCCGTGCGCCCACCGCCCAAGGAATGCCCACCTGCCGCCATCAAGGCCATGGAAGCTTTGGAGATCAGGTCAGGGTTTACGATAGTAGATGTGCAGATCGATGCGAATGGGCCACCGCCTGCGGACTTCCCTAACGTCACCTACCGCGAGGGCCCCATTGTGAGCAGAGTCGTAAACGTAGGAGGGCCGGCCGAAAAGTACTGGGTGGGCGCCCTCCTGTTCGGGAAGGTCATCCCCGGAGGCGGCGACCACTTCTTCATCCGTTATGAGGAGGCCCAACTGGCGGGCAGCACCGAGCGAGTCCCCGTGTGCGCTGTACTCACCGACCCGGATGGTCCCGGCCCAGGGTTGCCAAAGGAGGAAGGTTCCACGGACACCGAATGGAACAGCTTCAACGGTGCGCCGGTGCGCTTCGTCAACTTCTTCAACGAGTCCACTCGCTCCGAGTGGTAGGCGCGCCACCCCTGATTCTCAGGGGGCTCTCAGCTGGCCCCTCTCTGCCGTTCAGTCCAGGAAGCGGCGCTCCCAGCGAAGGCGAGTCTCTTCAGGGAAGTAGGGCCAGGGGCCGCGCGAGTGGTAAAGCCAGGGCTCCAGCACGCGAGCCAGCTCGCGGTACGCGGGCAGGTGTTGCCCTGCCTCGGTGTCACCGGCCTCAGGCCAGGGCCCGAGGGTGACGAGCGCACGCTCTGCGGCCAGTTCGTGAACGGTGGTGCCAGCAGAAGAGAGGCGGGCGCGTAATCCCTCGGCACCGCCCAGTTCGCCGAGTACGGGCTGGCCAAGGAAGGTGAGCCACGCAGGCCCTTTGACTCGCGTACCTATCCGGATGGAGAGAGACTCCACCTCCACCATGTCCATGCCCGGGTAACGAAGGCACAGGCGGCTGAGCTCCTGTTCCGTCTCGCGGTAGCCGGAGATGTCGTTGAAGGACAGGCCCGCGTGGCCCGAGTTGAAGGGCAGAGGGGCGGCCAGCTCCAGTGCCAGCTCGCGTACACGATTGGGGCCATGTTGCTCGAGGAACTCCGTAGGCAGCCAGAAGCCTACGGACGAGGCCATGGTGGGCTCGGTGCGCACGAGAGGATGGTCGAGATCTTTTCCAAAGTACTCGAAGTGAAACGCAGGGACACCAGAAGGGTCATCCGTTAGCTCATGGTGGAACCAACGAGACTCGAGGATGTCGCGTTTGAAGGTTTGCCAGGCTGCGGCATCAAGTTGCCCCCAGTCTCCTTCGTGATCCCAATGCCAAGCTAACGTTTGAGGTCCCACCGCCCGGACGTATACCTCCAGGGAATGCAATATTGCTGGGACGACCTCTTGGAGAGACCGGCGCATGTAGAAGCAGATCTTCAGCCCATCGCGAATGATGAGCGCGCCATGTCTGTCGTGGAACCGGATTCGTGGATAGTGCTGGCTCATGGGTCTTTCGACCGGCGGATGTCATAGCGCGGAGACACGCGGGCTGGATTGACGCCGAACGCTTTTTGGTAAACCTGTCCCTGATTCAGGGGCGCGTGGGGATGCCCTTTGGGATAGTCATACCATTTGGGATGGTTGGTTCCCGGACAGGGGAACTTCAGGTCGAAGACGTCCAGAACCTCGGCCACGTTACCCGTGTGGATGACGACGTCCGGTACAATCGTTCCAATCAGGCCTTCTCCTCCCCCACGGAGCAGGGACTGGACCTGCTGTTCGCTGAGAGGCTCCCATTTCCCCGTGGCTTTGTTCTCCCGGTAGCGCAGGTTGAGGCTGAAGCCTTTGGGACGAATTTCGAGGAGCTTCTGCTGGATGCACTCCAGGGCCAGCGTGTGCTTCTCGCGGCCCAGGAGCATGGCGCGTGTCACCGGGTTGCCGCTCGCATCCCGTCCCAACACCTCGGCGCACTGCTCCCGCGTGGGGTTGCCGCCGAAGTAGCGCTCGTTGAGTTTGAAGTCCGCGTCCTTGACGCAGTCGAGGATGGCCTCGGCGATGCGGCTCTGCTGTGCCTTGTCCTCTGTGTAGAGGGCGGCGGCAATAGAACCCACCGGGAAGCGCAAGCAGGCGTTCGTCTCCGTGTCGAACCCCTGCGCATAAACGCGGGGCACTCCGCGCCGCTCCACCCCGGCGCAGGCGCCGAGGAGGAGCACGAGGCCCGCGAGCAAGAGCCTCATCGCGTGCGTCACTGGTCGTCACACGGGGTGCCCAGACGGGCCCCCGAGTACACCCCCAGCTCGTTGTAGATCATCGGCAGGTTCTCGGTGATGGGCACCACGCGCAGCTCCTGCTTCTTGGCGCCCTCGATCCACATCGGCGACTGCGAGCGATCCACCACCAGCCGCAGCTCGCCCTTCTTCGTCGAGAAGATCTCCCCCTCCGAGTCCGAGACGATGTCCTTCATCTGCTGCGGCTTCAGGCTCCCCTTCTGGCCCACGTGCACCCGGAAGCTCTTCTCGTCCTCCGGATGGAAGCCCTTCTCCACCAGATAGTAGGTGCCCTGGGTGTCGCGCAGCAGCGCGTACGGCACGTACTTCTGCGGGTTCTTCTCGAACTTCGCCGAGGTGAGCATCTTCTCCGCCTGCTCCGGCTCCACCAGCGTGAAGGGCGTGGTGCGCTCGCCGCATCGCACCGCGCACGCCTTCTTCGCCGCGTCCACCTCCACCGAGGAGTACACCCGGAAGTCCTGCCCGCGGAAGTTTGAGTTCGCCCCCTTGTTGAAGAAGCGCGGCTCCAGGAAGTCCGTCCCCGACAGGCCCCACGGCGTCCGTGGCACCTGGACGAACAGCTTCCCGTCTCCGTAGAACATCTGATGGCCCTTCTGCTCCTCCGGGGCTACCACCACATAGTGCCCCTTGCCGTCCGTGCAGACGGACGTCTTCTCCAACGTGAGCAGCTCCCCCAGGCTCTTCCCCTTGCCCCAGGGAGGCTCGACTCCCCAGGAGGTGCTCGAGAGCAGGGCCACGGCCGCGGTGATGAAACGTCGAGTGTGCATGAGAGGGTCTCCGGCTAGAGGTTCTTCTCGAAGAACTGCGTGGCGTACTCTTGCTGGTTGGCGGCGTCCTGCTGCGTGGTGAAGCTCACCACTCCCTCCTTCACCTCCAGCTTCAGCTCCGAGCCGAACTGGCAGGAGAACGACTTCACCTTGGCCGAGATGACGCGCTTGCCCACCTTCGAGCCGCACAGCTTCTGCAGCGCCTCCAGCGGGTTCCCACAGTACGAGGGGACGCTGTACTTCTTGATGATGTCGTCCGTGACGCTCTTCCAGTCGATGGTGGCTGTCACGTTGGTGCCGCACGCCGCGTTCATTTCCTTCACCACCTCGGTGAAGCCCGCTTGCTGCTGCGTCTCCCGCTCCTGGCGGCTGAAGGCGGCCATCCGGGCCAGAGAGCCGTCTTTCTTCAGCTTCTCGTGCTGCTCGTAGATGTCTGACGCCTTGACCGCCTGTGAGCGCTTCTCGTCAAAGGAGACGGCGAGCGCCTTGTTGCGGCCGGGCACCCAGAGCTCGTACTTCTTGGAGCCGGAGGTCTCGCGCATCTGCAGCGTGTAGTAGTCCTCGCCCTTGTACTGGGTGATGTAGTTGATGCCCTTGTTGTGCTCGTTGATCGAGTGGAGCAGCGGCTTGCCGTCGAACTCGCTGTCCGTGCCCTGCACGTAGAGCAGGGCCTGCTTCTCGCCCTTGGGGCCCTGGGTGGTGAGCGGGATGACCGACACCGTCTCACCCTCCGAGCCTGCGTACACCTTGCCGGCGCCCACCGGCGCCGCCGCGCGCGCGGAGGTGCCATACAGCACGCCCACGGCGATGACCGTTACGAGGATGCTTCTCATGTGTGTCCCCCTCCCTTTGGGGACCGTGAGGCCACTGGGTCGCAGTGGCTCGCTGCTGTCAGAGGCTGACGTCGTACTTCGAGCAGTAGGCGCGCAGCTTGGCCTGGCCTTGCTTGGACAGGTTCCGCCACTGCGCCTTCGCGTTGGACAGATCATGTTGGCGGCAATACGCGCGGCCCATGAGGAAGATCGCGGCCTCCGTTTTCTGGGTCGCCAGGGTGCGCCGGGCGACTCGGAGCGCCTTGTCGATGTCTCCCGAGCTCAGCGCCTGCTCGGCCTCCTCCAGATCCTGACGCACCGCCTCGGGGATCACCTCCGTCTTGCCCTGACGTGTGGAGGTGGTGGTGGAGGTGGTAGTGGACGTGGTGGCCGCGGTGTTCTCTGGGGGAGTCGTGGCCGGAGGTGGCGGAGTGGTGGGGTTCTCGGCCACGGGGGGCGTCACGGTGGGCGCAGGCGCCTCGGTGACCGTCGTGGGCGGTGGGGTGGTGGGCCCGGAAGAGCTCGAGGTCGTGAACACCTTTCCGCCCACGGCGATCCCCACCGCGAGGAGCAACACGCCTACAACCGCCGAGAGGATCAGCGGCACCTTCGAGCGGCTCGCGGGTGGGCTCGCGTGCACCGCCTCCACTCGGGGTTGGGGAGCCGACGCGGATGGCGCGACGGACGGTGAGACGATGACGGAGGGCTGGGAGACCTGCCCGGGTGTCGCGGCCGGCTGAACGGCCTGATGCTCGACGTCCGTCTGACGGCGCGAGACGCTTACCTCGTCCAGAGGGGCTCGCCGGAACGCCTCCAGGGTCGAGCCGCGCTCGACGCTCGGCTCTGGCGTGGCCATTGCGGCCTGGGGGGCGGGCTGAGGCGTGACCAGGGCGCCCGGGCTGGAAAGTCGAGAGCGAGGGACGAACGTGGCATCCGTGGCGCTCTCATCATGGACGGATGGCTCGTTGGGGCGGACGGCGCCGCGCGGCGGCAGGGGCGTTGGATCCGGCCCCAGCCCGGCCAAGGCCTGCAGCGGGGTGCCAGTCAGCTCGGCGATGAAGGTGGCCACGTCCGGGTGGCGATCCTTCGGGGACTTGGCGAGCGCGCGATCCACCGCCGCCACCGCGCGGGCGGGCAGGTCCGGCAAGCGCGAGGCCAGGGACTCGGGCTGCTCGTTGACCACGCGGTAGACGACCTCGGCGATGGTGCCTCCGGAGAAGGGCGAGTCCCCGCACAGCATCTCGTAGGTGATGCACCCGAAGGCGAAGATGTCCGAGCGGGCGTCTACCTCGCGGTTGCGGCCCATGGCCTGCTCGGGCGCCATGTACCGGGGCGTGCCCATGAGCACGTCGTCCTGCGTCTGCAGCGTCTGCGAGCCGAGCAGCTTCGAGATGCCGAAGTCCAGCAGCTTCACCCGCTCGACGGCCATGCCCTCGGACTCGCTGGGCACCATGAAGACGTTGGCGGGCTTCAAGTCCCGGTGCACCACGCCGGCCTTGTGCGCCGCCTGCAGCGCCGAGCCCATCTGACGCGCGACGGAGAAGGCCTCGCGCATGGACATCCGGCCCTTGCGCAGCCGCTGCGCCAGGCTCTCTCCGCGCAGGTACTCCATCACCATGTACGGCGTGCCGTCCTCCATGCTGTGGAAGTCCAGCACCTCGATGATGTTGGGGTGCCCAAGCTGCGAGGCGATCTCCGCCTCGCGGCGGAAGCGTGCGAACTGCTCATCGCTCAAGTCGTCGCCGCGCAGCAGCAGCTTCACGGCCACCTGCTTGCCGGGCAGCCGCAGGTGTCGCGCAAGGAAGACGGAGCCCATGCCCCCCTTTCCCAGCAGAGAGGTGAGTTCGTACGTGTCCCGCAGGACGGTCCCGATCCGGATCTCGGCGTTAGCGGAGTGGCTCATGAGGCAGGGGGAAGGGCAGCGCCCAGACGCACTTAATCCGCTTTAGATGCCATGCGCCAGCACCCCTCCCCGGGTATAGGGGCAGCGGGACTCATGATTTAAAATTATGCTGCCGGTGGCCGGCGCTGACGCGTCGAAGCGGCCCTTGCTGTTTCTGGAGTGCGTTCATGAGTTTCTCGCCAACGAAGCCCCCTCGGGTCGAGGATCCCGAGCAGGTCCTCCGAGGGCTGCATCCACTGGCGATGAAGGGGGGGGCTGGCCCTCTCCCTGTCTGTCACCCTCCAGTACAGCACCCGGAGGGTGTGAGGGCGGCCTCAGAAGACGACGACCATGGCGCGCTCGGGCACCCGGTCGAAGAGGCGGGCGATGTCCGGGTTGTGCATGACGATGCAGCCCCACGAGAGCCGGCCGCCTGTCTCCTTGAGCGTCCACTCCCCCGCCCACCCGTGAAAGCCGATGCCGCTGCCCAGGCGCGTGGAGGCATCCGTCGGTTTTCGCTCGTCCCAGGCGCGGGCGATCCGATCGCGCACCTCGCGGGTGAGGATGCCCTCGGCCAGCCCCCGGTCCGCGTCCCACCTGTTCGGGTAGTTCACCCGGATCCAGTGGCCGCCGTAGTACTCCCCGTAAGGTCCGCTGAAAGAGCCCCGGTGCTTCTGCACCACGAAGTACATGCCCATGGGCGTGCGGTTGTCGCCGCGCACCCGCTTGCGGCCCGCGGCCTGCCCGAAGCCCACCTCCACGCGGGACACCTCACGCCCCTCCTCATAGAGCCGCAGCTCGTTCTCGGCCTGGGAGACGAGCAGCAGCACCGGCTCTTGCGCTGGCACCGGCAGGCTGGCGCGGGCTTGGGTGAAGCTCCTGGCCTCGGCGGCGGAGAGCTGCCTGCCGGAGTGCAGGAGCACTGCCAGCCGCCTCTTCGCATTCACCCGGCCCAGCGGCTGCCCGCGAGTGACGGTCTCACCGGCGCGCAGCGTCACGCCCTCCAGCCCTGTGTACTCCGAGCGCACCCGTAGCAGCTCATGGTTCTCGTAATAGAAGTGCTCCAGTGTCAGCGCCTGGCCCGCGTCGCCCACCCCCTCCACGCGGCCGTGGGCCAGCGCACGCACCTCGGCCCCAGCGGCCGCTCGCGTCGAGGCGGGCGAGGGATCGAAACCGTCCGCAGGCGGCGCGGGAGGGCGCAGGTATGCCTCGAAGACGTCGGGGGCCGGCGCTCCAGAATCCTGGGCGAGCGAGGAGGAGGAGAGCAGCCCGGCCAGCAGCACTCCCAGGCAGCGTAGGACAGGTGATGACATGAGCGGCACGCGGGATGGACACCCGCGCCGCGCGAGCCGTTCCCGCTCCGAGCCCCGGCGAGCGGCCAGGGGATGCTTGACAAGCAGCGCTCCAGACTCGCATTCAAGGAGCAGCCATGCCGAAGGTCATCCACCACGCCACGGAGCCCCCTGGCCCGTGCAGCTACCTGCCCGAGCAGCGCTCCTCGCTCGAGCAGATGGTGATGACCGACGTCACGGCCGCCGAGTTCGAGGCCATGCTCTCGCGCGGGTGGCGCCGCTTCGGCCCCGTATATTTCCGGCCCATGTGCGAGGCGTGCGCCGAGTGCGTCACCCTGCGCATTCCCACCGCCACCTTCCACCCCAACCGAAGCCAGCGCCGCGCCCGCGCCGCCTGTGCCCGCTTCCGCGTGGAGGTGGGCCCGCCCCGGGTGGATGAGGAGCGGCTGGCCCTCTACCACGCGTGGCACGCCTGGCGGGAGAAGGCTCGCGAGTGGCAGAGCTCGGAGCTGAGCCCCCGCGACTACTTCCTCCAGTTCGCCTTCCCCCACCCGTGCGCGCGCGAGGTGACCTGGTATGACGATGAGGCAGAGGGGGGCTCGCGGCTCATCGCGGTGGGTATCTGCGACGAGACGGCCGACTCCTGGAGCGCTGCGTACTTCTTCTATGATCCGGACTACGCGCAGTACTCGCTCGGCACCGCCAATGTGGTGAAGCAGGTGGAGATCGCCCGCGAGCGCGGCCTGCCCCACCTCTACCTGGGCTACCTGGTGAAGGGCTGCGCCTCGCTGCGCTACAAGGGGATGTTTCGCCCGCATGAGCTGCTGCAGGGGCGCCCCGGCCCCGAAGAGACTCCGCGTTGGCAGACCATCACCGAGCCGGAGCTCCCCACGCCCCCAGGCAAGCCGAAGGTTTGACACGGCCACCCGCGTCCCAGGCAGACTGGCGCCATGTCAGGCACCTCCCCCATGCCCTGGTTCGCCTTCTCTCTCTCGCTCTCTCCGGATGTGGCGCGCGATCGGCTCCGCAACATCCCCGTGCTCCCGATGCCCGACGGGGAGCTCGCCGAGGCGCTCGACGTGGAGCTCCTCTACGACGCCCAGGCCATGGACTGGGGCGGCCGGGTGGCGCGGCTGGTGGATGCGCCAGGCCGCAAGGTGATGGGGCTGCTGCGGCGCATGCCTCCTCATACCTGGCCGCTGGTGACGAGGCTGGAGACAGCGCTGGCGCAGGCCTCGGAGGAGCGCACCGTGCGGGTGCGCACCGCCTCCGGAGCCGTGCTGGCCGCGCGGGCCTTCTCGCCTCCCGCACCGAAGCAGGCCCCGCAGGAGGTGGTGAGCGTGGCCTTCCTGGAGGCCCACGCCCGCGCCGCCGAGCGCGCCTCCCTGCCCGCCCACTATGTGGAGCGGCTCCAGGCCGAGGCCCGCATCGTCCAGACCGTCCAGCGGGCCCAGGTCGACCGTCCCCGCTAAACCCCTATTTTCACTGACCGGGCCTGATCCGAAGCAACTTCTCGGAACCTGGGAGGGATAATTGGGTACATTTCCTTCTTTTACCCACATTGGGCTACAGGAGATCGGCACCATGCAGGTTCCTCCCCAGAAGAATGCCGCTCCAGCCCTGCTGCCCTCCGTCACCGCGGGGAAGACGGTCTCCACCACCACCGGGAGCTGGAACCGCTCCACCGCGAAGGAGGTGCCCGTCGACGAGCTGCAGCGGAAGTTTGGCTGGGCGGATGACAGCTGGCAGGCCGGGCTGCTGAAGGCGGCGGACGCGGCCAGCCCCGTGAGCTCGCGCAAGGGCAACGGCAGCGTGTCGGCGGCGGAGGTGGAGCGCTACCTGCAGAACCCGACGGATGCGCGCTTCCTCACCTCCACCGCGCTGCAGCAGCAGCGCGCGTCGCTGGAGCAGAAGCTGGGGGGCGGGCGCTACGTCGCGGTGGATGCCTTTGACAGTGACTGGCAGGACGCGGTGGCACGCCGCGCGGACCTCAGCGGAGACGGCAAGCTGTCTCGCACCGAGCTGGACACCTTCTTCAAGAATGTGAAGGCCGGCAAGGTGGACGATGTGGAGTGGGTGCCGGATCAGAAGTCGGCGATGTTCGAGAGCAAGGTGGCCGAGAGCGCGGGCGAGCTGGATCCGCTGCGCCCGGCGGGAGACACCGGCGGCCTGTCCTTGCTGAAGGAGTACATGCGCATCTCGCTGGATGAGGCGAAGAACGTGCCCACCCTGGTGAGCCACATGATCTCGGCGGCGGACCTCGAGGAGAGGCCGTTCGGCGTGAGCCGCGACAAGAGCAAGTTCACCGAGGATCCCGAGCTGGGTGACAAGGCGGTGAAGGACACGGACTACAAGGGCTCGGGCTATGATCGCGGGCACATGAAGCCGGCGGCGGACTCGCCCACGCAGGAGGCGATGGACGAGAGCCACCTGATGACCAACATGGCCCCGCAGTTCCCCAACCTGAACCGCCAGTCCTGGGCCACGCTGGAGGACGCGGTGCGAGACATGGTGAGCTCCACCGGGGGCAAGGCATACGTGATGACTGGTAACCTGTACCTGGACGGACAGGGCCAGCCGCTGCCTCCCGAGTCGATCAAGTCCATTGGCCCAGACGGGCGCCCCATCGCCGTGCCCACGCACAACTTCAAGACGGTGCTGCTGGAGCTGCCCAACGGCAACCTGAGCATGTTCGCGTACATGGTGCCCAACGTGAAGGACGCGCCGACGGAGCCGGCGAACATCTCGAAGTTCCTCGAGGAGTCTCGCACCTCGGTGGACAAGCTCGAGGATCTGCTGGGGCAGGACCTGTACGCGCAGCTGCCGAAGTCCGTGCAGGAGAAGCTCGAGGCGGACAGCTCGGCGCGGATGGCCTTCCGCGAGGCCAGCACCTTCGAGGCCGCCTCGCTGCTGATGCGGCCGGGGTTCTCAAATCGGTGGGAGTAGAGTCGGCTTCAGCGTGAGCCGGGAGCCTTCTCGTCGAGCCACGTGAAGAACGCGGGCGCGTGGGTTCGGAGCTCCCGGGCGACCAGAGGCCGGGAGTCAGCCCAGGCGCGGTAACCGGCGCGGATGGCTTCGGCCTCGGGGCCCGAGGGGAGCTCAGCCCGGCAGAGCGCTTGGAGCAGCGCATCCGCAGCCCGGTCCACGGAGACACCGGACTCTATTGCTGGGCGATCGTCCTCGCGGCCGAGTACCCGCGCCTTGAGCTGTTGCTGCGTGGGAGCGCCACCACGAAGCGGCACGGTCGCCACGGCATGTGGAGACCAGGAGCGGTAGGCGATCACGCCGGTGGGAAGTGCCTCGGAGCGGAAGGCATAGAGCCGCACCGCGGACTCCTGGGTGGGAGGCCATGCAACGGGCAGCGGCGGCGAGAGCGGACCCATGTACGGGTTGGCGGAGAGCGGGCCGGGCTCGCGCAGGGTCTCCCGCGCTCGGTCTTCGATCTGGGCTGCTGAGAGACAAGCAGGCCTTGGCGGAGTCGCGGGGACCGAGGCATCAGGGGAGCCAGCCTGGGAGGTGAGCAGGAGCAGGGCGAGGAAGGAGCGCATGCCTTTCCATATATAAGGAGGGGCCTGGCCATGGCTCCTGCTCCTTCTGAGACTGCTTCGACCCCCCGTGCCACGGCCATCGGCGCGGTGGCCATCGTGAACTGGGCCTGCCTGGCGCTCCTGACGACGTGGACCGGCGCCATTCCGCCCTTCGAGACGATGGCGATCTCCTTCGCAGTCGCCTTCCTGCTGTGCGTGGGGAAGTGGGTGCTGTTCCGCGAGGACATCGCTGGGCACCTGCGCCAGCCGGGCGCGGTGTGGCTCGTGGGAGTGGGCGGGCTGTTCGGCTATCACTTCTTCTACTTCCTGGCGATGAAGACGGCGCCCCCGGTAGAGGCCAACCTCATCAACTACCTGTGGCCGCTGCTGATCGTGCTCTTCTCGGCGCTGTTGCCGGGCGAGCGCCTGCGCTGGTGGCACATCGCCGGGACGGTGCTGGGGTTCTGCGGTTCGCTGCTGCTGGTGACGGGCGGCGGGCGCGTGGCCTTCCGGGCCGAGTACACGGCGGGGTACGCCTCAGCGCTTGCGTGCGCCGTGACGTGGGGAGCGTACTCGGTGCTCTCGCGCCGCTTCGGTGCGGTGCCCACGGACACGGTGGGTGGCTTCTGTGGCATCACAGCGGTGCTCGCCGCGCTCTGTCACTTCGCCTTCGAGCGCACTCTGTGGCCGAGCCCGACGGAGTGGGGCGCCCTGGTGCTCATGGGGGCCGGGCCCACGGGGCTGGCCTTCTTCGTCTGGGACGTGGGCATGAAGCGCGGGAACATCAAGGCGCTGGGAGGCCTGTCGTACGCCACGCCGCTGCTGTCCACGCTGCTGCTCATTCTGGCGGGGCGCGCACGCCCGAGCACGGAGCTGGCGTTGGCCTGCCTCTTCATCGTCGGTGGAGCGGTGCTCGCCTCGCGGGACTTGTGGAGATGGAGAGGCCAGCCTGGCTGACGCTTTACCCCATGGGTAGGACCGTGAGAGTGCCTCTCTCCCGGGCATCCCCGGTGGGGACAGGACGCACGTACTGCCAGCCATGGCATATGGGCACAAGGAGGTGGGCCCGGCCATCGCTCAGACTGTACTTGCGGCGGTAGGGGGTCTTGATGCTGGGCGCCTGCGCCTCTACGTTGACCTGACCCTGGCTTCGCTCAACGAGGCGGCCCGCAAAGCCCTGGAGGAGCTGATGAAGATTGGCAACTACGAGTACCAGAGCGAGTTTGCGCGCAAGTATGTCGCTCAGGGGATCGAAGAGGGACTCCAGAAGGGGCGCCAGGAAGGGCGCCAGGAAGGGCTCCAAGAGGGCGAGCTGACAGCCCTGCTTGAGGTGCTCGACGCCCGAGGCCTCAAGGTGGATGCCGAGGCTCGCCAGCGCATCATGGCCTGCACGGATCTCGCGCAGCTCAAGCTCTGGCTGCGCAAGGCTGTCAAAGTGCACTCCGTCCAGGAGCTCTTCGAGCAACGCCTCCTCACCAGGTCTGCGGCCCAAAAGGCCAGTAAACAGGGCCGAGGCATGAAAGCACGCGGGCCCCGCTCCAAGCGGTGACTGTTCGTCAGGCTGGGGCTTTGTCCCCTCTCCGTAGGAGGAGACTGTCATACTCCGTGGCGCATGAGCCCTGCGCGAGTGACGGCGCTGGCGCTGTGGCCTCACGGAGATGCATGGGGAGGAGGAAGGGTCTTCGAGAGCGACACCCATCTCCTGCTCCACCATCGGAGCACGCAGATGCAACTCGCTCCGGACTTCCGCCTGCCGAAGCACTTCCTGGTCGAGCAGCTGGGAAGAGACCTGGGCGTCGGTGAGGACTTCCCTCTCTACGATCTGCGCTTGCAGCGGGAACACGGGGTTCCACGAGCGCGAGGGCCCCTGGTACGTAGTTGAGTACGATCTCATCGACCTGAAGACCGAGCAGGAGACGCAGCTGGGACGCCTGGATTGGGCCGATTGGGACTCGAACGGCGATCTCCTGTTCGCACGAGAGGGACGCCTCTACCGGGAGAGGTGGCGGATCTGCGCGACTATGTGCTTGAGAACAGGCTTGCCCCACCGGACGTCACGCGGTGGTGAAGTTGCCTCCGAAGATCAATGACTCAGACGCTTGAATTCAGAACCGACCAGCAAATCCCCCGAGGATGCCTCCTCCCGGCGTGGCGCCGATCACGGGCATCACCTGGAACCCTGAGCGGTCCTGAAGCTCGGGCCCCGCAGGCTGCATGGCCACGGTGTGGGAGAGCTCGTAACCCACTGTCGCGCCGATGAGCGGGCCAACGACCATGCCGAGGATCAGCACTCCCGTGCTCTGGCTGGCAATGCCGATGCCAGAGCCCAACGCTGAGCCCGCCAAAGCTGAGAGGAAGGTCAGCACGCCGTCTCCCTGGCCTCCCAGCCGATTGCCGACGAGTGTCACCCCCAGCGTCACTCCCACGGAGTAGGACACCGACAGGCCCGTGCCAACGGCGATGGCACATGTGGGATCGCTGCCGAAATCATCCGTGCCCAAGCAGAGAGGAAGCGCGATCACAGCGGTCGGGAAGCTTCCCAGGATGACTCCCATCATCCCCGTAATGGCGCCGGTGAACGGTAGGCTGACCAGGCGCACCGCTCTCTGGGTCGACGCGGCCCTCAGCGCGATCAGATCCTGCGAGATGCGCTCTTCCTGGGACGGTTCCTGCTCGGGAGCCCGAGGGGGCGGCGGCTGGGCTGGCGGTGGC
>Ga0247825_10000414_pt1 | contig 26973 bp, 19 predicted proteins | sample 13C_Vanillin_Day_FD_194413 | JGI IMG/M metagenome (GOLD analysis project Ga0247825, IMG submission 194413) | Soil microbial communities from agricultural site in Penn Yan, New York, United States - 13C_Vanillin_Day48 | ecosystem: Environmental > Terrestrial > Soil > Agricultural land | place... | reverse complement strand
CTGACAACCGCGTCTGTATTCTGGGAGCTTCTGAGCAGGAACACCGCACGCTTGAGCGCCATCCCACCAATCTTCACGAGGAGATAGCCCCCAGCAGGAATGGCTACCATGAGCAGCGCATCCTCCTCGCTGGTGGGCACTCCCAACATCCCCGCGACAAGCACCATGCCCTCTGCGCTCCGCGCAGCAGCGCTGACACCAGCCCGGTGCAGCCGACGCGCGTAGGTGCGTCCCTCCTCAGCCTCCAAGACCGCTAGATATTCGCGAGGCACCTCTGCGGCCGCCAAGCGCAGGCTCGACAGGAGCGCTTTGCGGAGCAGCATTTCATGGTCGGGATCCTCCCCGTATTCCTCATCCACCACTGCCAGCTGGCGCTGGATCTGTTCCATGCGCTCGGGGCGTACCAACCCAGCGAAGTTCAGCCTCAGCGCTTGAAAATACAGGTCTTCCGCAGAGTCGTCCTTGTCCAAGCCAAAGACATGAGTCCCTGGCTCTATATCTGGGATGGCTTGGTCATCATCAACAATACAGCCCGCCCAAAGGAGGCTGAGAAGAAGACCCAGTACACATCGCATGCGTGGAGCTACACCTTCTTCAGCACCACGTAGCCCGCCGACGGGATGTTCACCTTCGTGTTGCCTCCGCCGTTCAGCGTGGCCCCGAAGTTGCCGAAGTTCCCGCCGCCGTACGCTGCGCCGTCGCTGTTCATCACTTCCTTCCAGTTCCCAGGGGGCAACGGCATGTTGTAGCCATCCAGGTTGTTCCGGTTCAGGCTGCCGATGATCAGGTACTCCTCGTTGCCGGACTTCCGCGTGAACGCCATCACCGAGTCATCGTTGTGCGTGTAGACACGGTGCACCTCGGCGTCCGCTCGGAAGGCCGGGCTCGAGTTGCGCAGCGCGATCGCGTCCTTGAAGAACTGGAACTGCTGCCGGCGCGTGATGTCCAGCATCGCCTCCGTGCGCTCCCCGCCCTCCAGGCCCTCCAGGTGGTTGAACACCTGCTTGTCCTGCGCCGACAGGTTCCGGTACGCCGGATCCTGCTCGCGCGCCGGCTGCGACATCCCGAGGAGCCGCTCGTAGCTGGCCTTCGTCGCGTCGTTGAACGTCACCTTCGTCCAGTCCCAGTCCTTGCCCAGCGACTCCCAGCTCCAGTCGCTGTCCCACGTGGACGTATTGCCCCACTTGAAGTCGTTCTGCGCTCCGAACTCGTCACCCTGGAAGAACATCGGGATGCCCGGCGACGCGAACCCGATGCCCGCCGTGAACCGTGCCGCGTTGCGCGCCCACTGCTCCGGGAAGTCCGTGGGGTTGTCGCCCTCGGCCGTGTTCATCGTGCGCTGCGCGTTCCCCACCTCGTCGTGGTTGGAGATGATCGTCAGCGCCTTCTTCCACTCGTCCAGCCCGCGCGGCGCCGTGAGCAGGTTCACGAACGCATCCATGTCCGTCTTCCAGCCGCGCGCCGCCGCCTGGATCAACCCCGGCTTGCTGTTGTCGTTCACCAGCCGGTGCTGGTACTCCGTGTACCACTGCGCGTCGAAGCCGCCGCCCGTGCCGTCCCCCTTCGCCGGCCGCGAGATGGACGGGTCGTAGTCGAACTGCTCCGCCACCGTCCACGTGTTCGGGTTGTGGAAGTGCACCTGGCGGTTGATCTCCCGCAGCATCTCCCACCCGTCCTTGCCACCCGTGCCCTTGATGGGCTCGGTGAAGTCGAAGCGCAGGCCGTCGAACTTCAGCTCCGCGATCTGCTGCACCGCGTGGTCCACGAAGAGCTGCTTCACCTTCGGCTGGTGGTAGGCCGGCACCGCGCCCCACGGCGTGTCCCGCTGCTCGTACTTGCCCGGCTCCGTGGACCAGTTGAAGTACGGGTTCTGCGCGCCGCCCATGTTCCACAGGCCGTTGTTGTCCCCGTGCACGTGGTTGTAGACGACGTCCGAGATGACGTTCAGCCCGCGCCCGTGCGCCTCGTCGATGAAGCGCTTGAGCGCCTCCGTGCCGTTCACCCACTTGCCGTTCTCATCCTCGAAGCCGAACGAGCTCTCGGAGGCCAGGCTGTTCACGCCCAGGTAACCCCAGTTGCGGCTGCCCTCCACCTCGTTGGTGGGCAGCATCTCGATCGTGTTGATGCCCAGCTCCTTGAAGTAGTCCAGCTTGTTGATCAGGTCCTCGAACGTCGCGCGGTTCGAGTTGCCGCCCTGGCCCAGGACGCTGCCCACGTGGAGTTGGTACACCACCCACTTGCTCGGATCCTTCTCGCGCGGCACGTTGTCGTTCTTCCACTGGAAGGTGGTCGGATCCGTGATCACCGAGCCGCGGAAGGACACGCCGCTGTCCGCGGTGATGAGATCGCTCCACGGATCATTGAAGCCCGAGTCCCGCCGCTCCTGCGCGCTGTACGTCCCGTCCCGGTTCACGTCGTCGCGCAGCCGGACGCCTCCCTGCCCGTCCTTCTCGAAGACCTGGAACTCGTAGCGCAGCCCCGCCAGCTTCTCGGGGTTGTTCACCAGCGCCGTCCAGGCCCCCTCGTGGTTCGTCATCTTGATGCGGCCATCCGCCTCGACGTTCTTCGACCAGTGATCGTTGAACTGCCCGCCGCGCAGCTTGTCCACCAGCGCCGGATCCCCCGCCCCGAGCCGCTGGAGCAGCTCGTCCCGCGTGAGCTGCTTGCCGTTGGCGTCCTTGAGCACCAGGTAGGCGCTGTCGGCGCTCGCTTCGTCATCGATGGTGAAGCGTGTCATCTCGGTGACGCCGGGGAAGTAGCGGTTCTCCTCGCGGCCCTTCACCGGATCCACGTAGATGCGGTCGATGCCGCGCTGCTCGCCCATCATCTGCCGGGCGTACGGATCCGGCCGGTCCGTGGTGAGGCCCGCCGAGTCCGTCACCTCGTAGACGTAGGACTTGCCCTCCAGGTTCTTCCAGCCGCCCTTCACCTGCAGCGCCCAGTCGCCGTTCTCCGCGCGCTCCATGGGGATGCGCTGGACATTGCCCTCCTGGTCCGTCACCCGCACCTGCACCGCGCGCGCGTCCGGCGCCCAGAGCTTGAAGGAGATGTCGTCGCCCCGCTTCTGCGAGCCCATGTCGTGGTACGTCGTCGGCGCGTACGAGGCCGTGGGCTTGCTCAGATCCAGCTTGAGGTTGCCCTCGCCCATCACCGCCCACTGATCGTCGCCCGAGGGCCCGTCCACCGTGACGCCCCACTCCCAGTTGCGCGGCAGGCCGTCATCCTCCAGCTCCACCGTGGCCTCCCACTTGCCGTTGCCCACGTTGCGCATGGGGATGGAGCCCACGCTCCAGTCGGCGCTGTACTTGCCCGAGGCGTCCCAGCTGCCCTTCAGCTTCACGTCCGTGAGGTTGCTGTGCGGGCCGGCGTCGTAGGTGAGGGTGACCTTGCGCTTCGCGGGCTGGCCGGTCGCGGCAGCCACCGCCATCACCGGCGCCGCAGACCGGGTGCCCGCCACGTTCTGGCGTGAGGCCGTGCCCACGGGCGTGAAGGCGTCCGTGGCCTTGGTGCTCACCTTGGAGGTGGACTCGAAGCCGTCCTTCGCCTGCGCGGCGACTGTGGGCGTCTTCTTCGCGGTGGGTGGGGCGGCCGTCTCCTTGCGCGGCTCCGCAGCGTTGGTGGGAGCGCCGCCCTTCGTCGTCGCCGGGGTCATGGCCGGGTTCCCGGCCGGGCGGTTGATCTTGGTGTCGCTCACGTTCGCCTCCACAATGATGTGGGATAATGTATGGTGCACGTATCTTCGCACCTTACCTATCCAAAGTTGCGTCCCGATGGCAAGCCGCGTCGGAAATCAGCGCCCTGCCAGGAGAAGGAGTAGTTCAATAGGTAAAGAGTTGATCCCGAGCCCGATGGTCGCATGAGGCGGGGTGCCCACCGAGACGCCAACTCCGGCGTTGAGGTGTCCGATTGGACCCAGACACCACTTCACCCCCGCCTCCGCGCCGATGTTGAAGGCGCTCTTCTGGAAGGCGCTCCCCACGAGCAGGGTGCCGTAGGGGACGATCTCGGGCGTCAGGAAGTGCTGATAGCCCATGGTGAAGTTGATCTCCCTGAATTGGTCATTGCCCGCGAGGAGGATGCCGAGCGCCATCCGGCGGGCCCAGAACTCCATCGGCTGGAATTGGTACGCGAGGGAGAAGGTGGGCTCGCTCCCGTCGAGCGCCGGGCGCCAGGAGAAGTTGAGCTCGCGATCCGGCTTGTCGATGGCCGGGGCCTCCCAACGCATCTGCCACTCCCGCTGCTCGTCCCCGGGTGCGCCCCGCGCCTGGTAGAGGTCCGCCAGCGCCAGGGTGGCCGCCTGGCTCTCGGCGTCATGGGCCTTGAGCAGCGGGGGCTCGGCGCCGTTCAGCTCGCCACGCTCCACCATGAGGCTGCCCTGGAGGATGCAGTCGTCGAAGGAGTCCTCCTCGCACGCTCGGGCGAAGGCGTTCTCGGCTTGCTGCTTCTCGCCCTGCCCGAGGAGTTGGTGGCCCCACTCGCTGCACGCGAAGCTGTTGCCGCGCTCGCAGTCGGTGCGCAGATCGCCGCTGGTGGTGGCGCACGCGCCAGCCAGGAGCGCACTCGTCCCCAGGAGCAGCCCTCTCATGCCTGGAGGATACCGCAATCCCCCCCTCGGCCATCCCTGTGGGAGTGGGAGTGAGCCCTCGCCCTCCGGGCCAAGGCCCGCTAGCCTGTATGCCTCACTTGTTGGAGGGGGCTTTCATGCTCGTTGTCCCGTCCGTCCTGGACGCTGTCACGGTCCACGCTGACGGAGCGCTCTGCACCCGGCTGGCCACCGTGCCAGCCGAGAACGGCCGCCTGCCCACCCAGGTCCGCATCAACGGCCTGCCGCTGGGGCTCACCACCGGCTCGCTGCGCGCCTCCGTCCTTCAAGGCCCCGCGGGCCTGGCCGTCCGTGACATCCGCCCCGCTTTTGACGCGCAGCTGCCACCCGAGCCCGATGTCCCCGCGGAGCAGCGCGCGCTCGAGGAGGCCCAGGAGGCGCTCGCCAGCGTCACCTTGGAGCTCCAGCGGGTACAGCGGGACGTTGAGGCGACTCAGGAGCTCAGCCCCTCCTTCCTGGAGCCCAAGAAGGGCGACCCACCTCGCGAGGCCTCACCCACCTCCGTGCTCACTCTCGCCAGCTTCGTGGACGAAGAGCTCGCGGCGCTCCTCTCTCGCAAGCTGGACCTGGAGCGGCGCCAGCGGGACGCGATGGCGGAAGTGGAGCTGCGCCGCCGGCGGCTCCAGGAGGGCTCGTCCGCGGTGCGCGGCCAGCGAGCGGTGCTGTACCGAGCCGCGGTCATCACCCTCTCAGCGGTGGGCACCGGGGAGGGTGAGACGCGGCTCATGCTCGAGTACGCCGTGCGCGGGGCGCGCTGGGTGCCAGGCTATGAGCTGCGGATGCCGCGCTCGCTCGATGGAGGCACCTTGCGGATGCGCGCCTCCGTGCTCCAGCGCACCGGCGAGGACTGGCAGAACGTGAAGCTGTCCCTGTCCACCGCGGAGCTGAACCGGCGGGCGGACGTGCCGGAGCTGAAGGCCCTGCGCATCGGCAGGCGCCAACCTCCTCCCGCTCGCTCTGGCTGGCGAGAGCCTCCTCCCGGGCTGGACGAGCTCTTCACGGGATATGACTCGGCAGGCAGGCCTCCCGTGCCCGCTCCCCCTCCACCTCCACCCAAGACTGCGCCCATCGTCGCCAAGCCCAAAGGCGAGGCCCGCGACCGCACCGCCACGGGCGAGATCCCGGTGAGTGGAGACATGCGCCAGCAGATGGCTCCCTCCTCCACCACGGTGCCCCTCCCCGAATCCATATCCGCCGAGGCCCCCGCGGAGTATGCCGAGGCCCTGGCTTCCCCAGCGGCGCCGGCGCCACTCCCCGCGATGAAGAAGGGGGGGTTCCTCTCCGGCATCAGGTCGGCACCTGGCGGTCCGCCGCCCCCGGCGCCATCGGCTCCCGCAGCCGCGGCACCCCGGCGCTCCATGGCCTCCCGGGGTGGCGGAAGCCTCGAGCGCCAGAGAACGGGGGCTTCCCGAAACGAGTCGGCCAAGAAAGACGCCGCGTACGAAGAGGAAGCCGCCCCCATGATGGACCTGGACGAAGGGGGGGCCCTGGGTGGCTTCGGTGGCGCGGCTCCCTCGGAGCCGGAACCTCCCTCTGGGATAGAGCTGGGCGGCAGCCTGCTCGACTACGACTCGCTGGAGCTCCCTCCCCCCAACCAGCCCGGCCTGCGCGGCCGGCTCCAGCCGCGTCCCGTGTGGTCCTCTCAAGAGCTGCTCGCGCTCACGGCCGTGCACGTGCAGGTGGACATCATCTCGCTGATCGCCACGCGCCAGCAGAGCATGGAAGCCGTCCAGCACATCAGCCCGCCCACCTGGGCCGTGCCGCCGCGCCAGTCCACGCCTCACTTCGACTACCGCTATGACGTGGAGACGCGGATGGACGTGCCCTCGGACAGCGTGTGGCACACGGTGTCCGTGTTCTCGGCGCCCGTGGGCCTGTCCGCCGAGTACCTCTGCGTCCCCTCCATGGAGCCGCAGGTCTTCCGCACGGTGAAGGTGGAGAACCGCACGCCGCACGCGCTGCTCGCGGGCCCGGTGGACGTCACGCTCGGGGACGAGTTCCTCATGACGTCTCCCCTGCCCACGCTGGCGCCGGGCGCCACGCAGCGGCTGGGGCTGGGCGTCGAGGAGTCCATCAAGGTGTCGCGCAACACGCGCTTCGACGAGGCCACAGGTGGCGTCTTCGGCGGCGCCACGGTGCTCACGCACCGCGTCTCGGTGGAGGTGGCCAACCGGCTGGGCCGCCCGGTGCTGGTGGAGATCCGCGAGCGCGTGCCCGTGGTCCCCAAGGACGAGAAGGACATCAAGTTGGAGGAGACGGAGATCAAGCCCGCCTGGCGGCCCCCGGAGACACTCCCTGGGGACACGCCGGTGGATGGCGAGCGGGCCTGGCGGGTGACGGTACAGCCCGGTGAGAAGCAGTCGCTGGAAGCAGCGTGGGCCGTGAAGATCCCCTCGAGCAAGATGCTCCAGGGCGGGAACCGGAGGACGTAAGTGAACACCACCGTCACACTTCCCGTGGTCAAGGTCACCGTCCTGGAGGATCGCGCGCTCGTGGAGCGCCGTGGCGAGGTGACGCTCCCCGCAGGCCCACAGCGGCTGCGCGTAGAGGGGCTGTCACCGCTCGCGGTGGACCGCTCCCTCCAGGTCTCGCTCGCCGCGGGCAACATCGTCGGCGCGCGCGTGAGCCGCACCTGGAAGGAGCAGCCCAAGGAGGGCTTGCGCGAGCACCGCACGGAGCTTGGCCGGCGCATCGAGTCGCTCGAGCAGGAGGTGCGAGTCGCGACAACCGACGTGCAACGCCTGGAGGCGAGGCTCGCTATCGCGCAGGCCGCGCGCACGGACGTGCTGCGATCCATCTCCGAGGGGGTGGGGGCAGGCAAGGCCGGGCCGGAGACGTGGCGCCAGCACCTCGCGGCAGTCCGGGCGGAGGTGGGCTCCACGGAGGAGACGCTCCGGCAGGCGCGCAAGCGGGAGGCCATCGCCCATCAGCGGCTGGCCGAGGCGCGGAACGCGTTCTCCCAGGGAGAGCAGCCGGAGTCCAAGCTCATCACTGCGGCCGAGGTGGAGGTGAACCTCCCCACGGCAGGCACGGTGGCCGTGGGCGTGGCGTACCTGGTGCCCAGCGCCGTGTGGCGCCCTGCCTACCGGGCCACGCTGCGGCGCACCGAGAACGGCGAGGCGGTGACGATGGAGTGTGAGGCGGTGGTGTGGCAGCGGACGGAGGAGGACTGGAAGGACGTGGAGATGGCCTTCTCCACGGCGCGCCCCACCCTGGGAGCCAACCCGCCTCGGCTGGTGGAGGATCGGCTGTACCTCCGGGACAAGACGCAGCAGGAGAAGCACACGGTGGAGGTGTCCATCCGCGAGGAGACCATCCAGACGACGGGCGAGGGCGGCGCACGGCCCGCCGAGGGCATGCCCGGCCTGGACGATGGCGGCGAGCCGCTGACGTTGAAGGCGCTCCACCGCGTCACCCTCCCCTCGGACGGAGCGCCACACCGGGTGCCGCTGTTCCAGTTCACGGCACCGGCCACCTCCGAGCTGGTGGGGATGCCCGAGCACTCGCCGCTGGTGCACCGCGTGGCGCGCTTCGAGAACAAGGGCTCCTCGGTGCTGCTGGCGGGCCCGGTGGATCTGGTGCGCACGAGCGGCTACGTGGGGCGGGCGCAGCTCACCTTCGCGGGCGTGGGAGAGAAGGTGAAGCTGGGCTTTGGCAGCGAGGACGCGCTGCGCATCGCCCGCCAGGTCGAGGCGAAGCTGGACACGAACCGGCTCACCGGCCGGAAGACGCGGACGCACTTCGTGAAGCTGTTCCTCTCCAACACAGGCAGCCGCCCGGAGCAGATCGCGATCGAGGAGCGGATGCCCGTCTCCGAGGTGGAGGCGGTGGAGGTGGAGCTGCTCAAGGACAAGGCGAAGCCAGCGCCCACCAAGGTGAGCCAGGACGGCATCATCCGCTTCGAGCTACCAGCCCCCGCGCGCTCTCAGCAGGAGCTGGCCTTCAGCTACACCGTGTCCAGTTCCTCCAAGGTCGCCGGGCTCTGAGCGTCACACCGTCAGGAGCTTGTCCAGCGTGAGGGGCAGCTCCCGGAGGCGCTTGCCCGTGGCGTGGAAGACGGCGTTGGCGATGGCGGCGGGCGCACCCGTGATGCCGATCTCGCCAATGCCCTTGGCGCCGAGCTCGTTCACGTGCGGATCGTCCTCGGGCACGAACAGGACGTCGATGTCCGGCACGTCCGGGCTCACTGGCACGTGGTAGTCGGCCAGATCCCGGGTGACGAACCGCCCGGTGCGAGGATCCAGCACGGACTTCTCCATCAGCGCCATGCCAATGCCCATGATGATGCCGCCCACGAGCTGGCTCCGAGCCGTCTTCGCGTTCATCACCGTGCCCACCCCGAAGGCCCCCGTCCAGCGGCTCACGCGGATCTCTCCGAGATCCGGATCCACCCTCACCTCGGCGAACTGCGCACCGAAGGCGTGCATGGAGTACTTCTGGCTCTCTGGCCCGGGCGCAGCCATCGCTTGGACCTCGATCGAGGGCAGCTGCTGGCGTTTCATCAGCGCAGCGAAGCTCTCCCCCTTCGAACCCAGGCTGAGCACTCCATCCTCCACCTGCACCTGCTTCGGATCCGCGCCATGCAGCGGCGAGCCGGCATCCCCCACGGCGAGCGCGATCACCTTCTCACGCAGCTCCGCCGCCGCGCGCTTGACCGCGGAGCCCACGCTGGCTGTCGTCATGGAGCCTCCCGACATGGGCGTCTGCGGCATCTGGGTATCTCCCAGATCGAACTGCACCTTCTCCGGCGGGAGGCCCAGCGCATCCGCCGCCACCTGCGTCATCACTGTGTAGGAGCCAGTGCCCAGATCCTGCGTACCCGCGACAACACGCGCGGAGCCGTCCGGCAGGAGCGTGGCCTTCGCCGCCGCCTTCGTGCGGTAGGTGGGGAACGTGGCGGTGGCCATGCCCCAGCCGATGAGGGTACGCCCATCCTTCATCGAGCCCGGCGTGGGGTTGCGCTTCGCCCAGCCGAACCTCTCGGCGCCCACTCGGTAGCACTCCTTGAGAGACTTGCTGCTCCAGGGGCGCCCGGAATCCGGATCCGTATCCGCGTGGTTGATGAGCCTCAGCGCGATGGGATCCATGTTGAGCTTGTGGGCGAGCTCATCCAGCGCGGACTCGACCGCGAACGTGCCCGTCGCCTCGCCTGGCGCGCGCATGAACGTCGGCGTGCCCATCGTCAGCTTGACCAGCCGGTGCGATGTCTCGATTCGCTCGCTCGCGTACAGCATGCGCGTCACCAGGCCGCACGGCTCGATGTACTCATCGAACGCGGAGGTCGTGTTGATCGACTCGTGACGAATGAGGAGCAGCTTCCCATCCTTGCGCGCCTGGAGCTTGACGTGCTGCTCCGTCTCCGGCCGGAAGCCTACCGGGCCGAACATCTGATCGCGCCGCAGCACCAGCTTCACCGGCCTGGACACGGCCCGGGCCGCCATGGCGGCGAGCGCTGTATGGCCCCACACAGAGCCCTTGCAGCCGAAGCCACCGCCCACGAACCTGGAGATGACGCGCACGTCCTCCGGCCGCAGACCGAACAGCTCCGCCAGCCGCCTGCGCACCATGAAGACGCCCTGACTGGCGTCGTAGACCGTGAGGTGATCGCCCTCCCAGATGGCCGTCGTCGCGTGCGGCTCCGTGGGGTTGTGGTGCTCGTATGGCGTCACATACGTGGCGTCCACCTCCGCGGCCGGCTGATCCGCGGAGAGCTTGCCCTGCTCGTGGTCCGATGGCCGGCCGAAGACGCTCGGCAGTTTGTAGGCATGGGCCTTCTCCGCCTGAAGATCCGCCTTCGGCTTCTCCTCCTGGTATTGCACCTTCACCAGCGCGGCGGCGTGGGTGGCCCGCTCCAGCGTGTCCGCGATGACCAACGCCACCGGCTGGTGCTGGTAGTCCACGCGCCGTGTCTGCAGGATGTGCAGCAAGGGATCGAACGAGCTCTTCTTCCGGGTCGGATCGACGGCCAGCTTCGGAGCATTCTCGGGAGACAGCACCGCGAGCACCCCTGGTGCCTTCTCGGCCGCCGAGGTGTCCAGGCGGGTGATCATCCCTTGGGCGATGGTGCTGGGCACGATCACCGCGTGCACAAGCCCCTGCTGGGGATACTCCGCGGCGTACTTTGCCGCCCCTGTCACCTTGAGCCGTCCATCCACCCGGTTCAGCGGTTTTCCCACCGACTTGTCCATGATGAGTTCCGCTCCGTTCAGGCGATTCCAGCAGCCAGCGCCAGCGCTCGGATCAGCGTGCGCCGCGCGAGCTCGATCTTGAAAACGTTGTGCACCCGAGGCTTCGCGCCCTTCAGCGCCGCCTCTGCGGCGGCCTTGAAGCGCAGCTCGTCCGCAGGCTGTCCGATGAGTGCCTTCTCGGCTTCGGGCGAGCGCCAGGGCCTGGTGCCCACGCCGCCCAGCGCCACGCGCGCGTCCTGGATGGTCTTCCCGTCCAGCTCGATGGCCACGGCCGCCGAGGCCAGCGCGAACGAGAACGAGGCCCTGTCCCGCACCTTCAGGTAGCGCGAGCGCGCCGCGAAGCGCGAGGCCGGCACCGTCACATGGGTGATGATCTCCCCCGGCTGGAGCACCGTCTCCCGCTCGGGGTGAGCGCCCGGCAACAGGTGGAAGTCGCCGAAGGACACCTTGCGCTCCCCCTCCGGCCCCATGAGGTGCACGGTGGCATCCAGCGCCACGAGCGCCACATTCATGTCCGACGGGTTGGCGGCGATGCAGCTCTCGCTGACGCCCAGCACCGCGTGCATGCGGTTGTAGCCCTCCATGGCCGCGCACCCCGAGCCGGGCTCGCGCTTGTTGCAGGGCTGGGAGGTGTCGCGGAAATACGAGCAGCGGGTCCGCTGGAGGATGTTGCCCCCGACGGTAGCCATGTTGCGCACCTGCGGAGAGGCCCCCGAGAGCAGGGCCTCGGAGAGCACCGGGTAGCGCTCGCGCACGAGCGGGTGGTGAGCCAGATCGCTGTTGCGCACCAGCGCGCCGATGCGCAGCCCGCCGTCCACCTCCTGGATCTCGGAGAGCGGCAGCCCGTTGATGTCCACGAGCAGGGCGGGGTTCTGGACGTGGATCTTCATCAGATCCACCAGGTTGGTGCCCCCGCCGATGAGCGCCGCATCCGCGGGCCGCGAGCTCAGCTTCTCGAGGGCCGCCTTCGTGTCCTGGGCGGCGACATAGTCAATGGATCGCATGGGTGACGTCTCAGGCCTTGTTCCCGCGAGCCTCGCGAATGGCGGCCACGATGTGCGGGTAGGCGCCGCAGCGGCAGATGTTCCCGCCCATGCCCTCGCGGATGTCCGCGTCCGTCTCTCCCCAGGGCTCGCTGGAGAAACCCACGGCGCTCATGATCTGCCCCGGCGTGCAGTAACCGCACTGGAAGGCGTCATGCTCGATGAAGGCCTCCTGCATCGGGTGGAGCGTGTCGCCGTTGGCCAGGCCCTCGATGGTGGTGATGCGCTTGCCCTGATGCATCACGGCGAGCGTGAGGCAAGCGTTCACGCGGCGCCCGTCCACGAGCACCGTGCATGCACCGCACTGGCCCAGGTCGCAGCCCTTCTTCGAGCCGGTGAGCTCGAGCCTCTCGCGCAGCGCATCGAGCAGGGTGACGCGAGGCTCGACCTCCAGCGCGTGCTCCTTGCCATTCACTTGGAGCTTGATGAAGACGGGAGCGACTGGCCGCCCTTCGGGGCCTGTCGGTTTCGGGTCGGACATGTGTACAAATCCTCCAAGGTGCCGGAGTGTATCGCTCCACTCTCAAACTCTGTCAGCAGGTATCACCGGACTGCATCCAGCCCCGCTTGACAGCCTCGGCCCACGAGCTCCCCGGGCGCTGCTCGACATACTCGCCCTTCTCCATCGTCTCCACGACCGCCAGCACGGCCTCTCGGGCTTCGCCCAGCGGCAGTGCTTCCAGATGGCCGCGCAGCTCCGCCACCTGGGCCGCCAGCCGCTGGCGGAGCCCCTCGGAATCCTTGCCTAGCTCCGGGCGCCAATGACCGAGCCAGTCGGGGTTGTTCGGGCTGGGAGGCAGGGACAGGTGCCACAGCACCAGGGAGCGCGCCAGGGAGCGCCCCGTCCGAGACATGACCTCCGTGAGCTCGGGACGTCCACACAGCGCGGCAATGCGGGCGAGGATCTGCGCGAACACGTCCGGCATGGCGTCCGAGAAAGGCTCTGTCTGAGCCAGCGCCTGGAAGCTCGCAGGCTCCAGCCCGAGGCGCCGCAGCTCGCCGTCCGCCTTGGCGATGCTCGAGCGCAACAGCACCAGGCCTATCCTGGCTCGGCGGTCGCCGCTGCTCTGCTGGAGATGAAGCCACGAGCTCAGCAGCGCCAGGTTCACCGCCGCGAGCAGTCGCTCTACTTCAGGTGAAGCCCGGCGGACCGCCACCCCGATCCACGGCCGGCTCTTGCAAGCGGCCTGCTGTGTGGAGGAGCCCTCCAGGCCCACGGCGATCATCTGCAGATAGGCCAGGAGATAGTTGATCGTCAGCGACGTCATCCGGCCTGAGAACCCTGCCTGGGCCTGGCAGGTGCCGCAGAAGCTCTCCTGATGAAGCTTGTGCGCCTGGGGGTGCTGATCGGGGGAGAAGCGCAGGCGGTGGAGCATGGGCTGATCTTTACCAGATACGCACCGGGGACATCCAACCGCGCGCCTCAGTGCTCAGGAGAAGGCGAGGGTTCCTGTGTGGGCTGAGGCCCGCGCCAGAAGCGCAGGAACGCCGTGAGGTAGCCCGGCCGGACCCGTGTCGTGTCATCGTAGCGCGGCAGATACAGCCACGGCACGCGCGGGTGCTGGTGGTGCGCCAGGTGCCAGTTGAAGTGCAGCAGCAGCAGCTCGTACAGCCGCCACGCCTTCAGGTTGTGCGCCCCGTTCAGCACATGGCGCGGGCTGGCCGCGTGGGTGACGTACTGCTGCGAGGACCAGTTCAACCCATAGAGCGCGTACAACAGCAGGTAGCGGCCAGGGGAGAGTTCCAGTCCGTAGATGAGCGCCACATGCAGGAGCACCACGCCCAGGCCCTCCCAGCGGATGCGGCGCATGAAGCTCTCGGGGATGCCATTCACCATGGCCACGGCGGACGGATCCTTCACGAGCTGGCTGCGGATGGCCTTGGGCCACACGAGGATGAGCACCATCGCCACGGGCACCAGGAGCCAGAAACCACCCAGGTAGAGCAGGTAGAAGATCACCCGCTGGCGCCGCAGATTCTGCGACGGGTAGTACAGATCGAACATCTCCGCGTCGCTGCGGTTGCGCCGGTGGTGCCCCAGGTGGCACGCGCGCAGGAACGAGAAGGGCCCCGGGAAGCCCGCCGCCAGCAGCGTGCCAAAGAGCTCATTCACCCAGGGCGTCGTGTGGAAGACGCGGTGCTCGGCGTCGTGCAGGAGCGAGTACAACGGCAGGAACAGGAACGAGAACGCCACCCCGTAAGCCAGCACGGCCCCCCAGGACTGCGCCCGCGAGGCGGCCCACTGCAGCGCCACACCCCCACTCAGGATTCCCACGGCGAGCGCCACGTTGAGCGCTCCCGGCGCGGGCGGCACCTCCACCGTCTCCTTCACGGGCGCACTTCCTGCGAGGACGAAGGGTTGGCGGCGAGGGGCTCCGGAGCAGTGGGTTGTGTCCTGGCAGTCTTGCGGAACACCACCGCATGGACCGCGAAGGCCACCGCGAGTCCTCCCAGGACATCCACCAGGAAGTGCTGCTTCACGGTGAGTGTCGAGACGGAGATGAGCGCGGCCCACAAGAGCCACAGCGCGCCCCCCCTCCGGTGCCGCAGTCGCAAGGCCCCCAGCACCGTGGTGGCCACATGGAGACTCGGGAAGGTGTTGCCGGGCTTGTCCTGGCTCCACATCCACCGGAACTCCTCACGCCAGTAGGGCGAGGCGATGGACTCGACATCCGGGCGCGGGTAGTGCGCGGTGAAGAGGATGAAGCCCAGGTAGCACACCGCGTTCACCACGAGCACCGCGCCCAGCATGCGCACGTACTCCCGCCCGTCCAGCTGCCATGCAGCCACCAGGAGCAGGAGAAAGAAGCTCGTATAGATGGCGTGCGTCCACGGCAGGAACGGGATGGCCGCGTCCAGCGGCGTCATGAAGTCGTAGCGCGGCGACAGGTGGTCATTCAGCCACCAGTAGATCTGGAACGTGCCGACGATGACGGCCACCGTCGTGATCAGCCGCCCGACGAAGTGCCGGTTGAGCCACAAAAGCCACTGCATGCATCACCGCTTGCGGAGGAGGGGCGTAAGCAACGTTACACCTCCTCACACGGTGATGCACCCAGGCCTCACCGCTGGCCTACGCGCAGGTGAACGACCAGCGGCAGTTGTTGGACAGGCACTCGCGATCCGCTGAGCACGCCGCGCCGCGGCCCTTCTTGTTCTGGCACCGGCCCGAGTTGAGGCCCCACCCGCAGTACTGGCTCGTGCCGCAGTGCGAGTCGCTCTGGCACAGGCACGTGCCCGTGGGGTTCACGTAGCAGTCCGCGCCGCATCGATCCGTGGTGCACTCGCGGTCCGACTTGCACGCCTGCCCGTATGCCTTCGAGCGGGGCGTGAAGCACCACCCCACGGTGTCCGCGCAGCCACCGCACGAACCAGACCGGCACTGCCCGTCCCGGCTGCAAGAGTCCCAGTCCGCCTTCTTCGGCGTGCACGAGTTGTCACCCGGCCCAGGCGCTCCATCCGCGCAGTAGTTCGTGGAGCCGCAGTCCCCGTCGTCATTGCACACGCACCGGCCATCGAACGTGGCGCACAGCACCGAGGTGCACTGATCGCTGATGCACTCCCCGTCAAACCGGCACCCCTGCCCCAGCACCTTCGAGTCCGGCGCATACGTCGTACCGCACACCCTGGGGTACTGAGCCTCGCGCGTCGACTTGGCCACGTACGGCGCGACGCCCGTGGTGTCGATGTCGCTGGCCGGGTCCGCCATGCCTGAGCGCGCCGAGGTCGCCCGCTCCCACATGCGGATGAACGTCTCCGACGAGTTCTCCAGCGCCGCGGTATTCGCGCCCACGTTCCTCAAGTCCCGAAGCAGATCCGGCAGCAGGCCAATGTGCGCCAGCCCCTTCTCGTCGAACTCCGTGCCCAGCCGGCCCGGCCCGGAGAGCGTCTGCTGGTAGGCCTGCGCATCCGCCTCCGCCTGGAAGCCCGCCGAGCACGCCCCGTGGGACCCGAAGCGCGGCCGCGTCTGCTGGATGAAGCCGTTGAGATCCGCGCCGAAGGCCATGTTCACCTTCAAGCCCTGGCGGCCAAACTCGTACGCCTGCGCCACCGAGCGCGTGGAGCCCTGGCAGTTGTTGGCGACGCCCGAGCGCGTGTACGCCCGCGTCTCGTCATGCGCCGTGCGCAGGCCGAACATGCCGCCCGTCTGCCGCAGGTAGCGCACCACCCAGGCCGGCGTCGTCTTCTCGTCATCCGCCAGATCCGGGTTCATCACCTCGCGGAAGTGCCCGTGCGAGATCATCAGCGGGTAGTACGCGTTGGCCTGCGCAATCGCGAACGCGTCCTGCACGCTCCGCTCGGACATGTGCGCGATGTCCACCAGCATCCCCTTGGTCATCAGCGCCTGGACGAGCGCCCGGCCCTCCGTCGTCAGCCCCTTCACGTTGCGGCAGGAGGAGTCCACGTCGAAGCCCAGCGTGAACGAGCCCGTCGTCACTCCGCAGTCGAAGTCGATGTGGCAGTTCTCCAGGAACTGGCCCGCCTGGAAGATGGCGTTGTGCAGCGCCGCGCCTCCGAACCGGTTGTCCAGCTGGTGCACCGGCTGGATGGAGCGCACGCCCAGGCTGTAGAAGCGATCCAGCTCCGTCCTCCAGTCGCGCGTGCCGAAGAGCTTGCTCGTCTCGATGGAGAGCACGATCGCCAGCCTGCCCGCGGAGATGATCTGCCGCGCGTGCGCTGGCGAGAGCGCGATCTCCGCCCAGGTGGTGCGCGCATCGAAGTCCCGGGCCATCTGCAGCTGCCGCTCGATGTCCGCCATCTCGTCACAGGACCGCTCGAGGTTCTGGTAGGGCAGCGCCTTGCAGAGGAACTCGTTGCTCACCAGCGACACCATCACCAGCGACATGCCGCCGTCCTTGGCCTGACGCAGCCAGCCCTCCCACGACTGCTGGTGGGCGATGGTGTCCCAGCGCGGCCACTCCGAGGGAATCTCGCGGCGGCCCAGGTGCAGGCCCGTGTCCCCCTGCGTGCCCTCGATCTTCCCGATGAACTCCGAGCCCACCGCACCGCCAATTCCAAAGAGGGCCTTGAGGATCGGGTTGGTGCTCAGATCCACCCCGCCCGAGTTCGGACACAGGTTCAGCATGTTGCTCAGATCCATGCGCACCCGGGCGTGATCGCTCTCGGGAGCACCGCCATCACAGCGCGTCAGCGTCCCGTTGTGGTTGCCGTGGAACCAGCCACCGCTGAAGGCCTGCTCGGCGAACATGTGGTGGTGCAGCTCCGCGAAGCCCGGCACCGCCAGCCCCTGCTGCGTCTGAGTAGGCTCGTCGAGAACCTCCTCCTCAACGGGAGCACAGGCATAGAGGGAGAGCGCGAGCCCGAGGCTCAACAGGCTCGGACGGCAGGGGCTGGGAAGTCGCTGCATGCGGGGACTCCTGCTTTGACGGGGAGCAGAGGGTCTCATACCGCATGGACCCAAGCCGCAGGTACCCGAGGAAAACCCGCATGGCGCTGGCCTGAGCGCGTCCGCTATAACGGATGTGTTGCATCCATCCGCTATAACGGATAGATTGTCCGTTATAATGAATCTTTTCGCCCCAGAATTCTCCCGTCCGAGACGCCGCCTGCCACGAGCGGGGGGCCGCTGTCTCTGTCGCTGATCACTGGGGTCGTTCGCGCCAGCCACCGGGTGTGAACCGTGCCGCGCCACTGAGCGCACGGAGCGGTCCGCTCGTGTCCCTTCTTCAGCCCACCGTCCGCCCTCTTCCGAGGAGACGGGCCGCTTTTCTTCGCTTTGGAGTTCCCTATGTCCCAGATCCAGCTCGCTCTCGCAGCGCTCCCCCAGGAGGAACTCCTCGCGGCGGCCCACGAGCTGAAGACGGCCTCCGCTGATCGCGTCCTCACGTGGGCCGAGCGCCGCTTCGGGACGAACGCGGTCATCTCCTCCAGCTTCGGCGCCGAGGACGTGGTGCTCATCGATCTGGCGCGCCAGCACGCTCCCAGCCTGCGCCTGTTCACGCTCGACACGGGCCGACTGCCGCCGGAGACGTACGAGCTGATCGAGACGCTGCGCAAGCGCTACGGGCTGGAAGTGGAGACCTATTTCCCCGAGCGGGAGCGCGTGGAGAGACTGGAGTCCACCCAGGGATACTTCTCCTTCCGGCAGAGCCTCGAGGCGCGCAAGGAGTGCTGCGCCATCCGCAAGGTGGAGCCGCTGAAGCGCGCACTGGCCGGACGACAGGCCTGGGTGACGGGGTTGCGCCGGGAGCAGTCCGTCACCCGGACGTCCATCGAGGTGATCGAGCTCGACACGGATCACGGCGGCCTGGTGAAGGTGAACCCGCTCGCGGGGTGGAGCTCGAAGCAGGTGTGGGCCTACATCCAGGAGAACGGCGTCCCCTATAACGCGCTCCACGATCGCGGCTACCCGTCCATCGGCTGCGCGCCCTGCACCCGGGCGGTGAAGCCCTACGAGGACGAGCGCGCCGGCCGCTGGTGGTGGGAGTCCGCTGACAAGAAGGAGTGCGGGCTGCACATCCGCGGCTGAGCTCCCCGGGAATCGAACCATGGCCTCGCCTGACGCTGCCATCGACTTCCCCGTCTGCCTCCGCCTGCGAGGCAAGCGCGTCCTGCTCATTGGAGCGGGGACGATCGCCGAGGGCCGCGCGCTCCAGCTGCTCGAGACGGGCGCGCAGGTGCGGATCATCGCACCCACGGCCACCGCCACGCTGCGGCGCCTGGCCGCGGAGGGACAGCTCGAGCTGCTGGAGCGCCCCTATGCACCAGGGGATCTGCCTGGGCACGCGCTCGTGTTCGTCGCCACGGACGACCGGCGTGTGAGCGAGGCGGTGGCGGAGGAGGCGCGTGCGCTGGGCCTCTGGCTGAACGCGGCGGATGAGCCGGACCTGTGCGACTTCACGCTGCCCTCGATTGGCCGCCGAGGCTCCATCACCGTGGCGGTCTCCACGAATGGCCTGGCCCCTGCGCTCGCGCGGCACCTGCGGCAGCGGCTGATGAATCAGATCTCACTCCACCATGTGCAGCTGGCCCGGCTCAGCGGATGGCTCCGGGGGCGCCTGCCTCGCGGTGCCAGCCGGAGCCGGCTGCTGCGCCTGCTGGTGGAGGAAGACATTGGCGGACTGCTGGCCAAGGGCCAGCGCCGGGCAGCGTGGGCCCGGCTCCGCGCGGAGCTGGAAGCATTGGGAGAGACGACATGAGTCGAAGCAGCAAGGGACGTGTGTACCTGGTGGGAGCGGGGCCTGGAGATCCTGGCCTGCTGACGGTCCGAGCAGCACTCCTGCTCGCGAGCGCGGACACCGTGGTGCATGACCGTCTCATCCACCCGGGAGTTCTGGAGCACGCGCGTCCCCACGCTCGCCTCATCTATGTGGGCAAGGAGGGCGGCGGAGACTCGGTCCGGCAGGAGGACATCCACACGCTGCTCATCAACCAAGCCCGGCTGGGGCGCACGGTGGTGCGGCTCAAGGGTGGCGATCCATTCATCTTCGGCCGGGGCGGCGAGGAGGCTCTCGCGCTCGAGGAGGCGGGCATCGCCTATGAGGTGGTGCCGGGCGTCTCCAGCCTCGCGGCCGTGCCCGCCGCGGCGGCCATCCCCATCACCCACCGGGGACTGTCTGGCTCGGTGACGTTCGCCACCGCGCACCTCGCCCATGACACGCCGGACTGGGAGCACCTGGCCCGGTCGGAGACCCTGGTCCTCTTCATGGCGGGCCAGCGGCTCGAGGAGGCCTCGCGTGCCCTCATCGCCGCGGGGCTGTCCCCGACGACGCTCGCCGCTGCCGTGGAGGCAGGCACCTGGGAGCACCAGCGGGTCCTCGAGGGGACGATCGCCACCATCGCCTCGCTCGTCCAGGAGGCGGTCCTGGGCTCGCCGATGCTCCTCGTGGTGGGAGCGGTGGTGTCGCTCCGCTCGCGGCTGAGCTCGCTGGTGGCGCGCTCCGGGCTGGCGGAGCTGTCTCAGCCCCGCATGGTGGAGGGTGCCCATGAATGAGTTCACGCAAGCGCGGCTGTCGCACCTGGCGGTGCTCGAGGCGGAGAGCATCCACATCCTCCGCGAGACGGTGGCGGAGTTCGCCAACCCGGTGATGCTGTACAGCATCGGCAAGGACTCTCAGGTGCTGCTGCACCTGGCGCGCAAGGCGTTCCACCCGGCGCCCCTCCCCTTCCCGCTGCTCCACGTGGACACGACGTGGAAGTTCCGGGACATGTACGCGTTCCGGGATCGGTTCACCGCCCAGCACGGCTTCCGGCTGATCGTGCGGCAGAACCGCAAGGCGCTGGCCGAGGGCATCAACCCCTTTGATCATGGCAGCCAGAAGTACACGCACGCCATGAAGACACAGGCGCTGCTGGAGGCGCTGGCAGAGCACGGCTTCGACGCGGCCTTTGGCGGGGCCCGGCGGGACGAGGAGAAGTCCCGCGCCAAGGAGCGGGTGTTCTCATTCCGCGATCGCCACGGGCAGTGGGAGCCGCGCCGGCAGCGCCCGGAGCTGTGGAACCTCTACAACGGCCGCATCGATGCCGGCGAGAGCATGCGCGTCTTCCCGCTGTCCAACTGGACCGAGCTGGACGTGTGGCTCTACATCCTCAAGGAGCGCATCCCCGTCGTGCCCCTGTACTTCGCCGCGGAGCGGCCGGTGGTGGAGCGCAACGGCACGCTGATCATGGTGGATGACGAGCGCATGCGGCTGAAGCCGGGCGAGCGCCCGGTGATGAAGCGGGTGCGGTTCCGGACGCTGGGCTGCTACCCGCTGAGCGGGGCGCTCGAGTCCTCCGCCAGCACGGTGGAGGCCATCATCCACGAGATGGTCAACGCACGGAACTCCGAGCGGCAGGGCCGGCTCATCGATCACGACGAAGAGGGCTCGATGGAGCTCAAGAAGCGCGAGGGCTACTTCTAATGGACACCGCACCTCAACCCGTGACGGACATCCACCACTTCCTCGCCGAGTACGCGAACAAGGAGCTGCTGCGGCTGGTGGTGGTGGGCTCGGTGGATGACGGGAAGTCCACGCTCATTGGCCGGCTGCTCTACGAGTGCGACGGGCTGTTCGAGGATCAGGTCACCGCTGTCCGGCGGGCCACCGCGAAGCGCGTGGCGGCCAACGAGGGCGCCACCCCCGCCACGGAGCTGCTGGCGAAGGGCCTCCAGGCGGCGGCCAGCGCGGAGCTGCCCCAGGAGGCGGAGATCGACTTCTCGCTCTTCACGGATGGCCTGCGCGCCGAGCGCGAGCAGGGCATCACCATCGACGTGGCGTACCGCTATTTCTCCACGCCTCGGCGCAAGATCATCGTGGCGGACACTCCGGGGCACATCCAGTACACGCGCAACATGGCCACCGGGGCCTCCACGGCGGACGCGGCGGTCATCCTCGTGGACGCACGGCTGGGCGTGCTGGCCCAGACGCGGCGGCACGCGTACATCGCCTCGCTGCTGGGCATCCCGTACCTGGCCGTCGCGGTGAACAAGATGGATCTGGTGGGTTTCGACCGCGAGATCTTCGATCGCATCGGCACGGAGCTGGCGGAGTTCGCGCGGACGCTCGGGTTCACGCAGGTGAAGCTCTTCCCCGTCAGCGCCAGCAAGGGAGACAACATCACGCGCCCGAGCACGCGTACACCGTGGCACGAGGGCGGCACCCTCCTGGGGTGGCTAGAGTCCCTGCCCCACCAGAGCCGGCAGGACAAGGCGCCCTTCCGCTTCCCCGTGCAGTACGTGCTCCGCCCGCACCTGGACTACCGCGGCTTCGCGGGGCAGATCGCCTCCGGCACTGTACGGGTGGGCGACGAAGTGATGGTGCTGCCCTCCCAGCGGCGGACAAGGGTGGCGGGCATCGACACCTTCGAGGGAACGCAGCAGGAGGGGAGCGCGCCATTCTCCGTCACGCTGCGGCTGGCCGATGAGGTGGATCTCAGCCGTGGGGACGTCATCACCCATGTTGTCCAGCCTCCCCAGGCGCTCCACCGTTTGGAGGCCATGCTGGTGTGGTTCGGGGAGCAACCCTTGGATGGCTCTCGCCGCTATCTGGTGAAGCACTCCACGCGCGCGGTGCCCGCCACGCTCGAGCAGATCCTGTGGCGCAAGGATCTGGAGAACCTCACTGAGGTCCCCGCGGAGACGCTGGCGCTCAATGACATCGGCAAGGTGCGGCTGGTGTGCAAGCGCCCGCTGCTCTGCGATCCCTACCGGGACAACCGGCACACCGGGGCCTTTATCGTCATCGACGCGCTGACCCATGACACGGTGGCCGCGGGGATGATCCTCGGGCCCGCGGGGCAGGATGGAGGCAGGGCTACAGCGGGTTCCCTCGTCACGGCGAAGGAGCGGCGCGAGCGGCTCGGCCAGAAGGGCGGCGTCATCCTCCTTCCGGACACGCAGGAGGCCGAGGCGCAGGCGTACCAGCTGGAGCGCCACTTGTTCGAGCAGGGGCGGCATGCCTCGGTGGTCCGAGGTGACACGGACGTGGCGCTGGCTCTGGCAGAGGCCGGGCTCATCGCCCTCATCCACACCGTCGCGCCCCAAGCGCGGCGCGGGCTCAGGGATCAACTCCGCGACGCGGGGCTGAGCGGATCTGACCTGGACCCCTCCTCTGATCTGGAAGCCTGGGTGCGCCAAGTCCTGTCCACACAGGAGGTGACATCGTGAGCTCACTTCCCGCCCAGGGAGGGGCACGGCCCGCGGGCCCACCGCCTTCCGTCACGCCGATCGTGAGCGCGATGCTGGGTGATGAGCGGAGCGCTCTGCTCCAGCGGGTGGTGGAGGGGCTCCCATCCGAGACGCTCCACTGGCTCAGCGGTTACCTCGCGGGAGTGGCCGCCCAGCGTGTTCCTCTGCAGGACGCGTTGGCTGTGCCCTCGGCGGTACCCCAGGCTGCGCCTGAAGCGTGGCTCACGATCATCTACGGCACCCAGACCGGTAACAGCCGGCTCCTGGCCGAGCGCCTCAAGGGCCAGGCGGAGGCCTCGGGCCTGACGGTGCGCCTCTATCGCGCGTCGGACTATCCAGCGCGGGAGCTGGCTAAGGAGCGGCTGCTCTACATCGTCATCAGCACGCAAGGTGACGGGGATCCACCGGACGACTCGCGCAGCTTCGTCGAGTTCCTCCTGAGCAAGAAGGCTCCCAAGCTCGAGCAGCTGCGCTTCTCGGTGCTGGCCCTGGGGGACTCGAGCTATCCCAAGTACTGCGAGATCGGGCGTGTCATCGACGAGCGCCTGACGGGGCTCGGAGCCACCCGGCTGCTGGATCGGACGGACTGCGACGTCGACTTCGAGCCAGTGGCCAAGGGCTGGCTGGATCAGGCCGTGGGCCGGGCGGGTGAGGAGCTCAAGCCCCGAGCCATATCGGCCGTGGTGACGCAACTGCGCACCGCTCCGCCCGCCCCGAAGCACGGCAAGGAGGCCCCGTTCGCGGCGGAGCTCCTCGTCAACCAGCGCATCACCGGGCGCGGCGCGAACAAGGACGTGCGGCACATCGAGCTGTCACTCGGGGACTCCGGCCTGACCTACGAGCCAGGAGACTCGCTCGGCGTGTGGCCGCGGAACGCCCCCGAGCTCGTCTCGGCCTTCCTGTCGGTGCTCTCGGCCGATGGCAGCGAGGAGATCAGCCGGGACGGGCGCACCCTGCCCCTCAAGGTGTGGCTGACCGAGGAGCTGGAGCTCACGAAGCTGAGCAAGCCAGTCCTGGAGCGCCACGCCTCGCTCTCCGGCAGCGCGGAGCTCCAGCACCTGCTCACTCCGCAGGGCACGGGCGCGTTCCGTGCGTTGCTCAAGAGTCACCAGCTCATCGATCTGTTGAGGATCTGGCCAGCCAGGTGGACCGCGCAGGAGCTGGTCCGCACGCTGAGAAAGCTGGCTCCTCGGAGCTACTCGCTCGCGTCCAGCCAGAAGCGGGTCGGCTCGGAGGCCCACCTGACGGTCGCGGTGGTGGACTACGAGGCCTTCGGGTCGCGCCACATGGGGACCGCCTCGTACTTCCTGGCCACGCGCAACGGAGACGAGCCCGTGCGCGTCTTCGTCGAGCCGAACGAGCGGTTCCGCCTGCCTCGGGATCCCGCGCGCGATATCATCATGATCGGCCCTGGGACGGGCGTGGCGCCCTTCCGAGCCTTCGTGCAGGAGCGAGCCGAGACGGGCGCACGCGGCCGCAACTGGCTCTTCTTCGGAGAACAGCACTTCCGCACACAGTTCCTCTATCAGACGGAGTGGCAGGAGGCGCTGAAGAAGGGCGAGCTGCACCGGATCTCCCTCGCATTCTCGCGGGACCAGGCAGAGAAGATCTACGTGCAGCAGCGCCTGCGCGAGGCAGGGAAGGACGTCTACGCGTGGCTCGAGGGCGGCGCCTACCTCTACGTCTGCGGCGATGCCCAGCGGATGGCGCCGGATGTCCACGAGGCCCTGATCGACATCGTCTCCAGCCATGGAGGCCGCAGCCGCGAGGACGCGGAGGCCTGGCTCTCCACCCTTCGCGACGAGCAGCGCTACCAGCGCGACGTCTACTGATTCGGAGCACCGCATGAGCACCCCTCCCAAGCCCCCTGCCCTCTCCGAGGTAGAGCACATCAAGGCCAAGAGCCGCCGCCTGCGCGGGACCCTGACCGAGAGCCTCGTCGATCCCGTGACGGGAGGGCTCGCTCCCGCCGATACGAACCTGATCAAGCTCCACGGCAGCTACCAGCAAGACGATCGGGACGTGCGCGAGGAGCGCCGGCAGCAGAAGCTGGAGCCCGCCTACAACTTCATGATCCGCACTCGGCTGCCAGGCGGAGTGGCGACACCGGCCCAGTGGCTCGCGCTGGACGCACTGACCCAGAAGTACGCCAACGGGACGTTGCGGCTCACCACGCGTCAGGCCTTCCAGCTCCATGGCGTACTCAAGGGCGATCTCAAAGCCACCATGGTGAGGATCAACGCGGCGCTGCTGGACACGATCGCTGCCTGTGGAGACGTCAACCGCAACGTGATGTGCAACCCCAACCCGGTGGACTCGCGCGTTCACGAGGAGGTGCACCAGTGGGCGGTGCGGCTGTCCGAGCACCTGCTGCCCAAGACGCGCGCCTACTACGAGGTATGGCTGGACAAGGAGAAGGTTGCGGGCAGCGGCGAGGAGGAGGAGCCCATCCTCGGTGCCACCTACCTGCCCCGGAAGTTCAAGGCCGCCATCGCGGTGCCTCCCATCAACGATGTGGATGTCTTCTCGCAGGACCTGGGCTTCATCGCCATCTACGAGGGCGAGCGGCTGCTCGGGTTCAACGTCACCGTGGGCGGAGGCATGGGCGCCACGCACGGTGATGCCGCCACCTTTCCGCGACTGGCGGATGTGATCGGCTTCATCCCTCCCGAACAGCTGCTGGTGGTCGCGGAGAACGTGGTGAAGGTGCAGCGCGACTACGGGGACCGCACCAATCGCAAACACGCGCGCCTGAAGTACACCATCGAGGATCGCGGCCTTGCCTGGTTCGTCTCCGAGCTGGAGACGAGGCTTGGCTTCTCCCTGCAGCCCGCGCGTCCCTTCCGCTTCGATCACAACGGAGATCTCTTCGGGTGGAAGCAGGGGCATGACGGCCGCTGGCACCTGACGCTGCGGCTGGAGAGCGGCCGAGTAGCGGACACGGCCAACGCGCGCCTGCTCACGGGTCTGCGAGAGATCGCCCGGATCCACAAGGGCGACTTCCGGCTGACAGCCAACCAGAACCTGATGATCGCGGGTGTCGCCCCCGAGGCCCGCGCGGAGATCGACGAGCTCGTGACGGCGCATGGACTGGATGGCTTCCGCCGCGCGAGCCCCCTGCGCCTCAACGCTCTGGCCTGCGTGGCGCTGCCCACGTGCGGCCTGGCCATGGCCGAGGCCGAGCGCTACCTGCCCCAGATCGTTGGGCAGTTGGAGGAGCGTCTGGCTGCGCACGGCCTTCAGGACGAGAAGATCCTGCTGCGCATCACCGGATGTCCCAACGGCTGTGCCCGTCCCTACCTGGCGGAGATCGCGCTCGTGGGCAAGGCCCTGGGCCGCTACAACCTCTACCTGGGTGGAGACGTGCGCGGCCAGCGCCTCAACCGCCTCTATCGCGAGAACATCGATGAGGCAGGTGTCCTGGGCGCCCTCGATCCGCTGTTCGCGGCCTATGCACGGGAGCGCCGCCCCGGCGAGGGCTTCGGTGACTTCACCGTCCGCGCCGGCCACGTCTCCTCCCCTTCCCCTTCTTCCCTCTCGAGCTAGGTCATGCCTCTCTCCAATCCTCTCAGCCGTTCTCTCTCCTGGCTGCTGAACTCCGCCGTCCTGCTCGCGCTGCCGGGCCTGCTGCTCTCGCTGAGCGCGTGCTCGAGACCGGGCGCAGCGGCCGCCGAGCCCGTCACGCTGCTCAACGTCTCCTACGATCCGACCCGAGAGCTCTACGAGGACTTCAACGCCGCCTTCGCGAAGCAGTGGGAGGCGACGCAAGGAACGAGGATCTCCATCAAGCAGTCCCACGGTGGATCCGGGAAGCAGGCGCGTGCCGTCATCGATGGACTGGAGGCGGACGTCGTCACGCTCGCGCTCGCGTACGACGTGGACATGGTGCACGACAAGGGGAGCCTCATCCCGCAGGACTGGCAGTCCCGGCTGCCGAACAACAGCTCGCCCTACACCTCCACCATCGTGTTCGTGGTGCGCAAGGGGAATCCCCAGGGCATCCGCGACTGGGAGGATCTCATCCGGCCGGGCATCGCGGTCATCACCCCCAATCCGAAGACGTCGGGCGGTGCGCGCTGGAACTATCTGGCGGCCTGGGGCCACGCGCTGCGCAAGGAGGGAGGAGACGAGGCCAAGGCCCGGGCCTTCGTCACGAGCCTCTACAACAGCGTCCCCGTGCTGGACTCGGGGGCCCGAGGTTCCACCACCACCTTCGCCGAGCGAGGCATCGGCGACGTGCTCATTGCCTGGGAGAACGAGGCGCTCCTGCTCACCGACGAAGTGGGCAAGGACAAGTTCGAGATCATCGTCCCGTCCGACAGCATCCTCGCCGAGCCGCCCGTCACCGTCGTGGACAAGAACGTCGAACGACGGGGCACGCGGGCCGCCGCGGAGGCCTACCTGAAGTACCTCTACTCGGATGAGGGCCAGGAGATCGCCGCGAAGCATCACTACCGCCCGCGCTCCGAGGCCATCTCCGCGAAGTACCCCAGCCACTTCCCCAGCGTG
>Ga0247825_10000413_pt1 | contig 26997 bp, 26 predicted proteins | sample 13C_Vanillin_Day_FD_194413 | JGI IMG/M metagenome (GOLD analysis project Ga0247825, IMG submission 194413) | Soil microbial communities from agricultural site in Penn Yan, New York, United States - 13C_Vanillin_Day48 | ecosystem: Environmental > Terrestrial > Soil > Agricultural land | place... | reverse complement strand
GCGTATGCGTCGACGGCGGGCGTCGCGGTCGAGACACGGGATATCTCGCTCGCGGGCCGGATCCTGGCAAACTTCCCGGAGAACCTGCGGCCGGAGCAGCGCATCGGAGACGCGCTGACGGAGCTCGGCGAGCTGACGCTGCGGCCGGAAGCGAACATCATCAAGCTGCCGAACATCAGCGCCTCGATTCCGCAGCTCAAGGAGGCGATCGAGGAGCTGCAGTCGCAGGGCTACGCCGTGCCAGACTTTCCCGACCTGCCAAAGACGGACGAAGAGGTCGCGGTCCGGGCGCGCTACGGCAAGGTGCTCGGCAGCGCCGTGAACCCGGTGCTGCGCGAGGGCAACTCCGACCGCCGCGCTCCCGCTTCCGTTAAACAGTACGCGCGCGCCCACCCGCACTCGATGGGCAAGTGGGACCAGAGCTCGAAGACCAACGTCTCGCACATGAACGAGGGTGACTTCCGAACGACGGAGAAGTCGATCGTCATGGAGGCGGACGACTCGCTGCGCATCGAGCTGGTGCGCGCCTCTGGCAGCACGACCGTGCTCAAGGAGTCGGTGCCGGTGCTCGCCGGCGAGGTCGTCGACGCGGCGATGATGAGTGCATCGAAACTGGACGCATTCCTGACGCGGCAGATCGCGCGGGCGAAGGACGAGGATCTGCTGTTCTCCGTCCACCTCAAGGCGACGATGATGAAGGTCTCCGACCCGATCATCTTCGGCCACGCGGTCCGCAGCTTCTTCCCGAAGCTCTTCGACCAGTTCGGCGACGTGCTGGCGGAAGCGGGGATCAGCGCCAACGACGGCCTCGGCAGCATCCTCAAGTCGGCGCAGTCGCTGCCGGCGGACGAGCGCATCGCCATCGAACGCGCCGTCCGTGAAGGGCTCGACAACGGGCCGCGGCTGGCGATGGTCGACGACCGCAACGGCATCACCAACCTGCACGTGCCCAGCGACACGATCATCGACGCCTCCATGCCGGCGATGATCCGCACCTCGGGTCACATGTGGGGCCCGGACGGCAAGGAGGCGGACGCGCTGGCCGTCATCCCGGACAGCAGCTACGCGTCGATCTACCAGGTGGTCATCGACGACTGCCGCGCGAACGGCGCCTACGACCCGGCGACGATGGGCACGGTGCCGAACGTCGGCCTCATGGCGCAGGCGGCCGAGGAGTACGGCAGCCACGACAAGACTTTCGAGATCCCGGAGGCGGGCACGGTGCGCGTCGTCAACCGCGCCGGCGAGACGCTAATGGAGCACCAGGCCGGCGCCGGCGACATCTGGCGCATGTGCCAGACGAAGGACATCCCGATCCAGGACTGGATCAAGCTCGCGGTGACGCGCGCGCGGATTACGGGCGACATGGCGGTGTTCTGGCTGGACGAGACGCGGCCGCATGACGCCAACCTGATCGCCAAGCTGGACAAGTACCTACCGCAGCACGACACCAGCGGCCTCGAGATCAAGATCCTCTCGCCGGAAGAGGCGATGAAGCTCTCGCTGGAGCGCATCCGCCAGGGCCTGAACACCATCTCGGTCACGGGCAACGTGCTGCGAGACTATCTGACGGACCTGTTCCCGATCATGGAAGTCGGCACGAGCGCGAAGATGCTCTCCATTGTCCCGCTGATCGCCGGCGGCAGCATGTTCGAGACGGGCGCCGGCGGCTCCGCTCCGAAGCACGTCGAGCAGCTGCAGGCCGAGAACCACCTGCGCTGGGACAGCCTCGGCGAGTACCTGGCGCTGGCGGCCAGCTTCGACCACATGGGGCGCACGAGCGGGAACGCCCGCGCACAGATTCTTGGCGACACGCTGGACCGCGCGACGGCCACCTACCTGAACGAGAATAAGGCGCCGAGCCGCCGCGTCAACGAGATCGACAACCGCGGCAGCACCTATTACATCGCGCTGTACTGGTCGGAGGAGCTCGCAGCGCAAAGAGACGATGCGGAGGTCGCCGCGGCCTTCGCCAGCCTGGCGAAAACGCTGCGCGAGAAGGAGCCGGCGATCGCGGACGAGTTGCTCTCGGTACAGGGCCAGCCCGTCGATCTCGGCGGCTATTACAAGCCGGACCCGGCAAAGGCGGACGCGATCATGCGCCCGTCGAAGACGCTCAACGACGCGCTGACGGTGCTGGACCGGTAGCATCTCGCTGTAGCCGAGCGCACCGCCGATGATTTGGACAGGGTTTTCTCTAAGGATGCCGGATGCCATTGTTACTGCGACGGCCCTGGAGTACGGGAGCAGCTCTCACCTGATTATGACCACCCGGCGTTCCAGCGGGTGTACGGACTGCGAGTCCTGGTAATCGACGACTACGTGCTGTAGACGCGGAAGGAGTGGCAATTGGCGCGCAAGAAGGTAACTATTGTTGGCGGCGGGCAGACCGGGGGCATCATGGCCTACCGGCTTGCCCAGATGAACATCTGCGACATCGTAATCAAGGACGTCGCTGAATTCGCGCAGCACCACGGCAAGGCGCTCGATATCTACCAGGGCTCTTCCTTCGGTGGCTTCGAATCGAAGATCACCGCTACGGACGACTGGGACGCGACGGCCGAGTCCGATGTGGTGGTGATTACGTCGGGCGCGCCACGCAAGCCGGGGATGACGCGAGAGGACCTGCTGCGCACGAATGCTGAGGTCGTCGGCGACTACGCGGCGAAGAACGCGGCGCAGCTCAGTCCCAACGCGATCGTGATCATCTTCGCCAACCCAATGGACGTGATGTGTCACGCCGCGGCGAAGGCGACGGGCCTGCCGCGCAATCAGATCATCGGCCAGGGCGGCATGTTGGACAGCTCCCGCTTCCGCGCTTTCATCGCGATGGAGCTAAACGTGGCGCCGCGCGACGTGCACGCGTTCGTGCTCGGTGGTCACACCGACGCGACGATGGTGCCGATCGTCAGCCAGGCGCGCGTCGGCGGCATCCCGCTGGAGTCGCTGCTGCCCAAGGACAAGATCGAAGCGATCGTGAAGCGCACGATGAACGGCGGCGCCGAGCTGGTCGAGCTGTACAAGACGGGGTCCGCCTTCCTCGGACCGTCCGTCGGCACGATGGCGATGGTCGAGTCGGTGCTGATGGACCAGAAGCGCCTGCTGCCCTGCGCCGTCAACCTCGACGGCCAGTACGGCATCAAGGACACCTTCTGCGGCACGATGATCAAGGTTGGCGCAGGCGGCGCCGAAGAGGTCTACGAGGTGCCCGTCTCCGCCGAGGAGAAGGAGAAGATCGTCGCTGCCGCGAAGTCGACCGCAGAGCTCTGGGCGTCCGTCTAGCAACCCTGAGTCAATGCGCAGGGCGTAAGCTGGAATAAGGGGGGAGACGGATGAAAGAGATTCATGTAGATACGATTCGCGACAAGGTCGCGGAGCTGTGCATCGAGGCGACGCACGTGTTGCCGGAGGACGTGCGGCAGGGTCTGCGCAACGCCCAGACGACGGAAAAGGGCCCGCTGGCCCAGCAGGTTCTCGTCGAGCTGATCGAGAACTTCGACATCGCCGAGCGGCAGATGATCCCGCTGTGCCAGGACACAGGCACGACGGTGGTCTTCGTCGAGCTGGGGCAGGAAGTACACATCACCGGCGGCTCGCTGGAGCAGGCGATCCACGATGGCGTGGGCAAGGGCTACACGAGCGGCTTCATGCGCGCATCGATCGTCGAGCACCCGCTGACGACGCGCGAGAACACCGGCAACAATACGCCGGCGGTGATCCACTACGAGGTGGTCCCGGGGGACAACCTGCACCTGAAGATCCTGCCCAAGGGCGGCGGCTGCGAGAACATGTCGCGATTCGTCAACCTGCTGCCACGAGCGGGCAAGGACGCCGTGATCAACTTCGTCCTGCGCGCGATCGAGGAGTCCGGGGGCAACCCGTGTCCGCCCCTGATCGTCGGCGTCGGCATTGGGGGGACGTCGGAGCACGCCATGGGCATGGCGAAAAAAGCTGTGACGCGCGGCGTCGGTAGCGTCAGCGAGGACCCGGAGATCGCGGCCCTCGAAGCAGAGATGCTCGACAAGGTTAACGCCCTGGGCGTCGGCCCCCAGGCTGTCGGTGGCACGAACACGGCGCTGCAGGTGAGCATCCTTACTTACCCGACGCACATCACGGCGCTGCCGGTCGCGGTCAACATCCAGTGCCACAGCGCGAGGCTCAAGGAAGTAACGTTCTAACCTCACACCCCGGCCCCTCTCCTCTTCGAGGCGAGGGGGGAAGAAGAGGAACTGCCATGAACGAAGTACGCGTGATTAGGCCGGAGCAGCGCGATACGTCGACGGCGCAGACGCCGGGGATGGAGCGCGCGGAAGGCTGCGGCGCCGCGACCACGGGCGCATCGAAGCTGTGGGTCGGACACGTACACGTCGGCGAGGGCGTGCGCTCGGGGCCGCACCATCACGGCGAGGTCGAGAGCGCGATTTACATCATCAGCGGTCGTGCCCGGTTTCGCTATGGGGACCGGCTGGAGCACACCATTGAGGCAGCAGCGGGCGATTTTGTTTTCGTGCCGCCGTACCTGGTGCACCAGGAGATCAACGCCAGCGATGACGTGGCGGTGGACATGGTGGTATCGCGGAGCTCGCAGGAAAACGTCGTCGTGAACGTCGATCTGCCTTCGGAAATTAGAGAGGCTTAAATATGGGTGTTGAACGGATTAACGACCTGGAAGTGCGCGTAACGATGCCGATCACGGATGAAGACGTACGTCAGCTCAAGATCGGCGACCATGTGCGCATCAACGGGGTGATCTATACCGCGCGTGATGCAGCGCACAATCGCATGATCCAGACGCTCGATGCGGGGGACGAACTACCGATCGATATCAAGGGCCAGCTGATTTACTACGTTGGGCCGACGCCCGCACGGCCCGGCCGTGCCAGCGGCGCCTTCGGCCCCACGACGTCGATGCGTATGGACCCTTTTACGCCGCGCCTGCTCGCCGCGGGATTGAAGGCCTGCATGGGCAAGGGCAATCGCGGTCCTGAGGTGCAGGAAGCGCTGAAGGAACACACGGCGGTCTACTTTATGGCCGTGGGTGGCGCGGGGGCGATGCTTTCGCAATTCATTCGCAAGGTCGAAGTTGTCGCCTACGAAGACCTGGGTACAGAGTCTCTGAAGCGGGTCGAAGTCGAGGACTTCCCGGCCGTGGTGATGGACGACTGCGAGGGTCGCGACCTCCTGAACGAGGGCCGCAAGCAGTTCCGCGACATGAGCCGGCTCGGCAGCTACACGCCGAGCGAAAGGATTGTTGTCGCCGGTGGTTGACCTGGGGGCCGAAAGCCCCCAGATTTGTAAGGATTTACGGCTTCCCAATGTGGCCTTAAGGCTCTATAACGTTAGGGGCCGTCCTTCCGGGAGTCATGCGGCCTTGTGGAGGATACTATGGGTTTCCTAGGCAAGCTGTTTGGTGGTGGCAAGAAGCAGCAAGCAGCCGTTGCTGAGATCACTGTTGACTGCCCCCATTCGGTCCTCGTAGCGCGCTGGGACAGCGTCGCTGATATGGGCCATGACGACAGGGCAACACGGTTCATGTGCGAGACCTGCCACGAGGAGTTCACGCCTGAGCAGGCAAAAGAACTCAGGGACAACCTGGCAGCACGCGTGACGGCCCAGATGCAGGAGATTGAAGCCGCCTCTGCCGCCGCCGGGGCTGAGGCTCAGAGCGCCACCACCGAAGAAGCCAAGAACTAGCTTCTCGGTCTCGGGCAAGCGACAGAAAGCACCCGGCTCAGGCCGGGTGTTTTCGCCTCCTTCGGGCCCCCTCTAGCGGTTAGCGTTGCGCGTATGGTTATGATGAGGTTGTGAACTCACCCGCACGCACAGTACTTGTCGTCGACGATGAGCCCACGCTCGTCGCCACCCTGCGCTACAACCTCGAGCGCGAAGGCTACAAAGTCGTCGCCGCAGGGGACGGGGAGAAGGCAATTTCGCTCGCACGCAGCGAGCGTCCCGATCTCCTGATCCTTGACCTGATGCTACCGACCGTGGACGGTCTGGAAGTGTGCCGCATCCTGCGACGCGAAATGAACCTCCCCATCCTTATGCTCACTGCGCGGGCCGGCGAGGTCGACAAGGTGGTCGGCCTCGAGATCGGCGCCGACGATTACGTGACCAAGCCCTTCAGCACCCGCGAGCTGCTCGCTCGCGTCCGGGCCCTGCTACGGCGCACGGCGGCTTCCAGCGACGACGACGAAGTGATCGTCAGCGGCGACCTCCGGGTCGACATGAAGCGCCGGGAAGTGACGCGCAAAGACCTGCCGCTCGAGTTGAAGCCGAAGGAGATGGAGCTACTCATCCACTTCATGCGCAATCGTGGCCGCGCTTTCACGCGCGAGCAGTTGCTCCGGGACGTCTGGGGTTACGACTTCATGGGTGACTCCCGCACGGTGGACGTCCACGTGAGCTGGTTGCGCCAGAAGATCGAAGAGCAGCCAGGGAAGCCTGTGCGCATCCTCACAGTGCGTGGCGTCGGTTACCGCTTCGAGGGATAAGTGCTCGGCTATCGAGTGCTGGTACTCCTGGGCGTGTGCCTTGCCGGCGTCATCATCGGCGTTGCTGCCGGCGGGACGGTCGGCGCATTCTTCGCGGGCGCCGGCTTCGCCGGTTTTGTCGCAACCGTCATCGCGTGGATCTATCTGCTCAGGCCGATGGGGGTCATGGCGGACGCCGCCGACCAGATGGCCCATGATGACCTCAACGTCGACGAGTGGCCGCGCACGCCCGGGCCTGCCGGACGCCTGGCCGATGCTTTCAACTCACTTGCGGACCGCGTGCAGGACCAGGTCGCGGACACTTCGCAAGAGCGCAGCCGCCTCGCCGCGGCTCTGAACAGCAGTGTCGATGCCGTCGCCGCGCTCGACCGGGATGGACGCGTGTTGTTCGCCAACCTTGGGTTCGAGCGAGTGGTCGGTCATTCGCAGCAGGACATCGTCGGTGAACCGCTCGCCTACTCGCTGCCCGATCCGCATGTGCTCGACGCCGTCCGTTCCAGCCGGGACCGCGGCGAGCGCTCGGTGACGCTGGTGGAGCGGCCAGGCCATGTCTACCTGCAGGTAGTCACGAGCCCCATCGCCGGCGGCGGGGAATGGAGCGTGCTCCTGGTCTGTCACGACGTATCCGACGTTAAACGGACGGAGCAGATCCGGCGCGACTTCGTGGCGAACGTGTCGCATGAGCTGCGCACGCCCCTCGCCGCGATCAAGTCGGTCGTCGAAACGCTGGCAGAAGGCGCCCTCAGTGACGAAGCGGTAGCCCTGGAGTTCCTGCGCAGAGCCGACCAGGAGGTCGACCGCCTGGTGCTCCTGGTGGAGGAGCTGCTGGAGCTGTCGCGCATCGAGTCGGGCGAGCAGCCGCTGGTGCGCCAAGACACCGACGTTGCAACCCTGCTCGCCGAGGTGAGCCAGCGCATGCGCTCGCAGTCGGAGCGGACGCACGTCGGTTTAATCCTGGACGTGGCGCCCGGCATCGGGAGCGCCAGCATCGACCCATCGCGCATCGAACGCGCCGTGCTCAACCTGGTGCAGAACGCTCTCAAGTTCACGCCTGCAGGAGGGACCGTGACGATCGCCGCCCGGCGTGAGGATGGGGACCTGGTCATCGAGGTGAAGGACACAGGCATCGGCATCGAGTCTCGCGACGTGCCACGCGTGTTCGAGCGCTTCTACAAGGTGGACCAGTCCCGTGCCAGCGTCGGTAGCGGCCTCGGGCTGGCGCTGGTCAAGCACGCGGTGGAGGCCCACGGCGGCAAAGTGGCGGTGCAGAGTCAGCCCGGCCTCGGTTCCACCTTCACCATGCTCATACCAGCCTCATAGCTTTTACCGGCCATTAACCGCCGTTAAACCTGCCTTAATCGTCTCTCGATAGCCTCAGGGCAACAGATGAGAGTCGAACAGGTAATCCCCCGTCCCACACCTATCCGCCCGTATCGTTCGCGCCTGCGCAGCTGGTTGAGCGCGCCTGCCGCGCTGGCTTCGAAGGCGTGGTGGTGGATGACAGGCGACCGGGCCGGCTACTCCGCTGCCGACACGGACATGTGGCTGCTGGTGATGGCAGCCAGCGATTGCGATGGGACGTGGCCGGTGTGGCCGCCCCGGGATGGCGAACCCGGCAAGAGGTTTCTAGATGACGAATGCAAGGACGACGACGATTTCCGACGTGATCCACCCCTTTGCCTGCCACGCCGCTAGCCGCGACGCCGCCCAGGCGGAGGTTGAGTCGCTGTTTCGGCTTGATGGCGAAGACGCCGGTGAGCTGTTGCTGGTGCGGCACGCAGAGCCGGCACGCGGCGCCAACAGCGACCCTTTGCTGAGTTGCGCCGGCCTCGTGCAGGCCGAGCGCCTCGCGGAGCGCCTGCGGTCGGTCTGGGTCGAGGCGGTGTACGTTGCGCCCGAGCGCCGGGCCGTGCAGACGGCGAAGGTGATCTCCAGTGCGCTCGACCGGCCCCAGTTCGAGATCGAGGGTCTCGCTGAGATCGAGTTTGACGCGACCGAGATCGACGAAACGGTCGAGATGGCGCCGGCGTTTGGCGAGCGATTCGCGATGGAGCCTCGCTGGGACAGCCTGCCCGGGTTTACCTCAAGCCGGGCGTTCCGGCGTCGGGCGATTCAGGCCGTCGAGGGCGCCATCGCTTGCAATCCCGCGCGCCGCGTCATTGTCGTAACGCACAGCAGCGTGATCAACGCCTACCTGAGCATGATTCTGGCCATACCGCAGGACGCGTTCTTCGCTCCCGAGCACGCATCGATCTCGGTCGTGCGCTGGAGCGAGGATCGCTACGGATTGCGCACCCTCAACGACATCGCCCATCTGAGTTACGCCGGAGCGCTGGACGGGCCCCGCTCGGAGTGCGGAGCTTTTACCCGCCGTTGACTGCCGTTAACAAACCGTTAATCAAGGCTCGATAGCCTGAAATTGTGAAGAAGGGAACACAAAGGGGAATGATGTTTAAGACACCGAAGCGACTGGTCGCTCTACTGGCCATCGGCGTTGCCTCAGTTGCCGTCATCGCTTGTGGTGGCGGTGACGACACCGAGCAGCCCGACGGGCCCACCGCAACGCCGAAGCCCCGCCTCAGCGGCTCGGTTGCAATCGACGGATCCAGCACGGTCTACCCGATCTCGGAAGCTGTGGCCGAGGAGTTCATCAAAGAGCACGGCGAAGTCAAGGTAACGGTCGGTCTGTCCGGCACGGGCGGCGGCTTCACGAAGTTCTGCAACGGCGAAATCGACATCAGCGACGCGTCGCGTCCGATTACCCAGAAGGAAATCGACGCCTGCACGGCGAAGAACATCCAGTACATCGAGATTCCGGTGGCGTACGACGCGCTGAGCGTCGTGGTGAATTCCCAGAACAACTGGATTACCTGCATCACCACCGCCGAACTGAAGAAGATGTGGGAGCCGGCCGCGCAAGGCACGGTTACCAACTGGGCGGCCGTCAACAGCGCCTGGAGCGCCGGCGGCAACCTGAAGCTGTACGGCCCGGGTACGGACTCCGGTACGTTCGACTACTTCACCGAGCACGTGATCGGCAAGGCGAAGGACTCTCGGGCCGACTACACGCCGTCTGAAGACGACAACGTTCTGGTGCAGGGCGTGGCCGGCGACAAGAGCGCGCTTGGCTACTTCGGCCTCGCCTACCTGGAGGAGAACAAGAGCCGTATCAAGGGCATCGAGGTGGACGGCGGCAAGGGCTGTGTGGCGCCATCGGCCAAGACGGTGGAGGACGGCACCTACCCGCTGTCCCGTCCGCTGTTCATCTACGTCAGCAAGGATGCTTCGACCCGGCCCGAGGTGAAGGCCTTCGTGGATTTCTACCTTGAGAACGCGGCGACGCTGAGCGGCGACGTGGGTTACGTGCAGTTCCCGCCGGCCTTCTACACGAAGATCAACACCATCTGGACCTCCGGGACGGTAGGCTCGATCTTCAGCGGCAAGAGCGGGTCTGTCGGCTCAATCCTCGGTGTCAACTAGGACTAAGGATGGAACACGGGCACAACTAATGAGAGGGCGTATCGAGTCCCTGGTCTTCGGGCCAGGGACTCGATACCGTCAAAAGGGCGAGGAATGAGCGCAACCGCAGTCCCCACCAGAGGGTTCGTCACGGCGAAAGAGCGAGAGCGCCGCCGGACAATTCGTCGTATCCGAGAGGCGCCCATCTACGCGTTTCTGTTCGGGTGTGCGGCACTTTCGATTTTCACGACCGGCGCCATCGTCGTAGTGCTGATCGAGGAGGCGATTCGCTTCTTCCGGCATGTCAGCATCGTTGACTTCCTGACGGGTACAACGTGGACGCCCACGTTTGCCGACGCCCACTTTGGCGTCTTGCCGCTGTTCAACGCCACAATCGTCATGGCCGCCGGCGCGATGATCGTGGCAATTCCGCTCGGAGTGCTGGCGGCGATCTTTCTCAGCGAGTACGCCCATCCGCGGGTCCGCAGCATCATCAAGCCTGTTCTCGAAGTGCTCGCCGGCATCCCAACCGTCGTCTATGGATACTTCGCCCTGCAGTTCATTACGCCGGAGCTACTGAGACCCCCCTTCGGCAACGACGTCAGCATCTTCAATGCCGCCGCGGCAAGCATCGCAATGGGGATCATGATCCTGCCCCTGGTGGCCTCGCTGAGCGAGGACGCGATGCGGGCGGTGCCCCAGTCCCTCCGCGAAGGCGCTTACGGCCTCGGTTCCAACCGGTTCGAGGTGGCTACAAAAGTAGTGGTACCCGCCGCTCTCTCCGGCATCATCGCCGCAGTGATTCTGGCCGCGTCGAGGGCGATCGGCGAGACGATGATCGTGACGATTGCGGCCGGGCAGGCGCCCAACCTCAGCTGGAACATCTTCGAGGAGATGGCCGCGATGACCGCCTACATAGTCCAGGTCAGCCTCGGCGACACGCCTCGCGATGACCCCGCTTATGGCGCCATCTTCGCGGTGGGCATGCTGCTGTTCGTGACGACGCTGGTGATGAACATTTTCGCGCAGTGGCTGCTGGCCAGGTTCCGGGAGGAATACGATTGAGCGCCGCAGAAGGCACCCTATCTCGCAACAGCGGCCGCGTGGCTTTACGCCGCAACATGGGTCGAGTGTTTTATGGCGTCTGCCTGGCCGCAACGTTGTCGGGCATCCTCGCCCTGGCTGTTCTGCTCATCACGGTGGCGTCCGACGGCCTGGGGCGCGTGAGCTGGGACTTCATCGACAGTTTTCCGTCGCGGTTCCCTGAACGTGCTGGTATCAAGGGCGCCCTCTGGGGCTCGATCTGGATGATGGCGTTCACCGCTGTCATCGCCATCCCCCTCGGCGTCGGCGCCGCGATCTACCTCGAGGAGTTCGCGCGCCGAAACTGGGTGACCAGGGTCATCGAGACCAACATCAACAACCTCGCCGGCGTGCCCTCGATCATCTACGGCCTGCTGGGCCTCACGGTCTTCGTGCGGCTGATGTCCCTAGGCGGCAGCGTCATCGCGGGTAGCCTGACGATGTCCCTGTTGGTCCTGCCCATCATCATCGTGGCCTCACGCGAAGGCCTGCGCTCGGTGCCGCCTTCGATCCGTGAGGCGTCGCTGGGGCTGGGCGCCAGCCAGTGGCAGACGGTGTGGTCGCAGGTCTTGCCGCCGGCGCTGCCGACTATTCTTACGGGCATCATCCTCGCGCTCTCCCGCGCGATCGGTGAATCGGCGCCGCTAATCGTGATCGGCGCGACGTTGTTCCTGGCGTTCACGCCGGACGGCCCGAATTCCCAGTTCACGGTGCTGCCGATCCAGATTTTCAACTGGGCGTCCCGGCCGCAACCGGAGTTTCAGACCACAGCCGCCGCCGGGATCATCGTCCTGCTCACCGTGCTGCTGACCATGAATGCGCTTGCCATCGGCCTGCGCCTGTACTTCGAAGGGAAGAGGAAATGGTAAACCGAGAAACTGACATCCTGAGCGAGGAGAAGAAGATCGAGTTGACCGGTTTCCTTGCCGACCTCGCCGCCAGCGATAGAATGACTTCCGTGGAGAGCACGGAAGCCGCGCCCGAGCAGTATGACCTCGAAGTCCGCAACCTCAACGTCTATTACGGGTCGTTTCAGGCCCTGCGTAACGTCAACGTTGCCATCGCCGACCGCAAGATAACGGCGCTGATCGGCCCCTCCGGCTGCGGAAAGACCACACTGATCCGTTGCCTCAACCGCATGAACGACCTCATCCCCAGCTTCCGCGCCGAGGGCGAGGTGCTGTTCGAAGGCGGCAACCTTTACGACAAGAGCGTCGACCCCGTCGAGGTGCGGCACCGCATCGGCATGGTGTTCCAGAAGCCCAACCCCTTCCCCAAGTCGATCTTTGACAACGTCGCTTTCGGGCCGCGCATCAACGGCTTCCACGGCCGGCTGGACGATGTGGTCGAGAAGGCGCTCAGGCAGGCTGCCCTCTGGGACGACGTGAAGGACAAGCTGAAGCAGAGCGCCCTTGCCCTCTCCGGCGGCCAGCAGCAGCGGCTGTGCATCGCCCGCGCCCTCGCCGTCGAGCCGGAGGTCATCCTCATGGACGAGCCCTGCAGCGCCCTCGACCCCATCGCTACGTTGCGCATCGAGGAGCTGATGCGGGAGCTGGCGCAGGTCTACACGATTGCGATCGTCACCCACAACATGCAGCAGGCGGCGCGCGTCTCCGACTTCACCTGCGTGATGATGATGGCCGAGGACCGGGCCGGCGAGGCTATCGAGTTCGGCGTCACGCGCGATATCTTCACGAACCCCAAGGACAAGCGCACGGAAGACTACATCACCGGCAGGTTCGGCTAGCCAAAGTTGGACTGGACGGCCTCTGCTTGTGCAGGAGTAGACTGACCGCCCGCCACTCTTCGTGGTAGGAGCACAAAGATGACACGCAGCACCTTCGAACGCCAACTCAGCGAGATTGAGGAAGACATGCTCGTGCTCGCGGGCATGGTGGAGCGCGCGATCGAGCGCTCCATCGAAGCGGTGCGTAATCGCGACATCGAGCTTGCCCGCGTCGTCATCGTCGAGGACATGGACCTCAACCGCAAGCGCTACGAGACAGAGGAGAAGTGCCTGGAGCTGCTCGCGACGCAGCAGCCAATCGCGCGCGACCTGCGGCGTATCCTGGCGATACTCTACATAATCGTTGACCTCGAGCGCATGGGAGACCACGCGGAGGGCATCGCCAAGATAGCGATCATGCTCTCGGATGAGGCGCCCTTGAAGCCCTACATCGACATCCCGCGGATGGCCGAAATCGCCGTCGACATGCTTCGCCGCAGCATCGAGGCGTTCAAGCACCGGGACGTCGAGTTGGCGCGCAGGATCTGCGATGACGACGACCAGGTGGATGCGCTCTACGACCAGGTGTACCGCGAGCTGCTGCTCTACATGCTGAGCGACCCGAAGACAATCGAGCGGGCGACCCACATCACCTGGATCGCTCACAACCTCGAGCGCATCGCAGACCGCGTGACGAACATCTGCGAGCGCGTGGTGTACATGGTGGACGGGACGATCGAAGAGCTGAACGTATCGAAGTATTAGAGGACGCAGCCTGCGTCGGGACCGGCGTTGACCCTCACCCTATCCCTCTCCCAAGTGGAGAGGGGACAAGACAATCCGCACTGCGCGCGTCTTTTAGCGGTTGTAGGTCTAGCGGCCGGAGAGGCCCCAGCGGTTCTGGACCCAGTTGTCCAGCGGGCCAAAGATTAGCCTGTCGAACGCCAGGCCGACGGCGACGATCACGCCCATGATCGCCAGCACCAGCGCCATGTTGTTCAGGTCGCGTCCCAGCTGAAGCAGGTGCCCAAGGCCGGCCGTGACGAAGATGATTTCGCCCGCCATCAAGGACCGCCATGAGAACGACCAGCCCAGCTTCAGGCCTGACGCCATCGATGGCAGCATGCCGGGCAGCGTGACGTAGCGAATTGTCTGCCAGCGCGATGCCCCGAAGACCTGCGCCGTGCGTCGCTGCAACACCGGGATGCTGCGCACGCCATCGCGCGCCGAAATCGCGATTGCCCACACGGAGCCGAGGACGACGACGAAGATGATCGCTTTTTCGCTCAGGCCAAACCAGAGGATGGCGAGCGGCAGCCAGCAGATGCTGGGCAGCGACTGCATGCCAAGGACGAGGCTGCCCAGGGTCTGGTCGACCCACTTCACGCTGCCTGTGGCGATACCGATGGTCATGCCGAGCACGAAGGCGATGGCGAAGCCGGCGAGCATGCGCTGCATCGTGGTCTCTATTGATTCGAGCAGGACACCGCTGTCGATGTAGCGCCGGACGGACTGGAGCACCTGGCTGGGCTCCGGCAACAAATAAGGCGACCAGATTTCCAGCTCGTAAACCAGCTGCCACAGGCCGATGAGCGCGGCGTAGAAGCCGAGCACAAGCAGCATGCCAGCGGCCTTCTCCCTGGTGACAGAGATTCTCAAACGAGGCGTGAGCACGCCGTGCAGAAGTGCCGAATCGAATGCCATGATGGTTCCTTTGACTGTGCCGCCGAAGCTAGATCGCGAAGCTTGCCTCGGGCGCGCGGCTGCCGTAGTCGTCGTGCTGCAGGGCCTGGCGAATCTCCGCGGCGAAGTCGACGACGGCGTGCGTGTCGAGGTGGCGCGGACGCATCAATGGCACGAGGATCTCTGCCTTGATGCGGCCTGGTCCCGGCGTCATCACGAAGACGCGGTCGGCGAGCAATGCTGCTTCGCGGACGTTGTGGGTGATGAAGAGAATCGTCGAGCCAGTGCGTGCCCAGATGTCCTGCAGCTCGAGCTGGAGGACATCGCGGGTCTGGGCATCGAGGGCCGCGAAGGGCTCGTCCATCAGGAGCATGCGCGGCTCGACGGCGAGGGCGCGGGCGAGCTGGACTCGCTGCTTCATGCCGCCGGAGAGCTCGTGGACGAAGGCCTTGTCGAACTTCGTCAGGTTCACCAGCTCGAGGTACTTGTCGACGATGGGCGTACGGTCGCTCTTCGGCACGCCCTTCATCTTCAGGCCGAACTCGACGTTGGCACGCACGTTCAGCCAGGGGTAGAGGGCTGCCTCCTGGAAGACGACGACCCGTTCCGCGCCCGAGCCCGTGATCGGCTTGTTGTCGAACAGGAGCTGGCCCTCCGACGGCTGGTCGAGACCGGCGACCAGGTTGAGTAGCGTCGATTTCCCGCATCCCGACGGTCCAACGACGCAGATGAATTCGCCCAGCTTGATGCCGAGCGAGATGTCTTGCAGGGCTGTCGTGTCGTGCCTGCTGGTGACGAAACGCCGGGAAACGCCGCGCACGCTCAGCAAGGTCTCGGGAGTGGCGGACGAGGCCGGGACGGTGGATGCCGCCTCGACCTCGATCGGTCCGCGTCGTAGTCCGGGTAAGGAGAGTGTCATCCGAGGCCCTTCACTTCCGCGAGTTGCCTGTCCTTCAATACCTTGTTGAGGAAGCTGAGGTTGTAGATGTTTGTGAGGTCGGGTTTTTTCTCCAGGAAGCCCAGGGCGAAGGCGTCGTCGGCAGACTTCTTCAAGCTCGTGGAGATGGGGTCATAGGTGATTTTCTGGTTCTCCCATGCGCCGTCGATCACTCTGACGGGAAGGGCGGCTGAGGTCGCCTTCTCGATCGAACGATTGAGCAGGGCCTTCGCCTCGGACGGGTTGGCGTTGATGTAGTCGGTGACGTCGACGTGAGCCGAGACCAGCTTCTCGATCACGTCGGGGTTCTCGTCGAGGTACTTCGCCCGCACGATCAGGTGCGTGACGACGAAGTCACTGTTCGGCCACAGCGAGCGCTCGTCCAGGTAGACCTTGCCACCTGCTTCCTGAAGCAGGCGGGTGCCCCAGGGCTCCGGCACCCAGGCGCCGTCGATGTCGCCCTTGGTGAACAGGGTGAGGGTGTCGGCGTTGGAGGTGTGCAGGACCGTAACGTTGCCACCCTGCTCCTTTGCGTTGAGGCCGTTCTTCTTGAGCCAGGCTCGCAGGGCAACGTCCTGCGTGTTGCCGAGCTGCGGAGTCGCGAGCTTCTTGTTGGCGAAGTCGGCGTGGCTATTGATGCCGCGGTCGGGGCGGATGACGAAGAGGGCGCCGCCGCTGGTCGCGCCTGCCACGATGCGGATGTCCTTGCCTTGGGACTGCACGAAGCCGTTAATCGCCGGGTTGGGCCCGATGTAGCTGGCGTCGAGGGCGCCGGCGAAGATGGCCTCGATGACGGACGGTCCGGCGTTGAAGGTCTTCTTCTCGAGCTTCACGTTGGAGCCGAGCACCTGGGTGTACGTCCCGCGCTCCAGACCGACGGTGGGCTGGGCGTGCGTGAGGTTGGGGAAGTAGCCCAGCCTCAAGGTGACATCGCGGTTCGGGTCGACGCTGACGCTGCTGCTCCCGGGAGCGGACTCGTCGTCGCCGCCCCCGCAGGCGGCCAGGAAGGCGGCGCCAAGCGCGCCGCCAGACAAGGCGAGGAAGCCACGACGATCCAATCGATAGGACATGGTGTAAGAGAACCTCCTGTATGCAATCCAGCCGGTGCTGTGGTGCTGCCCCCGAAGCGGGGGCAGGTACAGGCTGCAGGCAGGCCTTCGGTGCGGCGGTCATAATATCCGATCAAGATAGTAGGAAATTACGAGAACCGATCGGACTGTGTCAAGCGTCAGACTCGATTTCTTCAGGGGACTGTCTGAATCTTTGAGCCAGCCTATAATCGGGACGGCCCTACGAGGCCATCTTTAGTCGCTGGTTTCACTGGTGGTGATGATGCCGGAAGCGCTTGCAAAGGGACTGCGTAACGTTTACCTGGACAACACCCAGGCCAGCTTCATCGACGGCGAAGAGGGCATCCTGCTCTATCGCGGCTATTCAATCCACGACCTCGCTACGCAGTCGAGCTTCGAAGAGGTGTCCTACCTCATGCTCTACGGCACACTGCCGACGAGCGAAGAGCTGGCGGCTTTCGACAAGCGTCTGCGCGCGGCCCGCTCGCTTCCGCAACCTGTGGTCGACACGATCCGAATCGTAGCGAAAAGCCACCCAATGGACGTCCTGCGCACCGCCGTGTCGGCGCTGGCAGCGTGTGACCCGGATGTCGACGACGATTCGCCGGCGCCCTTACTGCGCAAGTCTGAGCGCCTGACTGCGCAGGTGGCGTCGATAGTCGCCGTGCACCACCGCCTGCGCCAGGGACTGGAGCCCGTGGCGCCTCGGGCCGACCTCAACCACGCCGCGAACTGGCTGTACATGCTGACGGGCGAAGAACCGCCGGCCGAGGCGGTGGAGGCGATGGACCTTGACTTCATCCTGCACGCGGAGCACGGCGCCAACGCATCGTCGTTCGCCGCGCGCGTGACGGCATCGACGCTATCCGACCTGCACTCAGCCGTTGTCAGCGCCATCGGGACGCTGAAGGGGCCGCTGCACGGCGGCGCCGCCGAGTCCGTGATGAAGATGGCGCTGGAGATCGGCGAGCCCGAACGTGCCTCAGAGTACGTGCGGGCGCGCCAGAAGCAGCGCGAGAGCCGGATCATGGGCTTCGGCCACCGGGTCTACAAGGTAGAGGACCCGCGCGCCCGGCACATGCGCGAGAAGTCAAAGGCGCTGAGCGAGCGCATGGGCCAGGCGAAGTGGTACCAGATCCTCGAGGCGGTGGTGGGCGAGATGGCGCGCTACCAGCGCCACGGGATCCACGTGAACGTGGACTTCTACGCCGGGTCGGTCTACTACCTGCTCGGCATCCCGGAGGACCTCTTCGTGCCGATCTTCGCCATCGGCCGGGCGCCGGGCTGGTGCGCGTCGGTGGTGGAGCAACTGGAAGACAACCTGCTTATCCGCCCACTGCTGCGCTACGAGGGGCCGCATGACCTGCAGTACGTGCCGATAGAAGAGCGTTGAGATGAGCGAGGCAAGCGGAAAGGCGAAGGATGGTGCAGGCGCCCACTCCCCCAGGGAGAGGGCTGGGGTGAAGGTCAGCGCTCCAAGCCAGGAAGCGTCCGGTCCCCTCTCCCCCAGGGAGAGGGCCAGGGTGAGGGCTCCTGGTCCTAGCATCCGGACTAACTCGTATTACGGCGGTAGAAAGCCGGAGCTTCCTAGGAAGCTCCGCGCAGAGCAGACTGACGCTGAAAAGCGGCTGTGGAAAGAACGCAGGGGCCGTTTACAGGCTACAAATTCCGGAGACAACAACCGATTGGCCCGTACATCGTTGATTTCTACTGCCATGAGCACCGCCTCGTTCTGGAGTTGGACGGTGACCAGCACCACATCGATGATGGTCCGATTAGGGATGCCGCCCGCACCGCATGGCTGGAAGCTCGTGGCATGAAGGTGATGCGGTTCTCGAATCACTCTATTCCAACTGAGACAGGAAACGTTGTAGACACTATTCTCTTCGCCGTTGAGGAAGGCCGGCCCTCACCCTAGCCCTCTCCCTGGGGAGAGGGGACACGCCTTGCCACCTGCGCGAGCGTTCTTACACTCAGGAGAAGGAGAAGAACGATGCCGTTTGAGACCATCAACAAGCCCGCCGCCGATGCCCTGCCTGTACGCCCCAACCTCCACGACTACGAGGCCCAGCGGGCGTCCTTCAGCTGGGATGAGCTATCGAAGGAGCTCGATGGGCTTGGCGAGGGCGGAATCAACATCGCCTATGAGGCTGTCGACCGTCACGTGAAGAATGGTCGTGGCGGCAAGGCGGCGATTCTCTGGGAAGGCAAGAACGGCGAACAGGAGACGTACACATTCGAGGACGTCGCGAAGATGTCGAATCGGTGGCTGAACATGCTTCGCGGGCTGGGCGTGAAGAAGGGCGACCGCGTCTTCGTGTTCCTCGACCGTATCCCGGAACTGTATGCGGCCGTGTTCGGCACCCTGAAGGCCGGCTGTGTGATCGGCCCGCTGTTCTCTGCCTTCGGTCCGGACGCGGTGAAGGACAGGATGGAGAACTCCGGCGCCAGCGTGCTCCTGACGAGCCCCGACCTCTGGCGCAAGATCGCGGCGATCCGCGGCAGCTTGCCCGAGCTCAAACACGTCATCCACGTCCAGCACAACGGCCGCATTGCGGCGAGCGAGGGCATCCTCTCCTGGAACGACCTCTATGAGGCGGCCGCGGACGAGGCGGAGATTGAGCAGACCGGCCTCGAAGACCTGGCGATCATGCACTACACGTCGGGTACCACCGGCAAGCCGAAGGGCGCGGTGCACGTACACCAGGCCGTCTGGGGTCACTACGCCACCGGCAAGTACGTGCTTGACCTGCATGAGGACGACATCTACTGGTGCACGGCGGATCCCGGATGGGTGACCGGCACGTCCTACGGCATGTTCGCACCCTTCACCAATGGCGTGACGTCGGTCATCTACGAAGGTGGCTTCTCGGCCAGCAGGTGGTACGAGGTGATCCAGCGCTACAAGGTCACCGTCTGGTATACCGCGCCGACTGCTATACGGCTCCTCATGAAGGCGGGCGATGCCATCCCCGGTCGCTACGACCTCAGCAGCTTGCGCTACACGATGTCCGTCGGCGAGCCCCTGAATCCGGAGGCAGTCGTATGGGGCGAGCGCGTCATCGGTCTGCCCTTTCACGACAACTGGTGGCAGACGGAGACGGGTTCGATCATGATCGCCAACTATCCCGTGATGCCGGTGCGTCCGGGCTCGATGGGCAGGCCGATGCTCGGCATCGAACCGGGTGTGATCGACGAGGACGGCAATGAGATGCCCGTGGGGCAGGAGGGCGACCTCGCAGTGCGGCCGGGCTGGCCTTCGATGTTCCGGCAGTACTGGAAGGACGAGGAGCGGTACAACAGCCGCTTCCGTAACGGCTGGTACATCACCGGCGACCGCGCTCGCAAAGACCCGGAGGGCTACTTCTGGTTCATTGGCCGCGCCGACGACGTGATCAACACGGCGGGACACCTGGTCGGGCCCTTCGAGGTCGAGAGCGCCCTGATTGAGCACCCGGCCGTCGCGGAGGCGGGCGTGATCGGCAAGCCAGACCCGGTGGCGATGGAGATTGTAAAGGCGTTCGTGACCCTGAACGACGGCTTCGAGCACTCCGATCAGCTGCGCCGCGAGCTCATGGGCTTCGCGCGCGATAAGCTCGGCCCCGGCGTCGCCCCACGCGAGATCGATTTCCTGGACATCATGCCCAAGACGCGGTCGGGCAAGATCATGCGTCGCCTGCTCAAGGCGCGCGAGCTGGGCCTGCCGGAGGGGGACACGAGCACGCTCGAAGAGGACTAGACGAGTCGCAAGGATTGGTAATCGCTGCCTCGCGGTGGCAGTGATACGTTCGCGGCCTCATGGAGGACGGATCCAATGCTGAGGCCCCGACCGAAGGAGTCTTGTCGCCAGCAGCCATAGCGGGAGGCCGACGCCGCAGCGAGGGGACTGAGCGTCTCGAAGCGATGAGCGATGGCGTCATTGCCATCGCGATTACACTCCTGGTTCTTGAGATTCATGTGCCCGAAGAGAGAGGCAACGAGGCGTTGGCGCGCGCCCTTGTCGACCAGTGGCCGTCCTACTTTGGGTTCGCCCTGAGCTTTCTCACGATAGGCGTCGTCTGGGCAAACCACCACGACATGTTCAGGGACATCGCGCGGGTCGATCATGTCCTGGTCGTGCTGAACCTGCTGCTGATGATGGGCATCTCGTTCATTCCGTTCAGTACGGCGGTCCTTGCGGGGCATTTGGAGGCGGAAGATGGGCGCTTTGTCGCGACCATCCTCTACGGAGCTAGCTTCCTGTTCACAGCCGTCCTATTGAACGTGATCTGGCACTACGCCAGTTGGCGGCGACGGCTGATCGCGCCAGATGTAAGCGGACGCCACATACACGGCCGAAGTGTCCGTTACGTTGTTGGGCCATTGTTCTATGGACTTACGTTACCGCTGGCCATGATCTCGCCGCTGATTTCCCTCACCGTCTACGCAATCGTCGCAGCGATCTACCTGATTCCTGTCGGCGACTAGGATCTGGTTACCTCGCGGAGGCTTCGGGCGACATCGTAAAGGGTTTCGAAGGGCCGGAGTTGTCCCTGAAAACGTCCTTGCAGGCCCGTGAGTAAGCTGTCGCGAGCGAATACGACGGCGCACATTGACGCGGCGGCGATGTCGGACGTGCCGTCGCCGACGTAGATGACTGTCACGCCGTCACGGCTAAGGTGCTTCGCCCAACGTTCTTTGAAGCGGCTACGCACTGGACTGCCATCCGGCCCGGCGTACGACAAGGCCTTCCCTTCTGCGGCGCCCGTGTGTGCGGCAACGCGCTCGTCGACGCCTGCCGCGCGGAGATGTTCCCGGATGTAGAAATCGAAGCCGTTGGAGACGACGTGTGCTTCGATGTCCAGTTGGTCGGCTGTGTCTATCAGCTCACGGAGTCCCGGGCGCGCTGGGTGATGCTTGCGGACGTAATCGACGTAGGCGTCGAAGTCCGTGCCCAGATTTGCGTAGCCCGCGGTCATGGTATCGATCAACCCGGTGCTGTCGGGGCCGGTGAGCAGGGTGCGGCTGGCGGCGTTGATGCGTTCCGGCCATTCGGGGCCGGCAAAGTGCTCGAGAATGCCCGTCGACGCGTCGCCCTCCACCAGGGTGCCGTCGAAGTCGATCTGGAGAACCGTGCGCCGGCGTTGGATCACCGTGACGGCCTCATCCGCTAGCCGCCGTAGGTGGCCTGATAGAAGGCATCGAAGTTCATGTAGAAGTTCTCGACCGTGGTGCCGAAGCGCCGGACGAAGGCGTCCTGCCAGCGCCCGCCGCGGCGGATGTCGTCCCAGTAGGCGAAGAGCTGGCTGAGGTCCCGGTTACGCATGAGGTAGTCACTGGCGAGGACGGCGCGGGCGATGCCGTCCTCGCCGCCCGCGTAGTAGCCGAGGTAGGTCTCCAGCTTTGCCAGCGGCACCGGGTTGTCACGCGCTTCGATGCCGAGGTCGACCAGCGTGCCGGCATAGTCCTGGATGTCGAGGCGGTCGGCGACGAGGTAGCTCACCACCTCGGCGGAGCCTTCGAGCAGCCATAGGGGGCCTGCCGGAGGGACAGAGTCGACATTAGAGCGCAGGGTCTGGTCTGCGATCTGCGGCCCCGCGTTTTCGAGCTGGACGACGTGGACGTACTCATGGGCGACCGCCCGCATGAGGTCCGCGTCGGTGAGCACCGCCCACGCGCGGTGTCCGGTGTTGATGAGCACCCCCCGATAGCTCGCCTCTGCGACCACGTTGGTCAGGCGCTCGACCAGGCCCTGGGCGCGCCATTCCTGCGCTCGGGCGTACTGTGTGTAGTCCCGGAGCAGGCCCTCGAGGTTTTGGTGCGCGAAGACCGTGATCGGAGGCGAGACTCGGGCATCGGCGGAGAGGAGGTCCCGCGTCACCTCGATCGCCGTGATGATCAGAGTGCGTTCGAAGACGGAGACATCGTCGCCGAAGCGGAACGACAGGTCGGGTATCGGTGTGGGTACGGGCGACGGCGGCTCGCCGGGACGCGTGGGTTCGGCGGCGCGAGTCGCCGTCGCCGCAGGAGTCGAGAGCTGAGGCCGCGGGGTGGCAGTTGCGGCCGCCGGAGGTGCGCTGGTGGGTTCCCGCGTAACGACAGGCAGTCGCTGCGTCGCTGCCGGCGCCGAGCCAGTTGCCACCGGCGCCGGCAGGGGGTCATCGCCCGAGCATGCGATGCTGGCGAGCAGGAGTAGGGTGGACAGCACAAGGGTGGTTTGGGCTGACGTCATGTAGTGGGCAAGTCCCGCGGTTCGCCGCGGCGCTCGTCCAGCATATCAGGGCGGGAGCAAGCCCTGAATGCCAAGGAATGGTTGAGCACAACGTTGCGTCGAGCACTTCAGGGACTTCGACTGAGACCAGAACCCGAATTGAGCTTCTGCCCTTACGTTGCCAAAGGGCTTGTGCCTCCGGCATCGATTGTCGGCCATTCAGTATTCGCTCCGCGCTGTCTTCGCGCTCCCGGCTACGGGATGACTTCGGTCTTTACTCCGAGCGCTTCGTAAGTGGGCCGGGCGCGCGCGTCACGGGAAGCGAGTGGCCGTCCGTGTTGCCTCGCTGCCGCGCCAACGAGCGCGTCATAGACTGACCCACCTGCGATGCCCAATGGCCCAAGCTCTTGGGCAAGATCGGCCGCGCCTACCTCACCAAGAAATTCGGATGCTGGAAAGTTGCGAGCCAGAATGCGGAGGGCATTGGCCGGCGAACGACGCAACCCAGCTGGGAGGCGCGTCAGGACGGAGTACGTTTCGAACCAGGCGTGTCCAGCTAGACCCAGCTGGCGTCCTCGCACCGCATCGAGCGTAGAGTCGTGAGCCTCATGATCTTCGAGGACCAGCGCGATGGCGGTGCTGGTGTCGAGCAGGAAAACTTGTTGATCGTCAGCGTCCGTGCCGGTCGGCATCTATCAACTCGCGCACCATGTTGTCGTCAATGGAGATACCGGTCGCCGGAATGAGGAGCAGTCCGCCATCGTCCCGGAGTTCGCCGCCAACGACCGGCTCGATGCGGATTGAAGCACCGACGACATCGATATTGACCTCTCCACCCGCAGCAAGGCCGATGCGGTTACGAAGGGCACGGGGAATTACCAATCGCCCAGCCTTATCTATGGTTGCCCTCATGGCACACATCGTACCATGACAATGGCTCATCGCAAGCATTCGGGGTGACGCCTCCTTGAGGAACGCCGATGAACCCGATGCACAGGCTACCCTGAGGGACAGGGAGTAGTTCTCCGCCCGATCCTAGAAGTCTTGAACGCCGTATTGGATGTGAAACATCCAGCGCAGGCCTGCGCTGGATGTTTCGATGGGCCTCTGGAATGTTCTCGGCATTGCCCGACAAGAACATTGGCGGTGTTATGGCTCCCCGGCGAGGACTCGAACCTCGGACATGGTGATTAACAGTCACCCGCTCTACCAACTGAGCTACCGGGGAAGGTATACCGATACTACACGTAGGCTCGGTCTGCCTCAAGCGAACTTGAGACCGTCCGGGACCAGAGGGCTGGCTGCCGAGCCAGGATTCGAACCTGGACGCGAAGCTTCAAAGGCTCCTGTGCTACCGTTACACTACTCGGCAACACCTTCCATTATAGCTTCGCTTGACCCGCTATACGCGTCTCAGGCTGACCGTGTTTACGGGTGTCGCTGGTAGCGCCTTGTCCGCGGCGTCGCCCCACGAGAAGAAGGCTGCCGAGATGTATACCTTCATCGGTTGTTCGGGCGTCACCGCCTGCGCCAGGCGCTCCAGCAAATTGCTATGCAACAGATCCTGATATAGGTCCATCGCCCGGACTTTGTTCAGCCGGAAGCTGCGAGCTTTGCCATCTTTCTCAAACCTGTAGGAGACTATCAGGTCGAAGAAGTCGATGCCGTAGGGACGCCGCGAGTGGGCCATCGTGCCTCGGCACCACGCGATCATGGAATCGACGAGACCCTCGAGGGCGGAGGGCTGGAAGTCCTCCGTGTGCCAATGCTTGTGGCGGAGTCCCCGGCCTTTCCGCCGGGCGTCACTGATGTAGCGCTGAACCGCGGCACGCTGAACCGGTCGCATTCCGAACACTGAGGGCCCCCCAGGATTAGGTATTTCAACTTCATCCTAGAGAGCTACAGTCGCGCAGGCCATTTAAGAAATGGCCGATTTCATAACAACCGGCAAAGTCCCATCGCGGGCCGCGAGTCAGCTCATGCCGTAGCCGCCAGACACGCTGATCGATAGGCCCGTCATGTAGTCGGACTCGGCGGAGCAGAGGAACGCCGCCGCGTTGGCGATGTCCGTCGCGACCGCGGGGCGGCCCAGGGGGACGACGTTGGCGCGGTCGGAGAGCATGCGCTCGCGGTATTCCTCGACGCCCACGTCCTCGGGCCGCAGAGCGTCGGCCATGTAGTAGACCCGCTCCGTGTCGACGAGGCCGGGGCAGATGGCGTTGACATTGACCTTGTACGGGGCCATTTCGTGGGCCAGTGACTCCGTGATGCCGATGAGGGCGAACTTCGAGGCGCAGTAAGCGGAGTAGCGCGGATTGCCCTGCTTGCCGGCACGACTCGACATAATCACAATCTTGCCCGGCCCGCCGCGGTCGACCATGTGCCGGCAGACCTCTCGCAAGCACAGGAAGGTGCCCTTCACGTTCACGCGCTGGACGAGGTCGAAGGCGTCCTCCTCCGTGTCGACGAGAAGGCGTCGGTCGCCTCCGGGCTGGGAACCGGCGTTGCAGACGAGAATGTCGATCTTGCCGAAGCGCCCGAGCGTGCGCTCGACCATCTCCCGTACCTGACCGACGTCCGAGACATCGGAGAGGAGGCCGAGGGCGCCGCGGCCCATCCCTTCGATCTCGGCGACGACGCTGTCGAGGCCCTTCCATCCCAGGGCTTCGTCCTCCGGGATCGAGGGGCGTGCGATGTCGGTGACTACGACGTCGGCGCCTTCGCTGGCGAGGCGCGTGGCAATGGCCCGCCCGATGCCGCGGCGTCCGCCCGCGCCGGTGACGATAGCGACCTTGCCGGAGAGATCGTACATGGGGATGGTTCCTCCTCGAACTGCTGCGTGACCCGAGACTGAGTGCATAGTGCAGAGTGCATAGTGCATAGGGCCGAGCTCAAAGTCGAGCGACCCGAAGGGCCTCGAAGCGGCGGAGTCTTACAAGCCTCGAAGACGACGGGAGGCCTGCCCGGGACGGGTCTGTCGATCCGGTGGGGTCCATGCACGATGCGCTATGCACCCCCCCAATACTTCACTGCTTAACCTAGACGCACTCCTATCCCATCACTTAACGTTCACTGCAGATTCGGGAGGCCTATGGCTGCTACTACCACCACGCAGGCGCACGGCGCGCCGCTCACGCCTGCGGAGCTCGACCCGGCACGCTCTCGCTTCGCCTCGACGGTGGTTGTCGGGCATGCGATCAAGCACACGATCACATCCGGCCTTTCGAGCACGATTATCCCGGAGCTGAAGATCCAGATGGGGCTCAGCGCCACGCAGGTGGGTTCGCTGGGGTCCGTGCAGCAGTTCACGGGCTGGGGCGCCACGATCAGCGCCGGCTACCTGGGTGACCGGGCGGCGCATCGCGTCAACCTGATGCTGGCGGTGTCGTTGGGCTTTACGAGCCTGGCGCTGCTGATCCTTGGGCTGGCGCCGAGCTACCCGTTTCTGATCATCGGCATGCTGTTCATGGGCTTCGGGCCATCGATGTTCCACCCGCCGGCCATCGGCGCCCTGTCCCGCCGCTTCGCCGACCGCCGTGCCTTTGCGATATCGCTGCATGGCACCGGCGGCAGTGTCGGCGAGATGCTCGGGCCGTTGTTGGCGGCAGGCCTGCTGGCGTTCATGTACTGGCGCGGCGTGCTGTACGTCGAGTTCGTCATCGGCGCCCTGACGGCGCTCTTCCTGTGGAAGTTCCTCAACGACCACCACGACTACGGACACGAGAACGCCTCCGAGACCCTGGGCGAGTACATACGGGCCTTTGGCGCCATCTTCCGGCACAGAACGCTGATGCTGCTCTTCCTCGTCACGGCGCTGCGAGGCGTGGGCCAGGCGACGAACACGATCTTCCTGCCGGTCTATCTGCGAGAGACGCTGGACTACTCACCAGCGCTTGTCAGCGCGTACATCGCCCTTGGACAGTTGGCCGGTATCGGGTCGCAGCCGCTGATGGGCTTCCTGGCGGACCGCGTCGGGCACAAGGCCGTGATCGTGCCGGCGCTGGCGGCGTTCGCGATCCTGCTGGCCCTGATCCCGGTAGTAGACGGCAAGCTCGCTCTGGCGATCATCATCCTGCTGCTTGGCCTCTTCGTGTTCTCGATGCAGTCGATCCTGACGTCGGCGGCCGTCGAGCAGGCGGGCGAAGGCATGTCCTCGACGATCACGTCGCTGGTCTACGCGTCGACGTTCCTGGGCGCGCTCGCGCCCACGATCGCCGGTGGTCTCGCCGACCGTTACGGGCTGCAGAGCACGTTCTACATGAGCTGCGCGCTCGTCTCCAGCGCCGCGATAGTCATGGCGATGACGAAGCTGCCGAAGCGCTCGATACCGGTCGCCAGCGGATAGAGAGTCCTAC
>Ga0247825_10000412_pt1 | contig 27007 bp, 30 predicted proteins | sample 13C_Vanillin_Day_FD_194413 | JGI IMG/M metagenome (GOLD analysis project Ga0247825, IMG submission 194413) | Soil microbial communities from agricultural site in Penn Yan, New York, United States - 13C_Vanillin_Day48 | ecosystem: Environmental > Terrestrial > Soil > Agricultural land | place... | reverse complement strand
GCCCGGGCAATGGAGGACTCGATGTCGTGCCAGGGGACCATGCCCAGGCTCCCGGATGAAACCCTGATCGCCTGTCCCGCGGCGTGCCGGCCTAGAGCGACTTGCGGGCCTTGGCGATGGCGGCCTTGACGCGTACCGGCGCGGTGCCGCCGAGGTGCGTGCGGCTTTTCAGCGACCCCTCGAGCGTGAGCACCTCGGTGACGTCCTTGGCAATGGCGGACGAGTAGCGCTGCAGCTCGGAGAGCTTGAGCTCAGACAGATCGCAGCCGCGCGACTCGGCGTAACGCACCGCCTGCGCGACCGCTTCGTGCGCCTCGCGAAAGGGCACGCCCTTTCTTACCAGGTACTCCGCGAGGTCGGTGGCGGTGGCATGGCCTTCCCGCGCAGCTGCTTCCATCGCCTTGCGGTTCACCTGGATGCCCGGCAGCATGTCCGCGAACACGGCCAGGCACTGCGTCAGCGTGTCTACCGTGTCGAACAGCGGCTCCTTGTCTTCCTGGTTGTCGCGGTTGTAGGCGAGCGGCTGCGCCTTCATCAAAGTGAGCAGCGCCACCAGGTGACCGTTGACGCGCCCGGTCTTGCCTCGGATCAGCTCCGCCACGTCGGGATTCTTCTTCTGCGGCATGATCGACGAGCCGGTGCAATAGCGATCTGCCAGGCTGACGAAGCCGAAGCGCGGGTTCATCCACAGCACGATCTCTTCGCAGAAGCGCGACAGGTGGGTCATGACCAGCGCGGCGCACGCGCAAAACTCGATCGCAAAGTCGCGGTCGGAAACCGCGTCCATCGAGTTCTCGCATACGCCGTCGAAGCCGAGTTCCTTCGCCACCATCAGCCGGTCGATCGGAAAGGAGGTCCCGGCAAGCGCCGCTGCGCCCAGCGGCAGCCGGTTGAGCCGCTTGCGGCAGTCGGCGAGCCGTTGCGCATCTCGCGCGAGCATCTCGAAATAAGCCAGCAGGTGATGGCCGTACGATACAGGCTGGGCCACCTGGAGGTGCGTGTAGCCGGGCATCACGGTCTCGGCATGCGCCTCGGCAAGTTCGAGCAGCGCTTTCTGCACGGACTTGAGCGTGGCGAGCGACTGGTCGATCGCCGCGCGCAGATAGAGCCGGACGTCGGTGGCGACCTGGTCGTTGCGCGAGCGAGCGGTGTGCAGCCGCTTGCCGGGCTCGCCGACCAGCTCGGTCAGCCGCCGCTCGAGATTGAAGTGCACATCCTCGTGCGCGGCCGACCAGGGGAACGCGCCGGCGCGGATTTCCGAGAGGATCTGCGCGAAACCCTTCTCGATAGCCGCGAGGTCGCGCTCCGAGATGATGCCGGTCGCGGCCAGCATGCGCGCGTGGGCGATGGATCCCTCGATGTCGAACTCGGCGAGCCGCTGATCGAATGAAACCGAGGCGGTAAATCGCTGCGTCAGCTCGGTGGCCGGCTCGCTGAAGCGGCCCGACCACGGCCGGTTCCTGGTTTTATCGCTGGCGGACATACGGCCTGCTAAAATTCGACACGTTCAGGGTTGGTCGTCAGCACGATCGGGAGCACCGGAGACCCGGGCCGCCCGCACCCAGGAGCCATCGGCTGACCGCCGCGCGCTGCGCACCGACGACATGGCGAGAAGTATAAATCAAAACGCATACTCGGGCGGACTGCCGAATTTCCAGAACCTCGGCATCCTGCTGCGCATCATCATCATCGTGAACGTGTTCGCGTTCGCGGTCGCCGTCTCGAAAAGCCACGATGCCACTACCTTGTGGCAGCAGACCATTCGCATCTCCGCGTCTGTCGAGCCGCTGCTGATGCTGAGCCTGCTCTTGCTGGCGATCACGAGCGATTGGCTGCGGCGCCTGCCGTACGCCGTCGGCGCCCTGACTGTGCTGCTGCTGCAGCTTGCGCTCACGACCGCGCTGTACTCGGCCGGCCAGCCGTTGCTGGGTTCCGACCCCGCGCCGCTCGAGCGCTACTGGGTGCTGGTGGCGCTCACGACCGGGGCGCTCCTCGTGTACTTCGACCTGCGCGGTCGCGCGCTGTCGCCTTCGCTCACCGAGGCGCGCTTGCAGGCATTGCAGGCGCGCATCCGTCCCCACTTTCTGTTCAACAGCATCAACGCCGTGCTCTCGCTCATACGTCAGGAACCACGGCGCGCGGAAGCCGTGCTCGAGGACATGGCCGGGTTGTTTCGCATGCTCATGGCCGACAACCGCGAGCTCGCACCGCTGGCGCGCGAAGTCGAACTGTGCCGGCAGTACCTGAGCCTGGAGCAGCTGCGCCTGGGCGAGCGGCTGAAAGTGGAATGGCGGATCGAACGCATGCCGGGCGATGCGCTGGTGCCGCCGCTGGTGCTGCAGCCGTTGCTGGAGAACGCGGTCTATCACGGCATTGAGCCGCGCCTCGAGCCCGGGCTCGTCCGCATCGAGATCTATCCCGCGGGCGAGCAGGTGCATGCCATCCTGCGCAACCCTTACCGGGACAACGCGTCGCATTCCGGCAACCGCATGGCGCTCGCCAATATCCGCGAGCGGCTGCAACTGCATTTCGACGCGGAAGCGGGTCTGACCACGCGCGCAGCCGACGGCGTCTACGAGGTGCACATCGTGATGCCCTATCTCAAGGCCAAGGACGGGGGGCGCAAACGATGACGGAAGCGCGGCGGCTGCGAGTGATGATCGTGGACGACGAGGCGCCGGCGCGCTCGCGTATGCGCGATCTGCTCGCGGAGTGCGAGCCTGCCCTGGCGCTTACGGTGGCGGGCGAGGCGCCGAGCGGCCGCGCGGCCCTGGACCTGCTTTCACGCGAGCCGGCGGACGTCGTCCTCCTCGACGTCCGCATGCCCGAGATGGACGGCCTCGAGTTGGCACAGCATTTGATGCGGCTCGAGCACCCGCCCGCGATCGTGTTCGCCACGGCATACGACGACTATGCGATCCGCGCCTTCGAGGTGAATGCGGTCGATTATCTGCTCAAGCCGATCCGGCTGGAGCGGCTGAAGGAGGCTCTGACACGCGCGGGCAGCCTGCCGCCGCGCCCTGAAGTCCTGCGCGGCCTCTCCCGCGCGCCGCGAACGCATCTGAGCGTTCAGGAGCGGGGCCGCATCCATCTCGTCCCGATCGGGGATGTCATCTATCTCAAGGCCGAGCTCAAGTATGTCTCGGTCCGCACCGCCGAGCGCGAATACCTGATCGAGGAGTCGCTCACGCGCCTCGAGCAGGAGTACGGCGAGCGCTTTGTGCGCGTGCACCGCAACTGCCTGGTGGCCCGGGCGGCGGTTCGCGGCTTCGAGCGCTCGGAGGTGGACGGGGAGGCGGGCTGGGAGGTGGTGCTGAATGGAGTGGACGAGCGCATCGCGGTGAGCCGACGCCAGCAGCACGTGGTGCGCGAATTTACCCGCGGCTGAATGGCCTACTTCCGAAAAATACGGAGATCACGGAGCAATGCGGGCATGAACGATCTCTCCTTTCGGACCCTCGTACTCTGCGCGCTCCCGGCCATGGGCTGGGTTGCCGCGGCCTTGCCCGCCGCGGCATGGGCAGAGCCGTACCGCTTCGACGACCTCCGCCTCGGCGCGTCCTACGCCCGACTTGCCCGCGACCTCGACTTCCGCGACATCCATGCGGCGATCGCACAGCAGCAGGCGCAGCAGGCGGCGAAACCCGATCTCGGGCGGCGCGGCTACGGGTGCGCGCGCCGCGAAGACCCGTTCGCCGACGTAGCGTGCGTGTCGCACGAGGAACGAGTCGGCGGCGCGGAGACGCGCGAGATCCGCCTTCACTTCCTGGCCGGGATCCTGCAGCAGTTCTCCATCACCGCCGAGATCCGCCATCTCGAGGCGGTAATGAGCGCAGTCCGCGAGCGCCATGGTCCTCCGGAAACCGTGCAGCCCGCGGCGGCCGGCGCCTATCCGGCCTCGCGCTGGCGCAATGCCGGATCGAGCATCATGCTCTATGGAGGCAAGGACCTGGTGTTCGTGTCGTACGAGCTGGCCGGCTATGCCGACGCGGTCAGACGCAAGCAGAGCGGGGCACCGGCGCAGGAGTGCCGCTAGCGATGAACTGCCCCCTTGCAATCCGGGTATCCTGAGACCGTGACGTCGCCACAACCCATCCCCGCGCGCATCATCATCGCCTCGCGCGAGAGCGCGCTCGCGCTCTGGCAGGCACGCCACGTTCGCTCGCTGCTCATGGCGCGCTACCCTCGACTGCAGGTCGACATTCTGGGCATGACGACCGAGGGCGACCGGCGGCTCGAAGTCTCGCTCGCCAAGATCGGCGGCAAGGGGCTTTTCGTCAAGGAGCTCGAGGACGCGCTGGCGGCGGGCCGGGCCGACATTGCGGTGCACTCGGTGAAGGATGTCCCGATGGAGGTGCCGGCGGGATTCACGCTCGCCGCCATCGGCGAGCGCGCGGACCCGCGCGACGCGTTCGTTGCCGCGCGCGATGGCGACCTCGCGGCGCTGCCGGCGGGGGCGCGGGTCGGGACGTCCAGCCTGCGCCGGGAATGCCAGCTGCGCGCGCGCTTTCCAAAACTGCGGATCGAGCCGCTGCGTGGCAATGTCCCCACGCGGCTGCGCAAGCTCGACGAAGGACAGTACGATGCCGTGATCCTGGCGGCGGCGGGGCTGAAGCGACTCGGGCTGGAGGACCGCATCACCCGCGTGCTGCCCCCGGCGGAATGCCTGCCGGCTCCGGGGCAGGGCGCCCTGGGAATCGAATGCCTGGACAGCCGCGGCGACCTGATAGGCCTGCTCGCCGCGCTCGACCACGGTCCGACCCGGACCTGCGTATCTGCCGAGCGCGGGTTCTCTCGGGCGCTCTCGGGCAATTGCAATGTGCCGCTCGGCGCCTACGCGGAGCTTGAAGGCTCGCAGTTGCGGCTGCGCGGATTCGTCGGAGCACCCGACGGGTCGCGCTTGCTGAGCGGCGAGCGCCGTGGTCCGGCAGCGGCGGCGGAAAAGCTCGGCCAGTCCCTCGCCGAAAATCTGAAGCAGCAGGGTGCGCTGGAGCTTCTCGCGCAGCTTTGAGCGCACGCGCCGCCATGAACACGAAGCCGCTGGCCGGCCGCACCATCGTGGTGACTCGCCCCGCGGAGCAGGCCGACGCGCTCGCCGCGATGATTGCCGATGCCGGCGGCCGACCGCTGCGCTTCCCCGTCATCGAGCTGCGCGACGTGGAAGACGAGCGCCCCTTCCTCGCCGTCGTGAACCGACTCGACGAATTCGATTTCGCCGTATTCATCAGTCCCAATGCCGTGGGGCGGGCGATGAAGCGCATCCTTCAGCGCCGTGGACTGCCGCCCGGGTTGCGCATGGTCGCGGTCGGCGCCGGCAGCGTCCGCGCCCTGGCCGGATTCGGCGTGACCGGCGTCATCGCTCCGCAGGGCCGCTACGACAGCGAAGCGCTGCTCGAGCTCGCCGAGTTGTCCGCGCCGCGCGGCAAGCGGGTGGTCATTTTCCGGGGCCAGGGCGGCCGCGAACTGCTCGGGGAGACGCTGAGCGCGCGCGGCGCGCAGGTGGAGTACGCGGAATGCTATCGGCGCTGCCGTTCCGACGCCGACCCGGCGCCGCTGCTCGAAGCCTGGCACCGCAACGAGCTTCATGCGGTGACAGCGACCAGCAGCGAGGGCCTGCGCCACCTCTTCGAAATGGTCGGTGAGGGCCGGGACGCCCTGCGCAACACGCCGCTCTTCGTTCCGCATCCGCGCATCGCGCAGGCGGCGCGCGAGCTCCAGGCGCGCACCGTCGTCGTCACGGGTCCCGGCGATGCCGGGGTGCTAACCGGCCTCACCGCCTTCTTCAGCGCAGCGCGCTGACGCGGCACCGGCGGCCTTGTTGCAGCCGGGGAGGCGCGCCAGCATACTAGCGCCTCTTTTGCACCGCCCTCGATGAGCGAGACGCCTCCTTCCGAACCAGCGCGGCCCGCGGACACGGCTGACATCGCCGCCGGCGCGCCGCGCCGCCAACCTGCGTGGCCGGCCGCGCTGATCGCGCTGGCTGTCGCGCTGGCGGCTGCGGCTTTTTCCGCCTGGCAGTGGCACGACAGCCGCAACCAGGTCGGCGCGCTGCGCCAGGAACTCGCAAAGCGGCTTGCCGATCACGATACCCAGGCGAAGGAAAGCCGCCTGATCGCCGAGCAGGTCCGCCAGGCAGTCGCCGACGCGCAGGTGAAGCTCGGCGTGCTGGAGAGCCGCGTGGCCGAGTCGCAGAACCAGCAGATCGCGCTGGAAGCGCTCTACCAGGAGCTCTCGCGCAATCGCGACGAATGGGCTTACGCGGAAATCGAGCAATCGCTTTTCATCGCGACCCAGCAGCTTGCGCTCGCGGGCAACGTCAAGGCGGCCCTGATCGCGCTGCAGAACGCGGATGCGCGCCTGCAGCGGATGGACCGGCCGCAGGTGACCGCGCTGCGCAAGGCGATCAACCGTGATATCGAGCGGCTGAAAACCGTGCCGCACGTCGATGCGGTGGCGATCAGCGTGCGGCTCGACAGTCTGATCGGCGTGGTGGACCGGATGCCCCTCGCCATGGAAGTGCGGCCCCAGCCGGAGCAGCCGGCCGGCGCGGCGCCGGCGTCCGAGGGCGGCTGGTGGACGCGGGTGTGGCGCGAGACCTGGGCGGAACTCAAGCAGCTGGTGCGGGTGCAGCACATGAACCAGCCCGACGTGCCGCTGCTGGCGCCGGCGCAGTCCTATTTCCTCAGGGAAAATCTCAAGCTGCGGCTGCTTGGCGCGCGGCTCGCCCTGTTGTCGCGAGACGCCGAGAGCTACAAGGCGGACCTGAAGGCGGCGCGCGACTGGCTCGGCCGCTACTACGACAAGGGCAACCACGACGTCGCCCAGGCCCTGGTCGCGCTGCGCAATCTCCACGAGGCCGACGTCAGCATCGAAGTGCCCGATATCTCAAGCACGCTCGAGGCCATGCGCGCCATGCGCGTGACGCGCGAGCGCAATGCGCGATGAAGACGCTGATCTGGATACTGGGGATCGCCGCCCTGGCTGTCGCTTTGACGTTGGCCGCCCGCTATAACACCGGCTACCTGCTGCTGGTGCTCCCGCCCTGGCGCGTGGAGTTCTCGCTCAACATGCTGATTGTCCTGCTGGCCGGAGGTTTCATCGCGGTCTACGGTCTGATGCGCGCGGTGTCGGCTACGGTGCGCTTGCCGGGACAGGTCCGCCAATACCGCCTGGCGCGCCGCAAGGAGCAGGCGCGGGGCTCGATGCTCCAGGCGCTCAACGAGTTTTTCGCGGGCCGCTACGGGCGCGCCGAACAGGCTGCCGGCGCCTCGCTCGCGCTCGGCGAGCACCCGGCCCTGGCGGCGGTCATTGCTGCGCGCGCAGCGCACGAGCTGCGCGCGTACGAGCGACGCGATGCGTTCCTGCGGCAGGCGGCCGAGGCCGCTTCCGGCAATGAGCTGGCGCCCATCGTGACCGCCGCCGACCTGCTGATCGAGGAGCGGCGCTACGACGAGGCGCTCGAGATGCTCAAGCGTCTGCCGCGCCGGCATACCGCGGCATTGCGCCTGGAGCTGAGGGCGCAGCAGCAGTCGCGCAACTGGGAGCAGGTGCTGGATCTGGCGGAGGAGCTGCGGCGACGCAACGTCTTCGACGCGACGCAGGCCGAGCAGGTGCGTCGGCACGCGCTGGTGGAACAGTTGAGACGAAACGCGGCTGATCCGCGCGCCCTCGAGGTGGCGTGGGAAAAGGCCGGCGCCGATCGCACGGACCGCCGCGTCGCCGGCGCGGCCGCGCAGGCCTTCATGGCGCTCGATCAATGCGAGCGGGCTCGCCGAATTCTGGAAGAGGCCCTGGAAGCCGAGTGGGACAGCGACCTCGTGACGCTCTATGCCGAGTGCGAGGGCGGCGACTCCGTCCGGCGTATCGAGCGCGCGGAGAAGTGGCTCAAGGAGCACCCGCGCGATGCGGGGCTGCTGCTCGTCCTGGGCCGGCTATGCGCGAGCCGCGAGCTGTGGGGCAAGGCGCAAAGCTATCTCGAAGCGAGCCTCGCGGTGGAGCCGACGCACAGCGCGCATCTCGCGATGGCGCGCCTGCAGGACAGGCTCGGCAACGGGGAGGCGGCGCGCCGGCATTACCGCGAGAGCCTCGATCTGGCGCTGGCGCGGCTGCGCGCCGCGACCGGCGGGCGGCGCCGCACTCCGCTCTGATCTGGCCGAATGGCGCGCGGGCGCGGGAAACTCAGGGCGCCGCCGGGGTGAACGAGTCGGAGTAGAAGTCGTCTTCCGGCAGCCGGCACTGCGAAGTAAAGTCCTTGTGCGCCGATTCGACCATGATTGGCGCGCCGCACGCATAGACCTGGTGCGCCGAGAGGTCGGGAAAATCCTGCATGACCGCACGGTGCACGAGCCCGGTGCGGCCGGTCCAGTGGTCCGCGGCCGGCGCATCCGACAGGACCGGCACATAACGCAGCTTGCCTTCGGCCTGCCAGCGCTCCGCGAGCTCGTGCAAGTAGAGATCGGCCCGCACCCGGCAGCCCCAGTAGAGGACCATCGGCCGCGCCGCGCCCCGATGCAGGGCGTGCTCCACGATGGACTTGATGGGAGCGAACCCGGTACCGCTCGCAAGCAGGATGATCGGCTTGTCGCTCTCCTCGCGCAGAAAGAACGTGCCGAAGGGACCTTCGACCCGCAGAATGTCCTTTTCCTTCATGGCACCAAAAACGTGCTGGCTGAAAGGCCCGCCGTAGTTGCGCAGGTGCAGCTGCAGGAAGGCGTCGTCTTCCGGCGCGTTGGCCATGGAAAAGCTGCGGCGCGTGCCGTTGCGCAGCAGCAGGTCGACGTACTGACCCGCCAGAAACTGGAACTTCTCGTTCGACGGGAGCTTGAGGTCGAGCAGCATGACGTCGGGCGCGGCGCGCTCCATCCTCATCACGCGCGCCGGCATCATGCGGATTTGCATGCCCTTCACCACCGTGCCGATCTCGCGGGCCTGAATCACGAGGTCCGAACGCGGCCTTGCCTGGCAGAAGAGGGCGAAGCCGGCGTCTCGTTCAGCCGGGCTCATCGCCTGCTCCTGGTAGGTGCCGTAATCGACTGCCCCTTCGATCAGCCGGCCCTTGCACGTCCCGCAGGTTCCGCTGCGGCAGCCGTAGGCGATGACGATGCCTTCCCGCAAGGCGGCGGCCAGCACGGTTTCGCCCTCGTTGACGGTGAACGAGTGGCCGCTGGGCTGTATCGTGACCTTGTGCGACATTCAGTCGGTCCCCGGGGCCGGGATGCCGGATCGGGAACAGGTGGGTCGTGGCGGCCGCTTCAAGTTAAAATTCCGCTTTGCAGGCGCTCGGCCGTATGGGCCGCGCGCGAAGGGCGGCAGTCTAACACAGCGCCCCGATCGCCCCAGGCGCATGGCGCTAAGCCGCGCGGCGCCCAACCCCTGCGCCGGCCCCGGGATTGCCATGGACGAAGTCATAGTTGTGATCAGCAACCTTCCGGACCGCGCCGCGGCGTTGAAGCTCGCGCAGGCGCTCGTGGAGCGGCGGCTCGCCGCCTGCGTGAATGTGCTCGGAGAATGCGTTTCGGTGTATCGCTGGAAGGGCCGTGTCGAAAATTCCGGCGAAGTGCCCGTGCTCATCAAGACGCGCTCGGCGCGCTACGAAGAGGTGGAGGCGGCGATCCGCGAGCTGCATCCCTACGAACTCCCCGAGATCGTCGCTGTCCCAGCGACGCGCGGTCTCGAGGACTATCTGCAGTGGGTGGCGGACGAAACCACCATCGCCATCGGCTGATTCCGCGCAATGCATAGCGTGACCGTATGCGCCTGATCGTCGTTCTCCTGCTGATGCTGTCCGCGGTCGCTCACGGGGCGGAGTCGGATCTGCTCGAGCCGGACAAGGCGTTCCGTTTTTCCGCGCGGCTGAAGGACGAGCGCACGATCGAGGTGAACTACCAGATCGCGCCGGGCTATTACCTCTACCGCGACAAGTTCCGCTTTGCGCTTCAGCCCGCCGGCCGTCTGGGCGAGGCGCAGATGCCGGCCGGGCGAAAGCATCGCGATGAGTTCTTCGGAGAGGTCGAAACCTACCGCGGCTCGCTCAGCCTCGTGCTGCCGATCGAGCAGTCGGACGCGGGGGCCGGGATGCTCACGCTGGTCGCGACTTCCCAGGGCTGCGCCGACGTGGGCGTGTGCTACGTCCCGCACGAGCAAAAAGCCCGGCTGCAGCTGGCCGGCGCCGGATTAGGTCCGGCCGCGGCTGCCGCGCCATCCGCGCGTCTGGACGGAGGCGCGGCCGGGGAAGACGACCGCTTCGCGGCCGTCATCGGGGGCGGGTTCTGGATCGCAATAGCGAGTTTTTTCGGCTTCGGTCTGCTGTTGTCGTTCACCCCGTGCGTGCTGCCGATGGTGCCCATCCTGTCCGGCGTGATCGTGGGGAGCGGGCAGGTTTCGCGCACCAAGGGCTTTCTCCTGGCTGGCGCCTATGTGCTGGGCATGGCGATCACCTATGCGTTGGCGGGTGTCGCGGCCGGGCTGTCGGGAGAGATGCTGGCCGCGACGCTGCAGAATCCGTGGGTGCTCGGTGCGTTTGCCGCGCTGTTCGTCGTGCTGGCGCTGGCGATGTTCGGCGTCTACGAGCTGCAGTTGCCGGTTGCCGTGCAGAGCCGTCTGGCCCAGGCCAGCAACCGTATCCACGGCGGCCACGCCGCCGGCGTTTTCGGGATGGGCGCGCTCTCCGCGCTGATCGTGGGTCCGTGCGTCGCGGCGCCGCTCGCCGGCGCTCTGCTCTACATCAGCCAGAGCCGGGACGTGGTGCTGGGCGGTTCCGCGCTGTTTGCCATGGCGCTCGGCATGGGCGCGCCATTGCTGGCGATCGGGGCGTCGGCCGGCGCGCTGCTGCCCAAGGCGGGGCCGTGGATGGAGACGATCAAGCGGTTCTTCGGCGCGATGCTGCTGGCCGTGGCGATCTACCTCGTTTCGCCGTTTACCCCGGTGCCGCTGCAGATGTTCCTCTGGGCGGCGTTGCTCATCATGACCGCCATGTATCTCCGGGCAATCGATCCGCTGCCCGCCGACGCCCGGGGCTTTCAGCGCTTCAGCAAGGGTGTGGGCGTGATGGCCCTCGTTGCCGGTTTAGCGTATCTCGTCGGCGCGTTCGCCGGGAGCCGAGACATCCTGCAGCCGTTGTCGGGGCTGCGCGCCAGCCGCGCCGAAGGCGGTCATGAAACGCCGTTCCAGCGCGTCGGCAGCCTGGGCGAGCTCGACGCGGCCGTGCGCGCCGCGGCCGGGCGCCCGGTGATGCTCGATTTCTATGCCGATTGGTGCGTCTCCTGCAAGGAGATGGAGCGCTTCACGTTCAGCGATGACCGCGTGAAGAGCCGTTTCGGCAACATGGTGCTGCTGCAGGCCGACGTGACCGCGAACCGGCCCGAGCACGCCGCCCTGCTCAAGCGCTTTCGCCTCTTCGGGCCACCCGGCATCGTGTTTTTCGATCGCTCCGGTCGCGAGATCGAGGGGCTCCGCGTCATCGGCTTCCAGTCGGCCGACCGGTTCGTGAAGGTGCTCGACCAGGCATTGAACCGACCGTGAGCCGGGCGCGCGCCATAGCGGTGTGGGCCGTCGTGGCGCTGGTGTCGGTTGCGGCGGGGGCGGGTTATCACTGGACACAAGAGGCTGAAGCGCGCCGCGCGCGAACGGTGGTCGAGCGGGTCTACGCCACGCGCCTCGGCGATCTCACGGGCAGCCTGCAGCACGTTGAGCAGTGGCGTGGCCGCGTGCTGGTCGTGAACTTCTGGGCCACGTGGTGCGCGCCTTGCCGCGAGGAGATCCCGCACTTTGTGCGCCTCCAGGAAATTCATGGAGGGCGCGGACTGCTCTTCGTCGGTATTGCTATCGACCAGCCGGAAAAAGTCGCGCCCTTCGCCCGCGATTTCCGGATCAATTACCCGGTGCTCGTGGGGGGGCTGGGCAGCCTGGACCTGCTGCGACAGGTCGGAAACAAGGCAGGGGTGCTTCCCTACACGGTCGTGATCGACCGGCAAGGCAGGCTCGCCGGCCAAAAAATCGGAGGGATCAAGCCGGAGGAGCTCGAAACGCTCTTGAGCCCGCTCCTTTAAATCCGCCATCTGCTCTCTTCTATGCGAGAACTTCGGTCATCTTCTGGGAAAAGGCGATAGAGGCCGGTAGCCGTCTCCCACCCGGATATGGGCCGTTCTTGACGTCTCTCTCTACCGAGCGGCGCGCCACAGACAAAACCCATAAGAATCCATAAGTTCTGTCATTTTATGGACAAAATCGGTAAACTGGGGCAAACTTGCGTCCATCATGCTTCGATTTCACCCGGAACGCGCCTTGCCTTTCTGCGCGAGCCGATAAACTTTCATGACGGCGCCTAACATACTAGTGATCAATGGGCCCAATTTGAATCTCTTGGGCACCCGCGAAACGCGTCATTACGGAAAAGAAACGCTCAAGGCTATCAACGCGAAACTCCTCGCCCGGGCCCGCAAAGCCAAGATCCGGCTCACCAGCTTCCAGTCCAATTCGGAATCGGGACTGGTAAACCGGGTCCAGCGGGCGGCCCGGGAAAAGGTGGATTTCATCATCATCAATCCGGCGGCTTATACGCACACCAGCGTTGCGCTCCGGGATGCCCTGGCGGCAGTCGGCATCCCGTTTCTGGAGGTGCACCTGTCCAACGTATTTGCCCGCGAGACCTTCCGCCACAAGTCCTATTTCACGGATATCGCGGTCGGGGTCATCAGCGGACTCGGCGCGCAAGGATACGAGCTGGCTCTGGAATTCGCCTTGCAGTATCGGAGGGGGGCGTGACCATGGACCTGCGCAAGATCAAGACGCTTATCGACCTGGTGCAGCAGTCGGGCATCGCGGAACTCGAGATCACCGAGGGCGAGGAAAGGGTGCGGATCAGTCGCGGCGGAGCGGGGGTGCCCACCGCCGTCCCGGCCGCTCCCGCGATGACGGCGGTCCCGGTCGTTCCGTCCGCGGCGGCCGCTCCAGGCGCGGCCGCGGCCCCTGAGGCCGAGCCGGTCCCCGAGGGGCATGTCATCCGGTCTCCCATGGTCGGCACGTTCTATCGTTCCTCCGCCCCGGGCGCCAAGGCGTTCGTCGAGGTCGGTCAGGCCGTTAAGGCGGGCGATACGCTGTGCATCATCGAGGCGATGAAGCTGCTCAACGAGATCGAGGCCGACCAGGACGGCATCGTCAAGGCGGTCGTCGTCGAAAACGGGCAGCCCGTGGAGTACGGCGAACCGCTCTTTATCCTTGGATAAAGCGCGACAGGCGAGGCGGGTGGGTTGGCTTGCACAGCCAAGAGACGTGTTCCCGCCTGACGCCTGACCCCCGACGCCCACCGCCTCCCAGCATGTTCGAAAAAATCCTGATAGCCAACCGCGGCGAAGTAGCGCTGCGCATCCAGCGCGCGTGCCGCGAGCTCGGCATCAAGACGGTCGTCGTGCATTCCGAGGCCGACCGCGAGGCGAAATACGTCAAGCTCGCGGACGAGTCGGTCTGCATCGGCCCGCCGCCGTCGAGCGCGAGCTATCTCAACATACCGGCCATCATCAGCGCCGCGGAAGTCACGGACGCCGAGGCGGTGCACCCGGGCTGGGGCTTCCTCGCGGAAAGCCCCGACTTCGCGGAGCGCGTGGTACAGAGCGGTTTCGTCTTCATCGGCCCCAAGGCTGAAACCATTCGCATCCTGGGCGATAAGGTCAACGCCAAAAACGCGATGAAGAAGGCGGGCATCCCGGTGGTCCCCGGCGTGGACGAGCCGCTGCCGCAGGAGCCGAACGAGGTGGTGAAGATCGCCCGCTCGATCGGGTATCCCGTCATCATCAAGGCGGCGGGTGGCGGCGGCGGGCGCGGCATGCGCGTGGTGCACACGGAGGCGGCCCTGCTCACCGCGGTGCAGACGACGCGGGCCGAGGCCCAGGCCGCTTTCGGCAACGCGGCCGTCTACCTCGAGAAGTACCTGGAAAACCCGCGCCACATCGAGTTCCAGGTGCTGGCCGATCGCTTTCGCAACGCGATTCATCTCGGCGAGCGCGATTGCTCCATGCAGCGGCGCCACCAGAAAGTGATCGAGGAAGCCCCGGCGATGCACATCCATCCGCGTGGGCGCATCCGCATCGCCGAGCGTTGCGCCGAGGCGTGCCACAAGATCGGCTACGAAGGCGCCGCCACGTTCGAGTTCCTGTACGAAAACGGCGAGTTCTACTTCATCGAGATCAATACGCGCCTGCAGGTGGAGCACCCGGTGACCGAGATGATCACCGGCATTGATATCGTGCAGCAGCAGATCCGCATCGCGGCGGGGGAACGGCTGCGCATCCGCCAGCGTGACGTGCAATTCCGCGGGCACGCCATCGAGTGCCGGATCAACGCCGAAGACCCCTACCGCTTCACGCCTTCGCCGGGGCGCATCACGTCGTTTCACATGCCGGGCGGGCCCGGCATCCGGGTGGACTCCCACGCCTACAACGGCTACTTCGTCCCCCCGAACTACGACTCGCTGATCGGCAAGATCATCGCCTACGGGGACACCCGCGAGCAGGCCATCGCGCGCCTCAGCATTGCGCTGTCGGAAACGGTCGTCGAAGGCATCAAGACCAACATACCCCTGCACCAGGAATTGCTCCTGGACGCCGCTTTCCTGCGCGGCGGCACCAACATCCACTACCTCGAGCAGAAGCTGGCCAAGCTCGCGCGGGAGGAGTAATCAGGATTGGATTCAGGATCCAGATTCGAAGGAAAGCTTTTGCTAATCTTGATCCCTGGCTCCTGAATCCCGGTTCCTGAATCCTGCCTACAGCCGCATGGCCTGGCTTTCCGTTTCCTTCGAAGTCGGCGCGGATTCAGCCGAGGCGCTCTCCGATGCGCTGCTCGAGGCCGGCGCGTCGAGTGTTGAGCTCACCGACGCTGAAGCGGGCTCACCGTTCGAGCAGGCCTGGTTCGACGAGCAGGGGACGGCGGCACCGCGGCCGTGGCGGCTCAACGTGCTGAGCGCTCTCTTCGACGAAGAGACGGATGCGTCCGCGGCGCTGGCGGCGGCGTGCGCGCGTGCCGGCATTGCGCAGCCACCGCATCACGTCCACCGCGTCGCCGACCGCGACTGGGTGGGCGCGAGCCGCGATCAGTTCCAGCCGATCCGGATCTCTTCCCGCCTGTGGATCGTGCCGAGCTGGCATTCGCCCCCCGACCCCACGGCGATCAACCTGTTGCTCGACCCCGGGGTCGCGTTCGGCACCGGCAGTCATCCGACGACGCGCCTGTGCTTGCAATGGCTCGAGCGCGAAGTGCGCGCCGGCGTTTCCGTGGTGGACTACGGTTGCGGCTCGGGCATACTCGCGATTGCCGCCATGAAGCTGGGGGCGGCGCAGGCCGATGGTGTCGATATCGACGAGCGCGCGCTCCTTGCGGCGCGCAGCAATGCCCTGCACAATCGCGTGGACGTGACTTTTCACAGCGCCGCCGGCGCGATACGCCGGCCGGCACAGGTCGTGGTTGCCAATATTCTCGCCCGCCCGCTCATCGTGCTTGCTCCGCTGCTCGCGGGGGTGACCGCACCCGGCGGCCGGCTCGCGCTCGCCGGGCTGCTGGAAGAGCAGGCAGTCGAGGTCGGCAGCGCTTACCGGACGTGGTTCGAACTTGACGCGCCGATCCATGACGCCGGCTGGGTGCTGCTCGGCGCGACCCGCCGCCCATGAACCTGATCACGCAATGCCCGTCGTGCGGCACGTCGTTCCGCGTCACGGAGCCCCAGCTGCAGGCGCATGGCGGCAAGGTGCGCTGCGGCAACTGCATGACCATATTCAATGGGCGCGAGGCCCTGCTCGCGGTCGCGGAAGCCGCGAAAGCGGTACCGGTCAAGAGCAGCCACGATATTGCGGGATTCCAGCTCGAGCCCGTCGAGCCGGTGCCGGCCCCGACCGCCGCGCGCGCGCCCGAAACCATAATCGAGGAGGAGGAGCAGGACTACGGACCGGCCCCGGAGCAGCTCTCGCTCGAGGACCAGCTTTATGCCTCGGAACGGCGCCGCAGCGCGAGGATCTGGGCGGCGGGCACGGTGCTGCTCGGATTCGTTCTGGGCGCGCAAGCGGTTCACCTGTACCGGGGCGAGCTCGCCGCGCGCTATCCCGTGCTGAAGCCGCACTTGGCCTTCTACTGTGAGCTGCTGGAGTGCACCGTCTCGCCGCCTCAGCGGCCGAAGCAGATTGCCATCGAAGCCTCCGATCTGCAGGCGACCGACACGACGCGTCCCGGTGTCATCCGGTTGACCGCGACGTTGCGCAACCATGCCGGCCACGAGCTCGGCTATCCTGCGCTCGATCTCGTCCTTACGAACACGAAGGAGCACACGCTCGCGCGCCGGATTTTCCTCCCGCGGGAATACCTGGATCGCGGCCGCGATGTCGCGGCCGGCATTCCGGCCAACGCGGAGGTCACCGTGCGGCTCGACCTCGATACCGGCGATTTGAATCCCGCGGGTTTCCGGCTCGACCTGCTCGCGGCACCCGCTCCGTAAACGGCGAATGAGCATGACCATTCCCAGTGATCTGAGATACACCGCCACGCACCAGTGGGTGAAGACCGAGGCCGATGGCGCGGTGAGCGTGGGCATTACCGATCATGCGCAGCAGCAGCTCGGCGACGTGGTGTTCGTGCAGCCGCCGGAGATCGGGCGCCGCGTGAAGCGCGGCGAAAACTGCGCGGTCGTCGAGTCGGTCAAGGCGGCTTCCGATATACCCGCCCCGGTCTCCGGCGAGATCGTCGCGATCAATTCCGCTGCCGGTGATGCCCCCGAAACTCTCAACCGGGAGCCCTATCAAACCTGGCTTTTTCGCATCCGTCCGTCGGATGTGTCAGAGATGGCGGCGCTGCTCGACGCAGTGGCTTACGCCGGCGTGGCTGAGGCGAGTTGACTCGCGGGTCGGGCGTCCGTCTTATTGCGCAGGTGAGGACGCCGGGGCATACTGAGCGCCCCTTTTCATGGTTTGATCGGCTCGCCGGTCAACCCGCCCCATCGAGGAGAAATCTGTCATGGCAAACGTCACCCTGGGCGGCAACCCGATCAAGATCAATGGCACCTTTCCGGGGAGGGGCGACAGCGTGCCCGACTTCAGCCTCACCGCGAAAGACCTGAAGGACCTCGGCCTCAAGGACTTCGCGGGGAAACGCAAGGTGCTCAATATCGTGCCCAGCCTCGACACCGCTGTCTGCGCCAAATCCACCAGGGTCTTCAACGAGCGAGCCGGCTCCCTGCCGAACACCGTGGTGCTCGTCATTTCGGGAGACCTGCCGTTTGCGGCGGGCCGCTTCTGCACCGCGGAGGGGATCAATAACGTGGTGACCCTGTCCACGGTTCGCGGCGGCGACTTCCGCACCCGCTTCGGCGTGGACATTGCAAGCGGTCCGTTGACCGGGCTCACCGCGCGCGCGGTGATCGTGCTCGACGAGAACAACAAGGTGCTGCATTCGGAACTCGTCCCGGAGATCAAGCAGGAACCGGACTACGACGCCGCGCTCGCGGCCCTGAAGTAGGTCAATACGCCCGGGGCGTCGCCCGCATGCCCGAGCAGCCAACTGCGGCCGGTCACTCCGCGCCGGTTACGGAGGCCGAAGGAAACCCTCGGAAGGGCAGGGCGGGTGTGCGCCGCGTGTGGAACGCGCTGCTCGTTTCGATGGAAGGTCTCGCCGCCGCTTGCCGGCACGAACAGGCCTTCCGGCTGGAGGTACTGCTCGCTATCGTGCTGGTTCCTGCCGCGCTGTTGCTGCAGGCGAGCGGCACGGGCAAAGCCGTGATGATTGCCTCGGTGCTCCTGGTGCTGATCGTCGAACTGGTCAACTCCGCTGTCGAGGCGGCTGTCGACCGCATCTCGCTGGAGCGGCACGCGCTCGCCAAGCGCGCGAAAGACATCGGCAGTGCCGCTGTCTTCGTCTCGCTCGTCAATGTGCCGGTGGTCTGGCTCCTCGTGCTGTTCGGCTGATCCGCGACATGTCGAGACCGAATCCCGACTGAAAAATCACGGCCGCCTCAGGCTGTCGCGGATCTCCCTGAGCAGCGCCACTTCCTCCGGCGGGGCGGCGGGCTTGGCCTCCTCTTCGCGCTTGAGCCGGTTGATGACACGGATCAGCATGAAAACCGCGAAGGCTACGATCACGAAGGTGATGACATTGTTGATGAACAACCCGTAATTGAACGTGACCGCGCCCGCTTTCTGCGCCGCGTCCACAGTCAGGTAGGGCCCCGGCTGCGCGCCGGTCTTGAGCACGACGAAAAGGTTCGAGAAGTCCACCTTGCCGAGCAGCAGCCCGATCGGCGGCATGATGAGATCCTTGACCAGCGAATCGACGATCTTCCCGAAGGCGGCGCCGATGATGATGCCGACCGCCATGTCGACGACATTGCCCTTTACCGCGAATTCCTTGAACTCCTTGAACATGTGCGCGCTCCATCAGGATGGCCGGACCCATGGCCGACTCGGGCATTCTGTAGGCTCGTCCGCGTCTACGGCAAGCGGATATAATTCGGCCGGCGTTTTACCTTATGGGTCAGCAACATGCGCACAATGATCTGCGGCTCGATCGCGTACGACACCATCATGGTGTTTCCCGACCGCTTCAAGAACCACATCCTTCCCGATCAACTGCACATCCTCAACGTCGCGTTCCTGGTGCCCGATTTGCGCCGCGAGTTCGGCGGCTGCGCGGGCAATATCGCCTACAGCCTGAACATGCTGGGCGGCGCGCCGCTCATCATGGCCACCGTGGGCGACGACTACATGCCCTACGACGAGCGCCTGCAAAAGCTCCGGGTGCCGCAGGATTACATTCGCAGGGTCCCCGGGACTTTCACGGCGCAGGCTTTCATCACCACGGACCTGGACGATAACCAGATCACCGCGTTCCATCCCGGCGCCATGAATCATTCCCACGAGAACCACGTACCCGCGCATGGCGGCATTACGCTAGGCATCGTGGCTCCTGACGGACGGGAGGGCATGCTGCAGCATGCGCTCGAGTTTCATGCGGCGGGCATACCGTTTGTTTTCGATCCCGGCCAGGGTCTGCCCATGTTCAGCGGCGACGAGCTGGCCGCATTCGTCGACATGGCCAGCTACGTGACGGTGAACGATTACGAGGGGCAGCTCCTGCAGGAGCGCACGGGCCGCACGCTGGAGGCGCTCGCGAAGCAGGTCAAGGCGCTCATCGTCACGCGCGCTGGAAAGGGCTCGCTCATCCTGACCGGCGGCCGCTCGCTCGAGATTCCTCCGGTGACGCCGGCGGCGCTAGTCGACCCGACGGGCTGCGGGGACGCGTATCGCGCGGGGCTGCTCTACGGCATCGCCGCCGGACTGGAGCTGCCCGTTGCGGGCCGGCTTGCCTCGCTTCTCGGGTCCATCAAGATTTCGAGCCGTGGCGGACAGAACCACGTGTTCACGCGCGACGAGATCGCCAGCCGCTACCAGGAGGCGTTCGGCGCCCGGCCGTGGTAGGACCCTTCTCAGTCTTCGGTCGCCGTCCCCAGCATTTCCGGGCAATCCAGCTGGAACAGCCGCCCGTCTTCCAGCCGTAGCGCGCTCAGCGCGCGCCCCCAGACGCAGCCGGTGTCGAGGCAGACGACGTCCTCGCGCTGCACCAGCCCGAGCGCGGCCCAGTGCCCGAACAGTATCGGCGTGTCACGGCTGGCGCGCGCGGGGACGTCATACCAGGGCAGGTGCCCGGCGGGCGCGCTGCCAGGCCCCATCTTCTGGCTGAAATCCATCGTCCCATCGGGAGTGAGGAAGCGCAGTCGCGTCAGCGCGTTGACGATCACGCGCAAGCGGTCGTAGCCGGTGAGATCGTCGCGCCAGCGCGCCGGGTCGTTGCCGTACATCCGGCTCAGGAACTCGCGGTAAGCGGGGCCCTGCAGCGCGCTCTCGGCCTCGCGCGCGAGGCCGAGCGCATCGGCAATGCTCCACTGCGGCAGCAGTCCCGCATGCACCATTGCGTAGCGCTCGCCGGCGTGCATCATCTTCTGATGACGCAGCCAGTGGAGCAGCTCGTCGCGGTCGGGCGCGGAAAGAATGTCCTGGAACGTGTCGCCGCGGTGCGCCTTGCGCAGGCCCTCGGCGATCACCAGCAGCGCGAGATCGTGATTGCCGAGCACGGTCACCTGGCGCGGGCCCAGGCTTTTCGCAAAGCGCAGGGTCTGCGCCGAGCGCGGCCCGCGGTTGACCAGGTCGCCGACGAACCACAGCCGGTCGCGCCGCTCGTCGAACTGCGCATGCTCGAGCAGCCGCATGAGCGGGTCGTAACACCCCTGGACGTCGCCGATCGCGAGTGTAGCCATTCCGGAACGGGGCGATCGTGATAGCGGAATCGAGTCGAAACAAAAAAGCGCAGCCCTGCTGCGCCTTACCGGTCACCGGTCACGGATCACCGATCCATTACTTGACGAGGCCCACCATGTAATCCACCGCCGCCCTCACGTCCGCGTCGGAAAGCGACAGATTGCCGCCCTTCGGCGGCATTGCATTCTTGCCCTTGAGCGCACTGGTGTAGAGCGTGTTCGTGCCGGTTTTCAGCCGGGGCGCCCACGCCGCCTTGTCGCCGAGCTTGGGGGCGCCGGCGACGCCGGCGGTGTGACACGCCATGCATGCCGAATCGTATACGGGCTTGCCCTTGCCAGCGTCTGCCCGGGCGGCGGCCGGAGGCGGCGCCCCGGGTATGGCGGCCGGCGCGGCTGCCACAGCCACGGCAGCGCTCGGCGCCGGCTTCGGCTGCGTCGGGTCCACCGCGACTTCGCCGACGGGCTTCAACCGCTGGGCGATCGCTTCCTCGGACAAAGCCGGGTTGCCTTTGCTCATGCCGGCACCGCCAATGATGAGCTGCGTGAGTATCACGATCACGGCGATCGGCACCGCGAAAGCGAGCACGACCACGATAATGAGTTGCTGCGGCGTTTTGATCAGAGAAGCGTGCTCGTCGTGCTGTTCGGCCATGGCGGTTGAACGTGCTTGCAAAAAAGGCGTCCATTATAGCGTAACGATCCCGCGGGCGCTGGTAAAACCTTGATTTCGGGCCGTTTAGTCGTGCCTCGCTGTGCTAAAATTTCCTGCACGCGCGCCCGTAGCTCAGAGGATAGAGTATTGGCCTCCGAAGCCAAGGGTCGTGGGTTCGAATCCCGCCGGGCGCGCCAATTTAATCCCCATGCCGAATCACAAACCGCTGGACGTTCTCATCGTCGGGGGCGGTCACAACGGGCTGACCTGCGCATGCTATCTCGCGGCCGCGGGATACAAGGTCCGGATTCTCGAGCGACGCCCGGTGGTCGGCGGCGCGGCGGTCACTGAAGAGTTCGCCCCGGGATTCCGCAACTCCGCGGCCGCCTACACGGTCAGCCTGCTGCATCCGAAGGTGATCGCGGATCTGCGCCTTCACGAGCACGGACTGAAAATTGTCGAGCGACCGGTCGCCAACTTCCTGCCGCTCTCGGGCAACGCGTACCTGAAGATCGGCAACTCGCTCGGCCAGACGCAGACCGAGGTGGGACGCTACTCGGCGCGCGATGCGGAGCAGTTGCCCGACTATTACGCCATGCTCGAGCGCGCCGGGGGTGCGCTGCGCGAGCTGCTGCTGGAGACGCCGCCCAACGTCGGCGGCGGCGCGCGCGACGCCTGGGCCGCGTTGCGCGCCGGCTGGCGCATGCGCAAGGCCGGCATGGCAGCCAGCCGGGACTTGCTCGATCTCATGACCAAGAGCGCCGGCGATCTGCTCGATTCGTGGTTCGAATCGGCGCCGATCAAGGCTGCCTTCGGATTCGACGCCGTGGTCGGCAACTACGCGAGTCCTTACTCGCCCGGATCCGCCTATGTCCTGCTGCATCACGTCATTGGCGAGGTCAACGGCCGGCGCGGCGCCTGGGGCCACGCCATCGGCGGCATGGGTGCGATCACCCAGGCGATGGCGCAGGAAGCCGAGCGGCTTGGCGTAGAGATCACGCTCGACTGTGAGGTCTCGAAGGTGTGCGTGGACGATCGCGGCGCGCAGGGCGTGCAGCTCACCGACGGCAGCATGGTCGACGCGCGCTGCGTCGCGGCCGGCATCAATCCCCGCCTCCTGTTTCTCGAAATGGTGGACGAGCAGGTGCTGAGCGCCGATTTCGTGCGGCGGATCCGCGGCTACAAGTGCGAGTCGGGGACGTTCCGCATGAACGTCGCGCTCTCGGAGTTGCCGGACTTCAGTTGCCTGCCGGGCAGGCATCTGCAGGCCCACCACCAGTCGGGAATCATCATCGGCCCGTCCTTGGGATACATGGAGCAGGCCTATTTCGACGCGCGCACGTACGGATGCTCGCGCGCCCCCGTCATCGAGATGCTGATTCCCTCCACGCTGGACAGCACGCTTGCGCCGCCCGGGCAGCACGTCGCCAGCCTGTTTTGCCAGCATTTCGCGTACTCCCTCCCGAACGGGCTGGATTGGGACAGCATCCGGGAGCCCGCCGCCGATCTCGTCATCGACACGGTTACGCGCCATGCGCCCAACTTCAAGAACGCCGTCATGGCGCGCAGCATCCTGTCGCCGCTGGATCTCGAGCGCAAGTTCGGGCTCGTGGGCGGCGACATCTTTCACGGCGCGCTGACCCTCGACCAGGTGTGGAGCGCCCGCCCGGTGCTGGGCCACGCCGATTACCGCACGCCGGTGGCCGGGCTTTATCTCTGCGGTGCCGGCACGCACCCGGGCGGCGGCGTCTCGGGCATGCCGGGCCACAATGCGGCGCGCGAGATTATCCGCGATCTGCGCAGGCGGCCGCGAGAAAAAAGAAACAGCGCAAGCCGGTAGCGGAAGCGCCGGTCGGCGGGCCGCTGCTAGAATCGCACGCGATGGCGTTGCGACAAGACGATTCCGGCCCGGTTCAGGGCGCCGCCGCGGCGGAGAGAGCCGCGCCATGAGGAGACTGGCTCTTGCGCTGCTGCTCGCCATGGCGATCGCGGGCTGCGGAGACAAGGTCCCCCGGTTGTCGCCGGTGGGCCCGAACGACATCATCGTCGCTTTCGGCGACAGCCTGACCTACGGCACCGGGGCGCGCGAGAACGAGAGCTATCCCGCCGTGCTCGCGCAGCTCATCGAGCGCAAGGTGATCCGCGCCGGCGTGCCGGGCGAAGTAACGGAGCAGGGGCTCGCGCGGCTGCAGGAAGTGATCGACGAGCATCGCCCGGCACTCATGATCGTGTGCCTCGGCGGCAACGACATGCTGCGTCATGCGGCCGACGCCCAGATCCAGGCCAACCTGAGAGAGATCATCAAGACGATACGCGGCCAGGGCATCTCCGTCATGCTGGTGGGCGTGCCCAAGCCCGCACTCGTGACCAGCGCGGCGCCGTTCTACGCCGAGGTGGCGACCGAATTCGGCATTCCCTATGAAGGCGCCATCGTCACGGACGTGCTCTACCAGCGCGATCTCAAGTCCGATCCCATTCATCCCAACGCCAAGGGCTACCGCAGGATGGCGGAAGCCATCGCAAGACTGCTGAAGAAAGCCGGGGCGGTCTGACTGGCATGCAAGCGCCGATGAACGCCGATCCAGCCACCGGCGGAACCCATCGGGATTCGGGCGGATGAGCGCTCCCCGTCTGTCCGCCGTCCAGCTCACGCTGCTGATGTGTGCCGCCGAGGTCCTCAACATGACGGGCTTCGCCACCTACACCACGCTGCTGCCGGCCCTGCAGAAGGAATGGGTACTCTCCAATTCCGAGGCGGGCCTCATCAGCGGCATTTATTACGCGGGATTCGTGGTGGCCACGCCGATCCTGACCAGCCTTACCGACCGGGTGGACGCGCGTCGCGTGTACTGGATCGCATGCGCACTGTCGCTGGCGGGAGCGCTCGGGTTCATGCTGCTCGTGAGCGGTCTCTGGGGCGCGCTGATCTGCCAGTTCCTCATTGGAGCAGGGCTTGGCGGCTGCTACATGCCCGGGCTGAAAATGCTGGCAGACCAGCTGGAGGGGCCGGTGCAGTCACGCTCGGTCGGTTTCTATACCGCGAGCTTTGGCCTGGGCTCGACCTTTTCGATCCTGGTGTGCGGGTGGATCGGCGGCGCCTACGGCTGGCAGGTCGCCTTCGCCTGGGGTGCCGTAGGCCCGGTGGCGGCCGCGGTGCTCGTGCTGCTGTTCATGCCCCGTGGCCGGACCCGCGCGGCTGCAAACCCGGCGCCCGCGCTGCTCGATTTCCGCCCGGTCCTGAGAAACCGCAGGACGTTGCCTTACATCCTGGGCTACTCGGCACACAATTACGAGCTGTTCGGCCAGCGCTCGTGGATGGTGGCTTTCCTCGTGTTCACCGCCTCGCTGCAGCCGGCCGACGCACCGATGCTGATCGGCGCCGCGACGCTCGCCGCCGCGATCAATCTGATCGGGCCGGTGATGAGCGTCTCAGGGAACGAGCTGGCTATCCGGTTCGGGCGCACGCGCGTCATCTTCACGTTCATGACGGCCTCCGGGCTGCTCGCCTGCGTGCTGGGCTATGCCGCGCCGCTGCCATGGGTGCTGGTGTTCCTGATCATGTGCCTGCACTACGGGCTCATGCTCGGTGACTCGGCGGCGCTCACCTCGGGCGCGATCGCTTCGGCGCCGTCCGACGAACGCGGCGCGACCATGGCGGTCTACTCTTTCGTGGGCTTCAGCTCCGCCGTATTTGCCCCGCTGGTGTTCGGCGTGGTTCTGGATCTGGCCGGAGGCAATCGCAGCGTGGTCGCGTGGGGACTCGCCTTCGCGAGCATCGGCATTTTCGGCGTGCTGTCGCCGCTGGGGCGATGGCTTTACCTGCGGCGCTACGGCGCGTAAACGCCCGGATATTGCCATGCCCACCACCAATCAAACGGTCCACGGATCATGGTGCTGTCAGAAGGCATACGCAAGATCGGCTTCCGTCGCTGGTACGAGCGACAGTTGATCGAAAGCCATCTTTATCTCGTCAGCAGCTTTCTGTGCCTGATCGCGGTCATCGCCGCTCTCGAGGGTTTCAGCTTCAGGGAACCGGGATGGGAGCCGATGCTGCGCATCGTCGTGATCCTCGGCGGCTCCATCGCGTGTTTTTGGACGCTGCAGCGCTACATGAGCATGCTGCATTATGCCCAGTACACCGCCGAGCGGTCGGTTTGCGGCAGGTGCTCCGCCTACGGCAGGCTGGAACTGTGCAGCGTCACGGCCGCTGTCCCGGAAGACTCGCCGCGGGAAGCGGAGGAGTCCGTCGCTGTCCGCTGCTCCAAGTGCGGGCACCGATGGACCCTCGTTTGAGGGCAAACGCGCTCTCGCGGTGACCGAGGACTGGCGGGAGCCTAGCGCTTCCCGGTGTAGAAAGCCGGCCAGCGCTCCAGGACAGCGGGGGCATCATCCTTGTAGACGTGGCACGAATTCAGCTGGTAGGGTTTCTTCGTCACCGGCTGCCCCGCGCTGCGAGCCAGGCGAGCGCGGTTCGTCGCCTGGAATGCCGTGGTGCCCAGCGGCCCCAGCAGCTCCACGAGATGCGTGCAGCCTTGCACGCCGCCGACGCGCTCAGCGATGCTGCGGCGCCAGCCGGGGCCTATGGTCAGGCCCGCGAGCGCCTTGAAGTTCGGGGTGATATCGCCGCAGATGGGGTAGGGACCTTCATCCGTCCGCGCTTCCACCTCGTGTATCTTCATGTCGAGGTCGATCGTGAGGCGGATCCACATGTCGTGTACCGGCTCTCCGGGTTGGCGCTCGCGCCCGCCGTGATGGCGGGTGTGCAACGTCGTCTTCGTATCGGTGAGATGCGCTTCGATGTCCCAGAGGCCGTCCTCGCGCTCATAGCCCGTGCACTGGATGGCGCGGGTGTGGATGAGCTTGCGTGGCGCGGGGTTGCTCAACGGCATGCTGTTCTCCGGTTGCGTGAATTCCGATTTGTGAATCGTTCTTGCAAGAACGTCGGCGCGCGTCGTCGCCGCACGAATTCGTTCTCCTGCGCGCGCCGTGGCGCGCCTCAGGCAGCCTTGCGCTTCGCGGCGAGCGCGCGCGCGGCCTTCGAGTGCGTGGGGCGGCCGAGCACGCCGCAGATGTAATCGCCGGCGGCGATCAGCTTGTCGATGTCCACGCCGGTCTCGATCCCCAGTCCGTCGAGCAGATAGAGCACGTCCTCCGTTGCGACGTTGCCGGTGGCGCCTTTGGCATAAGGGCAGCCGCCCAGTCCCGCGACCGACGCATCGAACGTCGGCACGCCGCATTCGAGCGCGGCGTAGACATTGGCGATGGCCTGACCGTAGGTATCGTGAAAATGACCGGCTAGACGCTGCGCCGGAATAATCTTCATGACCGCCTCGAAGACGGCGCGGGTCTTTCCCGCGGTCCCTGTGCCGATCGTATCGGCAATCGTGATTTCGTAGCATCCCATGGCGTCCAGCTCGCGCGCGACGCTCACTACCGCCTGGGGCTTCACTTCGCCCTCGTAGGGGCAGCCGAGGCACACCGAGATGTCGCCGCGCACCTTGAGTCCCTTCGCGAGCGCTTCCTTCGCCACCTCGGAGAAACGGGCGAGCCCCTCCGCGATCGTGCAGTTGGTGTTTCTTTTCGAAAAACTCTCGGTGGCCGCGCCGAATACCACCACTTCCTCGGCCTGCGCTGCGAGCGCGGCATCGAGACCTTTCTTGTTGGGCACCAGTACCGGGTACGACACGCCCGGCTTGCGCCGGATCGCGGCCATCACCTGGGCGTTGTCCGCCATCTGCGGCACCCACTTGGGCGAGACGAATGCGGTCGCCTCGATCACGCCCAGCCCCGCGTCCTGGAGCCGGTGAATCAACTCGACCTTGACATCGGTCGGCACCGGCATGGCTTCGTTCTGCAACCCGTCGCGCGGCCCGACTTCCACCAACTTCACTTTTCGGGGCAATCTCATGTGAGAAGACTCTTTAATGAACCGCCCGGACGCCGAGGCCACCCGAAAATAATGATGGAAGACGACAGGCGAACGAGACGGAGGACCCGGCAAGCCGCCTGCTGGCGCGGAAGACCGGGATTGAAATCACTTCTTGTGCCTCTTGGCGGCCTGGCGATTCGAT
>Ga0247825_10000411_pt1 | contig 27024 bp, 19 predicted proteins | sample 13C_Vanillin_Day_FD_194413 | JGI IMG/M metagenome (GOLD analysis project Ga0247825, IMG submission 194413) | Soil microbial communities from agricultural site in Penn Yan, New York, United States - 13C_Vanillin_Day48 | ecosystem: Environmental > Terrestrial > Soil > Agricultural land | place... | reverse complement strand
GAATCATCCAGGGTCCTCCCTGCGATCCGAATTGGGACGCACAAGCCCCATGCGTACGAGTCTCTTTCACACCGTCAGCCACGGGTCTTTACGAACTGCACCTGACCTGGAAGGGCCCGAGCGCCGTCGATCTTCTCATCGACGGACAAGTCTACGAGGAGAGCTACAACGGGCAGATTCGCGCCAGAGTGCAGGGGCACGCCGGAGTCCGCCTGGAACTCCGGATGCACGCCTACCATCTGCCCTACCTCGCCGAGCCCTTCGAGCTGACTGCATCACTCGCCACCGGGTCATGAGACCCGGCATCGCTGCCCGCGGACGGCGCGGCGCTATAATCCGCCGCGTTGCCCGATGTCGGTTACTCCGGGGACGCGCTTCGGCCCGTACGAAATCCTCGGTCCGCTCGGCGCTGGCGGCATGGGCGAGGTGTATCGCGCGCGGGACACGCGTCTCGATCGCCTCGTCGCCTTCAAGATCCTCTCGCCGGAGTTCGCGAATCAGCCGAGTCACCGCGAGCGATTCCGCCGTGAGACGCGCGCCATCTCGTCACTGAGTCATCCCCACATCTGCACCTCGTACGACGTTGGCGAACAGGACGACGTCTCCTTCCTGGTCATGGAGTATCTGGAGGGGGAGACGCTCGCCGCGCGCCTTCTGCGCGGTCCACTTCCGCTCGACGAGGTTCTGCAGCGGGCAACGGAGATCGCGGCTGCGCTCGATCACGCCCACCGGCTCGGCATCGTCCATCGCGATCTGAAACCGAGCAACGTGATGCTGACGGCGGCCGGGGCCAAGCTCCTCGACTTCGGCCTGGCCAAAATCCAACCTCTGCGATTCCCCGAGGCCTCCGGGACAGCGACGCTGCCGGGCGCCGTCGCCACGGTCGAGGGCAGCATTGTCGGCACCGTGCAGTACATGGCACCGGAGCAGCTGGAAGGGAAAGACGTCGACGCGCGGACCGACGTCTTTGCCTTCGGCACACTCGTGTACGAGATGGCCACCGGGCAGAAGGTGTTCAGCGGCGACAGTCAGGCCAGTCTGATCGCCGCGATCCTGCGAGCGGACGCACCGCGAATCTCGGCCAGCAATCCGATGTCGCTGGCCCCGCTCGATCACGTGGTCGCACGATGCCTGGCCAAGAACCCGGATGAGCGGTGGCAGACGACGCGGGATCTGATGTTCGAGCTGCGCGAGATCCTGCGGCGCGGCGGGGACGCGCTGCCTTCCGCGACCAGGACGCAGCGTCAGGTGCGCGGCAGCCGCGAACGTGCGGCGTGGCTCGTGGCACTCGCCGCGACGGTGACGGCAGCCGTCGTTGGCATTCTGTACTGGCAGGCGCGGCAGCCGCAGCAGCCGGTCACGGAGTCATCAGCCGCCGTGGCGACCCGATCAGAGATTCCGGCGCCACCGGACATCGTCGTTGGCGCGATCGCGCTGTCACCTGACGGACGTAGCCTGGCGTTCGTCGGCAGACAGGGTCTGACGACACGTCTGTGGGTGCGGGCACTCGACTCCGTCACGGCGGAGCCGCTCGGCAACACCGACGGGGCTGACTATCCGTTCTGGTCCCCCGACGGGCGATCGCTGGCGTTCTTTGCCGAAGGGAAGCTGAAACGCATCGAGCTCAGCGGTGGGCCGGCACAGGCGCTGGCTGACGCCTCGAACGCGCGTGGCGGCACCTGGGGCCGATCCGGCGTCATTGTCTTTTCCCCGAACTCACAGTCGCTGTCGCGTGTACCCGCCGGCGGGGGCCGCGTCGAGGAGATCACCGCGCTCGACGCCTCACGCGGGGAGCTCTCGCACCGCTGGCCGGTGTTTCTGCCGGATGGAGAACGCTTCCTCTACCTGTCGACCGGGTCTGTCGAGGAGAACCGGGGACTCTATCTGACATCTCTTGCCAGGACACCGTCGACGTTCGTCATGCGCACGGAGACCAGCGGCGTTTACGCCGAGCCGGGGTATCTGCTGTTTCGTCGCGACGCGACGTTGATGGCGCAGCGTTTCAACGCCGACACCGCACGGCTCGAAGGAAGCGCTGTGTCGCTGGCCATGCCCGTCGCCGTGAACGGACTAGAACGCTCGCAGTTCGACATCTCGTCCGGTACGCTCGTGTACCGCCGTGGCACCTTTCTCGGACAGAGCGAGCTGGTATGGGTCGATCGCGCTGGCAAGCGGCTCAGTCAGATCGGAATGGCGGGCGATTTCAGAGCTGTTCGGATTTCGCCCGATGGCCGATCCGTCGCGTTCGCCATCGAAGATCGGCGGGTCGGGACACCCGATGTGTGGATCCACGATATGGCACGGGACGACTCGTCGCGATTCACGTTCGATCCGGGCACCGATCGGGATCCGATCTGGTCGCCCGACAGCGCCCGTCTCGCGTTCCGGGCCAATCGGCACGAGCGGTTCAACGTTTACGCGCGCGCGCTGAACGGCGTCGGGAGCGAGCAGCTCCTGTACGACTCCAGGGAGAACGCCAACCCGCACGACTGGTCACGCGACGGACAATTCGTTCTCTTCACACGCGACGATGCGAATGGAAGGACAGGCAGGGACATCTGGGCGCTGCCGGCTGACGGGAAGCGGCCACCGTACCCGGTGCTCGCGGCGCCGCTCAATCAGGACTATCCGCGCTTTTCGAGAAGCGGCCGCCTGATCTCGTACCAGACGGGCGATTCGGGGCGCAACAAGGTGTTCGTGATGCCGTATCCGGATACTGGTGCCAGGTGGGAGATTTCGCCGGACGGCGGTGGGCAGCCGATCTGGCGCGCAGACGGCAAGGAACTCTTCTACGTCGCGCCCGATAACACCGTCATGGCGGTTGATGTCCGCGAGGACAAGATGACGGTCGATTTCGGCACACCACGCCGTCTCTTCCAGGCAGCAATCGTCATCCTTCCGGCGCGGCAACCAAGCTGGACGTGGGATGTGGCGCCAGACGGCCAGCGGTTCATCCTCATCCTCGCCAAGGATGACGACGCGCCGGTGACGCTGATGACCAACTGGCAGGCGGAGCTGAAAAAGTAGGGAAAAGCCTAGAAGTCCACCCGCATTCCGACCTGGATCTGCCGCGGATCCCCCGACGACGTCGGTCTGCCGAACGTGGCGTTGGTCACCACGCCGTCGAACGCCGACCAGTTGCGCTGGTTCGTCACGTTGAAGACTTCGGCGAGCAGTTCCATTCGTTGCCGTCCGAGTGCGAGGACCTTCGAGAGCCGCACGTCCAGCTGCCAGGCACCGTCGCCTCGCGCCGAGTTGCGCGGGACGCCCGGCGGCCGATCGTTGACTGCCAGATCGCCGTTGTCGTCGGACCCGGTGGTGATGTTGTACGGAAATGCGCTGCGCGCCGTCAGGAGAGTAGTCAAGCGGAGCGCGGCTGGTAGATCGACGTTCGTGCTTGCGGAGATGCGCTGACGGGCATCGGCGGACGCCGGACCGCGTTCCGCGGCAAAGAACCGCTGGTCCTGCGCGAGGAACTCCCAGTCCTCGGTGTCGCGCTCGGTTCGCGAGAGCGTGTAACTCAGGGCATAGGAATGGCGCGCTGAGTGTCGCTTCCGGAACCCGGCCTGCACGCCGCGATACCAGGAGCTGCCGTTCGAATCGCGCGTCAGAATCCGCTGGAACGACGGATCCGGCCGCGGGCGGCCCGGAGCCTCGAGATCCGGATAGTTCAAGTCGATCGAGCGAAGCAGGTGCCTGCCGCGTGCCCACACGCCATCAACGGTCAACGCGTACGAGCCGCGCATGTAACGCACACCAACGCTGGTCTGTTCGGTCACCGGTGTGTTCATGCCGGGCGCCAGGACCGTCGTGCTGGGGATTCCCAGGTTGATTGCGCCCGAGCGCCGCGGATTCGATCCGAATGGATTCGGATAGCCCGGGTTCGAGAACAACGTCTGCGTCACCGTCGCGGCCCGCTGCGCATTGCTGGAGATGATCAACAGCACCTGGTCATAAAACAGTCCGTAGCTGCCGCGCAGCACCAGGCTTCCGTCCCGCCGCAGCCCATAGGCAACCCCGAGGCGCGGCGCGACATTGTCGCGATCGTGCGAAATGCCAGGCGCGTCCTGGTAATCCCAGCGAAGGCCGGCATTGACGGTGAGCCGGGCGACGGGTGTCCACGAGTCCTGCACGAACGCGGCATAGATGCCTCCGCCGAAATCCGTTTCCGGGTTTCCCTCGTTGCGCAGGTATCGCGTGGGATACGTGCTGCCCACCGATGGGTCAAACGGTGCGTTGGTCGCGAAGGTGAAGATGCCGTCGAAGCCGGCAGGTTCCGTCCCGCCTTCGTGAAGCCAGCTCGCATCGACGCCGAACTTCACGGTGTGATCGCCAAATACATCGGGAATCAGCCACGTGTACGCGTTCAGCACCTGCCACCGCGTCTCGGTCGTTTCAACCGGAGTGATCGGCGACTTCCCGAGCAGGAGGCCGGGCCGATTCTCCGCCGGGCACCCCGCACAATACCGCGTCACATCCGATTCGTTGCGGCGATGCGCGCCCTGGAACTTCACCTCGTAGAGGCGTCGATTGCCGAGCACGCGGTTGTGGAGAACGGCGGCGTCCTGGTTGAGGCGCGAGATGTCCGCCCGGCGCTCCGGTGCGATCAGTCCCGCGGATTGCGGGTCGGTCGTCTGATTCGTCTCGCGCACCCGGTCGAGCCGGTATCGCACGGTGAACTGATTGGCCCCGTCGATGACGTCGCCGCGGGCGAACACGAGCGTCGATCGGCTGGTCGCAGGCAGGCGCGTCGGCGCACCCGGGCGAAACAGCTGCAGAACAGTCGACGTCACGAACTGTTCCGTATCCCGCGTCGTCTGCTCGCTCGACCCGAAGAAGAACACGCGGTCTCGACGGACCGGGCCGCCGACGAACCCGCCGACCACCCGTTGTTCCAGCCTGGATTTGGACTCGGGGGGCGACACCAGGTACGCGGCTCCCGAGGTTGCGTCCCAGTTGTCGTCGCGGTGGTAATAGAATGCGCGCCCCTTGAACTGGTTCGAGCCTGAGCGGGTGAGCAGGCTGATGACTGCTCCCGACGCCTGTCCGTGCTCGGCACTGAAGCCGTTCGACAGGACCATGAACTCGCTGATGGCATCGAGCGACAGCGTGCCGCGGATGTTGGACAGGCGGTTGTCGTCGATGCTCAGCCCGTCGATCAGAAAGGTGTTGTTGCGGCCGTTCTGGCCGGCGGCGGTAATTCCCACCGCGCTCGTTCGCATCGATCCGGGCATCGCTCCGATGCCCGGCGACAGAATCGCGAGGCTGGTCACATCCCGGTTGGTGACGGGAAGTTCCTCGATCTCGGCGGGCGTGAGTCCGCGGCCCAGGGTCGTCAGCGGCACACCCCCGATGGGAACGTCGGCGGCAACCGTTAAGCGGTCCGTCACGGTGCCCAGCCGCATGCGGACCGGAATCCCGGTCTCCTCATGCAGGCCGAGAACGAGATCGGAGAGCACGACGTCGGCGAAGGGCTGGAGCGTGGCGCGCAGCTGGTAGCGGCCCGGGACGAGTCCAATGATGCGGAACGAACCGCGCGCGTCAGTTGTAACAGTGCGCGATTCGCCGGTATCGAGACGCTGCAACGTGATGGTCACGCCGGGCAGGACACCCTGCTGCTCATCGGACGCGAGGCCGAACACCGTCGCGGACGTCGATTGAGCCGCAGTTGGCGGCGGAAGACCGAGGAGCAGCGCGAGAAGAAAGCCGGCGGCAAGCTTCTTCATCTCTGTCGCGGAGGGAGGGAGTGTAGCGCGGCGGCCGGTATTTCACCACCGTCGAGACGAACCGCAAGCGCGCGAAGATCGCGCTGTCCGGGATCACGATTTATCGTGCCCCCTGGAGGGCGCCGACCAGACGTCGCGTCGACGGCACTGCCTCGCCCTGCTATGCTTGGGCCGAACCGCAGAGATGCAGCGCTCGTGAACGTGATGCCGGGCATCCGGCTCGGCCCCTACGAGATCATCGGCCTGCTCGGCGCCGGTGGGATGGGCGTCTCAATCGTCGTCACGATCGGCTGGTTCGCGGAGCTGAAGCAGCGGCTGCCGTAGGCTCGGCGAAATGGTGTGGCAAAGGCTCGTAGGCTCGCCGCTGACACGATGAGTCTACGCGGCGGAAACTGCAAGACGGCTTGGTCGTAACCTGCAGAAATTGCCGTTGTGGTCCGCCAACAGGTTCAACGAGCCCGTCCAGAGCCTGGTGACGCTGTTGGCCGGTTCTGGCTGGCAACAACGGCAAGACGCTTGTGATGCTGCAGGAATTCGAGGATTCCGATGCGATCGAGAACTGCTGCGCGCGTCGCTCTCACTCAGCCGGATCTCTGGCGGGAGGAACGATCCCGTCGGTCTTCGGCGTAAGCTAACGCATGCGGCGCTTCCTCATAGCTCTGCTGATGTGTGGCATGGCTGCACTGCCGGCCTGCGGCACCGCTGCGTACGTACAGGACACGGGGTCCTCGGACATGGACGTGAAGGTCCGGACATTTCTCGACCGACATCGTGGCACGTGGCGCGACCTCAACGTCCCGGAATCCGACGGCCGGCTGCTCTACGACCTCGTTCTGAAGAACGGCTTTCGACAGGCGCTCGAGATCGGCACCTCCACCGGTCACTCCACAATCTGGATCGCATGGGCGCTGAGCAAGACGGGCGGCAAGGTGATCACGATCGAAATCGATCGTGAACGCCACAGCGAAGCGCTGGCGAACTTCAAGGAGGCGGGACTCTCCGAATATGTCGATGCGCGGCTTGGCGACGCACACCGGCTGGTGCCGATGCTCGAGGGGCCGTTCGATTTCGTGTTTTCGGATGCCGACAAGGAGTGGTACACGAACTATTTCGTCTCGGTCTGGCCGAAGGTCGCGCCCGGCGGCTGCTTCACCGCGCACAACGTCGGCAGCGCGCGCCAGTCGGGTATTGGGGAGTTCCTGCAGCACCTGAAGAACGTCCGCGATGCCACGACGAGAATCGATCGATCGAGCTCCGCGGGCGTGTCGATCACCTGCAAGAATAGAGTCAGCGGCTGACTCCTCCCGCGATAGCGATTCCGATGTAGTGTCCGCCTTCAGGCGGACTGCCGGTCTGCCCCGCCGCGTCCACCGAAGCGTCGTCGCGTGCGCGGGCGCAGTGCCGCCCACCGCGCGACGAATACCCAGCTCGTGCCGCTCCAGCTGTAGATCTGGACGCCCGTGGCGTACAGGTGGACCGGCGGCTAAAACGGATCACTGAATGTTCGCTGTCTTTGCTCTGTTGTCGGCGCTGTGCTACGGCGCCGCGGACTTCCTTGGCGGTTTCACGGCGAAGCGAGCCAGCACGCTCGCGGTCGTCGTCGTCTCACAGCTGGCCGGGCTGCTGCTCCTGTTGATGATGCTTCCGTTTTTCCCGCACGCCACTCCCGGCAGGTCGGATGTCCTGTGGGGCGCGCTGGCGGGAGTCACCGGTGGGGGAGGTGTGGCACTTCTATATCGTGCGCTGGCGATAGGTGTGATGGCAGTGGTCGCTCCGACCACGGCTGTGTGCGCTGTCGTGATTCCCGTCTTCGTCTCGGTGGCGCTCGGCGAACGGCCAGCAGCGACGACGTTCGGAGGAATAGCGCTCGCGATCGTCGCCATCGTCCTGGTCTCGCAATCCAGTGATGGCGGGTCTGGCACTCGCGGTGAGGCGGATGAGCGCCGGACGAAGGCCTTCTTCCTCGCGGTGCTCTCCGGCGTGGTCATCGGGTTCTTCTTCGTTGCGCTGTCGCGGACCAGCAGTCAGGCGGGGCTGTGGCCGCTGGTGGCCGCCAGAACCGTGTCGGTCGGCCTGTTCGCTGTGATGGCCGTTCTTGCCTCGAAGTCGCTTCGCATCCCGGCAGCGATTCTGGGAATTGTTGTCGCTGCCGGCGCCCTGGACATGCTGGCGAACTTCCTGTACCTGGTCGCCAGCAGGGCCGGTCCGCTCAGCGTGGTCGTTACGCTGGCTTCACTTTATCCGGCAAGCACGGTGCTTCTCGCGCGACTCGTTCTTCACGAGCGACTCAGCGCACGCCAATGGGCGGGCGTGGCGTGTGCTCTGGTCGCGGTCGCCGTCATCGTCCGATGAACTAGCGCCTTGGGGTTACTTGGCCCTGGTCGCGGTAAACGGCGTCGGTGCCCCCGCCGGGACTCCGGCGCCTTCCGCAAACTTGACGTCGCCGGTGCCCTTCAGCGCGCCTTCGACCAGCTTGGCCGTGTAGACGACGCTCCCCGCCAGTCCCTGCACCGAAATCTCACGCGTGATGGTGATCGTGTCGCCCTTGATGACGACCTCTTTGGCGACACTCTCTCCGCCCTGTATTGTCGACACCACCACCTTGGGCGTACCGTCGGGATTCTTCGAGAACGTGAAGGTTCCCGTCTGGCCGTCCTCGTACGTCAGATTCCAGACGCCGACCAGATCATTGAAGTTGAGCGGGGCCTGAGCCACCACCGACGCCGTCGTCACAGCCAATACGGCCGAGAGCAGCCATCGCATTGCAGGCTTCATCGGGCACTCCTTGCCGAAGACACTAAGGCGAAAGGAAGAGACAGCCCGCATGGTACCATTTCGCGGAATTGTCATCATTGTCGTGGGGTTACTGGCTATGAGAATCCGTTCCGCGTGCGGCGTCGGCGCGCTATTCGTGTCCACAATGCTTGCAGTGGTGCTGTTCGCCTTTCAGGCGCCGGCGTCCGGACAAGCAGGCGCGGCTCCAGCTCAGCCTCCCGCCGGTCCTGGCGGACGCGGCGGAGCACCCGTAGGAGTGCTTGGCGGGCGTGGCGGGCCACGAATCCCCGACGGGGCACTCAAGCCGGGCGCTCCTCATCCAGACCCGCTCCCGGTGGACCTCTTCACCACGAAGAACTTCTATCAGGACAGGGCGCTCTGGAGCGATCCGAAGTACTTCCGCTGCAACATCTCCCGCAACATCACGGAAATGTGGGCGGATCAGCGGATGGGGGACAAGCCTCCCTCCACGGCCGGGTGGGGAGACTGTTCGCGCGACTACCCGGCAGCGAACATCAGGAGCCCGTATCCGTACAAGACGGCCAAGGAGCACTACGAGGCGTTGATGGCAGACGCCGCCAAACGAGGCGGGCCGACCGTTCACACGCGTGCCACGCTGCCGGAATGGGATGGATTCTACGTACGAAACAACCAGGACGGCGCGACGCAGTGGCTGTGGGGCCTCAGTCAGCCGAGCACCATGCTGTCGCTGCTGACGCCTGAGTACCAGAAGCGCATGGTGCAGGGGATTTACCACGAATCGGTGACGAACGCGCCGCAGTGGAGCGCGGCGTTCTGCCGTCCCGAGGGACTGGTCCGGTTCTACACGCAGTTTGCCGTTCAGCAGCCGATGGAAGTGATGATGAACCAGTATCAGGTTCAGTTCCTGAGCGGCATCGCCGACAACTTCCTGTTCAAGGTCCTGATCGGACGAAAGCACGTCCAGCAGACGCCGCAATGGTACGGAGAAACAGTCGGTTTCTGGGACGGGGAGAAACTGATCTCATGGACCGCGAACGTCCAGGGATGGACGATCACCCACGCGTTGTTCGAGTACAGCAGCAAGTTGGAGACCGTCGAGATCATCACGCCGCGCCAGGATGCCAACGGGGCGTTCGCCGGCCTGACGATCGAGACCATCTTCTACGACCCCGACGCCTTTGTCGCCCCGTTGCGGTCCACGATGCGGTGGAACAGAACGCAGAAGCACGACACCCCCAACCTTCGTCATACGTTCATCGAATGTCTGAGCAACGTGGTGAACGTCGACGGCAGGCCGACCCAGCTGACGCCGAGCGATCCGCGCTACGTTGACTACTACGGCCGCCCGTGGGCAAAGAACTGGGAGAAGTACTTCGAGCAGGGACTCGACAAGCCGGACTCGGATCTGCCGCCGGAAATTCTCAACATCTTCAAATAGCCATCGACGTTCCGATCGCGACACACCGAGGCACCGGAAGGCCGACGCTTACGACGTCGCCCGCACGGGGACCATCGCCATGTTCGGCAGCGCGCACACTTCGCTGCCGCCCACCGATACGTTGATAGTCGCGATGGCGGTCGCGATCGCTGGACCGTTCCACTTGAAATAGACGTAGTACGTCCTCGACTCCGTGCTGGGCAGCGGCTGTCGATCCACCGGTTCGAGCGCGTACCGGCCGGTTGTGAACACGGTCGAGTAGCTGCTGTTCGTGTAAAACGTCGCGGGGATCCCGATTTCGAAACGGAGGTCGGTCAGGTAGTTGACGTGGCATCGCGTGGCCATGCCCCCATAGTTGGGAGGCGGGTAGAAGTTCGTGAGGCGAACCGTCAGTCGATATTCCGGGCCTGGCATGTAGGTGGCGGCGTCCACCCAGCTCGTTCCAGACCGTTGATCGACGGCCAGCCGGGTCAGCGCCAGTCCGTTACCGTTCGTTACTAGCTTCGGATAGGACTGCGCCTCGGCGAGAGACGAGACGGCGAGAAGAGCGAACACGACACAGCACACACGGGCAGCCCTGCGATTCATAACGTCCTCCTTTTTCAAACAGCAGCTCTTACGGCTCGCGAGTCGCAAGATCGAGACTTCGCCATTCGCTCGAGCGCATCGTGCGTCCCGTCGCCGACAACGCGACGACGCGCCAGCGCACGGGACCGCCACCAGTGCGGTCGGCGAGCCACGACGGCGCGCGATACGTCGCGGCTTCCCCATGGACCAGCGCGGCGAATACGATCTGCCCGCTGCCGCCTTCGACCTCGAGGCGATAGAGCGCTGCCGGTCCTGAACCGATCCACGCGAACTCCAGCTCACTGCCGCTGCCTAACCCGCTTCCTGCCAGCGGGCGGACGAGCTCGAACCGTCCTGGCGACGCGGCCGCCGTCGCTTCGCTGGTCGACCGTCCGACGACGTAGCGCAGCGGCGGCAACGGAAAACCAGCCACAGCGCCACCCCTCACCACACCGAGACCGGCGCCCGAGGCCGCGAGACTCGAGTCGCCTTCCTTGTCCGCCGACGTCTCAATGCGCAGCAGGACCATGTATTGGCCTTCCGCCGACGTTGGGATCACGCGTGGACTTGGACCGGAGAGCTGGATGCGGCCGGTTGGCGGCAGCAGCACGTTGAATCGCTCGAGCTCGGTGTACCGGCGCTGCGTGCCCCGCTGTTCGATCGGCAGCGTGGCCTCTGTCAGAAGATCGGTGGGCGCGGGCAATTCCTCGCCGGGAAGCACGACCTCCCAGCGTCCCTGCAGACGACCAGTGCCGGTGTAGGTGATGTCCGCCTTCAGCGCCGGCAGTTCGTCGCCGCTGTTGACGAAGAGCACCGGCGTCTCGACGGCGAAGGCGAGCTTGACGTCAACGAGCGAGAGCGGCACCCGCGCGCCGCCGCCCGCCAACCGGCACGTGACAAAGACGTACTGGTCGGGGAGGCCGCCGCTGCCGACGAAGTGTCGTACGTAGAAAAAACCGGCGGTCTCCCCGGCCTCGGCGGCCTGGTAGGCACGGCGTGTCACCGAGGGCGGAATCGACATGATGTCCGCCAGTCCGGTCACGCCTGTCGGCCGGGTCTGAAGAAATCTTGCCGGCAGCCGCCCGTACACGGTCGTCGGATCACACTTCAGGCCCACGGCCGGCGCGGCGGAGATCAACCTGCCGCACCACTCGCTCTCTGCAGCGGTGTGATTCGAGAGCCCGCCGAACGTCAGGAACACCGTCGTCGCGCCCTGCGCGTTGACGTTCACGCCGGTGGGATGCACGCGGATTTGCGCGAGCGCGACGCCTGGCGCAAGAAGCGTCACGAAGAGTGCGAGCGCACGTTTCGTCATGGTCATATCGCTCAGAAGATGCGGAACGTCAGGCCCGTGTTGAGCACCCACGACTGGTCCTGGCTGCTGGCGCCGAATTCCAGATCCGTGAGGCGGTTGGTGCGTCGCGCGAATCGAACGAATCCCTGACCTTGCAACCGGTTCGGGCTGCGAGGCGCGAACGCCACATCCTGGGTGAGCTGGAGCGTGAAGTCCGACGACCGGCCCTTACGCGTGCGAGGGTCATTACCCGAGAACGTCCGGCTCACCGTCGCGCCGATGGAGGTCGTGCGGCCCGGCCGCCAGGTCGCGTTGATGCCAGCCCGCCGTGTCACATCGTGCGTGCCCTGCTCGAGCGCGTCGATTCCCTCGAGGCCAATCTCCGCCCCGACCTCGAACGCCGTCGTCGGCGCCAGCCCCGCGCCGATCGTGTGCATCACCGTGCGAAAGTCCGAGGTTGCCCGGCCGGCCTGACGGTTGTCCTGCAGCGATCGGTTCCACTCGTAGACGACACGACCATTGCGCGCCTGCCACTCCGCTCCCAGCGTTTGACTTGTCGTGAGCTGGTCGGGCACCTGCGACGCCGAGTCGAAGAGACTGTTCGCGGGCAGCCCGTCGCCGAACTGGCGCATCCGGTTGAGCGAGAAGCTCACGACGGGCAGGGCCGCCGGCGTGCCCCTGGTGAATGCCGCCAGAGGCACGGCCGATCGCCACGTGGCGACGCGGGTCGAGGTCCGCATGATCGACGGCAGGTCATCGAGATCGTCGTGGGACACGGTCCACGCGAACTCCGACGTCGCTTCGCGCATACCGCCGGTGATCGCGACCACGTTTTCCATCAGATCCGCTTGCGCCTGGGCGGCAATGCTCCGGTAGAGCGGATCGACGCGGCTGTGGCGGAACGCGGCGGAGAGCGTGCCAATGCCGGGAGGCAGGATCGCGTAGCTCAGATCGAGGTAGCGGGCGTTCTGGGAATCCGCACGCGTCGGCACGAGGGACGCGCCCTGCGCGAGCAGCGGGTCGTCGGGATTGCTGAACCGGCTGCGCGAGAAACCGCCGTCGATTGCGAGACGCGGCGCCACACCAGCGCCAATAAACCGAAGTCCGATCCCCCGGCTCTTCTCGGCGTCGTTGACGAGCGCCTCAGTAAAGCCCGAAAGCGGCAGAACCGACGCATCGACGAATGTGGCGCTGAACCGGGCGGCGCCGGGCCGCGCGGGCACAAGCTCGACTCCTACGTCGGCGCCGACGATCTGATGCACGCGCCGACTCAGGCCCGTGGGATTGCCCCACCCCACCAGGCTGGAGCCGTTCATCGCATGCCACGAGACGTCGACCGCCGGGCCAAACTGTGCCTTTGCGGCAATTCCGCGCGTGGCGAACTGGTTCACCAGGTGCCGCTGCGCGTCCCACGACACATGGCCGGCTGCGATACGACCGCGCCCGCGCTCGAACGCGACAACGTAGTCACTGAGGTCGAGAAGGGGTGCTTCGGCGGCGAGCGTGTTGAACCGCAGCGCCTGCTCCCGGCGGCCGACCCCTACCGTGTTGATCTGCGCGGTCGTCGTCCAACCGCGCCGCACGAGCGTCGACAGCCATCCGAGCGTGTAGGTCACATCCTGATACCGCTCGCGGGCGGTGTCCGCGGGTGCTGGGTCGATCGCGGCCTGTCCTGTCAGGTTGATTGACGCCGACGGCCCGAGCGCGGCGCTTTCGAGTCCGGCGGCGTTCAGCACCTGCAGCGTGAAGCGCCCGATCTCGTTCCAATCGCCGTCCTCGTCGATCTGATAGACGACGACGGACGACGCGCCGGACGGTAGCGGCAGGCCAGCCGGCTGATAACGCATGACCGTGCCGGCTGTTTCGAACAGATCCGTCCAGTCCGTATTTCCTATGACCACCGCGGTTCGACCGCGGAGCGGTGTCGGGCTCTCCGAGAACCTGAGCTCGATCGTCTCGCGCCGTGTCAGCCAGCGCCCGTCGTCGAAGCTGGCCGTCACCGTCCGGCCGACTGGCACGTCCGGCTGTGCTATCGCAGGGACGGCTACGAGCGTCATCGCCGCGGCGGCGAGAAGACGTGCGAACAACGGCTTTTGTCGTGTCATGTGGGTGTTCCCCGAATCGAGGCTCCGTCGGGCACGGGTTGCATGCGCTACAGCCGGCGCGTCGTATCAGCTGGTCGGGCGGACAGGGGCTTGGGGGTTATTGGGAAGAGGGATCTCTTCCCAGCCGTCGATAGTCGCGCCAATCGTCACCAGAGGCATCGGCACAGGGTTAAGGTTGTCCCACCGGAAATAGACGTAGTAAGACTTTGACGTCGTGGGCTCGAGCGGGTCCTGGTCCGCGTTGCTCGCGTACCGATTGGGCGTTCCACTGCCGGAATACTGGTCGCTGGGGAAGAACTTCGCGCCGTTCAGAAACAGTTCGAACCTGGTCTTGTTCAAGTTCACCGTGCGGGGATGGTAGTTGGTCAGCCGGACCGTCGACCTGTAGTCGACGCCCTGCCGAAGCGATGGAGACGCCACCCACATCCCAGCCAGGCGTTCCTCTACCAGAAGACGGGTCAACGCCAGGCCGTTGCCGTTGGCGAGGAGCTTTGGATAGGACTGGGCGGAAATGATCTGGATCAACGGGACCACGAGCATGATTCCGCACACCGTTGCCAGTACCCAGGACTTCGAGCGTCGGTTCATGGCTGCACTCCTTCGTGTCGCACGGGTCTGTCCTCATTCACAGACGCGACAAATCGGAGAAAACCAGCTCATGGAGCCTTGACGGCGCCGTGGGTCAGGTCCCAGAATCAGCCGGCAAAAGGGACAGGTGAGTACCCCCCCTCACGACGTCACGGAACTCCTCCACGCGTGGGGCGGCGGAGACCTCGATGCACGCGAGCGCGTCGTCGCGCTCGTGTACGAAGAGCTCCGGCGCCGTGCGGCCGCACACCTGCGCCGGGAGCGCCAGGGGCACACCATGCAGCCGACGGCGCTCGTCCACGAGGCCTACCTTCGCCTGGTCGATCAACGGCGGGCGGTCTGGCAGAACCGGGCCCAGTTTCTGGCGGTCGCATCTCGAATGATGCGGCGCATCCTCATCGATCGCGCCCGGGCGCGAAAGCGCGTCAAGCGCCACGGCGAGCGGCAGCAGGTGTCACTCGATCACGTCGACATCGCCACCCACCCGGTCGCGATCGACCTGCTCGATCTGGATGCTGCGCTCACGAAACTCGAGGCGTTCGACCCCCGCAAGAGCCAGATTGCGGAGTTGAGATTCTTCGGCGGACTGTCGCTGGAAGAGACCGGACGCGTGCTCGACATCTCGCTCGCGACGGTCGAGCGGGACTGGCAAGCCGCGCGCGCGTGGCTGTTCCGAACCCTGTCGGCGCCCTCGTCGTAGTCGATGACTCCAGAACGCTGGGCCGAGGTCAATCGCGTGTGGCATGCGGTGCTGGCACGGCCCGGCGCCGAGCGCGCAACGGCGATCGCGGAGCTGTGTGCGGGTGACGAGGAACTGCGGGCCGAGGTCGAATCGCTGCTCGCCAGCCTCGCCTACGCGAGCGCGGCCGGTTTCGCGGCGGCGCCGGGCCTCGCGACCGGCAGCGGCTCGCTCGTCGGCCGTCAGCTCGGCCCGTACGCGGTCCACGCGCTGCTCGGCGTCGGCGGCATGGGCGAGGTCTACCAGGCCCACGACTCGACGCTCGGCCGCGATGTGGCGCTGAAGATTCTGCCCGACCTCTGGCTCGATGATACCGATCGCCGGGCGCGCTTCGATCGTGAGGCGCGGCTGCTTGCGTCGCTCAATCACCCGAACATCGGCGCCATCTACGGCGTGCACGAGAGCGACACGTCGGGATCGCCGGTCAAGGCGCTCGTCCTGGAACTGGTCGGCGGCGAGACGCTCGCCGATCACATCCGGCGGCGCGCCGGCCAGGCGTCGCGACGCGGCCTGCCGGTGGAGGAGGTCACGCCGATCGCCGCGCAGATCATCGACGCGCTCGAAGCCGCGCACGAGCGCGGCATCGTCCACCGCGATCTCAAGCCGGGCAACATCAAGATCACCGCAGACGGGCGCGTGAAGGTGCTCGACTTCGGCCTGGCGCGTGCGGTCAGCGACGGCAGCAGCCCGGCCCTGGCGCACTCACCCACGGCCACCGTGGCGACACAGGGCGGCGTGCTCCTCGGCACTGCGGCCTACATGAGCCCCGAACAAGCGCGCGGGCGGACGGTCGACAAACGGACCGACATCTGGGCCTTCGGCTGCGTGCTGTACGAGATGCTGACCGGCACCTCGGCATTCGCCGGTGAGGGCGTGAGCGACGTGCTCGCGAATGTGATCAAAGAGGAGCCGGACTGGCCGGCGCTGCCGAGTGATACCCCCCCCGGGATCCGTGTCTGCGTGGAGCGCTGTCTTCGCAAAGACCCGCGGCAACGCTTCCATGACATCGCCGACGTTCGACTCGCCATCGAGGGGGCCTTTGCGACCCAAACCGCCGTTCGCGACACGAGCCGTCGCCGGTTGTCTCCGTTGTGGGCCTCCGCCGGATGGGTGGCGGCGGCGCTGGTGGCAGTCGCCGCCGGAGCCGGCATCTGGCGGACGAGGGGCACGAGCGTCGCCGATGCGCCCGAAACGCGATTCGAGATCGGCACACCGCCCACATTCAGTGCCGGATCCGTAGCCATCTCTCCCGATGGCCGCAGCCTGGTCTATTCAGGCGGGTACGGGGAGAAGCTGTTGCTGCGACGGTTCGACTCGCAGGACGCCCAGCGCCTGGCTGGCACCGAGTTCGGCTGGATGCCCTTCTGGTCACCTGACAGCCAGTCGATCGCATTCTTCGCGCGAGGCGTGCTCAAGCGTATCGATCTCGCGGGCGGATTCGTCCGCACGTTGGCGAATGCGCCCCAGTCGCGGCGCGGCTCGTGGAATCGCGAGGGCACGATCATCTTTGGCGCCGGATCCGTCGGCCCGCTGTATCGCGTTCCTGCCGATGGCGGCGTGGTTCAGCAAGCCACCGATCTCCTGCCCGGCCAGACCAACCATCGTTGGCCGCACTTCCTGCCCGATGGGCGACGCTTTTTCTTCGTGTCTCTGGGATCCGCCGATGTGCGCGGCGTGTACCAGGGCTCGCTGGCGGACAGGAGTGTCCGGCGCGTGACCGATCGCGAATCCGGGTACGCGTACATGCCGCCGGATTATCTGCTGTTCGCGCGGCAGGGCGCATTGTGGGCCAGAAAGCTGAATCCCGATTACAGTTCGACGGCGGGTGATCTGGTGCCGGTCGCGCCCAAGGTGTTCGTCGACCCGGCCGCCCTTGGGTTCAGCGCGTTCTCCGCCTCGACAAACGGGTCGATAGCGTATCGGTCTTCTGCCGGCACCAGGCAGCTCGAGTGGGTCGACCGCACCGGACGCACGGTCGCGACGGTGGGAAGCGCTGACGACACGGAAATATTGCTCTACGATCTTTCGTCGGATGGGCGAACCGCCGCGATAACCCGCGTCGTCAATGGTAACCCTGATGTCTGGCTCGTCGATACCGATCGCGGAGTCACCAGGCGGTTGACGACGGAAGCGGGTGACGACGGGTCGCCTGTCTTCGCGCCGGATAGAAGCCGAGTCCTGTACGTCGCCGATGGACGAGACGACGTGTATCAGATGCGCGAGCGCCGCTCGGATGGCGCAGGCAGCGTCACTCCTGTATTCGACTCCGAAGAGAACAAGAACCCACAGGATTGGTCTGCGGATGGCCGTTACATGTCGTACGTGAGTCAGAGTCCCCGAACCGGTTTCGACGTGATGGCGCTGCCGTTGTTCGGCGATCGGAAGCCAGTCGATATCGGCCGGACCCAATTTTCGGAGGGGGGAGGGCGGTTCTCGCCGGACGGTCGTTGGGTGGCTTACTTCTCGGATGAGTCCGGGCGCCCTGAAGTCTATATCCAGACATTCCCCGTGCCGGGCGAGAAGATGCAGGTCTCGGTTGGCAGCGGGTTGTTTCCTCACTGGCGCAGCGACGGACGCGAGCTGTTCTTCACAAGCCTCGACAATCAGCTCATGGCCGTGCCCATCGTCGCGAGCGGAAATCGTATGGAAATCGGTACTCCTCGTCCGTTATTTACGGCGAGCGGGGCGTTGGGCTACGAGCCTTCTCCAGACGGGCAACGGTTTCTCATCGTTCGTCAGGTATCCGAGGCGAGTCCCATCAACGTCATCCTCAACTGGAAGCCGCCTGGGCGGTGATCGAAGCGTTGGCGTTCGACGTCAACGAGCCGACCTCATTGTTCCGGGTTGAACGCGGCGAGCGAGAAGCGGCTGCTGAATGATTCACGTGGCGGGAGCGGCGCGAACTCGAAGCGCTTGATCGCGTCCGTCCCCCACAACGTCCCGACGCTCACGAGCAACTGGAGGTCCGCGCGCACGGCGTCTGGAAGAACCGTCTCCGTGGTCACCCGCTTCAGCTCCTCGCAGGTCGCCTCACTCGCTCGAACGTCATGACGGCCGACGCGAACCACGTGATCCGGCAACGGAGAGGCCTCCAACAGCGTGTCCAGGATTCGGTCGCGCCAGTCCTGCGACAGTTGCGCAAACACCGAACGGAACCACACGGTGCCAAGAAGCTTTCGAACCTCGGCGCAATCGAGCGAAATTTCGGAGGCCGCGCCGTCACCCGCTATGGCCAGTGCCGCCGCATCGCGACGGTTGACTCCGAGGCAGAGCTCCCGAAAAGTCCGAAACGAGCTGAGAACTGGCGGAGGCTCGACGGCGACGACTACCTCGAGGGGTCCGGGTTCAGCGGCGTCTCCCTTGGCTGCCGCGGCGGCCACGACGCGCTCTCTGGCGGCGGGCTGGACCGTCGGAAGGGTTACTCGATTGTCCACGGGCCAATCCACGTCGAGCGGAGTGTGAATCCCGGTGTGCTCGGCGAAGAGCGCTGTGACGCCCCACGGCCGCGGGGCATGGGCGGGCCTCGCGTACAGCGGATTGTAAACGCTGTCCTCCGCGTCCACGGCGGCCAAGGTGCCAAGACGACGTTTGATCTTGCCGTCCGCGACGTTCGACCAGTCGCCCTGAATGCAGACGAGCGTCGTGCCGACCGGCTTCGTGAACGAGTAATACCTGTTGTTCCAGCACTGCCGGCTGGCCTCGTCGATCTGGGCGTCGCTCGGATCGCCGCCCGGCGCCGGATCGAGCTCACCAAAGCCGATGCGGAGCCGGCCGGGGCCCGCGCCCAGGGCGCAGAGATCGGAGGGGTCCACCTGCGACAGGTCCGACAACACGTAGAGCAGGCCGCGCAGCCCGCGCGCGATCGGCACGTTCATGCGTTCCCAGACGACGGACTGCGACGCCGGCGCGGCCGGCGAATACCCGCGGTCATTGAGAATCTCGATCAACCGGATCCGTGCGCCGTCAAACTGATCGATCACCTGCAGCGCATGGTCGTACCGCCGTTTGTCCACCTCATGCCATTCGAATGACGGCCTGACAAAAATCGGAATCACGAGCTTCCGCTGCTCGCGCGCGATTTGTGCGAGCGGAAACATCGTGCCCGCCCCGGTGCCTTTCCCGCCCGTGCCAATCAGCACGACGACGGAGTAGTCGCGGAAGAGCGCGGTGACGTCCGCCCGTGATTCCTCGAGCGCCTCGCGTGCCACGTCGGGGTTGTGCCGCGAACCGAGCCGCCGCGTCTTCTGCGCGCCGATCAGCAGGCGCTCCTCTGCCGGGACGTCGGCGACCGAGAACTCGTTGGTATCGAGGAACCGTGTCGTCAGCGCACGTCGCAGACGATCCGCGTATCGCGCGTCAGTTTTCTGGGCGATCGCGAGGTCCTGGCGAAACAGCGCCTTGATCGAACGCAGGATGTTGCCACCGCCACCGCCGGTGCTCGCAAGAAGTATCTTCACGTGTGACCTCCCCGTGTGGGGTTGACCTGCAGCTGCAGCGGCACAACGACCCACCGCCCCTGCGCATACAACGGTCCGCGCACGAACCGTTGATCCTTCAGCACCTGAAGTACTCGTTCGACGTCGTACTCCACGTTCTGCCTGTGGTCGACGAGATTGGGATACGGGCGTCCGCCACGCGGGGCCAGCAGCACGTCCACTTCGGCCCGATGCGGACGGACGCGCAGACGCGCCTCGACGACGGGTTCGGACGGATTGACACGCACCAGTGGCCGGGCAAATTCACGCACGAACCGCTCGCCAAAGCTCCGCAACGGCGCCGCGTCAGCGCTGACGTAGTCGTGGAGCCCCGAAACGATCAGCGCGACCGCCAGCACCAAACCAATCCACAGGACGACGTCGACGGCTCCATCTGTCATGACGCTCTGATACCTCTACCGTTACCAGCAGCGGGTGTTCCCGGTCAGTTGTAGTCGTGGGACGGTCGACGCGGAACTTAGCGATGAACCAAGGTGCGTGCCACGGCGGTGATCGATAACCTCGCCATGTTTGAGCCAAATTCGGGGTGAGCGCGACGCCGTGGGCGGACGCAATGTCCTGGCGGCAGGTCAGACTGCCGCCGTCACCGGCACCCTGCGGTTTATGATTTGACCCATGAAGAGCGTCCTGGCCGCCGTCTGTGCCACCGCATTGATTCTGTTCTGGGCCCCTGCAATCGAGGGCCAGAAACCGGTGCCCATCCCGCGCCTTGCCGAAGGGAAGCCCGACATGCAGGGCTACTGGACGAACCAGACCTTCACCCCGCTCGAACGGCCCGCGCAGTGGAAGGACAAGACGACGCTGACCGCCGAGGAAGCCATCGCATTCGCGAAGACGCGTCTCGATGACCTTGCGGACCAGCCGCGCGGGAGCGAAGTCCAGCGTGACGCCGACATCCACTACGACGACGCCATCTGGATGCTCGAGGGCTACCCGAAGGGGGCGATGCTGCGGACGTCGATCATCACGGACCCGCCCGACGGGCGCATCCCGCCGCTCAGCGCCGAAGGCGAGAAGCGGCAACAGCAACGCCAGGCGGCTCGCAAGGGCAGGGGCCAGTTCGACGACGCGGAGTCCCGCGGCCTGTCCGAGCGCTGCATCTACTGGGCGCACGAGGGTCCGCCGATTCTGCCGACGGGCTACAACTCGAACCTCCAGATCCATCAGGGGCCGCAGACGTTCGTGGTCATCCCGGAAATGATGCCGGTTGCCCGCATCGTCCCCCTCGACGGCAGGCCGAAGCTCGGTACGAACGTGCGCGGCTATCGCGGTGACTCGCGCGGCCGCTGGGACGGTGACACGATGGTCGTCGAGACGACCAACTACTTCGAGAAGACCGCGTGGCGCAATGCCGGCGCGAGCCTCAAGGTCACCGAGCGCTTCACGATGACAAGCCCGAAGACCATCCGCTACCAATTCACCGTCGATGACCCGACGACGTGGACGCGGCCATGGAGTGGCGAGTACGAGATGACGCGCATCGACGGCCCGATCTACGAGTACGCGTGCCACGAAGGAAATTACGGCCTGCCGTCGATCCTCAAGGGCGCGCGCCTCGCCGAGGAAGCGGCGGCCAAGACACGCGGTCGCAAGTAGCGCAGTGGCGTGCGACGTGGTGTCCGACGGCACTGCGAGGCGCCGATTCACGCTCGACTTCTCCGCGCTTCTCGACGCGCTGATCGTCGCCGGTCTGATCGCGGTCGCCATCCGGGAGTCGCTGCACGCCACGGCGGGGCTGCAGCTGCCGCCTGATCCGGATCTGTATCGCAGCGCCGCCCTGACGCAAACCATCGCCGACGGTGCGTGGATTGCGGATCCCTTCTTCGCCGGGGAGTGGAACTGGTACAACCCGCTGGTGCCTGCGGTGGTGGCCGCGTTCCATGTGGTGACGGGGACCCCGATCCTCGAGCTCTATGCACGCGCCGGCGTCGTGCTCAACCTGCTCGGACCGCTCGCGTTCTGGGCTCTGGTGCGTAGGTGCTTCGGATCCGGCGCCGCTGTTGCCGCCGTGTTCAGCTTTCTATTCCTGCCCCCACGCGAGGTCCCGGGCTATGCCACCGCCGGTTACTGGCCGTGGCTCTTCTCGAGCGCGTTCACGCAGGGAGTGTTTTATCTCGGTCTGCTCGCTGTCGACAGCGCCGGACGGTCAACGAGGCTCAGCCGGTGGCTGCTTGCTGGCGTGGCGCTTGGCGCGGTATTCCTGGGCCACACGGCGCCCGCATTGATCTTCGGCGGCGTAGTGGTCTTTACCGCTGTGCGCATCTGGCGGAAGGGCTGCCCGGCCGGTCGGTCGGCGCTGCTGCTCGCGGCATGCCTGCTCGTTGCGAGTCTCGTGTCGCTTCCCCTCGTGATGTCGGTAGCCGTTCGGTACGGCTTTGCCGTCCAGAACGACATTCTGGCGTTGTACGCGCTTCCGTTGACGGAACCGGCCAACTTCGCGGAATTCATCGGGCTTCACGCGAATGCGGGCGGCGCGCTGGCGCTCCTCGGAGCGGCGCTGCTGGCCTTCGACCGCGAGCGATTACGTCAGGGATGGGTGATCAGGTATTGGGGCGCGGTGAACGGTCTCCTGCTGCTCCTGCACTACGGCCGGAGCACGCTCGACTCGTTCGGCGTGCGTCTCCCGCAGCTCGTGACGGCGTTTCACTTCGTGTTGTATGGCGAGGCGATCCTGATGATTCTCAGCGGCTACGCGCTGTGGCGGATCGTTGACGCCGCGGCCCGGCCGGTGCCGCGCCTCGCCACGTGGTTGACCCATGCGGCGGTTGCACGTCTGCTGCTCCTGGTCATCGTCGTGCTCAGCGTGCAGCCGGCGCTCGCCAGTCGCCGCGCGCGGGAAGACTTCGACGAGTCACACCAGCGCGCGGTGCGCTATCAAGCCTTGCGCGGCGATCAAGGCACCCGTGACTGGATTCGCACGCACACGACGCCAGGCACCGTGTTTCTCACCTCGGGCGAAATGGCGCTCTACGTGGTCGCGCCTGCCGGGGGCAAGGTCGTCGCACTGGACCCTGTGTTCGCGAATCCTTATGTCGACCTCGCGGAGCGTGAACGCGATCAATTCACGATGAACGACCGAATTCACGAGAACGACCGCACGGGGTATTGCGCAGCGGCGCAACGGTACCACGTGAGGTACGTGATCACCGACACGAAGCGAGGCGAGGAGCGGCTGGTCCCGGAGGGGACGTTTCTCGAAGAGGTGCGCGCATCAGAGGGGATCCGGATCTTTCGCGCTCCCGACTGCGGCTAGGCGGTACGCGTGGCGGCTTCTTAAGGGGGATCAGGCCACTGACGCTGCGTGCGAATCATGAATTCGAAGTCCCCGATCGTCCGAACCGTACGGAATGACGTCCGGATGTACTGGACGAGCGGGCCGCCCTCGATGTCACGCCCCTGAACCCATTCCTCGCTGACGAGTCGGTTGTAGATGACACATGCCGACTTGTGCCCGGCAAGGCGATCGATAACCTGCTGCTGGAGCCGGCCGTCGAACAGTGTCATCCAGGGGCCCGTATTCAATCCTGTCGGTGGATCCTGTCGCGTCCAGAAATACAGACTGTTGAATCCTGGCATCGAGATGAATGTGTCGCAGTTCCGCTCGATGGTGTCGGCGATGTCCCGATAGACGCGTACGTGCGGCTCCTCCAGCCGGAGGCGAGTAGCTCCCGGAAGACCGAGTGGCGTGAGCGCATGATATTTCCGGAGCGAGGCATCCAACTGGGCCATTCCAAACCGTGGGTAGTAAAACCACACGATCAGCGCGAGCGCCACCGCCTCGGCCACGCGACGAACCGGAAGACGGAGTCGACTCGTCAGGATCGTGCTCGCGTCCGCGAGATTGATGATCGCCGCTGGAATGAGCAGCAGCGTCGCCCAGTACTGCTGACTGCCGGCGACGGGATAACCGATGAGAAGCTGCGCAGTCGCCGACAGGCAGAGGACTGCTCGAGGGAAGAGGTCGTCGGCGCGCCACAGGTCGCGGCGAGGCGGCAACAATGTGACCCACAGGAGCGGTGCCGCCGCAACCATCCCGGTCGGCCCGCGGGTGATCATTAAGCCCGCCATCAGCATGGCGAACGCGATCTTCAACACCACACCCAGCCACGCTCTCTGCGCAGGGCCCAGAACAGCCGCAATCACCGCTGCTCCTACGGACACTTCTCCCATCAGCACGCCGTACTCCGGGAGGCGCCAGGGAACGCTGAACACAGTGGGAAACCGTATGGGACGCACGATGACGGAGGCGACGAGCCCCTCGACCGATGTGCCCGACAGGAGCACCAGCGAGAGGACGACGACGGCGGTGACGGTCACCGAGACGATGAAGATCCGAAGCGGGGATGCATTCAGGCGATTCCGGACATCCGCGCGCGCCATTGTCAGACAGCACGCCGCCGCAGCCATCGCAGCGATCCGGGCGTAATTCAGTGCCCAGTCGGCGCCGCGCATCAGGACGAATGGCAATGCTGCTGCGACTGTGCTCGCCGCAAGGAGACTCGATTGTACGAGTGTCCCGGAGCCCGTCAGGCCCAGGAAGGCAATCAGCAGCGCGCCGATCGCGTAGACGCCCACGTTGATTTTCGTGAGCAGCATGCACGCTGCCGCAACACCAAGGACCGCGGCACCTCGTCCCGTCGGCCCGAGCAGCGCCGCGATCATCGGCACCGACATCGACAGCAGAATCAGGATGGCCTGAGGATGTCCGGGTTCGTTGCAGACACTCCGGCAGTGCACGATCGTCTGGAGATAGGCAGCGAGCGCCCACGCGAACGACGCTGTCAGCTTGTAGATAAGAACAGCAGCGACGGCGGCCGTGGCCAGCCAGAGCGCGATTGTGGCCAGCCGCGTGACGTCGTGACTGACCGGAACACCTGTTAGCGTGTAGGCGAACCGGGCGAGGAGGTAATAGAAGGGGCCGTAGTGCGCATACGTTTCGTCATACAGAGGACGGCCGTCAAGAATCGATTTGACGGACGTCATGATGTCGCCTTCGTCGTCGTAGTACTGAAACTGGGAGTACATCTCGGCGTAGGCCGCGATGCCGGTCGCGACGACCGCGAGGCACGCGAGCACGATGCGACCGGCCCGCGCCGTGATTGTCACGTGCTCACGCTGTTCCGCCAAGTCAGCGCCCAACACCGTCGTAGTGTCCGCCTTCAGGCGGACCCCACGGCTACTTGCCGGGCACGAAGCGATCGAGGCACTCGTACGGGTGCACGCGGTTCTCGGGTTTCCACACGAAGTACCGTTTGAGTTCGAACGGTCGCGTGAAGTTCACGGGGTCCGTCGTCGTCAGCGTGTAGTCGAGGCGGCTGTAATCCGCGTTCGGGATGAAGCGCTCGACGGTCTTGATCTGATCGCTCTGCGGCGTCCCTTCGTGATCGAAATAGCCCGCCGCGATGTGATCGGTCTCGACCACGAGCGTCGTGCCTTCCCAGCGGCCGCGGGAAAAGCCGTACAGCGTATGCGCCCGGGGCGCCACGTCCTTCGGATTCATGTGGATCGTGCGCACGGTGTCGTACTCTTCGAGCCGCATGACGATCCTGTCGCCCGCCCTGGTGAACTCCATGGGCAGCGGAGAAATCATGATCAGCGGCGTGCCCTTCGTACCGCACTTCAGAAGCACGTTGTTGCGTGGATTCCACTTCGCCAGCCCGGCCTTGCCGGCGGCGGTCAGCGGATACCCTCCCTTGAACATCGGAAACGCGGCCGGGTCGCTCATGATCGTGGACCACACCCGGAACAGACCGTCGGCCTTGGCCTTCGCGGCAGCGACGTCGACGTCGATCTTTGCCGCGCCGACCACACGGCCCGCTTTTCCGGCGGGGAAGTACGCGTTGGCCGATCCGAACGTGAACTCAGTACCGTTCGGCAGCAGCACGCTGCGGGCCAGAATCTCGGGCCGATTACGCATCGACGGCGAGCCCGCAACGGTTATGCGATCGCCGACCTTGATGGAGCTTCCCTCCACGCCGCGATTCCGCAGAATGCTGATCGACGCCGTTTCGGCGTCCCAAACCGTTTCCTTGCCCTTTTCATCCGTCACGGACAGCAGGATCTGCCCGTGCGGATTGCGCCACGACACGGACCTGACGATGCCGCTGACTTCGATGGTTTTCCTCGAATCGAAGATGCCCGCCTGGCTGTGATGCGCGTGGGCGACGCCCACGAGCGTGTTGAGACCCAAAGCGAGACTGATGAGGCGCACGAAAGGTCGCATGGTGTTGCCTCCTCCTGGGCACCGTTCCCGGTGAACGCGCAGGAACAGATTTGCGCATAGCCCATCGGATTTTGCAAGATGCGGCAGAACGTACCGGGAATGCGGTCGCTCGAGCGTCTCAGCGGATCTCGACGGCCGTGTGCACCGCGCACAGCCGTCTCAGCGTCCGCATCTGTTCCGTGCGGGCAGCCAGCGGATAGACGCAGAGGATATCCATCTGGCGGCTCTTCGCCACTTCGTCCCACAGCTGCTCGAGTTGAATGGCCGCTTCGCGATGTCCCTGCGCCCAGAGCGTCGGCGCGCCTTCGCCGCAGGCCGCAACCCTGCGGTTCCTCGCTCGCCGCGCCACGTTGTCCACCAGATCTTCGGCGAGGCGGAAAAACCGCATGGGATCCGGGTAGCCGTTGACCATGACGTTCGCCAGCAGCTCGGTGATCGTCAGCGGGACATAGCGCTGCTCGCGGGCCGCAAGCTCGAGGTCGACGCCGGCAGCCGGCAGATTACGACAGAGACCCTCGACGTGCGAGCTGTCGATCAGTGAAATGACGGCACCGCCATCATCCAGGCCATTGGCAATGAAGCGGGTGAACGCCCCGATGGCCATCTCGTCGTTCGTACAGAACACCACATCGTGCCGATGGGATGCCAGGCTGTCTCCCTGCATGACACGCTCGAGGCCACCGCTTACGAATTGCGCTCCTCCGAGGATCGCGTCGAGCACGGAGAGCAGGTCCCGCTGAGCGCGCGGCTTGTACACGTAACCGTGAGCGCCGCGTCGCAACGCCTCGTCCATGACCTCGAGGGACAATTCAACGGTGATGAAAATAACCTTCGCGCCCGGGACCACCGCGCGGATGTGGCTGGCCGCTTCGAGACCGCTCATCGTCGGCAGGTTGACATCAAGAACGACGACATCCGGCTGTAACGCTTCGGCCTTACGAACGGCGTCCAATCCATCTGCGGCTTCGCCGACGATCTGGACGGCCGCCGACTCCTGCAGCAACTCGCAGACAACCCGGCGGAATGCCGCGTGATCCTCGACGACGAGCACACGGTGAAGCCGCGTCAACGACGGGCCGTTCCGTTCACGG
>Ga0247825_10000409_pt1 | contig 27145 bp, 25 predicted proteins | sample 13C_Vanillin_Day_FD_194413 | JGI IMG/M metagenome (GOLD analysis project Ga0247825, IMG submission 194413) | Soil microbial communities from agricultural site in Penn Yan, New York, United States - 13C_Vanillin_Day48 | ecosystem: Environmental > Terrestrial > Soil > Agricultural land | place... | reverse complement strand
CCCTAACCCTCTCCCCGCGTTGATGGTGCGAGAGGAAAGTTGCGCGTGGCGCGGGGAGAGGGAACTACTGCCGCGTGACCTTGCCGCCGTCGATCTTGACGAGATAGACGCTCGGCACGTTCTGGGCGCTCTCCTTGCCGGCGGGGCCCTGCTTGATGAAGGCGATGTCGCCGTTGATGCCGGGCACCTTCACGTCCCACATCGCCTTGGTGATGGCCTCGGGCTCGGCCTTGCCGGCGGCCTTGATGGCGGCGACGATGACGTGCAGACCGTCCCAGGCGCGGAATCCCTCGGTCAGGCCGCCGACGGGATGCTTCTTCTCGTTCCACAGCGCCACGAACTTCTTGGCGATCTCGGGGTTCTTGACGGCCTCGGGGAACCACGGCGTGAAGAACACCAGGTGGTAGGAGCCGTTGGCGGCCTCGCCGGCCTGGGCGATCAGCTGATCGGGCGAGTTGGAGCCGCCGGTCGTGATGATGCGGGTGGTGAGCTGCTGGTCCTTGGCCTGCTTCAGGATCAGCGTGATCTGCTCCACCGCCGTGGTCACGAACAGCGTGTCGCCGCCCGAGGCCTTGATCTTGGCGAGCTGCGCGGAGAAATCCGTGGCCTTGGGGTCCATGGTCTCCATGATGCCGATCTGCACACCATCGGCCTTGGCGGCTTCCGAGAACTCCTTGGAGGCGCCGAGGCCGAAGTCGTTGTTGGTGGCGAGGAAGTCGGCCTTCTTGATGTTCATCTTCTTGAACAGCGGCGTGAAGGCCTTGGCCTCCATCTGCGAGGTCGGGCTGATGCGGAAGATGTAGGGGTTGCCCGAGGTGGTGATCTTGCCGGACGAGGAGGTCTCGACCAGCATCGGCACCTTGTACTCCTCGAGCTTGGGCATGACGGCGAGCGTCAGGGTCGAGCTCCAGGCGCCCATCATGACCGGCACCTTGTCGCGCACGATCAGCTTCTCGGCGGTGGCGACCGCCTCGGTTGGGTTCGACTTGTTGTCCTCGACGATGAGCTGGATCTTCTTGCCGAGCACGCCGCCGGCCTTGTTGATCTCCTCCTCGGCGATCTTGGCGCCCTGCGCCACGTAGTTGCCGCTGGCCGCGAACGGGCCGGTTAGCGGCTGGGTCACTCCGATCTTGATGGTGTCCTGCGCGGCGGCTGCGCCGCCCAGAAGCGCTGCGCCGACGGCGGCGAGCGCAAGCTTTTGCATGATGGCTTTCATACGCGTCTCCCGTATCTACGACGTTCTGTCCTGCCGAGAGGCTCCCCCCTTCGAGGCGTGATGGCGATTGGTATCAATGTTGGTAACACCATCACACTTCGAGATTAGGAGAGGCCCGGACCGCTTACAAGCAGCCCTCGTGCCGCTGCGCGCTCACATCATCTTCTTGCGCAGCCGGGGGATGATCTCCTTCGCCACGGCCTCGACCTGCTCACTTTCATAGCGGTAGGGCACAAAGATTATGCGGTCGATGCCGGTGGCGAGGTGCGCCTCGAGCTGCTCGACGCACTCCTCCACCGTGCCCATGATGGCGCTCTCCATGGTCGACTCCGACCAGGAGGCGTAGTCCCATTCCGTCTGCAGCCACTGCCGCATCGGCGCCTCGATCTTGGCGCGAGGACCGATGCAGATGGGGAGCTGGTTGGTGGAGATGAGCTGATCGGGGTCGCGGCCCGCCTCCTCGGCGTAACCGCGCACCTTGGCCCAGACGCGGGCGAAGCTCTCGGCGGTGTAGTAGTAGGTGAGCCAGCCGTCGCCCTTGGCGGCGGCCCGCCTCAGCACGGCATCGACGTAGCCGCCGATCAGGATGGGCGGGCGCGGCTGCTGCACGGGCTTGGGATAGAGCACGGCGCCGCGCAGCTTGTAGGGGGGATAGTCCCCGTCGACCTTCTCCTCGGTCCACAGCCGGTTGATGACCTCCAGGCACTGCTCCATGATCCGGCCGCGCTGGTGGAAGTCGACGCCCATGGAGTCGAACTCGCGCTTGTACCAGCCGACCGCGGCACCGACGATCAGGCGGCCGTCGGAGATGTGGTCGATGGTGGCGAGCTCCTTGGCGAGGATGACGGGATTGCGCATGGGCATGACGAGGATGCCGGTGCCGATCTTGATCTTGCTCGTGCGCGCCGCGACGGCGGTAAGGATCGCCAGCGCCTCGTGGATCGGGAAATTGGGATCGACGCCGAGGAGAATGTGGTCCCAGGCCCAGATCGACTCGTAGCCCAGCTCCTCCATGCGCACGCCGTAGTCGATCAGCGCCCGCGCACTCGGCATCTCCGGGTACTTGGTGAAGTTGCGCATGGCGATGCCGAACTCGGTCTGCTTCTTCTTGGCCATAGGTGCTCCTCGAACCTGTCATCCCGGCGCTTGTCGCCGGGATCCATCTCACAGCTTGCTCCGGCGTGCGTGGATCGCTGGATCCCGGGCACAAGGCCCGGGATGACTGCGTCACGCCGTGTAGAGTCGCTCGGGGTCGAGCTCGCGCAGGACGGCGAGCTCGTCGGCGCGCGGCGGCTCGGCCGTCTCGACATGAGCGTCGAACAGCAGCTTGAAGCCCGTATTCTCCTGCACCTGCTCGCGGGTGACACCCTGGTTGAGGGCGAGCACCTTCATCTCGCGGGTGTCCTCGTCGAAGCCCATGACGGCGAGGTCGGTGACGACGCGCCACATGCCGCCCTGCGGCAGGCCGCGCTCGGCGCGCGAAGCCTTGCCCTTCATCCAGCCGGGCGAGGTGATGAAGTCGACGTCGGCCACGAAGCGGCGCTTCTCGTGCTTCATGGCCACGATCATGTCGGTGAGCGAGGAGATGTCGTTGCCGCCGCCGGTGCCGGGGAGGCGTATCCTGGGGTTGTCGGCATCGCCGATGAAGGACGAGTTGAGGTTGCCGAAGCGGTCGATCTGGGCGCCGCCCATGAAGCCCACGTCGACATAGCCACGCTGCAGCAGCAGGAGCACGTCGGTGATGGGGAGCACCATGTTGGAGCGGCGCGTGCAGCGCTGCTCGTTGGTCGACGGCGGCAGCTCGCCCGGTACGATGAAGGGGCCGATGGTGCCGCCCTCGAACAGGATGGTGAGGTGCGGCGTGTGGCTGCGCTGGGCGAGCGTGGCGGCCAGCAGCGGGATGCCGACCCCGGCGAACACGATCTGCCCGTCCTTCAGGAGGCGCGCGGCCATGACGGCCAGCAGCTCGGAGGCGGTGTAGGCGGAGGCGGCTGGGGAGTGCTTAGTCATTGTGGACGCTCCTGCCGCGGCGGCATGCATCGAGCACCGCATCCATGCCGAGCTTGGCGAGGTAGTCGGGCCAGGACTTGGGCCCGTAGTAGTACTCCTCGAGATACTGCTGCGGCCCCTTCACGGGGTCCTTGGCCGTGATCTCCGCGTACTCGTCGAGATGCCCGAAGAAGGGCTCGTAGAGGCCGTAGCACTCGTGCGGCGCGCAGCCCATGGGCGCCTCCACCACCGCATCGACGGTGAAGAAGGGGATGCGCGTCTGGTCGGGGGTGCGCCGGATCTGGTCGTTGGAGACGATGCGCTCGGTCGTCAGGATCACCTTGTTGGCGGCCATGGCCATGTCGATGTCCATGAACTGCAGGCCGTCGAGCTGGGCGTTGCCGTAGGCGTCGCAGCGCTGCACGTGGATCAGCGCCACGTCCGGGTTGAGTGCGGGCAGCAGCACCACCTCCTCGCCGGTGAAGGGGCAGGTCATGGTCTTGAGGCTGTCGCCGACGCGCTTGCCGACGTCCGAGCCGATCATTGAGCGCGAAGGCATGAAGGGAATGCCCATGGCGCCCGCGCGGTAGCGCAAGCCCATCGACATGTGGCTCCACTCCTCGAAGCGGGCGAGCTTCTTCTCGGTGTGGTGGCGCATGACCTTCGACACGCCCCACACAATGCCCTGCGTGAACCAGCTGGTGATGATGTGCTTGGAGACGCCGGAGGCGAACAGCAGGTCGCCCTCGCTCGAGGTGATGGAGCGTGACACCACGAGGTCCTTGCGGCGGGCGCGGATCAGCGCCCAGATCATGGCGGTGGGCGTGCGCGACATGGTGCAGCCGCCGATGCCGACGTGGTCGCCATCCCGCACGAGCTTGGCCGCCTCCTCGAGCGACATCACCTTCTCGCGCAGGCCGCGGTCGCGCTCCATCGTCTCGCGCCGCAGCTGCTGGTAGGGCTTGACCTCGGTGTCTACGCTCATGCGCCTCGTCTCTCTGCTCGGATAGGTCTCATGCAGCCGCCGCCATGCCGCTGTCGCGATTGACGGCCGCGATCATCTCGTCCCATTGCGGCAGGAGGTCCTGCAGCCCGCGCCAGAAGTCCTGCGATCTGCGCCGGTCGAAGTCGGCGAGTTCGATGCCCTGCTGCTCCACCCAGGTGAAATAGCCCAGATTGAAGATGCGCTCCCGCTCGCGCGGGGTGGCATCGAGCACGTGCTCGGTGTCGGCGCCCAGCAGGTGTCGGCCGACGATCTCCGCGGCCACCTCGGGGGTCAGCTCGCCGCTGTTGTGGCGGCGCTGGAGGTAGCGGGCAAGCTCGCTCGCGTACATCTCGTGGCCGTCGGTCGCCACGGTGACGATGACGTCGTCGGGTCCGAGGTCGAGGTGCCTCGCCATCTTGATGGCGCCCAGCACGTTGGCGATGGAGGAGAGGCCCAAGCGATCGAGCGCGGCAAGGAGGGTCGGCGTGACGCCGAGCCGGCGCGAAAGATAGTCGCGACCAACGTCGGTGTTGAACACGGCGTTGAGCCCGTCGGTCGCCTGGTCGCTGACGCCGATCACGAGGTCGGTGTTCATGACATTGTGGATCAGCGGCACGTGCTTGTCGCCAATGCCCTGGATGTTGTGCTCGCCGTAGCCGTTCATGAGCAGCGTCGGGCACTCCACTGCCTCGACCACGGCGATCTTCGTTCTGTGCTTGGCCTTGAGATAGTCGCCGGCCGCCAGCGTGCCCGCTGATCCGCTGGCCGAGACGTAGCCGGCGAGGTTCAAGTTCTTGCCCTCGAGCGACGAGAAGACCTTCTCGAGCGCGGGGCCGGTGCAGCGCCAGTGGCCCAGGTAGTTTCCGAACTCGCTGAACTGATTGAGGATGGCGTTGGCGGGGTCGCGCGCGAGTGCGGCGCAGGCGTCGTAGATCTCCTTGACGTTGGACTCGGTGCCGGGCGTGCGCACGATGTCGCCCGGCTCGCTCACCCACTGGTTCAGCCAGTCGAACCGCTCGCGGCTCATGCCTTCGGGCAGCACGGCGACGGCCCGGCAGCCCAGGATCTTGGAGATGGCGACGCCGCCGCGGCAGTAGTTGCCGGTCGAGGGCCACACGGCGCGCTGGCTCGCGGGATCGAACCGGCCCGAGACCAGGCGCGGCGCGAGGCAGGCGTAGGCGGCGAGCACCTTGTGCGCGCGGATCATCGGGAACAGGCAGCCGAGTGCGACGACGATGCGCGCCTTCACGCCGGTCAGGGCCTCGGGCAGCTCGATGTGCGCGGGAGTTGCCGCCTGGGCCTTGCGGCTGCGGTCGTTGAACCAGTGCACACGGTAGAGGTTGAGGGGATGGGCATCGTCGGGGCCGACGCCGGCGAGCGCGGCGCGGATGTCCTTCGGCACGCGCGCCGGCTCGGCGAGCTCGGCGAAGGTCGGCAAGCGGATGCCGTTCTCCTTCAGCAGCGCCACGGCCCGGCCGCGAGCCTTGGCGTCCTCGACCCTGGTCGGGAAATCGAACGGAGAGCTTTTTGCCCGCTTTCCCATCGCGTGACCGATCTCGCTGTCCCCGTGCCTCAGTGTGTCTATTGTCCTATTCTTAGTACAAGTTTGCGGCGGTTGTCATCCGGGCATGAGGCGTAGGTTGGGTTAGCGCGAAGCGCGTAACCCAACGTCGGAAATCGCTGGCCATTGTTGGGTTACGCGCGGGTCCGGCGTCGCGCATTCACGCTCCGTCCTGCCCGCGCTAACCCAACCTACTCCTACTCGGCGGCCTGGCGGCGCTCCGGCGTTACCGGACCGTAGAGCGTGGAGCGCTGGCGCGGGGTGCGGCCGCGGCCGCGTATCAGCGCCTCGAGTTCGGCGGCGGACACCTCCTGGCCGTGCGTGGCGCCGGCGGCGCGGGTGATCGACTCATTCATCAGCACGCCGCCGAGGTCGTTGCAGCCGGCATCGAGCAGCAGCGCCGCGCCGTCGGGGCCCATCTTCACCCAGGATGCCTGGATGTTGGGGATGACGGGATCGAGCGCCAGCCGCGCCACGGCGTGCATCAGGACGGCCTCGCGGAAGGTCGGGCCCTTGCGCGACTGACCCTTGAGGTAGATCGGCGCCTCCATGTGCACAAAGGGCAGCGGCACGAACTCGGTGAAGCCGCCGGTCCGCTCCTGCAAGGCGCGCACGCGCAGCAGGTGCCGCGCCCAATGGCGGTAGGCATCGACGTGGCCGAACATGATGGTGGCGGTGCTGCGCAAGCCCACGGCGTGCGCCGTCTCCATCACCTCGAACCACTCGGCGGTGTTGATCTTGTCGGGGCACAGGACCGCGCGCACCTCATCGTCGAGGATCTCGGCCGCCGTGCCGGGCAGGCTGGCGAGGCCCGCGTCGCGCAGGCGCGAGAGGTACTCGTTGAGCGGCAGCTTCAGCGTATCGGCGCCGGTGCGGATCTCGAGCGGCGAGAAGGCGTGCACATGGATGTCGGGCGCCGCCATCTTCACCGCCTCGACGATGGCGAGATAGGTGTTGCCGGTGTAGCTGGGCTTGATGCCGCCCTGCAGGCACACCTCTGTTGCGCCGCGCTCCCAGGCCTCGGTCGTGCGGGCAGCAACCTCCTCGAGGTCGAGATCGTAGGGCGTGTCGCGGTGGCCGAGGTTGTGGCGGCCCTTGGAGAAGGCGCAGAACTTGCAGCCGTAGGTGCAGATGTTGGTGTAGTTGATGTTGCGGTTGACGATGTAGGTGACGGTGTCGCCGACGCGGCGGGCGCGCAGCTCGTCGGCCGCCCGGCACACGGCGGTGAAGTCCGCGCCGCGCGCATCGAACAGGGCGACGATGTCGGCCTCGGTGAGTGCCTTGCCGGCGCCGACGCGGTCGAGGATGCGCGCGATCGCGGGCGTGGGGTCAGCTTCCTTCGCCTGCATGTGTGCGACATGCGGCCTCGGCAGCGACTCCATTCCGCCCGGCGACCAGCCATCCTCGCGGGCGAGCCCCGCCGCATCCAAGTGCCGCAGCAGCGGCGTGCGCAGCGCCGCGTCGATCCACGCACCCCCACCAGGAACGCCATCGGACTTAGCTCGCCTGTCGGCGACCGGGTTGACGGCTGCTGGTGTCGAGCTAAGTCCGTGGCGTTCCGCCCTCCCTCCTCGAGGGGGAGGCGCCGCGTGCGGCCAAGGTTCAGAAACAAACTCCGGGTAGAGGGCGAGGCGCTCGATAAGGGTGCGGCCGGCGCGCTCGGTGGCGCGTTCCAGATCGGCGAGGTGCGGCCAGGGCGCCTCGGGATTGACGTGGTCGGGCGTAACCGGCGACACGCCGCCCCAGTCGTTGATGCCGGCCTTGATGAGCTGCGCGAGGCCCTCGGGGCGCAGGTTGGGCGGCGCCTGGATGTTCATGGCGGGCCCGAAGATCAGGCGCGCCACGGCAATCGTCCACACCTGCTCCTCGAGCGAGGGCCCGTCGGCGGCGGCCATGCGCGTGCCGGGCTTGGCGCGGAAGTTCTGGACGATGATCTCCTGGATGTGGCCGTGGCGCTCGTGGATGTCGCGGATGGCGAGCAGCGCCTCGATGCGCTCGGCCCGCGTCTCGCCGATGCCGATCAGGATGCCCGTCGTGAACGGCACGCGCGCGCGGCCGGCTGCTTCCAGGGTGGCGAGCCGCACCGCTGGCACCTTGTCGGGCGACCCGAAGTGGGGGCCGCCGCGCTCGGCGAGCCGGTCGGATGCCGTCTCCAGCATGATGCCCTGAGACACCGAGACCTTGCGCAGGCGGGCGAGCCAGGCCTCATCCATGACGCCGGGGTTCAGGTGCGGCAGCAGGCCCGTCTCCTTCAGCACCAGGGCCGCTGACTTCTCGAGGTAGTGCAGCGTCGATTCGGCGCCGAGCTTGGCGAGCGCCTCGCGCGCCGCCGCATAGCGCAGCTCGGGCTGGTCGCCGAGCGTGAACAGCGCCTCCTTGCAGCCGGCGGCCTTGCCGGCGCGCGCGATCTCGAGCACCTCCTCCGGTGAGAGGTAGGCCGGCTCGCCCTTGCGGGGCGCGTGCGCGAACGTGCAGTAGTGGCAGACGTCGCGACACAGCTTGGTGAGCGGGATGAAGACCTTCCTCGAATAGCTTACCCGTGTGCCGTGGCCGGCGAGGCAGAGGTCCTCGGCAATTGGCACGAGCCGGTCGAGGTCGTCGCAGGAGGCGAGCGACAGCACCTCCTCGCGCGAGAGTGCGCGTCCCGATCGGGCAGCCGCGAGCACGCTACGGATGTCGGACGTGGTCATTGCTCCTCGGCAGATGCGGTGTGATCCGGTGTGCCCCGTAGGCCAGCGAGGTAGGGGGCAAGAAAGGCATAGCGCTCTCCGCCCGCCGCCGACAAGTGCACGAGGTCGGCCGGCTCGTCGATGTCGCGGGCGATCCCCGGCAGATGCATGACATGCACGTCGATGTGGCGCGCCATGGCCTGCGACATGTGCTGGAGGTAGCTGCCGGGGCCGTAGCAGGGGGTGATGGCGTTGGGCGGGGCGAGCAGCAGGGCGTTGGTGCCGTTGCTGTCATGCGAGGGGGCGAGCGTGACGCCGGGCTTGACCCCGCGGGATTCGATGAGGCTCGCGAGCTCGGCCGGCGTGGCAAGCGGAACGTCGGCCGGCAGGATCAGCGCCTGGGCCGCGCCGCGGGCGAGCGCGAAGGCGATGCCGCCCTCCACCGCCGCATTGAGTTGGCTGCCAGGCTCGATGTTGGGCTCGGGCACGATGGCCGCGCCCCTGCGCTCGGCGAGGGCCGCGACCTCCCGGTCGGGCGTCACGACCAGGATGCGAGCTATCCCCTCGACGCTAACCGCGGCGGTGAGGATGTCCTCGAGCATGGTCAGCACGAGCCGGCGGCGGGCCGCGTCCGGCAGAGCAGGCGCAAGCCGGCGTTTGGCGAGGCCGAGAGCCTTCACCGGCACGACCGCAAATGTCGTGGCGTGCCTCATCGCGCGGCCTTGGCCTTGCCGGCACGGGAGAGCCGCTCGCAGAAGGCGAGGCACTGGCGTGCGAGAGCGACCTTGTCGTCGAGGGTGCGCATCATGGTGTTGGTCACTATAGCAGGCATCGGCAGGTTGGCGGCCAGTGCCTCGTCGGCGGTATCGATGATGAGGCCGTCGATCAGCCCCTCATAATGCCACGCAATGGTGCGGCTGTCCGCGTCGAGCCCGAGCTCGCCCATGATCTTGGCGGCGGGACCCTTGACGGCCTTGCCGGCAATGATGGGCGAGACGGCGACGATGGGACGGCCGCTGGCCTTCAGGGCCTCGCGCATGCCCGCCACCGCCAGGATCGGCTCGACGCTGAGCCAGGGATTGGAGGGGCAGATGATGATGCCGGCAAGCGTCGGGGCGGAGAGAGCTTCGAGCACGGCGGGGCTAGGCCGCGCCAGGGCCGCACCCTCGTAGCGGATGTCGCGCACCACGGGCCGGCATTGCTCGCGCACGAAATAATCCTGGAAGGCGAGCGTGCCCTGGTCGGTCTCGACCATGGTGCGCACGGGAGCGTCCGTCATGGGCAGCACGCGTGCGCCCACCCCCAGCTTCGCCGCCAGGTGCGCGCAGACTTGGGTCGGCGCGGCGCCGGCGGCGAGCCGCATGGTGCGATCTACGTGGGTCGCAAGGTCGCCGTCGCCCAGCTTGAACCACGTGGGCCCGCCCAGGCGCCCGAGCGCGCTCATGAAGGTCCAGGTCTCCTCGCGCCGGCCCCAGCCGGTCTCCTCGTTGACGAGGCCGGAGAGGGTATAGAGCGCGGTGTCGACATCGGGCGAGATGTGCAGCCCCAGGTGCTCGAAGTCGTCGGCGGTGTTGACGATGATGGAGAGCCGGTCGCCCAGCGGGCTAGCAAGCCCCAGCGACAGCTTGGCGCCGCCGACGCCGCCCGAGAGCGCAACGTACGTTGGAGCCTCGCGGGTCATCGGAACATGTCCTCGGCCCTGGGCCGCACCAGGGTTGCTGCAGGGCGCTCCGGAGCGCTCCAGTCGAGCCCGCGCACGAGGGCGGCCGGGCGGCCCTCCGCCGCCTCGCCCATGGCGAGCACCGCGATGGATGCAACCGCATCGGCGAACGCGACCTCAGTGACCTCCAGCGGCCGGCCCGAAAGGTCCTTCTCCCCGCGCCGGTCCCACAGCGAGGGCACGCCGGCGGCTCCGACGGCGAGACCGACGGTGCCGAGCCGCCAGGCCCGGCCGACGCTGTCGGAGAGGATGACGCCGATCTCGACGCCGAAGTGCTTGTCGAGCCGCTCCTTGAGGGCCCGCGCGCTGTCGTCGGGCGCCTGCGGCAGCAGCAGGACGCGGCGGCCATGGTCCTCGGCGCCGAGGTTGGACTGGTCGATGCCCGCGTTCGCCATCACGAAGCCGTGGCGGGTGGCGACGATCAGCACGTTGGGCTTGGCGCGCACGACCTCGGTCGCCTCTGACAGGATCGCCTCGACGAGGCGCGCGTCCTTGCGCGTGATCTGGGAGAGCTCGCGCGCCTGCTCGCCGGGCTCGAGCGATCCCAGGTCGCGATAGCGGCCCTCGGCCTTGGAGACGATCTTGCTGGTCACAACGAGAATGTCGCGGGCGCGCGGCGCGATGGCGCTGCCCTCGAGCGCCGCGATCAGCAGTGCGGCGAGGTCGTCCCCCGGCGCGACGCGCGGCATGCCGCCGAGCGCCGTGATCGTCAGCTCATTCTCGCTCAAGTCTGAAGTCCTCGACCCGCTGCCCCCTAGGCCTAGCGCGCTAGACTAAGCAGATTTCGCGTGGCGGGCCAATGGCGTGGGGGTGGCGGACGGCTACCGCCGCGCCGGATGCCGCAATGGTGGCACGCTCGAATCCCAGGCATGTCGTCGAGACGGATATCCAGCAAGGCGAGCCAGTTCATCTTCCGCACCACTGGTGGCCCAGGTAGGCCTCCAAGACATAGCTGTGCGCGGTCAGCGGGCGCTTCTCGCTCGCGCCGTAGCGATACAGAAGAGAAGAAAGAGAGGAAAAGCCGCCGGCGCCGACGGCTTTTCCTATGGTTCGGGAGGGAACCGAACCGGGCGTGAAGGGGGACCGAGCCTACGGGGGAGAAGTCTCGGTCTCACGCCAAGTGCAAACCTGGCATTTGGTAGGGTTACGTACAATCAGTTGAAACCCTGATGCGACAGAAAGGCGATTGGCACGCGCGGCTGCCGTCTCGAGGCGCCTCGGTAGGGCGCGGCCTCAGATCCCCGTAATCCGAATGCCGGCGCCGTCGACCTTGTAGTTGCGGTTGATGCCGATGAGGACGCTGGTGAGGGCCTCGGCGGCCACCGAGTTGGCGAGCGGTCCGGCGTGGACGCCGCGCAGGCCGGCGGCCTTGGCGAGATCGGCGACGATGGCGCGGTCCTTGGGGTCGTCGCCGAAGATCAGCACGTCGCAGTCGATCGGCTCGTCCGTCTGCAGCTTGTGGCCGGCGACGTTGTGGAAGGCCGAGACCATGCGCACGCTCGCGCCGAGGCGCTTCTGGGCGGTGAGCGCGGCGGAGTGCTCCGGCGGCAGCTGCACGCGCGCGACGCGCGGCGGCACCAGGGGCACGGTGGTGTCGACGACCAGCTTGGCCGTCACGTGCGGGGCGATCTCGTCGAGGATCTTGGCCTGGGTCTCCCAGGGCACCGTGATGATGACGACGTCGGCGGCCTTGGCGGCGTCGGCGTTGCTCATGCCCCGCGGGGCGGGACCGCCGGCGGCCGTGGGGAGCGCGCGCGCGGCCTCCGCCGCCTTGTCGGCCGAGCGGGAGCCCAGGATCACAGCATAGCCGGCGGCGGCGAGGCGGCGGGCGAGGCCGGAGCCCAGCGTGCCGGTGCCGCCGACGATGGCGAGGGTTGGCTTGTCGGTCACGCTGCGTGCCTCGGGCTAGAGCTTCATCTGCGGAAGGGGGACGACCTGGATGTCGGCCTTCTCCAGGGCATCGCGGATGCCGCGGGCGACCATGACGCCGGTCGCCTCGTCGCCGTGCACGCACAGGGTGTGCACCTTGACCTTGATGCGCTTGCCGGAGAGCGCCACGATCTCGCCGTCGCGCACCATGCGCAGCGCCTGCTCGGCGGCGGCCTTGGGGTCCTTGAGCACCGTGTTGGGGAGGGTGCGGGAGGCGAGGTTGCCGTCGTCGTCGTAGCGGCGATCGGGGAAGCCTTCGAGCGCCATCGGCAGCCCCAGCTTCTCGGCGGCCTTCTGCATCTGCGACCCATAGAGCGCCACGTAGATGATCTTGGGATCGACCACCTTGATGGCGCGGCCGATGGCCATGGCGTAACCCTCGTCCTCGGCGGCCATGTTGTTGAGGGCACCATGCGCCTTGAGATGGGTGACCTCGAGTCCGGCGTAGGCGGCCATGGCCTGCAGCGCGCCGATCTGATAGGCGGTCATGTACTCGAGGTCGGCCGGCTTCATCTGGATGCGCCGCCGGCCGAAGCCCCACAGGTCGTTGAAGCCCGGATGCACGCCGACACTGACCCCCAGCTCCTTCGCCATCATGCACAGGCGGTGCATGGTGTTGGGATCGCCGGCGTGGAAGCCGCAGGCGACGCTGGCGGACTTGATGATGTTCATCAGATCGGCGTCGTTGCCGATGTCGTAAGCCCCCCAGCCCTCGGCGATGTCGGCATTGAGGTTGATCATGTTGGCCATGGCGAAGCGTCCCTGCGAGCGGTGTGCATGCGTGCGCTATTGGTACTATCTATAGGAAGACCGCACAATGTTGCGGCATGCCGCAAGACCACATCATAGCGCGACGTGATGGCGATTGTTGAGCCCGTGCCAGCCGCAGACCAGCCCTGCTTCCTTGCCAGCGGCGACACCGCCCTCATCGTCGAGTTCGGCGATCGCGTCGACCAGCGCCTGAGCGGGCTCGTCGTGGCGCTGGCGCACCGGCTGGAACAGGCCGCTATCCCCGGCGTGGTGGAGATGGTGCCGACCTTTCGCTCGCTGATGGTGCACTACGATCCGGTCAAGCTGCCGCAAGCGGAGCTGAAGCGTCGCCTGGCGCCGCTGCTCGAGGGGCTGGAGGCCACGGGGGGCATCGGCCGGCGCTGGCGCATCCCCGCCTGCTACCACGAAAGCCTCGGCGTCGACCTCATCGAGGTCGCGGAACGCATGAAATTGAGCCCCACTGAGGTCATCGAGCGCCACAGCGCCACGACCTTCCACGTCTACATGATGGGCTTCCTGCCGGGCCTGCCATACCTCGGAGGCCTGCCGCCCGAGTTCGGGCTGCCGCGGCGCGAGAACCCGCGTATCAGGGTGCCGAAGGGGGCGGTGGCGGTCGCCATGTCCATGACCGTCATCTATCCCCTCGAGAGTCCCGGCGGCTGGCACATCCTCGCGCGCACGCCGGTGCCCCTGTGGGACATGGGAGCCGATCCCCCCGCGCTGCTCGATGCCGGCGACAAGGTGATGTTCGAGCCGATCCCGCTTTCGCGCTACGAGGCGATGCTGGCCGAGGCGGCCGCGGGCAGGCTGCGGCTCCTGCCGGAAGAATCGCCGGGAAGCCGGAGCGGGAGCAAGCGCGCATGACGGCCGCTCTGCGGGTGATCGCGCCCGGCCTGATGACGACGCTGCAGGACCTGGGCCGGCGGGGCTACCAGCACCTGGGCGTGCCGGTGTCGGGCGCGCTCGACCCCGTGTGTCTGCAGGCCGCCAACCTGCTTGCGGGCAATGCGCCCGGCATGGGCGCGCTCGAGATCGCCTACCAGGGTCCGACGCTCGCGATCGAGGCCGACAGCGTGCGCATCGCCGCGGCAGGCGGACAGGCGGCGATCGACATCATCGGTCCCGACGGCGGGGCGGGGCAGCGCCTTGCCCCCTTCGAGAGCGCGCGCCTCACGCGCGGGCAGACCCTCAGGATCGGCGCCTTGTCGGGCAGCGCCATCCTCTATCTCGCGGTCGAGGGCGGGTTCGCGGTTGCGCCGGTCATGGGCAGCCAGTCGACGCTCACCCGCGGCGGCATCGGCGGCTTCGAGGGCCGCGCGCTGCAGGCCGGCGACATGCTCCCGCTGCGGCAGGCGGCGGCGCCCGAGCGCGAGGAGGTGATGCTGCCCGCGCTCGATTTGCGCCCCCCCGCACGCGTGCGCGTGGTGCTGGGCCCGCAGGACGATCACTTCACGCAGGCCGGCCTCGCCACGCTGCTCGCCAGCCCCTACACGATCTCGCGCGCCTCCGACCGCATGGGCATGCGGCTCGAGGGGCCCACGCTCGAGCATTCGGCCAAGGGCTACAACATCGTCTCCGACGGCATCGCCCCGGGCTCCGTCCAGGTGCCGGGCAACGGCCTGCCCATCGTGCTGCTGGCCGACCGGCAGACCACCGGCGGCTACCCGAAGGTCGCAACCGTCATCTCCGCCGACCTCCCCGCCCTTGGCCGCATGACGCCTGGCGCGAAGATCGCCTTCGCCGCCGTCGACATCGAGACGGCCGAGGCCGCCGCCCGTGCGCTTGCCCTGGAGATCGCGGACCTGCCCTCGCGCATGGCGCCGGCTGCCCGCAAGCACTCGATCGACGTGGACAAGCTGCTCGGCGAGAACCTGATCAGCGGCGCCGTCGACGCACGCGCCGACCCTCGGAGCGAGCCCTAATGTCCGGCAACGGTGCAACTCCTCGCGGGCATTCGACGTTGGTCTCAGATCGGGATTGGTACTGACGATCCCGGCTTGACCCCGAGCCGCCCTTCCGGCAGGGGAACAGCAGGGACGGAAACGACAAGGAAGACAACAGCATGGCCATTCGTGCGCGCAGATCGGCGGCAATGACCGATGCGGACAGCCGCATCCCCCGCTACCTGCAGGTCGCCTCCGTGCTGCGCCGGCGCATACGCGACGGGCGCTGGTCGGTGGGGGAGCAGATCGCCACGCTGGAGGTACTCGAGCGGGAGTTCGGCGTCGCCCGCGTCACCGTGCGCCAGGCCATCGACCTGCTGCAGGGAGAGGGCCTGCTGCAGTCGTTCCAGGGCCGCGGCACGTTCGTCACCAAGGCGCCCGACAACGACCGCTGGATCCAGCTCGCCACCGACTGGGACAGCCTGGTCGCGCCGATCCGCGACAGCGTCGTGCATCTGCTCTCGACCGCCGAGGACGTCCCGCCCCGGATCGAGACTGGCGACGGGACGCCGGCGCCGGCCTACGTGTTCCTGCGCAGCGTGCAGACGCAGGGCGGCAGGCCTTATGCCTACGCGCGCGTGCATGTCGCCAAGCGCATCCATGCCCGCGCGCCCAAGCTCTTCGCCTCGCGCGCGGCGCTGGCCGTGCTCTCCGAGATGGACGACCTCGACATCTCGCGCGCCCACCAGACGCTCGCCATCGGCGCCGCCGACATGGAGATGGCGAAGAACCTCGGCATCGCGCTCAATGCGCCGACGGCGGAAGCGCGCTGCGTCGTCGCCGACGGCAGCGGCACCGTGATCTACGTCGGCGAGATCACCTACCCCGGCGACTGCGTCCGCCTCAACATCGAGCTGATCGGCGAAGGGCGGGGTTGAAGGACCCCTACGATGGAAGGGGTCGGACCCGCACACGGCCCGGTTCGATCGTCACGATGTTCCCGACAATGCGATCGCCGAGGCCGGCCAGCCCCGCGGCAACAATGGTCGCTCGTGTTGCCGCTGGGAGGTCGCCAAGGGCGATGTTCACGACCCCGTGCGAGGGGCGCCCCAGGCGCACGACAAGCTCACCAAAATCCTTGTCTGCCGTAACCAGCACGCGCTGATCCTGATGGGCCCGAGCCAAGACCTCCTCGTCGTCCGCCGTGGGACAGACATCGATTGCTCTGACGATATCGAAACCCACCTCGCGCAGCCGCTCGATGATGGTGCCTGCGACGCATTCGTCGGCGAACAGGCGCACGGTCATTCCGCAGGGAATACGGACTCGTGGGCCAGATGGTCGGCGGCAAAGGCCTGGGCCGCGCGTATGTCCTCCACGGTCAAGCGCGGATAGTCGGCCAGCAGCTGCTCGACGCTGTCGCCGGCCGCCAGGCAGCGAAGGATATGCTCCACGGTGATGCGCGTGCCGCGGATGACCGGCTTACCCATCATCACCTTTGGATCGCTCTGGATGCGCGGATGGTCCATGGACGGCCTCTTGTTTGGCCAGCAAGCTTACCACAGGGTCACGGCCGGCTGAAAAGCACTCCGCACACTTGTTTCGCCTCGGCGTCTTCCCTGCGTGGGATGCCCCAGGATCAGTTCGAGAAGATCGAGGCGAACGGAAGAAAGCGGAACGGCGCATCCGGCTTGGCCGTTCGCGCGCTCTTGGGACGGCTCGGTTGCGCGCGAGGTGCCGGCGGCTCCGTGGCCGAGGCGGGCTCGGCTTTCGCCAGGGCTGGAGGCTGGAAGCCGCGGGCCTTGCCCGTGCTCGCGATGCCGAACTTGCGGTAGCGGTTGGGCTCGAAATGCATGAACACCTTGGCCTGGGTCGGCGTCCACCACCGGGCGACCTTCGCCTGGAACCTGCCGAGACGGATGCACCCGAGACTCACCGGAGCCCCGAATGTCCCGCCGGAGTCGAGGCCCCCCGCGATCTGGTGAATGCCGTTCGCAGTCTGCCCCATGTAGCCGGGCATGGGCAGGAAGTGCAGGAAGTTCGGCATCTCGATCGGGTTGCCGCCGTTCTCGAAGGGGACGGTCCCGGCGGACCCGCCGCCCATGCGAGCGTCGCGGCGCGCGTCGGCAGGCGTGTATCCGCGATCCGAGCTCCAGCTGCGCGATTTGATGAAGTTGATGGGCGCGTAGTAGCGGTAGAGCTGCGGCGGCCACTTGCTCGAAGATGTCACGAAGCGATAGACGAGCTTGGGCTGTCCGTTGACGATCTCGCACAGGCTGAGCGTCTGCCCCACGCAATACCCGCCGAACACGGCACGCTTGATCAAGGGTTCGGTCTTGTAGCGCTGGACCTGCTGGAGATAGTTCTTGAGGTCCTCGAACTCCAGCGCGAGGCCGGCGGGGTCGCCCGGACTCGATTCGAATGCGAGCAGCTTTTCGACGGGAGTGCTCGCCAATGCGGCGACATCCACCGCGCGCGCGGCCGCAATCGCTCGCAGCCGCGGGAATTCGCTCAGCTCGCCCACGGGCGTGAAATGCTCCGCGATGCCCCGGCAGTAGCCGTGCTCATCCGCCGTATTCAGGTCGGCGACGATGTATCTGTGGCGCAAGTTCTCCGGAAGCTTGGCGTTCTCGTTGAGCGCGGCGGACAGCGGGAAGGATTCCCCGGTTTTCGGGTCCTTCAGCGTCTCGAAGGGGATCCGACAGCTCGCGTCCCGATCCGGGGTCGTCCCGGCCGCGAACGAGACCGCTGCGCTTGCGACAAGGGCTAGAGACGTGGCGATGCCGTGCGCGATGATCCGAAGACAAAATGACGATGCGCGCATTGCGCCCCCCGAAGCACGCATTCCGCCACCAAAGAATCCCCCAGAATCATACGTAAGCGACCATTACCAAAGATAGACTCGAGGAACCTCGCGGAGGCTCGCGCTGCCGGCTTTCGTCGTGACGTTGCCCGTTTGTCACACCGCCGGTGATCCAGGCGGCATATCCGAGCGCGGCGCAGAAGGTGCCGGCGCAACCGCTCCCCGACGCGCATCGGGCGAACTTGTGCTAAAGATAGAACGAGTGGGGTAAGAGGCGGGGCAGCAAGGCGTGGCAGGGCACATCGTCGACCAAGGCATCGGCGCGCGGCTCGTGCGCAAGGAGGACGACCGCTACATGCGCGGGCGCGGCCAGTATGTCGGCGACATCAAGCTGCCGGGCATGCTGGAGGTGGCGTTCCTGCGCAGTCCGCTGGCACACGCGCGCATAAAGTCGATCAGCATCCCGCCCGAGCTTCGCGACCGCATCTTTGTCGCCGCGGACCTTGCGGGCGTGCTGCCGATCCGTGCCGACACCACGCTGCCGGGCTTCAAGTCCTCGACCCAGCCGGTCCTCGCCACGGGCAAGGTGCGCCACGTCGGCGAGCTCGTGGCCATGTGCATCGCGCCCACGCGGGCGGAGGCGGAGGATCTGGCGGCCGCGATCGAGCTCGACCTCGAGCCGCTGCCCGTCGTGGCCGACATGCTCGATGGCCGCAAGCCCGGCGCACCGCTGGTGCACGAGCCCTGGGGCGATAACCTGTTCCTCGTCTCCAACGTGGAGGCGGACTTCGAGGCAGCCAAAGCCAAGGCCGCCTACTCCGTCACGCGGGAGCTGCGGACCTCGCGCCAGGTCATGAGCCCGCTCGAGGGGCGCGGCGTGGTCGCGCAGTGGCACTCGCGGCTCGGCCAGCTCGTCGTGCACACCTCGACCCAGCAGCCCCACATCGTCCGCTCCGGCCTCGCCGAATGCCTCGGCGTCGACGAGGGCCAGATCCGTGTGGTGGCGCCCGATGTCGGCGGCGGCTTCGGCTACAAGGGCATTCTGTGCCCCGAGGAGGTGGCGCTGTCGTGGGCGACGCGCAAACTCGGCGTCCCGCTGAAGTGGATCGAGGACCGGCGCGAGAACCTGACCGCCAACGCCAACTGCCGCGAGCATCACTACGTGCTGACCGCCTACGCCGACGCGGACGGCCGGCTGCTGGCGCTCGACTGCGAGGCGACCGTCGACTCCGGGGCCTACTCGGCCTATCCGTTCTCGGCGTGCCTGGAGGCGGGGCAGGTGGGCTCGATCCTGCCGGGCCTCTACGACTTCCCGCACTACCGCTGCCGCACCTACTCGGTCGCCACCAACAAGCCGCCCATCCTCCCCTACCGCGGCGTGGCTCGCACCGGCGTGTGCTTCGCGCTGGAGGTGACGCTTGATGCGCTGGCCCGCAAGATCGGCATCGAGCCCAGCGAGCTGCGCTTCAAGAGCCTGGTGCGGCCCGAGCAGATGCCCTTCGACAACATCGCCAAGCGCCACTTCGACTCCGGCGACTATCCCGAGGCCCTGCGCCGCGCCATCGCCGCCATCGGGTTCGATAAAATCCGCGAGCGCCAGCAGCGCTCCGAGCCGGACGGCCGCCGCATCGGCATCGGCTTCGGCATGTACTCCGAGCAGGCGGGCCACGGCACCAGCGTCTATGCCGCGTGGGGCATCCCGTTCGTGCCCGGCCACGAGCCCGCGCTCGCGCGCTTCACGCCGGACGGCGGGCTGGAGCTGCGGATCGGCGCGCACAGCCATGGCCAGGGGCTGGAGACCACGCTGTCGCAGGTGGCGCACTCGATCCTCGGTGTACCGCACGACCGCATTCGCCTCGTGCACGGCGACACCGCCGAGACGCCCTACTCCACTGGCACGTGGGGCTCGCGCTGCATGATCATGGCGGGCGGCGCCGTGGCCGCAGCCTGCGACGAGCTTGCCGCGCGCGTGAAGAAGATCGGCGCCGGCCTGCTGCAGGCCAAGCCCGAGGAGGTGCGCCTGGAAGCCGGCGAGGTGGTGGGGCCGTCGGGCAGGATCGCGGTCGCCGACGTGGCGCGCACCTGGTATCGCCGCCCGCAGGATTTGCCGCCCGACGCCGATCCCCGTGGCCTCGAAGTCTCCATGGGCTACAAGGCCAAGCGCGACACCGGCACCTTCAGCTATGCCGCGCACGCCGCCGTCGTCGCCGTCGATACCGAGACCGGCGAGCTCGAGATCCTCGACTACGTCGTGGTCGAGGACGGCGGCACCCTGGTCAACCCGATGATCGTCGACGGCCAGATCTGGGGCGGCGCGGCGCAGGGCATCGGCACGGCGCTCTACGAGGAGATGCGGTTCGACGCGCAGGCCCAGCCGCAGGGCTCTACGCTCTCCGACTACCTGTTGCCCGGCCCCACCGAGGTGCCGGAGATCCGCATCCTGCACATGGAGACGCCGTCGCCCTACACGCGCTTCGGCCAGAAGGGCATCGGCGAGGGCGGCGCCATCGCCCCGCCCGCCGCCATCACCAACGCCGTCAACGATGCGCTGGCCGGGCTCGGCGTCGAGCTGCTTGTCTCGCCCGTGACGCCGCGGCGCATCGTCGAGGCGATCTCGCGGGTGGAGGTGCGCCGGCAAGCGAAGGCAGACGCCGCATGAAGCCCGTCGCTTTCGATTACGCGCGGCCTGCCACGGTTGCGCAGGCGCTGGGGATGCTGGCCGGCAATGCCGGCGCCAGGGTGCTCGCCGGCGGACAGACGCTGGGGCCGATGCTCAACCTGCGGCTCGCACAACCGGCGCTGCTCGTCGACATCACGCGCATTCCCGAGCTGGCGGCGGCGTCCGAGGACGGCGACAGCGTCGCCATCGGCGCCACCGTCACGCACGCGGCGATCGAGGACGGCCGCATCCCCGATCCCGCCAACGGCTTTCTCGCGCGCGTCGCCCGCGGCATCGCCTATCGCGCGGTGCGCACGCGCGGCACCATCGGCGGCAGCCTGGCCAATGCCGACCCCGCCGCGGACTGGCTCGCCTGCCTCTCCGCGCTCGGGGCCGAGGTGGTGGTCACGGGTGCGGACGGCAGCCGTCGCGCGCCGCTCGCCGGGTTCGTGCTCGGCGCCATGGCCACTGCCCTCGCCGAGGACGAGCTGCTGGCCGCGGTACGCATTCCTAGGCTCTCGCGGGCAGCGCGCTGCGGCTTCCACAAGATCTGCCGCAAGACCGGCGAGTTCGCCGACGCCATCGGCGTCGCGGTCGTCGATCCCGACCGCGGTGTCGCTCGGCTGGCCGCGAGCACGGCTACCGGCGCCCCGATGGTGATCGAAGCGGCTGAGCTGGACCGCGGCGTACCGCCCGATGCCGCCGACATCGAGCGCCGGCTAGTGGTGGCGGGACTCACCGGCGACGCCTACGATCTCAGGCTCCGCGCCGTCGCCGTCCGCCGCGCGCTCCTCGAGGCGATGGCGCCATGACCCGCATCGCCCTCACCGTCAACGGCAAGGCCGTCGCCGCAGAGGTCGCGCCGCGCACGCACCTCGCCGACTTCCTGCGCGAGCACCTGCTGCTCACCGGCACCCACATCGGCTGCGAGCACGGCATCTGCGGCGCCTGTACGGTCGAGATCGACGGCGAGATCGCCCGCTCCTGCATCACCTACGCGGTCGCCTGCGACGGCGCCAAGGTGCACACGATCGAGGGCTTCGACGACGATGCCTTGATGGGCCGCATGCGCCAGGCGTTCACGCAGGCGCACGCCCTGCAGTGCGGCTACTGCACGCCCGGCATGCTGATCGCCGCGCGCGATCTCGTGCGCCGGCGCGGCCAGCTCCCGCGCCCGGAGATCCGCACCGAGATGAGCGGCAACCTCTGCCGCTGCACCGGCTACATGGGGATCGTCGACGCCATCGAGCGCGTGATGGCGGAGACTCCAACGTCAGCCGCCGGCGTCATCCCGGCGCAGGCCGGGACCCACTCCACCTCGCAGTGGCTCGGGCCAGCCCCCGGTCCCGTCGCCATGTCCGGACAAGTACCGTCGCAAGCGGCACGTAACATGGGTCCCGGCCTGCGCCGGGATGACGTTTCCACAAGCAGGCGCGCGCCACGGCCTCACGCGGGCCCAGCGCGCGCACCCATCGACGTCGCGGTCGGCGAGCTAGAAGAGGCCGATGGGGCGACCCGCATCAGCCAGAGCTTCGTGCTGCCGCATCCGCGCGATGCCGTCTGGGCCCTGATGTCGGACATCGAGAAAATCGCGCCCTGCATGCCGGGCCTCGTGCTCGATGGCCCGCCGCAGGGCGACAAGGTCGCCGGCCGGCTCGAGGCGAAGATCGGGCCGATCACCGCGAGCTTCGCCGGCGAGGGCACGATCCGGCAGATGCCGGCGGAATACCGCCAGGTCGTCGAGGGCCGCGGCGCCGACCGCAAGAGCGGCTCGCGCGCGACGGGCAGCGTCGACTGGCGGCTGACCCCGGTTGGCGGTGAAACCGGCGGCGAGGCCACGCGCGTCGACGTCGTCATCAGCTACGCGCTTGCCGGCGCGCTCGCCCAGATCGGGCGCTCGGGGCTGGTGCGCGACGTGGTGCGCCGCATCGGCGAGACCTTCGCCCAGAACCTCGATGCCCGACTCGGCGATCCGGCGGCCGAGCTGGCGCCGGCACAGCTCGGGGGCTTCGCGCTGCTGTGGGGCATCCTCGCCGACCGCGTGAAGGCCGTCCTCGCGCGGCTCAGCGGAACCGGGCATCGGTAACATGCCCTAAGGGCGATGCCGGCTCGGCCAGCAGGACATTGACGCGACGCGCCAGAGCCGGGAAGCTGGCCTGGGGACGCCGGGGCACTGCCTAAGCTATTGAGCAACCACGGAGCTCTGCCATGTTCAATGCCAAGGACCTGCTCGACGTTCTGATGCGCGGCGGCGGCCAGCCGCGCGGGCAGGGCGGCGGCTTCGGAGATCTCGGCGAGTTGCTGGAGCAGCTTCGTCGCGGCCAGCAGGGCGGCGGTCCGGAGCCCGACGAGCAACCCTTCCCCCGTGGCCGATCCTCACCCGGCGAGCCTCCCATGCGCGGGCGTCCCGAGCCCGAGGATGCCGGCGGCGACCTGCTGCCCGGGCCCAGGATCGGCGGCGGCACCATGCACCGTCTTGGCGCCGATGCCGGCCCGCCCCCAGAGGCAACGGGGAGCGCACCGGGTGGAGCAGGCGGCCTCGAGGACATGCTGCGCAATGTGCTTGGCGGCAAGGGCGGAGGCCTCGGCGATATCCTGGGCAAGCTGCAGCAGCAGGGCGGCGGCATTGCCGACATCCTCGGCCAGGTATTGGGACAGGCGACGCAAGGCGTGCGCGAGGGTGCGGGCCGCATCGATGATGCCACCGGCGCCTCCACTCACGCGCGCGATGCGCTCGGGCGCGCCACCGGCAAGTCTCCGGAGGAACTGGTGCAGCAGATCCGCGACCTGATCGCCAACAACCAGCTCGGCGCCGGCGCGGCGTTGGGCGGCCTCGGAGCCATTCTGCTCGGCACCGGAGCCGGCCGGTCGCTCGCAGCCAGTGCCGTCAAGCTCGGCGGGTTGGCGCTGATCGGCGGTCTCGCCTACAAGGCCTATCAGAACTACCAGCAGGGCCAGCCCGTGCTCACCGGCCGGCAGGCGCCGCAGCAGGCGCTGCTCGCCGCGCCCGCGGGCTCCGGCTTCGAGCCGGCTGCCGTCACCAACGAGAATGCAACCCTGCTCATTCGTACCATGATCGCCGCGGCCGCCGCCGACGGACGCATCGACGCCAAGGAGCAACAGGGCATCATCGGCGGTATGGAGCAGGCGGGTGCCGGAAGCGGAGCGCGAGAGTTCCTGATGCGCGAGGCCGGCAACCCCGCCAGCATCGAAGAGCTCGCCGATGCCGTGAACTCACCGCAGGAGGCGTTGCAGGTCTATACGGCCGCCCGGATTGCCGTGGACCCCGACGAGCAGGAGGAGCACGAGTTCCTTGCCGCGCTTGCCGACCGTCTCGGCATCGATGCCAAGCTCGCGGCCCAGGTCGACGCGGCCGCGCGCGGCGCCGGCGCCTAGCGCATCGCGACCTGCGCACTGGCGACAATCCGTTGCAGGCGCATCGTGCCGCCCTGCAACGGGCTACTCTTCGCTTCGAGCTGAGCCAGGGTACGGCGGCGTCCGCCACAATTCGGCGGCGCCCCTGCAACCGGTTCGCTTGCAACACATTGGAAACACTTATCTATTGCAAGCATGGTTAAGTCTTTGTTCGGCACTCCTCCACCATAGTTGATCCCTATATCTGACGCAGGGAAAGCTTGTGAGGAGCCCCCCATGTTCTCCGGCGGATTTGAGATTTTTGCCCTGCTGCTGATCGCGCTCGCGGCGGCCGCATTGTGGTCCACCGTCAAGATGGTCCCCCAGGGCTACAACTACACGGTCGAGAACTTCGGCCGCTACACGCGCACGCTCAATCCCGGGCTGCACATCCTGATCCCCGTCATGGAGCGCGTCGGCGCCAAGATGAACATGAAGGAGCAGGTGATCGATATTCCGTCCCAGGACATCATCACCAAGGACAACGCCATGGTGACGGTCGATGGCGTCAACTTCTATCAGGTGCTCAACGCCGCCAAGGCCGCCTACGAGGTCGATCGGCTGGAGGCTGCGATCGTCAACCTGACCATGACCAACATCCGCACCGTCATGGGCTCGATGGACCTGGACGAGCTTCTTTCCAATCGCGATCAGATCAACGCCCGGCTGCTGCAGGTGGTGGATGCCGCCACCGAGTCGTGGGGCGTCAAGGTCACCCGCATCGAGATCAAGGACATCGCGCCGCCGCGCGACCTCGTCGACAGCATGGCACGGCAGATGAAGGCCGAGCGCGAGAAGCGTGCGCAGATCCTCGAGGCCGAGGGCCTGCGGCAGGGCGCGATCCTCAAGGCCGAGGGCGAGAAGCAGGCCGTCATGCTGGCAGCAGAGGGCCGCAAGGAGGCCGCCTTCCGTGATGCCGAGGCACGCGAGCGCTTCGCAGCGGCCGAGGCAAAGGCGACCGAGGTGGTGAGCCAGGCAATTGCCAACGGCAACGTGCAGGCGATCAACTATTTCGTCGCCAACAACTACGTGAAGGCGCTGGAGGCGATCGCCAAGTCGCCGAACCAGAAGATCCTGATGATGCCGCTCGAGGCGTCGGCGGTCATCGGCTCGCTCGCGGGCCTGGCCGAGATCACCAAGGAAGCCTTCAGCAAGAACGGGGCGGCCGGCGTGCAGACACCGTCCCCGCGCGCCCGCCCGGGCAGCGTGCCGCAGGCCTGATCGAGCGCTGCGTCGGGAGAGTGAGATGCAAGGCTTTCTGAATTTCTTCTACGGCTTCGGGGTGTGGAACTGGCTGATCCTGGCCGTTCTGCTCTTCATCCTGGAGACGGTCGTTCCGGGCGTGCACTTCCTTTGGTTCGGGATTGCCGCCGTGGTCGTCGGTGGCCTCGCCGTGGCGACGGGCATCGGCTGGCCCTGGCAGCTCGTTGCCTTCGGCGTGATCTCGGTCCTGACCGTGTTCGGGGTCAGGCGGTTCTTTCGCGTCGAGGCGGCCCACACCGACCAGCCCGACCTGAACATCCGCGGCCAGCAGTACGTGGGCCGCTCGCTGGTGGTGGAGCAGGCGATCCAGAACGGCCGCGGCAAGGTGCGCGTCGGCGACACGCTGTGGCAAGCCGAGGGTCCCGACTCCCCGGTCGGCGCGCGCGTCAAGGTGACGGCGACCCGGGGCACCGTGCTGGTGGTGGAGCGTGCAACGGCATGACGGCGACCCCGGCGTCTTAGCCTGGCTCGTAGCCGCGGTAAGCATGGCCCTGCCGTGGCTGGGTGTCGGCCTCGGCGTCTTCGGCGGCTGGCAGGTGAGCCGCGGCGAGACCGAGGGCTGGTGGCTCGTCGGCGCGGGCGCGCTCTGCCTCATCTGCGATGTCGCCATCGATTTCGTGTGGGCGCATCCGACCGTCTCCAAGTCCGATCAGCCCGACCTCAACCGCCCCGCGGTGCAGCTCGTCGGCCGCGTGCTCGTCGTCGTCGAGCCGATCGAGGGCGGCCGCGGCAAGGTGCGTGGCGGCGACACGCTCTGGCCCGCCGAGGGCCCCGATCTCCCCGCCGGCGCCGAGGTGCGCGTGACGGCCGCGAAGGGCACCGTGCTGCAGGTCGAGCGGGTTTGATGTCGGGATGTATTTGAGGCTCGGCAACGGTATACTTCGGTTGTTATGTCGAAAGCGCCCCGCATCATCGCCGACCCCGACATCATGATGGGCAAGCCCGTCATCGAGGGTACGCGCATCACGGTCGAGCTGATCCTGACGAGATTGGCCGAGGACCGCTCAGTCGACGACATCGTCGCCGAATACCCCCACCTGAGCCGCGCGCAGGTCACCGCCGCAATCGAGTACGCACGCGACCTGCACTGACCGCATCCTATCGAGCTTGCTCTCGCGACCTTGAACCAACGATTGAACCAGACGAGGCTCCACCTCTAAGCTGCGAAGCAGCAGAACCGACAGAGCCGAACGGCTTCAAATGGAATTCAAAACAGAACCTTGTATACATTTCCTTTGGAGTCTTTTGCCACTCCATAACCGTTCGCGGTTCCGCTCCCGGTGAAGAACTCGCCGCTTATCGTTGTTCCCTTAGCACACGTCACAAAGAATTCGCCTCGGTTGACCCCTGGCGCAATGGCTGCGGTGTGGCCGGAGAAGGCGGCCGAGCCATGGATGCTCCAGAGGCTGCCGCTCGTTGCTGCGGTGTAAGTCGGAGCTGCGGACGACCATCGCCCGCTACAGTCTTCGTTGTCGGGTAGTGCTACGCGTAGCGTTCCAGTGTTACCGAGAATTCCATCAACATTTGCCCTGATGGATGGTACGGGCGTGCGTTTGGAAAGCGGCCCTTCTATGGGGAACAAATCGGCGGTAGTTGAGCCGAGGCCGCAGCCTGTGATTGCTAGCGGCCAAAGTAGACCCAGAAGGACACTGCGGCATTTGCGGAACATGCTTCGAGCAATTGCAAGTGCTTCCTTGTGCGTCTAGCGCCGATTGGCAGCAATCAACACATTTCTGGGCATAACTCCGCCCGCTGGGAGAGATCACCATCTCAAGGAAATCCTACATCGCTGGCATGCCGTCCGCGCGATTGCCTTGCCGCGGGCTGTCCTGCATGCTGCCGCGCCCAATCGCTCCAGGGGGACACTTCGCATGCCCGATCTTGGCGCTTTGCTCTGGCCGCGCGCGGTGGCGCTCGTGGGCGCGTCGGCCGATGCCGAGAGCCTGCGCGGGCGCATCCTCAACGTCATGAAGGGCCACCCCTTCGCCGGCAAGCTCTATCCCGTCAGCCGCAGCAGCAAGGAGGTGATGGGCCTGAAGGCGTACCCCTCCGTGGCCGATCTGCCCGAGCGCGCCGACCTCGCGGTTCTCATCATCCCGGCCCAGCACATCGCCGAGGAGCTGGAGCGGTGCGGGGCGGCCGGCGTGCGCGCGGCCATCATTCTGAGCAGCGGCTTCGCGGAAGGCGGCGGGGAGGCCGGCGCCGGCATGCAGGCGGAGATCCGCGCCGTCGCCGAGCGCCATGACATGGCGGTCATGGGACCCAACTGCGAGGGCTTCGCAA
>Ga0247825_10000408_pt1 | contig 27176 bp, 23 predicted proteins | sample 13C_Vanillin_Day_FD_194413 | JGI IMG/M metagenome (GOLD analysis project Ga0247825, IMG submission 194413) | Soil microbial communities from agricultural site in Penn Yan, New York, United States - 13C_Vanillin_Day48 | ecosystem: Environmental > Terrestrial > Soil > Agricultural land | place... | reverse complement strand
CCCCAACCCCTAACCTCCAGCCTCCACCCCCTAGTCCCCCTCTCCAGGTTCACGATACGATCCTCTCACTTAGGTGCCTATCAAAGCGTCCTCTGCCCGCCAGATCCAGAGGCTGATTGTCGACTTGAGCGCCGACCACGTCACCGTTCGGGAGGCCGCGGTTGCTCGTCTCGGCGTTGCCGGGCCTCGTGCCGTGGATGCGCTGCTCGTCCAGCTCGAATCGACCATTTCCTCGAGCGCGCGGACCGGCGCACTTCGCGCCCTCGAAGCCATCGGCGATCCTCGTACGCTGGATCGAGTCCTCGAGGAGATCGACACATCCGACCAGGCCGTCGCCTCGGCTGCCATCTCAGCGGCGCGCGTGTTTCTGTCCGACAAACGTGGTGCAGCGGTGGTGGACCGACTGACGCGCGCCGTTCTGGATCGTTCGCGGGACGAGGCTGTCAGGATCGCCGCGCTCCACGCGCTTCGTGATCTGAAGCTGTCTACACTCGCTCCCTTGCTCGAAGCCTTGGAGCACGATCCGAGCGCGGCCCTTCGGGCTGCCCTCCGATTCGACCCGAGGCCACGTCCCATGGATGTCATTACGGAGGCCGCCGACCGTACTCTGCCTGACGAACCGGATGAGCTCGCTGAAGCGTTGGCGCACGCGGGCTCCCGCGTAACCTTCTCCCTTCTCCTGAGGGTCATCGAGCGCGTCCGCGATCGCGAGCAGGTGGAGCCGGAAGCGCGACGGCAGAAGTGGACGATGGTACGGGGGCGAGCCCACGTCGCGCTGGCCAATCGTGGGAGCCGCGTCGCGCTCTACGACCTTCGTGAGTCCTTCGAGATCGCCACGTCGCCGCTGCCCGTGGAGTTCCTCGCGGCGCTTCAGCTGATAGGAGGTGCTTCGTGTCTCGAGGCGACTGCGGCGGCTCACGCGCGCGCGGCGCGCAGAGACACCGCGGGCGTCACGGGTGAGCACTGGTGGCGGGATCGTCTTGCCGATGTGTTCCGCGCCATCGTCGCCCGCGAACGGTTGACACGCCGGCACACCGTGATGAAGAAGTTGGCCAAGCGCTGGGGCGCGACGCTGGACGAGTTGTGGTCAGTAGGCCTTCGCGAACCAGGCTTCGGCCTGAGCGGGCCGGTCGCATCGGACACAGGCGCCCGAAGGGGCCGCGGCTGACAGAGGCATGTTGCGAATCGTCGCCTGCGTGTCCGCCTTGATCTGTGCCTCGCATTCCGCCGTTCCGCACCATGGAGCCACGACGAATCCTGGGCGCCCTTCCATGACGATCTTGAACTCCGTGTAGTCGTTCACGCGCTGCGTGCGCTCCTCGCGAAAGCGAATCGCGCGGTCGAACAGTCCCGTTTGGATTTGATCCAGCAGACCGCGAACGCTCTCGGACAGGCCATCCATCGGAATCGACTGCTTCTCGCGAGTGTCGCGGCGAGCGGCGAAAACCGCCGATTTCTCGATGTCCTTTGGACCGATCTCGAGTCGGAGCGGAACGCCACGCAACTCCCACTCGGCGAATTTCCACCCGGGCGTGTAGGCATCGCGATCGTCGAGCATGACGCGGATGCCGGCGGCGACGAGCTCCCGCTGAATCTGGCGCGCCTTCGGCAGCACCGTCTCCTGCCAGTTGCCGCGCGGAATCGGGACGATGACGATCTGGTACGGCGCAATGCGCGGAGGGAGAATGAGACCGCTGTCGTCACCGTGAGTCATGATGACGGCACCGACGAGTCGCGTCGTCACTCCCCAGGAGGTTCCCCAGACGTGCTGTACCGACTTGTCACGAGCCTGGAAGGTGATGTCGAACGCCCTGGCGAAGTTCTGTCCCAGGTTGTGCGATGTGCCGGCCTGCAGCGCTCGTCCGTCGCCCATCAGCGCCTCAATCGAGTACGTGCGGAGCGCCCCGGCAAACTTCTCGCTTTCTGACTTGCGGCCCTTGACAACGGGCATCGCCAGCATCGATTCGCAGACGTTGGCGTAGAGATCGAGAATCTTGAGCGTTTCCTCTTCGGCCTCCCCTTCCGTTTCATGCGCCGTATGGCCTTCCTGCCAGAGGAACTCCGTCGTGCGCAGGAACGGACGCGTGACCTTCTCCCACCGGACGACGTTCGCCCACTGATTCAGCAGCATCGGAAGATCGCGCCACGACTGAATCCACTTGGCGTACATCGTCCCGAAAATCGCTTCCGACGTCGGACGGACGACCAGCTTTTCCTCCAGCTCTTCGCCGCCGCCGTGCGTCACGTAAGCGACTTGTGGGGCGAACCCTTCCACGTGCTCAGCTTCCTTCGTGAGAAGGCTTTCGGGAATGAACAGCGGAAAGTAGGCGTTCTGATGGCCGGTGGCTTTGATCTCGGCGTCGAGGCCCCGTTGGATCAACTCCCAGATCGCATAGCCGTACGGACGGATCACCATGCAGCCCTTGACGGGCGAGTAGTCCGCCAGCTCTGCCCGGCGCACGACGTCGAGATACCAGCGCGAGAAATCCTGCGAGCGAGGGGTGATTTCAGTGACGAACGCTTCGGCCTTATCGTTTTTGGACATGGGACGGTGCAATTCTAGTCTCTTCCCCGCCTGCCCGGGCTGGCGCATTCCCCGGGGTCGTCACGAGTCCTCGCGTCGATCGACGACGTGGATCTTCCAGTGTCGATCGTCGCGGTCTGGAAAGTCGTCGCGGAAATGGCCGCCACGGCTCTCCTGTCGCCGCAGCGCCGCCTGCGCAATCAGTCGCGCGACGGTGAGCAGGTGCAGTCGTCGCCACGAGTCGAGACTGCGTGCCGACGTTTCGACAGCGGTTAACCCTACCGCACTCAGGCGCGTCACCGCGCTCGCCAGCCCGTCCCCAGTGCGGAATAGTCCGGCCGACTGCCACATGAGACGCCGCACGTCTTCGATGGTCACGGGCAGGGCCTCCGAACCCGCAGGGCGGGCACCGGAGGGAGTCGGCCCGCCATCGATCCGCGGCTTGAGGGCCCGCGCATCGACACGATCGGCCTTCCCCATCCCGGCCGCCGCGGCGGGCTGCGTCATCGCGATGCCGGCGCGAGCGCCGAATACGAGGCCTTCCAGCAGTGAGTTACTGGCGAGCCTGTTCGCCCCGTGCACTCCGGTGCAGGCCACCTCCCCCGCCGCGAACAATCCCGTGAGCGAGGTGCGGCCCCACTCATCGGTTTCGACGCCCCCCATGATGTAATGCGCGGCCGGACCAACCGGAATCGGATCATGCGCGAGGTCGAGGCCGATGCGACGGCACATTGCCGCGATGGTCGGGAAGCGGCGCGCGACGAACGTGGCATCGAGGTGTGCGAGCGTGAGGAACACGCCACCGCCGGTGCCGTCCTCTTCACGCACGATGCTGCGCGCAACGACGTCGCGAGGGGCGAGATCTCCGCCTGCGTGGTACCGGGTCATGAACGACTCGCCTCTGCTGTTCACCAGCCGGGCCCCCTCACCCCTCAGCGCCTCCGAGATGAGAAACCGAGGCGCGGCTGGCAACTTCAGAGCCGTCGGATGAAACTGGATGAACTCCAGGTCGGCCACGCGCGCCCCAGCGTGATAGGCGAGCGAGATCCCGTCGCCGGTCGCCACGGATGGGTTCGTCGTTTCGCTGAAGACCTGCCCGGCGCCTCCTGTGGCCAGCAGCGTCGCGGCGGCGCGGAATTCGCGCCGCGTGCCCGACGAATCGAAAAACGCCACGCCGGCGACACGACTGCCTTCTACCAACAGCTCGGTCACGAGCGCATGGTTGATGGTCTCGACCGAGGAGAGCTCGCTGACGCGTTGCCATAGCGTTCGGCCGATCTCGCGTCCCGTCGCATCGCCGGCGTGCAGAACCCGTCGCACGCTGTGCGCTGCCTCGCGACCCAGCGCAGGCCTGCCCTCGTCGTCGCGATCGAAGCGGGCACCCCATTCGAGCAGCTCGCGCACGTATCGCGGTCCGTCCTCGACGAGCACGCGCACCGCCTCTTCGTCGCACAGCCCATCACCGGCGCGAATCGTATCCGCTGCATGGAGAGCGGCGCTGTCGTCGTCTCCAACGGCTGCCGCGATACCACCTTGCGCGTACCCGGTGTTGCTCTCGTCCGGCTCGGACTTGGTCAGGATGGCTACGCGTCCGGCGGATGCCAGCTCGATGGCGGCGCGCAGCCCGGCGATGCCGCCGCCGACGATGAGGAACTCGATGTCACGCTTCACGAACGTTTGGGGTTGCGACGCGATCAGCTATCCTAACATTCACCATCACATGGCATCGGTTCGTATCGACGTCGCCACACCCTCTCGGGCCTACCCGGTAACCATCGAAGACAATGCCACCGAACGTCTCGGGCAGATCCTGACCGAGCTCAGGGTGCCGGAGCGTGTCTTCATCGTGTCGAGCCCGCTGGTCTGGCGCCTGCACGGTCGCCGCGTCGCGCGCTCCGTCAACGCCGAATCGATTCTGGTCCCTGACGGCGAGCGTCACAAACAGCTGCTCACGGTGGTCCGCATCTACGACGCGCTCGTTCGCGCCAACGCCGACCGCGCATCGACGCTCGTGACTTTTGGCGGAGGGGTGATCGGCGATATGGCCGGTTTCGCTGCCGCCACGTATCTGCGAGGCATCACGCTCGTGCATGTGCCGACGACGCTGCTGGCGCAGGTCGACAGCGCCATCGGGGGCAAGGTGGGCGTCAACCATCCGCTGGGCAAGAATCTCATCGGCGCGTTCTATCAGCCGAACGCGGTGGTGATCGACCCGACGGTTCTTGCCACGCTGCCGCGGCGTGAGTTCCGCGCCGGCCTCTACGAGGTCGTCAAATACGGCGTCACGTCGAGCCCGTCGCTCTTCGACCGTCTGACTCGCGACCGCACCGCCATCTTCGCACGCGAACAGGAGGTGCTCACGCCGGTGATTGCGGAGTCCTGCCGCATCAAAGCGAGCGTCGTCTCCGCCGACGAACGCGAGGCGGGGTTGAGACGAATTCTGAACTTCGGGCACACGGCCGGGCACGCCATCGAGGCGGTGACCAAGTACCGCCGGTACCGGCACGGCGAGGCTGTCGCCTACGGCATGCTCGTCGCTGCCGAGCTGGCAACGGCACGCGGCGCGCTGGCCGAGCGCGATCAGAAAGCGATCGCCGAGACGATCGCGGGGCTGGGACCGCTGCCGGCCATTGCCGACGTCTCGACGTCGCAGATTCTCGACGCCGTCCGTCACGACAAGAAGGTCGTCTCCGGCCGACTGCACTTCGTGCTGCCGACGGCCATCGGTGCAACGACGATCGTCGATGACGTGACGGAGAAGGAAATCCGCGAGGCGCTCAGGAGGATCGGATTCAGACGCTGAAGGGAGACACCGTCAGTGGGTGTCCAGACCGTAATCCTTCAGCTTGCTCAGAAAGGCTTTCTGGCTGATCTGGAGCAGCTCGGCCGCGCGCAGCCGGTTCCCGTTGGCTTCGGTCAACGCCTGTTCGATCTTCCGGCGCTCGACTTCGGCGACCACGCGGCGCGTCGCCTCCCCCAGCGATCCCGAGAGGTCGATTGTCGCCCAGGGGCTCGCGTCTTCGGCGGCGCCGGCCTCGGTGCTGACAACGGGCACGAACGCTAAGCTCAGCTGGCTGGCGCGGATCGTGTCGCCTTCCGCCAGGATGACTGCACGCTCGATGCAGTTCTGCAGCTCGCGGACATTGCCCGGCCACGAATACTCACGCAGCGCCTGTTCGGCCGATGGGGTCAGCGTGAGCAGCTTCTTGTTCAGATCGCGGCAGAACCGATCGATGAAGTAGCGCGACAGCAGGGTGATGTCGTCGGGGCGCTCGCGGAGCGGCGGAATCGTGATGGGAAAGACCGACAGCCGGAAATACAAATCTTCGCGGAACTGACGCGCGGCAACCGCCGCTTTCAGCCCGCGATTGGTCGCCGCGACGACACGCACGTCGACGCGCAGCGGCACGGTGCCGCCAACGCGTTCGAAGCTTTTCTCTTCGAGCGCGCGCAGGATTTTCGCCTGCAGGGAGAGCGGCAAATCGCCGATTTCGTCGAGAAAGAGCGTCCCGCGATGCGCGAGCTCGAAGCGTCCTGGCTTGCGCGCGACAGCGCCGGTGAAGGCGCCTTTTTCGTAGCCGAACAGCTCTGATTCGAGGAGATTTTCAGGGATGGCGGCGCAGTTGATCGCCACGAACGGGCCGTCGGCCCGTTGACTCAGCACGTGCAGCGCCCGGGCGAAGAGCTCTTTGCCCGTTCCACTCTCGCCTTCAATCAATACCGTCGTGTCGGTCGACGCCGCGCGATGCAGCGAGAGCGACACCTGCTTCAATCGGGAATCTTCGCCGATGATCTGCGGCGCGCCGCGCCGCTGGGCGAGCTCTTCCTTGAGCAGGAAGTTTTCCGTCGCGAGCCGACGCTGCGCGAGAGCCCGCTCAACGAGCAACAGCAGATGGTCGGGATCGACGGGCTTGGCCAGGAAGTCGAGGGCGCCCTCCTTCATGGCGGCCACGGCGTCCTGCACGTTCCCGAACGCCGTCATGACCACCACCGGCAACTCGGCGTCGAGGTCCTTGGCGGCGCGCAGCACCCCCAGGCCATCCCCGTCCGGCAGGCGCAGGTCGGAGAGCACCATGGCCGGTCGAACCGACTGCAGCGCCGCCAGTGCCTCCGGCTGATCCCGAGCCTCGAGGACAGCGTGCCCCTGCGCCTCCAGAGCATGCCGGAGCATCGCCCGGAGCGAGTCCTTGTCCTCGACGAGCAGGATTGGAGGGTCGGTTACCTGGCGGGCCCGGACGCTCACCGCAGCCAACCGGCCGGAACGCCGGCGCGGCGCGCTTCTTCCTGCAGATCGGCCAGCGCTTTCGTGTCGTCCGCAAGCTGCTTGTTGACCCGGTCCAAGTCGGCGAGGGTGTTCTGCCGGTCGGTCGCCAGACTCGCCTGCTGGAGCGGATCGGCCTGGTTGGTATATTCGTTCGCGAGCGCGTTGATACGCGACTGCAGTGCCGTGGCAAACGACCGATTTCGAGCGATCTGGTCCTCCAGCGCCTTGACGCGACCAGACCAGTACGCCTGATCCCTGGTTGCGGGTTCCGTCGAGCCTTCGGTCGCGCCGTCGGTCTTCTTCTCCGACGCCTCAGCGTCAGCCTTCTGATCTTTGTCCGCCCCACTTTCACTCGGCGCCGTGCCATCGTCGACGGCCCCAAAGAGTGTCGCTGGAGGCGGACTGATCGGCGGCACGCTGCCGAGGTCGTCGTTGGTAAGGACCTTCGAGGGCTGCTTGACTTCCTTTCGGCGCTCCTCTTCCTTCCGCGCGACGTCCGCCAGGGACTGCGCGGCAGCTATTGAAAGCGTGCCCGATACCAGGACAACTGCAAAGGCAATGATGGGCAATTTCGTATGCATGGTTCTGCAGTCTGTCTTATCGGCTCGAGAACGGGCGTCCGTGAGGCCTACGGATGACTCAGCAGGCGCCACGAGAGAACCCGCACGGCTCGAGGCGTGCCGATTCGCGTCAACGTCGTCCCAATGACCTGGTGCACGCCTCGCGGGCCGAAGGCCTCGGCTCGTAACTGTATCGTCCCTGCGCCCGGATTGGTCGCATCGATGCCGTCCTGCATGGGATCGTCGTCGTTTTCCGCCGGATCATCGGCGACCAGAACCACGACGTACTGCGGGGAATCGCTGGCCGGCAGCCACGAACTCAAGCGACCGTAGGCAAACAGGCGCCAGTTCGGGTTGTTGGCTCCCCACGGTCGCTCGGATGTAACGGCGTTCAAGTCCGATTGGGTGCACGAGGCTGGCTTGCGGCAGTTCAACAAGTTCCGCGAGCGATCGAGATCCAGGTTGAAGCCGTCGGCCAGCGTACGGACTCCGGATGGGGGGCCGTCGACGAACGTCGATTGCGTGAGGCCCCCGAGCACCGAGTTCCAGTCCGCAATGACCGCCAGATCGTCGGTGGCGCGCTGGAGCGCCGCATCCGCCGCATACTGCCCGTCGAGGCTCTCACGGAAGTTCGAGGCAATGAGAGTCTCGGACGTCGTAGTCAACACCAGCGCCGCTCCGAGCGCCGACATCAACAGCATCGACAACAGCGCGACAATGAATCCCATCGTTGCTCCTACGCCTGGGGACCAGCCCGCAGCGCAGCCTATCTGCCCATCTCCAGATTTCGCGGCGCGATTGCGAGCCGGATTTGTTGATCCGGCAGCCACCGGTACCCTCCCGTCGACGTTCCGCCGTTGGAGAACAGCAGGCCGGCCGGACCGCGCAGCGCCCGGTTGGCCGCCTGCACTCTGAGCGTGACGCCGACCCGCCGGACGCGGAGAAGATCCGCGTCCCATCGGGTCTGGCTTGCCGCGTCCGGACACCACGGGCCGTCGGTTAGCCGGGCCTGTGTAAGCGGCACGAGGCCGCTCGACCCGCCCAACGCCAGATTGTCTAATCGGGGAAGATGCACTCCGGTCAATGGGTCGACGATGAATATGCAGTTCTCGCCTGGCGGGTAGCCCTGTGTCGGTATCTGCCGATCGGGAGTTGGCGGTGCCGGACCGTACGACGTCCATGGTCCGACTGGTTCGGTGACCGCCCTCCCGGTGAGCACCGGTGGGTTGGGGTCGCCAAAGTACTCGAACTCGAGGGCGACGAGATGATCGACGACGGGCACGTCGTTGCCGTTGCCACCGTCGTTCACCACGAGCTGATAGGTGTCCGTGACCCGGTTCACTTTCAGGGAATAGACGACGTTGACGAGCTGGGCCACGGTCGTGGTGTTCGCGTCGTAGGATGCGGACGTCAGCCCTCGACCTACCCGTTGTGCCTGTAGAGGGTTGGACCGCGCGTCGGTCACGGTGAAGGTGTCGTACTGCCCGCCGGCGTCGTACAGCACCAGTCGCATGTCCTTTCTGAAGCCGCACACGGGATCGGCAACCGGGCAACCGGAATCGATATTCAAGCTGATCTCCCCTGAGACGCCGCCCGGTGCTGCGGCTGACAGCGTCGTCTGCGCCGCCGTTGACGGGACGAACATCACCGTAATGGTGTCTTTGGAAAAACTGCCGACCGGGTCGTCCTGGCCGGTGCCCTGGCGGTACGGCAGCACTGGCGCAAAGAACTGCGCCAGCGGGCCTCGGTTGGGACCTCGATCGGCGCCCGCACCGGCGTGGAGCAGATCGCCATAGAGCGTGCCGGCGGCGACGCGCAGGCGCTGGTGCATGTCGACGGCTTCTTCTCGCACGGAGAAATGTCCCTCGCTCGAACGAACGAGTGCGAGCGCAGCGGCCGTTACCGACAGGGCGAGCGCCGTCGCCACGAGCGCCTCGATCATCGAAAATCCCCTCTCGTACATCAACCAGCCCTGCGCGCTTTCACGCTGACGAGATGCGCCGCGCCAGGCACGTTCGGCCGGGACGCATTCCACGGGATGACGACCACCTGCAGCTGCACTCCTTCACGCGAGCTGCCCGACAGCGGCTCGACGGACCAGCGGCGCACGAACACCGTGCCGACAGGCGGCAATGTGAGGGTGGCGTTCAGTGAGGTCCCGTCGACGCTGAGATAGTCGACGTACGGCGGCGTGTTGGCTCCAAGCGTGCCGGGCGGCGACAACCCGAGACCGATCGCGTCGGCCCGCAGCGCTTCGAGCTTCTGTTGCGCAGCCAGCAGAGCCATCGACGAGCTGTGCGCCAGTCGGCTCGCATCGGCCGAAACCACGAACAGGTGAGCGAGCGAGGCCACTCCTACTATCACGATAGTGGTTGCCACCAGCACCTCGACGAGTGAGAAACCGGTCGCCGCTTTCATGTGCTTGCGCACAGTGGCAAGTGGCGTTCCACGGAACCACAATCGACACTCGTCACAAAATTGCCGGGATTTCGAGCGGCACGCCCAGTGGAGCCGATCATGAGGTTGCAGCTGCTGCCAATTGTGCCTGCCAGATCGATCCCAAAATCTGCGTGGCGACAGAATCGTGATTGCTTGTTCCACAACGTTACAGGGAGCCACTGACGAGACTCGGTGTCCCCGACTAAACCCAAGTGTGCAAACAGGCTAGGGGCAGTCGATCGTCGTGGCACCCCGGTTGCTGAATGACGCCGGAGAGACTGTGGTCAACTCACCACGCCCAAACGGGTTCTCGCTTCTGGAAATCGTCCTGGTGGTCGGCCTGATCGGCGTGATCAGCGCGATCGCCGTGCCGATGTTCGGCAACGCTATCGCCGGTTTCAGGCTGAGCGGCGATGCCCGCGGCGTGTCGAATGCGGCAGCGGTGGCGAAGATGCGGGCGGCGTCGGACTTCAGCCGCTCCCGGCTCTATATCGATTTGACAGCGAACACGCACCACATCGAGCGGTGGAACAAGACAGCCGCGGAATGGCAAGTCGATGGTGGCGTGACGATCCTGTCGACCGGGGTCTCGTTCAACTTCGCTCCCGTCACAGTCCCGCCGCCCAATACGCAGGCGACGATTGGCCAGGCGAGCCAGTGCCTGGACGACATGGACATGCCCATCGCCAACACCGCCTGCATCATGTTCAACTCGCGCGGCGTGCCGATCGACCCGAGCTTCGCGCCGACCGGCGCCGACGCGCTGTATCTGACAGATGGTTCAGCCGTGTACGGCGTGACCATTGCCGCCACCGGAATGCTGCGTCTCTGGCGCGCGCTCCCCGTGGCCGTGCCGACCTGGGTGCTCAGTTGATCGACGTCAAGTCGGAACGCGGCACGACCCTCGTCGAGACGATCGTCGCGACCTCGCTGCTGCTCGTGGTGATGGTCGGGCTGCTTTCGATGGCCGCCGTCGCGACGGTTTATACCGAGAATCACGGGCACCTCGAGGCGCGCACCACCGAGTACGCGCAGGACAAGATGGAACAACTGCTGGTGCTCGTGTATACCGACGGTGCCAGCGACACCACGATGTTTCCGGCCGCGACGACGGGCGGGACCGGCTTGGCGGTGGGAGGCAGCTCGGATCCGAACACGCCCGTGAACGGCTACGTGGACTGGCTCGAACAGGATGGCGATCTGCTGGGAGGCGGCACGACGCCGCCGACCACGTGGTTCTACAAACGCGTCTGGCAGATCTCGAATCTCACGTCCGGCGTCAAGCAGATCACCGTAACGGCGTCGGTCAAGTCGGCGGTCGGCAACGCGATCGTCCCGAAATCCACGGTCGCGGCGCTGAAAGCTTCGAAGTTCTAGGAATCCCGTGACCAGAATACGCTCCGACTCCGGCTTCTCACTCGTCGAGCTCACCGTTGCAACGGGTGTGCTCCTCATCGTGTCGGCGATCGTGACCAACGCGCTGATGCAGATGACGCACGCTCAGACGACGATCTGGAACCGGACGGAGATGCACAGCGGCATCCGCGGCGCCACCGAACTGCTGCAGCAGGAGGTCGGGCAGGCCGGCCGCATCACGCTGCCGGGGAAAGTCACGCTGGCCGCGGCAATCAACCCCGTTCTGGGCGCCTCGCCAGCCGCTCAGCCTAACTGCGATCCTGCGACGCCGCTGGTCGGCGCCGCCGTTATCGGCCTGAATACCGACGTCGTCGGAGGAAACGCGGTGGACGGCATGTGGGCGTCCGCCGGTCCTCCCGCGTCGTACATTTCGTTGACGACGCTCGACGGCGACAAGCAGGAGACCGTCCGGGTCGCGGCCATCAATGCAGGAGCCACGCCGCCGACGATCACCGCGTGCTTTCTCAACGACCACGCCGCCGGGACGGTGCTCGTCCCGTTGGGCGGGTTCGCGACCGGCATCATCCCCGACACGGGGATCGTCAACGGCTCGAGCGGGTCGGTCCTCAAGATGTACGGCGACATCAACGGAGACGGCCACATGGTGTACGTCGAGTACACGTGCGACACGACCGCCCACAACCTCTACCGCAACGTGATGCCGTTCGATGCTATGAGCAAACCGCCGGTGACGGCTGCACAGATTCTGCTCAGCAACATCATCGACAATCCCGGTGGCACCCCGTGCTTCACGTATCAGCGGAACACGAGGGTGATTCAAGGAACACCGTTCACGCTCGTCACCGACGTGGCGATCACGTTAACCGTCCAGACGCAACAACAGGACCCGGTGACCAAACAGTATCAGACCGAAACGAAGGCTCTCCTGAACGTGTCGCCGCGCAATGTCTTCAACGCCTGGGCGCTCGCGAGCATCGGATACACGGATCGCATTCAGTCGACGCCGGCTACTGTCAGGTCACTGCTGCCATGACACACGGGTGGACCATCATGCACAGGCACCAGGAACGTGGAATCGCTCTGGTTCTCGCGCTCTTCCTCATGTCGGCGATGTCGGTACTGGCTGCGTCGCTGATGTTCCTTTCGCAGACCGAGACCTACGCGAGCATGAACTACCGGATGATGTCGCAGTCGCGTTACGGCGGCGAAGCGGCAGTGCACAAGGCGGCTGACTTTCTCCTGGATTTGAACCAGTATCAGGTCCCAAAAGACGACAACATCCCCGATCCGCTGAGCAATTACTACACGCTCGCCTCGCCGGTGGAGTACATGGGAGCGCCGGTCGTCCTGTCCGCCCTTCCGGCGTCGCAAGGCGGAAAGGACTCGAACTATCCGGCGCCCTCCGTCCAGACGGCTTTCGCCGCGGCCGCGCAGGGTGCGCTCACGGCCGGCAACGTGCAGGTCGAGTACAGCGCCTACGCGACGCTTGTCTCGATGCGGGCGTTCACGACTTACGGCGGCGAGCAAGCCGTGGTCCAGACCTGGGAGATCACAGGAATCGGCGGGTTGTCAGGCGCTCGCAGCGCGACGGTGGAAGTGGTGGCAACCGTCGAGACGCCCAAGGTTCCGGCCAACAACTACGCCGCCTTCGCAACCGATCAGGCGTGCGGATCGCTGTACTTTCACGGGAACGTGACCACCAACAGTTACGACTCGCGGTACGGTCCGCCGGGAAGCGTGCCCGGGAACAGTACCCAGGCCGATGGAGGGGATATCGGCACCAACGGCAACTTTCACATCGAGGGGAGCGTCGAGGTACAGGGCAACGTGTACACACCGCGAACCGGTGTCGGCAGCTGCACCGAAGAGCAGGTGGTAGGGCTGGACGAAGACGCGAGCAGCATGGTCACCGGCAGCGTCTTCGCGCTTCCCACCCTGATGACGTACACCGTGCCGCCGATCACCGCGCCTTACAACGCCACAGTCGAGTTCAGCACCGATATCGAGTTGAGCAACGCGTGTGCGAGTCTGGCGTCGGCTAGTGCGTCAGTAATACCTGGAGTGAACTGCTTCTTCAATGTCGTGACGAACACGCTCACGCTGGGCGCCGATGGCGTGTCTGGCGAAATCAGCCTGCCCAACATTGAAGTCGGAAACGGCTACAAGCTGGTCTTCGAGGGAAACAGCAGCCCCTCACAGATTTACAACATCAACAGCCTGAGCGGCAGGGGCGACATCGAAATCAACGCCAACACGGACATGGGCGAGTCGAACGAGGCAGTCGTGCTGAAGGTTGCCGGGCTCGACACCGATGGCATGACGGAATTGGCGGTGGTACTCGACCTCGACGAGATGTCGTGGAAGCAGAATTCGCCCGCGACCAGGTATGATGCGTCCGCGTTTCAGATCATATACGGCGGCTCCGGCACGATATCCATGACAGGCGGCAATCTGCAGTCGGCCGTGACGGTTTACGCCCCCAATTCTGATTTCGAGCTGCAGGGCACACAGGATCTGTTCGGATCGGTGCTGTCGGGGACCCTCGAAATCTTCGGCAACGCCGGCCTGAGCTACGACCGGAGACTTGCGAACGGCTTCTACGTGGTGGGCTGGCCCATGCTGAGCACGTTCACGTGGAAGAGGTTTTAGGGAGGAGGTAGGAGGTTAGAGGTCAGAGGCTGGAGGTTAGAGGCTAGAGCTTGGAGGTCCTGCCGTAGACTCTAGCATCGGACATGCCGTCAGCGTTCTCGGTCGTCGCGCTCGTTGCCGCCTACAACGAAGCCGACATCATCCACCACGTCATCGCCGACCTGATTGACCAGCACATCGACGTCTACTTTCTCGACGATGGGTCCACCGATGACACCGTGAAGATTGTCGAGCCGTTCGTCGGCCGGGGCGTGCTGGCCATCGAACGCCTTCCAGCGCGGGGGATGGACTCGAACGTGTTCGACTGGGAGCGCATTCTGCGCCGCAAATCGGCGCTCGCGGCCGAGCTGGACGCGAGCTGGTTCATTCACCACGATGCGGACGAATTCCGCGAAAGCCCGTGGGCGCATCTCTCGCTTCACGACGCCATCCGCCGGGTCGATGCGCTGGGTTTCAATGCCATCGATTTTGCCGGCCTCGACTTCTGGCCCGTCGACGACCGCTTCAGGCCCGGGGACGACGTACGTGACGCCCTCACCTGCTACACCGAGTTCGCTCCATACGATCGGGTGCAGATTCGCTGCTGGAAAAAGACCGCGCACGCCGTCGATCTGGCGTCGAGCGGCGGCCACGAGGCGAAATTCCCCGACCGCAAGGTGTTCCCCCTGCGCTTCCTCCTGCGGCACTATCCGATCCGGGGGCAGGCGCATGCGGAACGCAAGATCTTCAGAGAGCGGCGGAACCGGTTCCTCGAGGGTGAGCGCGCCCGTGGATGGCACGTGCAGTACGACGGAACCCGGGAAGGGGAATCGTTTCTTCGCGAGCCGGCCTCGCTGACACCCTACGATGCCAATGAGGTCCGCCTGCACTTGACGCTCCCCCCCCGAGATGTGGAAGCCCGGGCCGAGCAGGAGCGACTCGGAGCGAGGTTGGAGCAGAGAACCGCCGAGTTCGCAGCGCTTCAAGCATTCTCGTGGCATCAGCGGGACGAGCTCGCCAGGCTTCAGGAGGAGGCAGGCGCGCAGTCCGCATACGTCAAGACGCTGACCGCGGCGCTCGCCCAGGCAACCCGTGACATCGAGCGGTGGCGTGATTCGGTGACAGACCTCACTCGTCGACTCGACGAGCTGCACCGGTCTTTCAGCTGGAGATGCACGTCCCCGGCCCGCACCGTCATCCGGCTGCTTCGAGGACGCTGACCCATGCCCGCCGTGTCGGTGATCGTGCCCTGTCACAACCTCGGCCGGTATCTCGACGAGGCGGTCGAGAGCGTACTGAGACAGCGTTTCCAGGACTTCGAAATCGTCATCGTGGACGACGGCTCGACAGATTCCGAGACCGCTGCCCTGCTCTCCGACTATCAACGGCCCAGGACTCGAGTGATTCGAACGCCTCACAACGGGTTGGCGGCCTCGAGAAACTGCGGAATTGCCAACACGAGCGGCCGGTATCTGTGCGCGCTGGATGCTGACGATCGTCTGGAACCCGAGTATCTCGCCAGGACCGTGCAGATTCTCGAAGAGGACGCATCGGTCGCCTTCGTCTCCGCCTGGCTTCGGACCTTCGGCGACGAGCAGTGGGAATGGAAGCCCACGCGTTGCGATCTACCAACGCTGCTTTACGAAGACACCGTCCTGACCGCGGCCGTTGTGAGGCGAGAAGCGGTCGCGAGCGTTGGCGGGTTCGACACCCGCATGCCGGTGCAAGGCGACGAGGACTGGGACCTGTGGCTGACACTGGTCGAGCGAGGATATCGGGGCGTCATTCTCCCGGAAGTGCTGTTCAACTACCGGCGCCGGCCAGGTTCAATGAGCACGGTGTGCTGGCAAGGCCCGGGACATCTGCCCCTGGCGGAGTACCGCGTGTCGAAGCACGGCGACTCCTATCGAGCTTACCTCGTCGACGTGCTGCTTCACCAGGATGCCGACACCGCCGAGCTGCTTCGCCGCAACGACGAGAGCGAGCGGTACCTCGCCGAGCTCGAGTCAGCGCTCGCATCCCGCCGTGAGGAGCTCACGCTTCTGAAATCACGCCTGGGCGCTGCGGCAGATCGACACGCGGACGCTCGACGCGCGATCGAGCTCGAGCAGGCGTTGCGGTCGGTCTCGGCGGAAGTGGACGCGCTGAGAGCGTCGCTGAGCTGGCGAATCACCCGGCCTCTACGTGACATCTACGGATGGTGGCTCAAACGGCGAGGCCATCGATGACGCCCGGAACAGTCGCCGTCATCGTCACCTGCCACAACCTGGGACGGACACTCGTCGAGGCGCTCGAAAGCGTCGAGCGACAGACACGGCCCGCCGCACAGATCGTGGTCATCGACGACCGGTCCACCGATATCTACACGCGACAGATCCTCGAGAAGCTACAGCGGCAAGGCACTCGCGTCGCCACCGGCACCGGCCTGGGCGCTTCGGCGGCAAGGAACCTCGGAGCTCGACTCACGACGGCCCCGTACCTGGTCTGGCTGGACGCCGACGACCTCCTGGAGCCCACCTGGCTCGAGGCCGCGGCGGCACGCCTCGACACAAATCGCGATCTCGACTTCGTCTCGTGCGCGTTGCGCGCGTTTGGGGACGCCTGCTACGTCTGGACGCCATCGGCTTCCACCTTCGTCGAAGCGGTCTCCACGGGAGGGGTGCCCCACGCTTCGACCATGATCCGGCGCCAACTGTGGGAAGAGGTTGGAGGGTTTGACGAAGGCGTGCCGTCCTTCGAACTGCTCGATTTTTGGGCTTCCGCCTTCGAACGGGGAGCCAGTGGTGTGGTGCTCGAGCAGCCCCTGCTCAACTACCGCGTTCGACCAGGCTCGGGATACCGCCGTTCGATTCAGACAGAGACGTACCGCTCGCGGCTGACCTACTTCTACGAGAAGCATCGGGCCGCTGTCGCCCGATGCGGCCCGGAGCTGATCCTCGGCAAAGAGGCGTTCCTCCAAGGCCAGCGTGAGTACCGAAGGATGCTGGACGCACGCGTCCTGGCGCTCGAGGCCGAATTGACCGGGCTGCAGCACGATGTCGCACAGACAGTCGCCGCGCTGGAGTCGCGCGGCGAAACGCGCGTTGACTGGGGCGAGTTCCGACGCGTTCAGCCGCTCAGCCAGCAGTGGGGCTGGGATCGGGGTAAACCGGTCGATCGTTACTACATCGAAGACTTCGTTCAGAAACACGCGTCGGACATCCAGGGCCGGGTTCTCGAGGTTCGTGACTCGGTCTACACCCGCCGATTCGGCGGCGACACGGTCACCGGGATTGACGTGCTCGACATCGATCCAGCAAATAGCGCCGCGACCGTCATCGCCGATCTGCGCCAGGCTGGGGGAATTCCGTCTGACACCTACGACTGCATCATCGTGACGCAGACCCTGCAGCTCATTGACGACGTCCACGCTGCCATCGCCGAGCTATATCGCATCCTTCGTCCCGGCGGCGTCCTGCTGGTCACTGTCCCGAGCGTCATCAGAGTGGATGACGAGGGGGGCATCGACGGCGATTTCTGGCGCTTCACGGAAGCATCCGCCCGAAGGTTCTTCGCCGCCGTGTTCCCGGTTGAAGCCTTTGAAGTCACTGCATACGGCAACGTCAAGTCGTGCGCGGCGTTTCTCTACGGGATGGCGACCGAGGAGGTGCCGGCGGCCGATCTCGATCATGTCGATTCGACGTTTCCATTGGGGATCGCCGTTCGCGCCGTCAAGCCGGAGACGACGCACGGTGACACGCCGAACGCCGACATCGTGTTCGGCTCGAGCCGGACCACTACGAATTCCGGTGCCTTCGCCCGGACTTTCACGGCCGGCCACAGAGGCGTCATCCTTTCCTACCATCGCATCGCCGATCTGGCGCCAGATTCCCACGGGCTCTGCACGCCGCCCGCCGAATTCCGCGCCCACATGGCGTTCATACGCCGCGAATGCACGCCAATCGCCTTGAACGCCCTCGTCAACGCCGCCGCTTGCGGCGAGATTCCTGAACGAGCGGTCGCCGTCACGCTCGACGACGGGTACCTGGATGCGTTGACGACAGCCTCGCCAATCCTCACCGAGCTTGGAGTGACAGCCACGTTCTTCGTGAACAGCGACCGGCTCGACCGGGAGCACGAACGATGGTGGGATCTCTTCGAAGGTATCTTCCTCACTCAGCTGACGCTTCCACCGGTCTTGACCGTTTGTCAAAGCGGCCACGACGTTCGACTCGCCACGGCGACGTTGTCGGAACGCAAAGATTCGCTCGAACGCCTCAACCAGATCATGTGGCCTCTCGACGACAAGGCCAGAGCCGAGATTGTGACCGATGTGCTCCGCTGGGCGGGCGCACGTGACGAAGCGCGAAACACGCACCGGGTCCTGACGAACGACGAGATCCGCATTCTGGCCGACCGGCCTGGTCACACCATCGGTGCTCATACCGTTCACCACCTCGCGTTGACACGGCAGCCGGCCGACACGAGGCTGAGGGAGGTGCTCGATAACAAGGCGGCGATCGAGGCGGCGACCCAGAAACCGATACAGCTCTTTGCGTATCCCTACGGTGAAGTCGATGCCGACCTGGCGGCGCTGGTGAGCAGAGCCGGCTTTCGCGCCGCCGTGACCGTGGAAGGCGGCTTCGTAACTGCAGGAACAAACCGGCTGATGCTCCCGCGGGTCGAAATCACCGCATCTGATCGCGGGCAGGCCTTCAGTGGCCGGCTCAGAGCGTTCTTCGAGATGACGAACGTGTGCTAGCGCTCCCCGTGAACGGACGATCCGATCGACGCTGCTAGAAGGGCAGGCGCCGTCCGCACGTCGTGCGCAGAGCTCCGTACGGCGTGATGCAACGCCGTCTCGACGACGGCACGAAACACGCCTGGAGCGCAGTCACTGGTGACCCTCGCCAATGCGGATTCCCGAAGCCGGCGCCACAGTTCCGCATCGGATACGAGCGAGGCAACCGCCCGTGCGAACTCAACCGCGCTGTCAGCCGCCAGCAGTTCCTTGCCAGGGGTCCAGCCGAGCTGCCGCGCGACCGTGGATGTGGAGACGACCGGAACGCCGCGGGCGGCTGCCTCGATGACTTTGAGTGAAATGCCGGCCGAGTAACGCGTCGGTGCGACGAACACCCGCGCGTCATCGTAGAACGGCGTCAGATCATCGACGTCGGAATGCCACGATACGCTCGAATCCGTCAGCGACCGAAGGCGGTCCGGCAGGTGTGCGCCGGCCACGACCAACGGCGCGCGACATCCTGAACTTCTGAGGATCGGCATCACCTCGAGGCAGAAGAACGACACAGCGTCCTCGTTGGGCGATTGAGCGTCGAACGCGCCGACAAACAGAAGGGAGCCTCGCTGCTCGAAAGGCCTTGGCGTGGGCAACCCCTCGACAGCGTGGCCCACCACGTAGACGTTGGCGGTACCGAATCGCTCGAACCGCTCCCGTTCGATATCGTTCACGGCGAGAACCGCGGCGCAGCCGCGCGCCAGTCCCAGCTCCGCGTCAAACATTGCTTGCGCGGTGTCTTCTGACATCGGCATCCCGAGCACCCGCCGGCGTTCCCGTTCGCGGAGCGCGTAAATCGCCTCGGCGTCGTAGATGCACGGAGCCCCGAGCGCCGAGAGATCCGAGCCCACGGCGGCTTTCACGTACTGCATGTTGTGTGGCCGGCTGATGATCACCACGTCCTGATGGTTGCGCGATGTGAGAAACGCGCGAAGGCCGTCGGGACCGCCCGCCACCACCTCGATTCCTTCCCCGGCGGTTGCGCCGGAGGCAGGGTTGGTGGCGTAGAGCGTGACGAGATAGCCGAGATCGATCAGCGTCTCGATCAACCGGGCCGCGCGAGGAAATCCAGACCCGGCGCGGGGATCGGGCAGCGTGTCGTCGATGACAATCACGGAGGCACGCCCGTGCGGGTGGACCCGCGCTCTCTGAACCTGGCGCACTCCCGCGGTCATCTGCGACGTCAGCCATCGCCGGTGAGTCGAGACGAATATCGGCCTGCGCGAGCGCTGGAGCTCCGCGCTGGCTTCCGGAGAGGTGCTCCCGAACTCACAGTGAGTCGCGGCAGCGCGCGGCTGGTAAACGACCGAATGGCCGGACTCCCAGACGCGGACGCAGTAATCGACGTCATCGTAATACGCCGGTCGATAACGCTCGTCGAATCCATGCAGCTGATTGAAAAGGGATCGCCTGGTCAAGAGCAGAGCCGCGGAGCAAAAGTCGACGGGCCGCTCGAAGTTGTATTCGGGAGCATCCGGATCCTGGCCTCGACCGTAGCTCTCGCACGAGCCGTCCGCCCAGATGATCGAGCCGGCTTCCTGCAACCGCCCGTCCGGGTAGATCAGCTTGCCTCCCACCGCGCCAATCGCGCTCGACCGGCGAGCCGTCTCGAGGAGCCGTCGGAGCGTTCCGGCAATCACGGCCGCGTCGTTGTTGACGAAAAGCAGGAACTCCCCACGCGCCGCTCTCGCGCCGATGTTGAGAGCCATCGTGAAGCCAAGGTTGGTGCTGTTCCTGACGACGGTGGCTCCTCTGACGCGCGACAGAAGCTGCGACGTCTCGTCCGTCGAGGCGTTGTCGACGATGACCACTTCAGTCGACACGCCCGACGCCTCCTCCTCGCGTTCGAGCGCCTGCAGACAACCGAGCGTGAGGTCGGCGTGGTTCCAGGCCACCACGACAATCGAGACATCCGGGATCGCGGTCGACATGAAGGACGGTTCGGAGTGACTCTTCAGGAAGTTCGCCAGCGACGCTCGGGTTTGCCGCCGGAGGCTGGCCCTGCCGGTCAGAGATGGCGACTGCGGCTGGGCAGGTCCCGCCATCACCCGCGTCAGCAACTTGAACGCATCGAGCCAGGCGCGCGGCGACAGAAGGATCTGGGGACGACGCAACGCCTGACGCGCCGCAGCACGAATCCGAGAGGTCTCGTGCCCCCGAGCCTGCATGACGAGGGCACGCTGAAACAAGCGGACCGTTCGTCCGTCGCTCAACCGCGCCCAGACGTCGAAGTTCACCCGTTCTCCCGGTGTACCCTCCAGCTCCAGATAGCCAGTGAATCCAGAAACGCGCGCGTTGGTTTCGTCGGGATACCGCCGCGCCACATCTGCGCGCTCGATGCCGCTATGCAAGGGCCGTTGCACGCCGAAGCCGGTGGACCAGACGTCGATGATCTGGGCGTCGGTCGCGTAGGCCCATCCGCAGACGACCAGGCAATCAGAGGCGATGACATCGGACGCGGGGCTCTCGAGCCAACCGCGAACACCGGGCGCGATGTGGTGTTCGTGCATGGGGCGCCTGGAAGCGTCGCTCTTCGTGATCGAAGTATCGCGCGTCAACCGGACGGCCGCATCAGCAAAGACAGGTATTCGCCTGCCACGTCAGACGCCGCGCCGTCCATGACAATGCGGCCTCCGTCCAGAAGCACGGCCCGGTCGCAGAACGTCGAGACGATGCGGGGATCGTGGCTGACCATGATGACCGTGTGGCCCTGGGCGCGAAGCCTCCGGTATCGATCTTCGCACCGTGCCCTGAACCCCGCGTCGCCAACGGCGAAAATCTCGTCGAGGACCAGCACCTCGCGCACAGCCTGAAACGCTACGGCATAGCCCAGGCGCGACGACATGCCGCTCGAATAATGCATCAGTTTCAGATTGGCAAATCGCTCCAGCTCGGCAAACGCGAGGATTTCGTCCATGCCCCGCCGGATCTGGCGCAGCGAGAGCCCCATGACCGAGCCGACGAGAAATACGTTGTCCACCGCGTCGAGCTCGGGGTTCCAGCCGATGCCGAGCTCGAGGATCGGCGTAATCGCTGCCCGCGCGCTGACCCGGCCCTTATCGGGTGGAAACACGCCGCACATGATCTTCAGCAGCGTGCTCTTGCCAGACCCGTTGCGGCCCATCACGCCGACAGCTTCGCCTCGACTGACGTCGAGGCTCACGCTGTCGAGAACCTGGAGCCGTTCGAACCGGCGCGGCTCGAGCGCACCGAGGAGATGCTCGCGGATGGTGTCCCGACGAACGCTCGGAATCCGGAACGCTTTCGACACGCCGGCGAGCTCGATGATCGACGAGGCGCTCACAGGTACTCCGCCGCCCGTGGGCTCAGCCGCCAGAAGACGAGAATCCCGACGAGCAGGCAAATCGCGGCATCCGCGACCAGATACAGGTGGCCGGTCGTCGTCGGCATGACACCTCGGACGAGGGCCGCGCGTGAGAATTCGATGATCGGGGTCGGTGGCCAGACGTAGAGGTAGAAGTGAAAGCGCTCCGGAAGAATGTCGAGCGGGTAGATGATGGGGGCGATGAAGAAGCCCGCCTGGAGCACGACCTCCCACACCTGGTTCAAATCGCGATAGCGCAGGAACAGGACGCTGGCTGCCAGCGAAAACCCGATGACCATCGCCGTCAACGCGCCGCTGTACGCCGCGAACGCAAGCATGGCGCCGACAGTCGGTGGCTGGCCCGCCGCGGCCAGGAAGACCACGATGACGATTGCGAACACCCCCAGGGTAATCACCGCGTTCGAAATCGAGGTCACCACCAGGATCCATGGCGGCACCCGCGCCTTGCTCAACAGAAACCCTCTCGCGTGCAGCGAGCACAGCCCGCTCTTCGTCGATTCCGAGAAGAACTCCCACAAGAACAGGCCGACGATGAGGTTGAGCTTGTAAGTCGGATTCGAGGCAAACAGGAACGAGAAGACCCCCATGAGGACGATGAACATGCTCACCGGCTTGAGGAGCGCCCACACGAAGCCGCCCAGCGTACCGTGATAGCGCGCCTTGAAGTCCGTGCGCACCAGCGTCCACACCAGCCCGGCATATCGGTAGGCGGCGCGCTCCTCCGTCCCGTACTGAGCCCGGTCAGCGGCGAGGACTGTCGATTCCAAATCGGGACTCCACGTCATCGAGCACGGTCAATGCGTTCCGGGCCGCCACGTACCGCGGATCGATCTTGAGCGCTTTGAGAAACTGCTGTCGAGCCTCCAGCCAATGCCCGTCCTCGGCCAGGACCTGCCCCACTTTCACGTACCCGACAGGTTCCATGGGGCGAAGCCGGATTGCCGTCTGATATTCCTCGAGCGCCTCGCTCCTGCGACCCGCCTCCTGCAGCGCCTCACCGAGAAGGAGCCGCGGGCGATAGTGAGTCGGGGCCAGGTCCACCGATTCGCGCCAGAGGCGCACGGGATCGCCCCACACCGCATTCCGGACAATCGTCATGGTGCCAAGCGAAAGCATGACGAGCGCGAAGATCGATGCTCCCAGCAGGCGGGGCCAAACCGCCGCCCGTTCCAGCCGACCCCCAAGCCATCCGATGGCCGATCCCGTCGAGAGGAAGATTCCGCAGCTCGCCAGGTAGATACGGTGCTCGGCCATCGGCTCACCCTGATCGAGCGCAATCAGGACCGACGACGGGACGAGCACCAGCAGGAACCAGAGCACACCGAATCCGGAGACCCAGTCGAGGCGCCGCAGCTTCGTGCTTGCCACCACCAGACCGCCCACAACGAGAACGGCGAGCCAGGCGCGGGGGTCGAACAGGCCGACCGCTGCCACCTCGTGGAAGAGTGCCTGTCCGGACGGAATCGCGATCATCGAGATGTAACGACGCACCACGTCGAGCTCGAGCAGCAGGTAATCCCAGTGAACGGTCACCTGGCCGGGGTACTCGATGCGCGCGAAGACGATCAGGCGGACGATTCCGGCGACCACTGCTGTGGAGATGAGCGGCAGATGCACCCCGCGCATGCGACGCCACCGGGTGACTTCATCCGACTGCAGAGCAAAATGGTCGTACGCCAGGAGGACGAACGGGAACATGGCGGCGCTTTCCTTCGTAGCCAGTGACGCGACCCATAATCCGGTCGTCATCAGCGCCCACTTTGCGCCTCCCTCGATCAGCCACCGACCGCCGCACATCAGCGCGAGCATGAAGAAGGTCGCGCACAGGACTTCCGATCGCCCGCTGATGTAGCCGACCGCCTCGGTCATCATCGGATGAACCGCGAGCAGTCCCGACGCGGCAAACGCGACGACACTGCCCTTTCCGACGCGCCGGGCGAGCTGAAACAACAGAACGACGTTCACCATGTGGAGAAGCACGTTGGTGAGATGAAACCCGAACGGCGCCGTCCCCCAGATCGCCCGGTCGAATGCATACGACAGGTTCACGATGGGCCGTGTGACCGCACCAAGAACGATGGCGGAAAGATCCATCAGGTCCGCGATCGAGCGGTTCTCGACCACCGTGTGGTAGTCGTCGTACACGAACGGGTTGTGCAAGGCGTTCAGATAGACAAGACCGCCCAGGACCGCCGCGAACAGAGGAAGGATCGTCGCAGCCGACAGCTCGTAGCGTCTGGCTTCAGCCGGACCCTCAGCCGAATTCACCGCTGGATCAACGGCGGCCAGACCGTTGTAATGTATGGCGAATCTATTCACGGGTCGATTACAAACCTGTCACTGGTGCCACGGTCGCTGCGCATTCTTCACGTCGCGCCTTACTCGGGCGACGCCTGGGCCTACGGAGGCATCCCGCGCCTCGTACAGACGCTGACGCGCGGTCTGGCGCGTCGTGGGCACCAAGTGACCCTCTGCACGACCGACGCCGCTGATGAATCGGCGCGACTGCAGAACCAGGCAGATCCGCGCAGCGGGGTCCACGCCGCCTGGCCAGCAATTCGGACGGCCGACAACGTGGAGGTGCGCGTTTTTCCGAACGTTTCCAACCGTCTGGCCTACCACTTGCAGCTGTTCCTCCCGATCGGTCTCAATCGGTACTTATCGGAACATGCACGGGACTTCGATGTGGCGCACCTGCACGCCTGCCGCAACATCCCGGGGGCCATTGCGGCGCGCCATCTTCATCGAACCGGCGTGCCGTATGTCCTCGCCCCCAATGGCACCGCGCCCCGCATCGAGCGGCGAAGGTTCGCCAAGCGGATATTCGACGCCGTGATGGGCCGGAGAATGCTCGGGGAGGCCGCGCGCGTGCTGGCCGTGTCACACGCCGAACTGCGACAGTTCGAGGGGCTCGGGATTGAATCCCGCATCGTCCGTCTGGTGCCGAATCCGGTCGATCTCGACGAGTTTTCCCCGCTTCCGGCGCGCGGGCGGTTACGGGCACGGCTGGGCCTTCCGAGCGCTTCAGCCACGCCGCTCGTCATGTTTCTGGGGAAACTGACGCCGCGCAAACACGTGGACGTCCTGGTCCGCGCGTTCGCACGATTGAGCGACGAGCGGGCCCGGCTTGTCATCGCGGGCAACGACATGGGCACGGGGGCTGGGATACGCGCGGTCGTCCGCGAGCTCGGCTTGGAACGGCGCACACTCTTCACCGGGCTCTTGCGAGGCCGCGAGCGTCTCGAAGCGCTGGTCGATGCGTCCGTCGTGGTCTACCCTTCGGAGGACGAGATCTTCGGGCTGGTCCCGCTCGAAGCATTGCTCGTTGGCACACCGGTCGTTGTCGCCGGAGACTCGGGGTGCGGCGAAGTGGTGAGCCGGACCGGAGGCGGCCAGGTCGTTCCCTGCGGCGACCTGGACCGTCTGGTGCGCGCAATCGAAGAGGTCCTCGATTCACCTTCCGCGTGGGGCACCGAGGCGGCCGCGCGCCGGATTCGAGCGGCCTACGGCGGAGACGTCATTTGCGCGGCGCTCGAGCAGGTGTATGAGGAAATGGTGATCGCCGCGTGATGGAAGGCGTCAGCTTCGTCGTCCCGGTCCACAACGGCGCCGGATGTGTACGCGAGGCGCTCGCATCGATCCTGGCACAAGCCGATGGCAGGCCGATGGAAATCATCGTGGTGGACGATGTCAGCAATGACGGTTCGTCGATGCTTCTGCGACGGCTCGCCGATCAGTGGCCGTTGCGGATTGTCGTCGGGGAGGGGCGTGGAGCTGCGGCCGCCATCAACGCCGGTGTGCGCGCGGCCACGTTTCCAATCATCTGCCAGGTCGATCAGGATGTCGTACTCCGACCAGGTTGGATGCCGCGGCTTGTGAGAGAGCTGGACGATCCCAGGGTCGGCGCCGTGCAGGGCTATTATGCAACCGACTCCGAGTCGACGCTGTGCGCCCGTGCGATGGGATACGACCTCGAACAGCGCTATGCCGCAATCGATGGCACCGAGACCACTCACGCCTGCACCGGCAATTCGGCGTACCGCGCCGACGCGCTTCGACGGGTCGGACTGTTCGACGAGGATTTCGGGTACGGCTACGACAACGATCTCAGCTATCGCTTGAGGGCCGCCGGGTATCGGTTGGTCCTGTCCCGGGACGCCCAGAGCGTGCATCGATGGCGTGAAGGACTGCTCGGCTATCTGGTTCAGCAGTACGGCTTCGGCTACGGGCGGATCGACCTTGTGGCCAAGCATCCCGAGCGATTCGCCGGCGACTCGGTGTCCCCGGTCGGCATGATGTCCCATCCGCTGCTCATGGGCCTTGCGATGCTGAGCCTGTCGGCCGCACTCGGCGCGTACGCTCTTGGTGCGTCCTGGCAGCCGTTCGCCCTCTCGTCGGCGACGCTCGTCTCCGGTCTTGTGCTCGAGCGGTTGGCAGCGGGGGTCAGCGCCGCGCGGCGGTTCAGGGATCCTACGCCGCTCGTTTTTCCGCTCCTGCATCTCGGACGCGACCTAGCCTGGGTGACGGCGATGACCTTCTGGGTCGCCCGCCGTCTGACTGGTCGTCGGTCGAAGCCGAGAGACAGCATGCGTCCCAGAACACATGAAGTAGAGCGCGGTCGTTCGCCCATAGAATTCTCACGGGACATTCCCACGCAAAGTGCGCCACCCAGTTAGCCCGGCAACAATGAAGCTGTACGACGACCACGAGGTCAGGATCCATGGACAGTTGGTTCACTACCGAGCGGGCAGTCACAGAGGGTCTCTGCGCTGACGCCGCGCAGGCACGGCTGCAGAGCGACGACTGGAAACTGCTGTCCTGGAGGGTGTGGCTCGGGGTGCAACGACCTACAGTGGCCCAGGTGGTTGCGGTCGATCCGTCCGAAGCCGTCCGGTCCGCCGACATCCTGCCGGTCCTGGAGCGGTCGTTCGAAATCGTTTACCGGGCCAATCTTGGAGGCACGCTCCTCCAATTTCTGTTGGCGGACATCGTCGGCAACTTCAGGATTGACGTCGCACACGATGCTGCCCTGATCCAGTTTCTCATCCTCTTTGAAGAAATTCTGATTGCCGAGAAGATCATTCCGAGCGATTTCGTCATGGTCGTAGCGCGGCCTCACCCAGGGTAAACGGGACGTCTAACGCGGGCCGGCTCCGAACCGGTTCATCAGGTAGTCGCGAGTGCCAAGCGCGACCGCTCCGATCCGCGTGGCGACCGATCCGCCAGGCGAGACAAGCGCGTGCGCCAGATTCAGCGCCACAATC
>Ga0247825_10000406_pt1 | contig 27234 bp, 31 predicted proteins | sample 13C_Vanillin_Day_FD_194413 | JGI IMG/M metagenome (GOLD analysis project Ga0247825, IMG submission 194413) | Soil microbial communities from agricultural site in Penn Yan, New York, United States - 13C_Vanillin_Day48 | ecosystem: Environmental > Terrestrial > Soil > Agricultural land | place... | reverse complement strand
AGCGGACCCGCATGCAGCCATCCCGCGCTGAGCACGGTCCACCACCGATCGAGCGCGAACATGGGATACGACCCACTGGCGCCGAACACCACCATCGCCGTCGGGGAGGGTGAGAACAGCGCGAACATGTTGTTCGTCTCGATGCTGCCGCGCGAGAACACGAGCATCAGCGCGTAGACGACGATGCAGGTGCCGATGACGAAGGGGACGAAGCCGAGGTCCTGCCCGAGGGCGCGGAAGGCCGGCGCCCAGCCCCACAGGCCGGGATTCCATCTGTTGCAGTTGTAGCAGCGCTCGTCGCCGACGCCAACCAGCACGCCGCACGACGTGCAGATGACGGAGCCCGTCCGCTGGCGCTTGAACACGAGCTCGATAATACTGGTTGGTGGTTGGTGGTTGGTAGTTGGTAGTCACCACTAACCACCAACCGATGAAGATCATCGTCGGCATCACCGGCGCCACCGGCGCGATCTACGGCGTGCGCATCCTCGAGCGCCTGCGCGAGGCGGGGGCGGAAACGCACCTGGTCATCAGCCGCTGGGGCGCGCGGACGCTGCTGCACGAGACGCCATACTCGCGCGAGCAGGTCGAGTCGCTGGCGAGTGTCGCCTATGCCCCCGGCGACATGGGCGCCGCGATCTCGAGCGGCTCGTTCCGAACCGACGGGATGGTGATCGCTCCGTGCAGCGCCAAGACGCTGGCCGCCGTCGCGCACGGGTTTGGCGAGAACCTCGTGCATCGCGCCGCCGATGTCGTCCTCAAGGAACGCCGCCGCCTCGTGCTGGTCGTGCGCGAGGCGCCGCTCAGCGACATCCACCTCGAGAACATGCTCAAGCTGTCGCGGATGGGCGCGGTGATGCTTCCGCCGATGCCGGCCTTCTACAACCGGCCGCGCACCGTGGACGACATCGTCGACCACACGGTCTCGCGCGTGCTCGATCAGTTTGGATTGGACGCGGGCGGGTCGGAACGCTGGAGCGGCGAAATGGGCGTCGGCCAGGAAGCCGACTGACTCAGTCCAGTCCCTTCACAACCTGTTGCGCTTTCTCGAGCGCGCGTTCGGCGTCCTCGACTTCCTGGGCCGCTTCCTCGGCCTTCGCTGCCACGGCCCGTGCGTTCCTGCGCGCGTCGTCTGCGTCGGCGGTCGCGCGTTCGAGCTGCTGCTCGGCGCGCTGCTTGCCTGCGTCCGCTTCCTTCGACTTCGCGGCGGCCTTCTTCAGTTCCTCTTCGGCCCGCTGGGCGGCCTTGCGCGCGTCGCGAAGCGTGCGTTCGGCATCCTGCACGGCAGCCTTCGCCGCGGCACGCTGCTCCTTTCGTTCTTCTTCCCGAGCCTTCTCGTCTTGAGGGCTGGCGGGTTTCCTGGCGGCTTTGCGCGGCGTCTTCTGTTCGAACGGGATGACGCGCGTCGGGCCCGTCGGACGTCCGGCGTGATCGACGCGAGGGACGAGGGCGGCAAGCGCCTCGAATCCCGGCGGCTGCACGTCGTCTGTAAGCCGGCCCGGTTCCGGCGTGCCTGGCAGCCCGGCGTAGGTCGAGAGCGCCTCCAGCGTCGTGGTCACGCGGCGCATCGTGTCGGGCGCGGCGGCGCTGCCGGCCTCCGTGAGAAGCTTCGCCGCGTGCGTCGTCAGCTCGGACAGAGCGGCGCGGCGCGATTCAAGTGGGGCGCGGAAATCGGCCGATTTTCCGCCCAGCTGCGCCGTCTGCGCCTTCCGGAACTTTTCGCCCGCGTCCAGCAGCCGATTGAACGCGATTCGGTGCTTCAGGTAGAGCTGGTTGACGGCCCAGGCCGGGACGGACGGTTTGGTCAGCCCCTTGACGCGCTCGGCGGCCTCAGGATGACCAGCCTTCTTCAACCGCGCCGCGAGCGCATTCCGCGCCGCGGTGAATTCAGTCAATGGAAGCTGAAAGAGCGCGTCGATATCGTCGTCGACGCCCTGTACTTTTCCACTTTTCAACTTTTCCACTTTTCCACTTTTCCACTTGGCGCGTAGCGCCCTGACCTAGTCTGTCACATCCCCTCGATACATTGGCTGTATCAGGGAGATGAACAAGATGGCACAGGCACTTCCGCAGGGCGATCAAGGTCAGCAACTCGCGCTGCACGACGGGTGGACGGCAGCGCTTCGTGAACGTTCGAGTGCCATACTCTGCGCGGGCTGCCGGGAGAAGGAAGCACGCTACGGGTTCCGGAACGAAGAGGATGAGGATCCGGCGGTGGAGAGGCCGCGGACGCTGTGCTTCTCGTGTTTTCGAGTCGAGCTGACGCGGCGGCAGGCGGTAAAAGCCCGGCTCGCGCGTGGCTGGAACGCGCAGCAGGTGTCGCTTCCGCTCGAGGAAACGCTCAAGGAGCTCACCCATCGCCGCCGCCGCGCGCAGATTGCCGCGCGCCACGCGTTGGGAATCTAAATCGTTCGAATCGTTCGGATCGTTCGTTTACCGGCTCATCTTTTCAATCCGTGTCCATTCATCGTCTGTCACGGGCATGACGGACAGGCGTGACATACGCACAAGAGGAAAGTCCGCGAACGCAGGGTCGGCCTTGACCTCGGCGAGCGTGACCGGGCGCGGGAGCTTTTTCACCGGCACAACGTCCACGACGTAGGACTTCTTCGAGGCGTCCTTCGGATCGGGATAGGCATCGCTCGCAGCTGATGCGATCGCGACGATCGCCTTCTCCTTCCCGGTGTGGTAGTAGAAGATGCGATCGCCTTTGCTGATCGAGCGCAGATGTTTCTGCGCGAGCGGATTCCGCACGCCCGCCCACACCGTTTTCTTCTCCTTGACGAGCTGATCGTACGAGTAGTGATCCGGCTCTTCCTTCACCAGCCATTGCGCCATGAGCCGGATGATATCAATGGAGTCCAGCTGACGACGGACCCCGTGGCTTCCGCCTTAAGGTGGAAGCTACGATGGCCTTCTTGATCCCGCGACCCTCAAGCGAATCTTGAACACGTGGGTGCACGCGGTGATGTACAGCGCCCGGTAATCCGCGTCGCCGAACGCGACGTTCGTTGCGCAGACACGCGGACGCGGCTCGTATGACGGCTGCGGCAGGTGGAATCGGCCGAGCGGCGTGCCCGCAGGCGACGTGATCTGGACCACGCCGGGAGTGCCGCCGCTGGTCGTATAGAGATTGCCGCGCTCGTCCGTCTTCATGCCGTCCACGCCGTGCGCCACGAACAGGCGTCCGTTGGCGATCGTGTCGTCCGCCAGCACGTCATAGCGCATCGTCCCGCGAACACCCGCGGTCACGTAGAGGTACTTCTCGTCTGGCGAGAGCGTGATCCCGTTGCCGAAGGCGCCCGGCGAGTCCTTGTCGCTCAGAAGCAGGGTGACCGCGCCGTTCTTGATCAGGAACGTTCCGCTATACGGAATCTCGCGGGCAGGATCCTTGTCGGCGCCGCGTAGTCCCCAGACGGTGTCGGTGAAGTAGACGGAGCCGTTCGATTTCACGACGAGGTCGTTCGGGCCGTTGAAGCGCTTGCCTTCGTAATGATCAGCCAGAACTGTGCGCGTGCCGTCCTTCTCGAGACGGAAGACGGTTCGATCGTTCATGGCGGTCACCACGAGCCGGCGCTGAGGGTCGAGGGCAAGGCCGTTCGATCCGATCAACAGGATTGGGACGCGGCCGGCTACCGTCTGCGCTCCCACGGTGGACACGTCGCGCCCTGTGTAGCCGCTGCGCTCAAGAAAGACCGAGAGCGGCTTCCCTTGTTCCCACCGATAGATGACGTTCGCCGCGTTGTCACTGAAGAGGAGATACCCACCGGCAGTGTCGGGCATCCACACCGGCCCTTCGGTGAGCGCGAAGCGATCACCGATCATGTCGAGCGGCGCGTTGGCGTCCACGATCGCGTCAAGGCCCTGCTCCAGCTTTTCGATGCGAAAGGGCGTTCCCTGCTGCGACTGAGCCTGGACGAGGGCCGCGGAGCAGAAGACGGCGACAATGAAGACGCGCATGGCGCGGATAATACCAACGGTTCTCCCCCCTCTGAGAGATCGGATCCGCCCCGGTGTCCGCGTGCTGTTCGTCGGGATCAATCCGGGCGTTCGCTCGGCGCTGACGGGTCATCACTTCGCCGGCTTCTCGAATCGCTTCTGGAAGCTGCTTTATGACTCGGGGCTGGTGCCCGAGCCGATCGGCTACCAGGACGATGGGCGGTTGCCGGAGTGGGGGTATGGCATCACGAACATCGTGCGGCGGGCGACGCCGGGTATCGATACGCTGCGGGAAGAGGAATATGCTGCCGGGCGCGTGCGGCTGCGGCGCAAGATCCTTCGCTACCGGCCGGCGATTGCCGTCGCGGTTGGCGTTACGGTCTTCCGGGCGCTGTTTCCAGACCGCCGCGGCGCGGTCGTGCTGGGTCTTCAGCCGGAGCGTATTGGCGAGTCAGCGGTGTTCGTGTTGCCCAACCCGAGCGGCCGCAATGCCAATTACAGTTATCGGGAGATGCTTCTGGCCTACCGGTCGCTGGCCCTAACTTTACAACACAAAGCGCTTTAGCTAACATGTCTGACGTGCCTGAAAACCGCTCCGCCGGCGTCGCCCTCAACGAGCGCGCCATGGAATCGCTGGAATTCATCCGCACCACGATGGCGCGGAGCGCGCCGTTCACGGCCGTGTCCGGCCGCGCCGGTATCGCGATGGGGCTGCTGGCCATCGCCGCGGCAATCGTTGCCCGTTCCGCGGGCTCGAACGAACAGTGGCTTGGCATCTGGATCGGCTGCGCCGTCATTGCCGTGCCCGTCGGCCTGGCGATGATGCGCGCCAAGGCGCGCCGCTACGAGCTGGCGTTGTGGTCTGCGGCCGGGCGCCGGTTCGCCCAGGGGTTCCTCCCCTCGATCATCGGAGGGGCGGTGCTGACGGTGGCACTGGTTCGGGCCGACGCGATCGAGCTGGTTCCAGCCGCCTGGCTCCTGCTCTACGGCGCCGGCGTGCTGGCCGGGTCATCGTCCAGCGTTCCGGTGCTGGCGTGGCTCGGGACGCTCTTCATGGCGTTCGGCACGCTCGCTCTTTTTACTCCGGCGGAATGGCGGGACCTCTGGCTTGCGTCGGGCTTCGGCGTTCTGCAGATTGCATTCGGCGCGTACATAGCGAGGAATCATGGCGGCTAAACGCTCGGCGGCAGCCCAGGTCGATACTCACGAAACCTCCCGTGCGAGCCTGCCGCGCCGGAGCGCGCAGCGCGAAGGCGGGCCTGCAGCGCGCGCAGCCAACCTCGATCGGCTCATGCACGATCGCACGCGGCTCGCGATCGTCACGGCGCTGTCCGTGAATCCATCCCTCAGCTTCACGGAGCTGAAAGGGATCACGCAGACGACGGATGGAAACCTGAGCGTGCATGCCCGAAAGCTCGAGGACGCTGGATACGTGTCGTGCACCAAGGGATTCGAGGGGCGGCTGCCGAAGACCCAATTCAGCCTCACCGATGCGGGCCGCCGTGCGTTCAAGAAGTACCTCGATCACATGGAGGCGATCATCCAGCACGCGCGCGGAAAGAAAGCGTGAAACAGCTGATCCTTGGCGGATCGTCGCTTGCCGTGCTGTGTGCGCTTGCCGGCTTCGGCCTCGTGTCCAGCGAATCCGCCATGTTGAAGGTGCTGACGCCGGTTGAATCCGATGCACGGCAGCGCGAGCTGCTCCTCGCCGCCGGCGCAGGCAAAGTTGCGTCTGTCCGGAGCCTGCTGGCCGAAGGGGTTCGCCCGGAACCCGAAACGCTCGCCGCGGCTGCCACCGGGCCGTTCGAGCCTGTTTATAGCTGGAGCGGCTGTGATCGGCATGCGGCGGTGACCCGGCTGATTCTCGAGGCGAACCCGAGACTGCGCCTTGGTAACGACAGGCGTGGGCAGCTGCTGAGGAAGGCGGCGTGGATTCGCGGCTGTAGCGACGTCTATCGCCTGATCGCAAACTAAGCCAGACCGGCACAAACCCTGGGGCTCAAATGGGTGTCTAATGGGCCGCGGGGAAACCCCGCTCCCGAAACCCGGAACCGTCCGTTACCGTATCGCACACCAAGCGTCGCTTCCGCCTTCAGGCGGAAGCCACGGGAACGATTGCAGGAGGAGCGCATGATTCGGAGGCTCGCTCTGTCGGTTTGTCTTGCCGGCCTCCTCGCCGGCTCGGCCGTGGCGCACCACAACATGTCGGCCTTGTTTGATTTCAGCCAGCGGTTCACCACCTCCGGCACCCTCAGCAAGGTCGATTGGCGAAATCCCCACATCTACCTCTTCGTTGATGTGAAGAACGACAAGGGCCAGGTGGAAACCTGGTCGTTCGAGGGGCCCTCGCCCGGGTTCTTCCGGCAGCGTGACGTTGGCAAGGAGAACTTCGAGGCTTCGATGCAGAAGTCGGTCAAGATTGAGGCCAGTCGTGCCCGCGACGGGTCGCGTTCCGGCCTGATCCGCGAAGTCACGCTGGCCGATGGCAGGCTTGTTTCGCTCTGTCCGCAGAACTGCTAGGAGGGGACTGTGTCACCGAAACTTCTGACGATCCCAGCGGCGATCTGCCTGGTTGCGTTGTCCGCGGCGGCGGCCGGCGCGCAGAACCCGCAGCAGGACCCGGCTGAGCGCGCCCGCAACATCGCCCGGCAGCTCGAACAGAACGCTCGCACGCTGACGCTGTACGACCGCCAGGGAAAAGTGATTTCGACGATTGCCGAGAAACACATCTTCAATCAGCCGACCCTGTCGCCGGACGCCGCGCGGATCGCGTTGATCAAGCCGGATCTCGAGAAGGAAACAGTGGACCTGTGGGTCTACGACATCAAGACCGGTACAGGCGTCCAGATTACGTCGAACAAGCCTCGCGAGAACGTGCAGGCGCCGGCGTGGTCGCCGGACGGGAAGTACGTGGCGTACGTCGCGCTGCGCGGCAGCCGCTACACGATCTTCCGGAAACCCTCCGACGGCTCCGGTGCCGAGGAAACGCTGTACGCCCATCAGGGTGGCCCGATCGTGCTCACTGATTGGTCGCTCGACGGCCGTTATCTGAGTTTTTACGAATCGGACCTTGCCGGTAGCAGGCTCTATCTGTTGCCGGCGGAGGGCGACCGGACGCCGATCGAGGCGGCGAAGTCGGAAAAGGAGATGCTCGCGGCGCGGCTGTCGCCAGACAGCCGGCTCCTGGCCTATCGATCGAACGAGACCGGCCGCGCGGAAATCTGGGTCCGTTCGGTTCCTGCTCCCGGCAGCCAGGCCAAGGTCGATACGTGGCAGCTCTCCACCGAGGGCGGATATGGCATGGTCTGGTGGAAACGCGACGGGCAGGAGCTGTTCTTCTTCGGACCCGATCGCGTCGTGATGTCCGTGCAGGTCAAGAGCGGCCCGGGCACGTTCGAGTTCAGCAAGCCGCGGCCGATGTTCAAGGCTCCTGACTCGATCCCGGCGCAATCGAATCCCGGTGCGTTCGGCAGCGTCAGCCGCGACGGCGAGCGGATCGTCTTCTCCGTTCCTCCTCTGCCTCCGTTGCGCCAGCTGACCGTGTTCGATCGGCAGGGCAAGGAGGTCGGCCGCATTGGAGCACCCGGCCTGTACGTGCAACCCACAGTCTCGCCGGACGGGACGAAGGTGGCCGTCATGCGAGCGGATCCGCAGACGGGCGCCAACGACATCTGGGCCTTCGACATCGCGACCGGCACAGGCACGCCGGTGACGGCAACGCCGGACGGCGAGAACGCGCCGGTCTGGTTCGACAACGACCGCGTCGCCTACGTGTCCATGCGCGCGAACTTCGCCAGCATCTATCGCAAACAGTGGACGGGACAGGGCCCCGAGGAGCAGTTGTTCCGCTACACCTCCGGCGCCGGGATGGCGCTCACCGACTTCTCCCCCGACAAGCGCTTCGCGATGGTTGACGGCGGCGGCATCGTGCTCGCCATTCCGCTGACCGGCACCGATCCGCTCAAGCGGGAGGCCGTGGACTTCGCGCGTTCAGAATTCGAAGCGGGTGCCGGCCGATTCTCACCGGACGGCCGCTATGTGGCCTTCGGCTCGAACGACACGAATCGATTCGAGGTGTATGTCCGGCCGTTCGACGCGAAGACGGGCGAAGCCGCCGGGGAGATGAAGTGGAAGATCAGCAACGAGGCCGGTGTCGTCGGCGGCATCGTGTGGCGCAGCGACGGGCGTGAGCTCTTCTATCACGTCAACGACAACGCCGCGCAGGAGCTCCGAATCATGGCGGTCGACGTGTCGACGACGCCGGAGTTCAAGGCCTCGGCCCCACGCGAGCTGTTCCGGGTCAAGGGTCCGCTGCCCGGTAATCCGCCGCAGTGGAAGCACATCACGCCGGACGGGCAGCGGTTCGTGTTCGCGGTTCCGCGTCCGGCGACGTCGACCAAATAGCGCCGATCGAGACTGCTCGTCAGAAAAACAGCGGTGCCGGCTGCTCAGACAGACCTGAGACCACACGAATCGATCGGACACGGCTCGTGATGATGGAGCGCTCGCAGGCGTAGAGCTCCATCCTGAACCCGATGAGGATGCTGCGCAGCTTCAGCACGCTGCCGCCGAGTGAACTCCCCATCAGACGCGCCGCGGTCTCTTCTGGAAACAGCCGTCCGCCGCGTACGAGAACGTCGCCCGTTCGGCCGCTCAGGATCGTGAAGTCGTATCGGCTGTTCTCGGTCTCAACGGTGATGGCCGCCTGCTCAGGCAGGGAATCGGTTTCGAGACCAGTGACCCAGTCAGGCGGGACCTCCGCGTCGATGAACGTGCACACATTCACCTAACCGTCAGGCGCCTTCATCTATTCCGGGACGAGAGGAAAGCGGGGAAGGGGAATCGGTCTACACGCTGGCGCGATCGATGTCCGTCAGTAAGGCGTCGATCGAGGCCTCGCGCCCTGCGGCATACGCACGGGCCCACTGCGCGTCGCCGAGACGGCCGCGGGCCTTCCGCTCCGAGAGCTCTCTGAGACCGAGAACCGATTTGTGAACGATGACGGTTCCGGTGCGTTCCGCGACGGCGTCCCGGGCTCCGAGAATCCGCGCCGCCCATCCGTCGTTGCCCTTGAGTACAGCGGCGGCGGCGAGCGGGACCAGCGTGTACGCGAACGCGAACTTGTCCTGGAGCTCGCGGATACTGATGAGGCTGTCGCGCACCCAGGTGATCGCTTCATCGGCCTTGCCGCGTTGAACCGAGGCCATGGCGCGAACATTCTGCGTCAACGCCAGGAACCACGGACCGACATATTCTGCCTCCGAGGTCGCTTCATCCAACAGGCGTTCCGCCCCACCGAAGTCACCAGTCGCGAGTGCGACCCAGGCCATCCCGTTCAGGGCCAGCACATTGCCCCACGGGCGCGCGAGGGCACGGAACCCTTCCCTGCTGTCAGTAAACGAGCTGCCAGCCGCATCAGTGTCGCCAAGCGCGTAATCGACGCGTCCGAGCATGTGATCGACGTGCGCGGCGATCTCCTTGTCATCGGTGCCATCGACGACCGCGCGCGCCCGTGTCAGCAACGTGCGCGCAGCCGTGAGGTCTCCCTGCGCGTATCGCATTCCGCCTGCTCCCATGAGCGCTCTCGATTCGACAGCCGGCGGAAGAGAGGGATGATTCAGGATCTGCTCATACCACCATTGACCCTCGGCTGCATGCCCACGGATGGCCCAGAAGAAGAACAGACTCCAGGCGATGTCGCATGCGTCGGCCGATCGGCCTTGCTCGATGAGGCCCACCAGCGCGGCGCGGTAGCTCTCGAGGTCGTCGCGCACGCGATGCATCCATTCGACCTGCGCGCGTCCGACCAACCCCTCCGCGGCGAGACCGGCTTCGCTCGTGCAATAGCGAGCGAGCCCCTCCCGGGCGACGTCGCGTTCGCCAACGGCGGCGAGCTCGAGGGCGGCGTAGGCACGCACGGTTTCCAGCATCTGGTATAGCGGCCGGCCCTCCACTGAGGACTCCGCTCGCAGGAGCAGGCTTTTGTCGATCAAGCCGGCGGTGGCGCGGAGCGCGTCGTCGCTCCCGGCCGACGCACCGTCACCATCGGCAAGGACTGCCGCGGCCGCCTCGATCGGAAAGCGACCGGGCAGCACGCCGAAGCGACGGAAGGCGCGCTGTTCGTCCTGGTTGAGGAGCTGATAACTCCACGCGACCGTCGCATTCATCGTCCGTTGACGTTCGGGGAGGTCGCGCGCGCCAACGGGCGACAGCAGGACGTCGCGTTCGAGAAGCCGGAGCAGCCCCTCGGCCGTCAACGCTTTGATCCACGGGGCCGCCAGTTCGAGCGCGAGGGGCAGAGCATCGAGCCGGCGGCAAATCGCGATCACGGTGCGCCCATTCTCGGACGTCAGGCGAAAGTCAGGCTGCACGTCCCGCACCCGGTCCACGAAGAGGCGCACCGCGGGAGCCTGCGCGACGTCGGCTGGCGACATCGCCTCTGAGTCCACCTCCAACGCCAGCGGGCCGACAGCGTACTCCCGCTCTCCTCGTAGACGGAGGGGGGCGCGGCTGGTGGTGAGCACCAGGAGCGACGGGATCGACGTCAGTAAATCCGCGACGAGCAGCGCCGCGTCCAACACGTGCTCGAAATTGTCGAGCACGAGCAGCGTGGGGTGATCATCACAGGCGACGTGTGCGCGCTTCGGCAAATCGCGGGCGCTCACGTCAGACAGTCCGAGAGCCTCGGCAATCGCCGGGGCGACGAACCCGGAATCCCGAACGGCCGCTAACGGTACGAACACCACGCGGCGCGAGCCGTCGTCCGCGATCGCGCGAGCGAGCTCCAGCGCCAGACGCGTCTTTCCGACGCCGCCTGGGCCGATGAGCGTGATGAGGCGTGTGGCGGGATCCGCGAGCCAGTGCCGCAACGTCTGGACCTCCCCGTCGCGGCCAAGCAGGGCCGTCAGGGGCAGGGGCAGTGAGGCGCCGCTCAGTTCGTCGACCGCGGCGGTACGCGCAGGTGCTCGCGCGCTCGCCAGCAGTGCGTCCCGGATCGAACCGGTCAGGTCGAGCGCCGCCGACAGCGCGCGCACGGTCTCGAGATGGGGCCGACGTCGTTCCCCGCGCTCCAGCGCGCTCACCGCATGGACTGACAGGCCCGCAATCGTCGCGAGTTCCTCCTGCGTGAAGCCCGCTGCCTCGCGGAGCGCTTTGAGCTGCGCGCCAAATGACGCCTGCGCGGCAAGTGCCATAGCCGTTCATCTTACTGCGGCGTCCTGTGCGGGCGTCGTACGAGTCCTGTGCGGGTGTTGTCGGTGGTCGCCAACTCGCTCGCCCTCCACACTGCTGCATGGCCGGCCACGCACGGGCGACCACACAGTCATCGGAGCTTTTCATGACGTCCAGCACAACAACCGGAGCGAGTGAGCGATGAAACGGTTCGCCTCGACGCTGCTTCTGGCGATTCCCTTCGTGGTTGGTCTGGCGCCGCACGCGGCCGATTCGACGCCACCGATCGCCGTCACGCTATCGCGTTTTGCCTTCTCGCCTGAGCGCATCGAGATCCCGCTCGGCGAGCGCGTGCGGCTGGACGTCGTCTCGACGGACGGAGCGCACGGGTTTCAGGTGAAGGCACTCGGGCTGAACGTGCGCGTCCCGGCAGGCGGGAGGATGACGACCATCGAGCTGACGCCGAAAGAGGCCGGCACGTTCGAGATCACGTGCTCCGAGTACTGCGGCAGCGGTCATCGCCGAATGAAGGCCTCGTTGATCGTGAGACCGGACAAGTAAACGCAGATTTGGAGGAGGCAGCATCCACATGTTTGTCATCACACGTCGTTCGATCATCTTCTCAGCTCTCGCGCTGTTCACCGTGTGGACCTCGGCGGCCGCCGCACAGGACGTGTCGTCGACCTCGGACGCTTCGCGAATCGAACCCGCCAGCCAGTCAGGAGCGACGGCCGCGGATGACGATGCCGCGCCGGTGCTCGCCGAGCCGGATTTTCGCGTTCTCAACCTGCCGTCCACGCTGCGGCTCCCCCGCCACGGGTCGGGCTTCCAGCTCACGCACCGGTTCAACGGCAATCTTCGGCAGGGGAGTCTCAGTGGCAATGCCGGCAATCTGTTCGGGCTCGATCAAGGAGCGGCGGTCGGCTTCGAGTACCGCTTCGGCATCGCCCGGCATGTGCAAGCCGCCGTCTACCGCACGGCGATCGACAAGACCTTCCAGTTCTACGGCAAGTACGACGCCGTGCGCCAGAGCGATTCGATCCCGGTGTCGCTCTCGGCCCTCGTCTCGGTGGAGGGTGCGGACAACTTCCAGGAGCGGTATTCGCCGGCACTGGGCCTGGTCGTGTCGCGAATGGCAGGCGACAGGCTCGCGGCGTACGCCACTCCAGTCTGGGTTCATAACACGGCCGCGATCCTGAACATCGATCGCGACACCGTCTTCGTCGGCGTCGGCGGCCGCGTGCGGGTGAGTTCCACCGTCTACGTCGTCGGAGAAATAGCTCCCCGTGCCGGCGGCTACAGTCCGGACAAATCTGCCTACGGGTTCGGCGTCGAAAAACGCGTAGGCGGCCACCTGTTTCAAATCAACTTCAACAACGGCCAGGGAACGACGTTCGGACAACTCGCGCGCGGCGGTTTGGCGGACAGTCTCTTTCTCGGCTTCAACCTCGCGCGGAAATTCTTCTGAGCGACATCCCGAAAGGCAGACCAGCAATGAACAGACTCTCAGTACTCCTCGTCGGTGTCAGCGTCCTCGCGGTCGGATGCGGGGCCTCATCCCCGACCGAACCGTCGACAGGAACACTGACCACCTCCACCTTCACCGTGCCTCTCTCGCCCGCCAATGAGGTCCCGGCCATCGCCAATGCCGATGCGAACGCCAGCGGCACGGCCGTCATTGCGCTCACCGTCACGAAGGACGATTCCGGCGACATCACGTCCGCGTCGGCGAATATTCAGATCAGCGTCACGGGATTCCCGGCCGGGACCGTCGTGACCGACGCCCATATCCATGGCGGGCCAGCGGGCGTGAATGCTGGGGTCGCCGTCAATGCCGGTCTCTCGTCGGGTGAGCTGGCACTCGCCAACGGCAGCGGATCCGTTACGAAGAGCGGCATCAACGTGCCGTCCGCCACGGCCGCCGCGATCCTCAACAACCCTGCCGGACACTACTTCAACGTCCACACGGCGCTCAACCCGGACGGGGCGATACGTGGTCAGCTTGCCGGGGGCGGCGCGACCCTCGATCCAGGCACCCCGGTTGCGTACTAGAGCGGCCGTACTCGCGCTGATCGCGTGTCTGGCCTGCCCGGGCCCCGTGGCTGCGCAGGACAGTGCACAGACCGGGCTCGAGTCGACTTCTTCCGCATCGATGTGGCCGCGTGTCGTCGAGGTTCGACGCCGGCCGCTCGCTGCGGAAGCGCTCGTCCGCGTTGCTCAACCGGCGCAGCGCAGGTCTCGCGACAGTCTCAAGAATGGCGCCATGATGGGCGCTATCGTCGGCGCGGTGGGTCTTGGTGCACTTGGGGCGGTCATCTGTCATCTGCACCAGGAAGAGGGCGGCGCGAGCTGTCTGCCGGACACGCTGGGCGTCGCCGCGATCGGGGCGGCGATCGGGACTGGTGTCGGCGTGGCCGTGGACGCCGCGCTCACCCGGCACAACGGTGTCGCTGTGCGCGTCCGAGTCAAATTCTGAGCGCCGTCTAAGCGCGCGCCTCGTCGATGTCCTTCAGCAACGCATCGATGGAGGCGCTGCGCCCGGCCGCATACGCCCGGGCCCAGCGATCCGGGCCGAGGCGTGCGCGTACGTCCCGTTCCACCTGTTCCCACAGGTCGGGTGCCGTGGGATCGACAATCTCGACCCCCGTGCTTTCACTGACGGCGTCTCGGGCGCCCAGAATCCGCGCCGCCAATGCGTCGTCACCCTTGAGTGCCACCGCAGCGGCCAGCGGGACTAGCGTGTACACGAACGCGAACTTGTCATGGAGTTCAATGGGTGTGAGACTTTCACGCACCAACGCGATCGCCTGATTGGGATTCCCGCGCCGCACCGCCAGGACGGTGCGCATATACCGGCCCACCACCATGAACCACGGACCAGCGTGTCGAAGCACCGATGCGGCCTCATCGAGCAGCCGTTCCGCTTCGTCGGCATCGCCGGTCGCCAAGGCCACCGCCGCCAGACCGCTCAGCGAATAGCCAGTGCCCCATGGGATTGCCAGGATTCGGAACCCGTCAACGCTGTGGGTAAACTGGTCGCGGGCCGCCTTCAAGTTGCCGAGGGCGTATTCGACGTAGCCGAACAGATGCTGAGCCTGAGCGATCATCTCCAGATCGCCGGCGGCGTGGGCGAGCGCGAGCGCGCGCGTGGCTCCGGTGTGAGCGCGTCCGTGTTCTCCGTGCGCGTAGCGCATCACAGCCGCTCCGAGCAGCGCTCTCGACTCGGCCGCGGGCGGAAGCGACGGCAGGTTCAGCGTCTGTTCATACCACCGGAGGCCTTCGGCCGTATGCCCCCGGATCAGCCAAAAGAACATCAAACTCCACGCGATGTCGGCGGCTTCGGCTGAACGGCCGCGCTCGATGAGCCACGCCAAGGCGTCGCGGTAGCTCTCGAGATCGTCGTGCACGCGATGCATCCATTCGACCTGGGCGGGACCGACCAGCCCCTCCGCGGCCAGGGACGCTTCGCGTGTGCAATAGCGCGCCAGCCCCTCGCGGGCGTCGTCGCGTTCACCCGCCACCACCAACTCGCGAGCCGCATAGGCACGCACGGTTTCGAGTGTCTCGTACAGCGGGCGAGTGGCCACTGAGGTCTCGGCTCGCCGGAGGAGGGTTTTGTCAATCAAGCCGGCGGTGGCGCGGAGCGCGTCGTCGCTCCCGGTCGACGCACCGTTGCCGGCAAGGACCGCCGCGGCTGCCTCGATCGGAAAGCGACCTGGCAGCACGCCGAACCGCCTGAAGGCGCGTTGCTCGTCCGGCGCCAGGAGTTGATAACTCCAGGCAACCGTCGCATTCATCGTCTGTTGGCGTTCGGGGAGATCGCGCGGACCGGCCGTCGACCGCAGAACGTCCTGCTCGAGTCGGCGGAGCAGGTCCTCGACCGTCAGCGTCTTCATCCACGGGGCGGCAAGCTCGATGGCGAGCGGCAGGGCGTCGAGCCGGCGGCAAATCGCGGTCACGGTGGGGCCATTCGCGGGCGTGAGCCGAAAGTCAGGCTGCACGTCCCGCACCCGGTCCACGAACAGGTGGACCGCGGGAGCGCGCGCCAGATCGGCCGGCGACATCGCGTCGGCGCCCACGTCCAGTGCGAGCGGTCCGAGCGCGTACTCCCGCTCGCCCCGCACATGAAGAGACGCACGGCTGGTGACCAGCAGTCGCAGCGACGCCACCGATGTCAGCAGATCCGCGACCAGCGGCGCCGCGTCCAACACGTGCTCGAAATTGTCGAGGACGAGCAACGTGGGGCGGTCCTGGCACGCGACACGTGCGCGCCTCGGCAAATCGAGCGCTGTCCCGCCCGTCAGTCCGAGCGCCTCGGCGATCGCCGAGGTGACGAACGTGAAATCGCGGATGGCGGCCAGCGGCGCGAACACCACACGGGTCGAGCCCTCGTCCGCAATCGCGCGCGCAAGCTCCAGCGCCAGACGTGTCTTCCCGACACCCCCTGGCCCGATGAGCGTGATGAGGCGTGCGGCGGGATCAGCGAGCCAATGCCGCAACGTCTGTACGTCCGCTTCACGGCCGAGCAGGACCGTCGGAGGCAGGGGCAGCGAGACGCGGCTCAGTTCGTCCACCGCAGTGGCGTGCGCAGGTGCCCGCGCGCTCACCAGGAGCGCCTCACGGCTCGGACCAGACAGGTCAAGCGCCGCGGACAGCGCGCGCACGGTCTCGAGGTGGGGCCGACGTCGTTCTCCGCGCTCCAGCGCGCTCACGGCATGGACAGACAGGCCCGCAATCGTCGCGAGTTCTTCCTGCGTGAAGCCCGCCGCCTCGCGGAGGGTTTTGAGCTGCGCCCCGAATGACGCCGGCGCGGCAACTGGCATAGCCGTTCATCTTACTGCGGCGTCTTGTGCGGGCGTCGTACGAGTGCTGTGCGGGTGCTGTCGGTGGTCGCCAGCTCACTCGCACGCCACACTGCCCACATGCCAGGCGACGCGCGGGCCACCACGTTCATCACCGGAGCGGACGGATTTGTCGGCACCGAGTTGGTCAAGGTCCTCGTCGCCCGTGGTCATCACGTTCTGGGACTCACGCCGTCCGTTGATGCGGCGCAGCGCCTGCGTCGAGCCGGAGCGGTCCCGGTCATGGGCAATCTGCTCGAAACGGGCCGCTGGCAGGACGAGGCCGCGGCTGACTGGGTCTTTCACCTTCCGTCGCACTCGGACTGTGGGCCGTGGGTGACTCGGAGACGCGCCACATCCATTTCGCGCGCGCGCCAGTTGATGGATGCGCACCTGCTCGAGGCGGTGGCGGCGGGGGCGACGCGCCGCGTGGTCTACGTCTCGGACACGAGCTGCTACGGCGCGACGGGCCTGCGCCCGATTACCGAGGACGAACTGCCTCGGCCTTCCGCCCGGGGATGTTGCGTGACGCCAGCACTCGAGCGCCTCGACGGATACATCGTCTCCGGGCTGCCGATCCTGACTGCGTTCCCCGGGTGGGTCTACGGCAACGCGTCATGGTTTCGCGAGCGCGTCATCGAGCCGGTCATGGGTTGCCGACATGTGCTGCAGTTCGGGAAGACCGGCCCGTGGGTGTCGCCGATTCACGTCCACGACTGCGCCCGTGCGCTGGTGCATCTGGCGGAACATGGCGAAGCCGGTGGTCGCTATTTCGTCGTCAACAACGATCCGATCCGGTTGAACGAGTTTGCCGGAGCGTTCGCCCGTCTCGCGAACCGTCCACTGCGCGTGTGGCGCATGCCGGCGGTGGCTGCGCGACTCGCGGTCGGTCATCTCCTCGCCCACGACCTGCAGGGCGACGCCGTGTTTTCGAACATCCGACTGCGCGGGATCGGCTTTCACTTCCGGTATCCCACGCTCGACCAGGGACTGCGGCAAGTCATCGGAGCCCTCCATGAGTAGCGCACGGTGTCGACCGCCGACGGAATCCGCGATCGATGAGAGCTTCGACGAGGTCGTGCTGCCACATCGTGAGGCCGCCTATCGGCTTGCCTGCTGGCTCCTGCGGAACGAGCACGATGCAGAAGACGCCGTGCAGGAGGCGTCGCTGCGGGCCTTTCGATACTTCCGGACGTTTACAGGAGGCAATGGGCGGGCCTGGTTTCTCCGAATCGTCCGCAACGCGTGTGCTGACTGGCGCGGCCACAGCGACCACGCCGTGACCGACCTGTTCGATGAAGAGGAACACGTCAACGAGGGGCGCGCGTCCGATCCCGAGGAGCTGTTGCTGCAGACCGATCGCGTCGCGTTGATCGAGCGGGCGATGCGCACCCTGCCCGATCGCTTTCGTGAACTGCTCGTGCGTCGCGAGCTCGAGGGGCTCTCCTACCGCGATCTGGCGGATGTCCTGGAAATCCCCCTGGGAACGGTGATGTCGAGACTCTCGCGCGCGCGTGTGGCGCTGCGCGGTGCGCTCGACAGTGAGCTGAACACGCGTCTGCGATTCGCGCAGCCGCAATCATCACGTCAATCGCATTGTGAAACGGAAGGGTACGGACAATGGTGAAACACGCAGCAGTGATTCTTTTCGCCCTGGGCACGGTTGGTTACGTCGGCACACAGGCGGCACTGGTCGAAAACGCGAAAGGGCCACAACTTCTCATCGGACTCGACGATGACAGGCAGGACAACGTGGCGATTCAGGCGGGCGCCGTCGCGAACCAGTCGCTCAACCGCACCGACGTCCTCGTCGGCGGACCGGGCAACGATGTGATGTTCGGGTTGAACGGCAACGATGTGATGGACGGTGGTGCGGGTCAGGACATCATCCTGGGTGGTCCGGACGGCGGCCCCGCGCCAGGCGGTCCCCCGAACAGCGACATCATGTTCGGCGGACCCGGCGGCGACGTGAATCTCTGGGCTCCCGGAGATGGAAGCGAGGCATTTATCGGTGGGCCTGGGCGCGATGCGCTCATTTTCGGCGCGACCGATCGCGATGTGCTTCCCGATCAGACGACGGGTGTTCGGCTGCCGACGCTTCGGTTCGGTGTGCCGGGATTTCCTCAGGGCGTTCCCACAGCAGACGTCAGTGGCCTCGCAAACTTCTGCACAGTGGAGGAAAGCCCCGTGTCGGCGTATGAACACCTCGTGCGGTTCCGGGGCGCGACCGGAAACATCATCGTCACCGTGCGCGTGAGTGAGGTCGAACAGGTGTTCTGCAGTCAGGGAGGCGCGATTGCGTTTGCCGATCTGACGCAGCGGTCTCCCGCGTTCGTGGTCATCTCGCAGCCGGAGGTCGAGACGCTGAACCTGCTGGTCGGAGCAATGATCCGGTGAGGACTGATCATCGCTCGTCGCTCTCGCCGGCGATGGCTGGCCGACACCTTCGACAGTACGGCATCGTCGGCCAAAGCCACGCCGTCACCGATTTGATTCGACGCATCGAGCTGGTGTCGGCGACACGCAGCACGGTCTTGATTACCGGCGAAACCGGAACAGGGAAGGAGCTGGTGGCTCGCGCCGTACACGATTCCAGCGAGCAGAGGAACCTGCCGTTCATCAAAGTCAACTGCGCGGCTATTCCCGAGACCTTGCTGGAATCGGAGCTCTTCGGGTACGTCAGAGGGGCGTTCACCAGTGCCACCAGCAACAAGAGGGGCAAGTTTTCCCTGGCCAACCGCGGCTCCATCTTTCTCGACGAGATCGGGACGATGGGGATCGGGCTGCAGGCCAAGCTGCTGCGCGTCCTGCAGGAACGCGAAATCGAGCCGCTCGGCGCTGAGCGCGCGGAGTACGTAGACGTTCGGGTCATCGCTGCGACCAACCGCGATCTCCGTCGGCTCGTGGAGGAGGGTCGGTTCCAGGACGATCTGTTTTATCGTCTGCATGTGATCCCGATCCATGTCCCTCCGCTTCGCGAACGCGTCGAGGATATTCCGATGCTGGTCGAACATTTCGCTGAGAAACATGCGACACGGAACCGCAAACCGATCGACGCCGTGGAGGACGGCGTCGTCTCGTTGCTCCAGGAGTATCACTGGCCGGGCAACGTGCGTGAGCTGGAACATGCGATCGAGCGGGCGGTGGTGCTCTCGACCGGCTCGACGCTGACTCGTGACGCGGTCACGGTCGAGCCGACGAGCATGCGAACGGCAGCCATGCCGTCATTGAAGTTGTCTCAGAACGTGGAATGGATCGAACGCGAGACGATTCGCCGGGCGCTCGAAATGTCGCCGGTCAAACACCAGGCGGCCAGACTCATGGGCATCAGTCCCCGAGCCCTTTCCCACTATCTGGCCAAATACTCACTCATCGACCGGAAGCCGGCACAGCCATGAGATTTGCAAGGGTCGTCTTCATCGCTGCCGGGGTGTGGGGCATCGTCGTGCTGACGCCCTTGTACTTCCTTGTCGACCTGACAGGGCGTCAGTACGCTCCGCCTACGGCGTATCCGCAGTTCTTCTATGGCTTTCTGTCGGTCGCGATGGCGTGGCAGATCGCCTTTCTCGTGATCGGGTCGAGTCCGGCGCGATTCCGGCCGTTGATGATACCGGGCATTGTCGAGAAGTTCGGCCACGTCGTCGGGGTGGCAGTGCTCTACAGCCAGGCGCGCATCTCAACGACGGACGCGTTGGCTGCCGGGCCCGACCTGCTGCTGGGCGTCCTGTTCATCGCGGCGTTTGCGAAGACGCCGACACCTGCTCTACGTCGGCCGCCTCGGACGCGTGGTGACGCACGGTGAGGATTCTTGGCATCTGCGGTAGCCTCCAGGCGCGGTCCGGCAATTTGGCGCTCCTGCACGTGGCTGCTGCATCGAATCCGCGTGACATCGAGTTCGTCGTGTTTGACGGCCTCCGAGATCTGCCGCTTTTCAACCCCGACGTCGACGCTACGGGCGCGCCCGACAGCGTGCTGAGATGGAGACGCGCCCTGGCAGAGAGTGACGGCGTGCTCATCGCCTCCCCTGAGTACGGTTTCAGTCTGCCGGGCGCATTGAAGAACGGCATCGACTGGGTGATCGGTTCGGGCGAGCTCGAAGGAAAAGTAGCGGCCATCACTGCCGCTGTGCCGACTTCGGAGCGTGGCCGTCGTGGCCTGCAGGCACTCCGCGACTCGCTCCTTGCAGTCCGAGCCGTGATCGTTGGTGGAGAGCCGATCGCGAGGGGACTGGACTTTCACGCACGCGTGACCGAGCTCGTTGCAGATCTGGTCCACGCGGTCGCCAGGTCCGCTGCCCGGTAATCCGCCGCAGTGGAAGCACATCACGCCGGACGGGCAGCGGTTCGTGTTCGCGGTTCCGCGTCCGGCGACGTCGACCAAATAGCGCCGATCGAGACGACGAGCAGGCTCACGAGCGCCCAGCCCGCGAGCAACCCGCTCGTCGTCTTGTCCCCGGCAATCACGCTCACCCCGTTCAGCGCCTGCAACAGCAGCAGCACGAACAGCGCGGCATAGCTGGCGGCCGCGGCGAACAGCACTCGAACCCGCGACGCCTCAGGTTTGCGCCAGCGCCGCAGGCCGACGGCGATCAGCGGCAGCACCTGCATCGCGTGCAGTCCGATGAAGTGCGGGACGCGCACGTCACCGTGCTCACGGCTCCAGCCGGTCACCGGCAGGCCCGGACCGCCGTCAGGACCGCCGACGGTATGCGCGCCCACGACCGGCATCGAACCGCCCGCTCTGGCCTGCGTCAGTTGCGCCTCGGTCGGACGCGTCATCAGCGGTCCCGCCATGGCGCCCAGGATCGTGAGCGACATGCCAAGACGGAGTGCCCATCCGAGCGTGCGATCTGTAAACCGCTGACGCCACAGCGCCACGGCCACCGCCACGCTCATCAGCGTCTGCAGCATGATCGCTGAGCCCATGACGGCAAAGAGCGCTGCGTCGATTGGCGTCGAGACGTTGAAATGGCTCGTCGTCCCCCGCCAGGCCTGCACGTCGATGAGCACCACTTCGAGCACGAACACGATCGCCGTGGTCCAGCCGACGATACGGCGAAGGCGCGGCCACTCCGGCAGCACCGAGAAGATCCACGCGAGCGTCAGGCTGTAGACAGCGGTGGAGACCGCAAACTTGAACGGCTTCAGCCACGCCGGGGCGCCCGTAATCAGCCGCGGGTCAGCGAGGATGCCGATTGCGGACGCCACGGCTGCCGCCAGCATCAGGACGCCGACGAAGGTCAGCGGCCGGCTCGACCGCCAGAGCCGGGTCAACCCATTGCGAATACTCATAACCGTCCTCTCTATGTTGCCACTGTCAACATAAAGATACTGCGGAATGTAAACGTTGTCAACATTGTGATAGAATGGTGGTGAAAATGGCGCAAAAGGCGGCTAAAACCCGCAAACCACGCCGGCCGTACCATCACGGCAACCTGCGCCGCGGGCTGCTCGACGAGGCGCTCGCGACGATTCGCGCCGAAGGCGTCGACCGGCTGACCTTGCGCGAAATCGGCTCGCGATTAGGCGTCTCGCGGAGTGCGCTGTACCGGCACTTTGCGGACAAGCGGGCGTTGCTCGCCGCGGTGGCCACCGAAGGATTCCGGACGCTCCGGCAGCATCTCGTTGCGGCGTGGGCTGAGGGCGGGCACAACCGTGCGGCGTTCGAGGCGATGGGAATCGCCTACGTCCGATTCGCCGTTGGCAATTCGTCGCATTACCGGGTCATGTTCGGCGGGTCCATCGATCCGAAGGTGTGCGGCCCGGAATTGGCGGCCGAAGCGGCAGGCGCGTTCCAGGCTCTCGTCGACGCGCTCTCTTCACTGCAACGCGCGGGCATCGTGCGCGCGGACGACACGTTGACGATCGCGAGGTATGTGTGGGCCGTCGTGCACGGCGTCTCGATGCTCGCCATCAACGGTCAGCTGCCGGACGCCGCAAGCGTGGACGGCTTAACGCGGTACACGTCCGGTCGGCTGCTGACCGGAATCGAAGTGCCAGTCGACTAGCGCCGCCGCTACTGCACTCCACCGCGAGCCAGTTCGGCAGTGAGCGCCGCGGCGGGAACGTCGCGGCATCCACTCGTGTTCTGGCCCGACCACAGTGGCGAAAAGTCGCCGGACCCGCGCGCCTCGGCTGCGCCGCGCAGCGGAGCGATCGCGGCCGTCGCCAGCGGAAACTGCGGCGCCAGACCGTTCATCGGACCGATCTCGCGGATGAGGCGGTTGACGATGCCGCGCGCCGGCCGGCCGGTGAAGACGTTGGTGAGCGCGGTGTGACGTCCCGCGTCGCTCCTGAGCGCTGCGCGATGCACTGCGCTGGTCGTCGCCTCCGGGCACAACATGTACGCCGTGCCAATTTGTACCGCGGCGGCGCCGACAGCCATCGCCGCGGCGACGCCCGTGGAATCGGCGATGCCGCCCGCGGCGATCACCGGTATGCCAACCGCATTCACGATCTGCGGGACAAGCGCCAGCGTACCAACCTGGGTCGTGAGGTCGTGCGAGAGGAACATCCCGCGATGTCCTCCCGCCTCCAGCCCCTGCGCGATGATCGCGTCCACGCCGCGTTCCTTCAGCCACCGCGCTTCCTCGACCGTCGTCGCCGACGACAGGATCGTGGCGCCCAGCGCGCGCACGCGCTGCAGCAGGTCCTGCCGTGGCAAACCAAAATGGAAGCTGACGACCGGCGGCTTGAAGCTGCTCAGCACGTCGATGTGTTCGTGCGAGAAGGGCGTGCGTCCCGGGCCCGCGGGCACACTGCTGATATCCAGCCCGAACTCGACGTAGTACGGCCGCAGCAGGTCACGCCAGGCGGCCTCGCGCTCCGGATCGAGTGCCGGAGGCGTGTGGCAGAAGAAGTTCACGTTGAACGGCTTGCGGGTGGCCGACGTGATGGCGGCGAGCTCCGCGCGCATGGCATCCGCGGAGAGCATCGCGCACGGCAGCGAACCCAGGCCGCCGGCGTTCGACACGGCGATGACGAGGGCACTGTCCTGGACGCCGGCCATGGGCGCTTGAATGATCGGCAGCTCGATGCCAAGGAGGTCGTGGATTCGCGCCACGCTACACTAGTATGTCCACTCGGCCGGGCATTCGTCGCCGGCTAACGTCGAGGGCTTGCCCTGAGCGAGCGCAGCGAGTCGAAGGGAGAGATGTCCGAGTGGTTGAAGGAGCACGCTTGGAAAGCGAAGCGGGCCAGCGATGCCGAGCCACTTTGCAGCGCGTTAACGCATACGCGATCAACGACTTAACGTTCCAGGCGTATCACTCGGTGTGCGTCGCTAAACCTCGATGTTCTTCGAGGTTTTGACCCCGACGTATCACAGTCCTATCACAATCGTCCCTTCACTTAGGTAGACGGCTCGTAGCGGCTGCCCATCACGCCTCAGATCCCGCGGACCCACGCTTACTCACGCCCGCGTACTTGATCGACCACCGGCTCAGCCAACTGTGGCGTGCGGTTCCAGACCACGACCGCGTGGCCAGCGGCAAGCAGCCGTGCCGCCATGCGCTGCCCCATCGCGCCAAGCCCGAGGACCGCAACGCTGGGATGGTTGGTGTCGTTGCTCATCTACACGGGAGCGTACGCGCGCACGCGGTGCTCAGTCGTTATCAAATGCTAAGCGGAGCTCGCGTCAGCCGTGATGCTTTTCTACCTTACGAGGATGCGACCGTCTGACGCGGTCCCGCCCCCCCGCACTCCACCGTCAATCGACTCCATAGTCTCCGAGCCGGATCACGCCGCCGGAGACGCTGGGCTCGAACCAGCGCGTGCGAATCGCCGCGTAGTCGCGATGGGCGAAGAACGCGTCCCGCTGCTGCGCGGATGGAAAGCGAACCACGAACAGCCTGTTGAAGGCAGACGGTGTGGGTGTGCGGAGGATTTCGGCGACACGGACATCGAGGACGAATCGGCCGCCATGCGCGTCGAGCAACGGCATCATCTCGCTGCGGTACCTCGCGTACCCAGCCTCGTCGATCACCTGCACACCCATGAGTACTTCGTAAGGTCTCTCCATGAGATCCTCGACGGCTTACGCCCACTTGCCGGCGTGCGCCCCGCCATCGAGGTGCAGCACCTCACCGGAGACGAACGTCGCTGAGTCGAGATAGAACACGGCGTCGGCGATCTCCTGAGGCGTGCCGATGCGCCCCGCGGGGCTCAAGCCCCGAAGGAAGCCGTGGTTTTCTTTCGGGTGCATCGGCGTGTCGATGATCCCTGCGGCGACTGTGTTCACCCGAATACCGTGGGACGCATACTCGATGGCAAGCGAACGCGTCGCCGCCTCGATCCCCCCCTTGATGAGTATTGGCAGCGCGCTCGGCACTCCGGCGACAGGTTGGCTGGAGAGCGTCGTGCCGATGTTGACGATGTGCCCGGGATGTCCATTCTCCATCGCGCGGAGCGCGTGCTGCGTCATGTGAAAGAACCCGGCCAGGTTCGTCGCGAGGAGCTTCGCGTAGTCGGCGGCGGTGTACTCAGTGAACCGCTTGGCGATGAAGATCCCGGCGTTGTTGACGAGCAGATCGAGCTTGCCGAACTTCGAGAGCGCCGCCTCGACAGCGCGTGCAGCGGTTCGTTCCTCGGCCACGTCGCCGTCCACCGCGATGAATCGTGTCGGATCGGCAAGAGCCTGCTGCCTGGATGCCGTCCTCGAGGCGGCGACGACGCTGTAGCCGCGACTCAGGAGGGTCTGTGCGATCTCGAGTCCGATGCCGCTCGATGCCCCGGTGATGAGGGCAACCTTGGTTTCCATGTCGGTTCTCCTATGACTCCGGGCAGAGGCGCCCGGTTCGAACATATAGGTTGTGAGCCACGCGCTCGTTACACCGCTGGCATCACTTCCGTACGAAATGCCTTCGCGACGATCTGCCATCCATGCTCCGGGATCTTCAAGAACGCCAGGTGATCGACGAAGTACCTGGGATGGATCGAGCACTCGGCCGTGGCCGTCGCCAGTGCGTCATCCGTCACTTCGATCGAGACGATCCGATCCGTACGCGCAAGCCCGGACGCCTTCGGCGCCGGTCGTCCGGCGACGGCGGCGAGCCAGGCGTCGCGGGTCACCTCCTGCACGGCACCGTCGTTCAGCGAGTAAAGGCGGGCCGTCGAATGGAACGCGCGAGCAAGCTTTTCTGTATCCCCCTCGTAGAGTCCGTCGAAATAGAGCTGAATCACGCCGGTGATGGCCCGCGTCTCACCCGGTCGGGTGTGATCGTGCGCTCGGTGGCGCCCCGCGCGCTCGAGGACGCTCGTCGTCTCGTTGACGAGCGCGGAGACGAGATCGGCTGCACCGATAGGGCGTGCGAGAGCCGCGGCCTGGCCTGCCCAGAGTGCAAGGTGCTCCGCGCGGCCCGCTCGCGCAGCAGCGCGCCGGAGCGGCAGCGTCAGGTCGGATTGCGCCGGATACGACACGATGTCGTCGGGGTGCTCTTCCAGCGCGAGCATGAGCGTATTCTCGACGCCTCGAGCGTGGCGTCCGGTGAACGCGCGTGTGATCCGCGTCGTTCGGGCGCGCGGCGTTCCGAGAAGAGACTTGTGTGCCGCGGGAGCGCCCGATTCGCTCGTGGCGAGGAACGCCGTGCCGATCTGTACGCCCTCCGCTCCGAGGGCGAGGGCCGCTGCGATCCCCCGACCGTCGACGATACCGCCCGCAGCCACGATCGGCACATCGACGGCGTCCACGATCTGCGGGACCAGGGACATCGTTCCGACGAGCGACCGATCCACAGATGTCAGGAACGAGCCGCGATGCCCGCCGGCGTCGCTCCCCGAGGCAACGATGATGTCGACGCCGGCCGCTTGGAGCGCGACGGCCTCGTCGACGGTGGTGGCCGTGCCGATGCTCTTCGCGCCGCGGCGGCGGATCTCGTCGACGATGGCGCGCTCAGGCACGCCCATGACGAAGCTGAACACCGGCGGCGACGCGCGCAGGAGGGCCTCGATCTGTTGATGGAACGGCGGGCCCGTCGCTGGCAGCGAAGGAGTAGCGATGCCGTATTCCGTCAAGAACGGTCGAAGGCGCGCCACCGCTCGTTCGGCAGCCTGGGCCGGCACCTCTGCGTCATCTTGCCCGGCGATCGGCACCCACAGGTTCACCGCGAAGGCGTTGCGCGTGCGTTCGCGTATGTCAGCGACGACCTGCTCGATGTCTTCGGGCTCGAGGCCCACCGCGCCGAACCCCCCCAAGCCTCCTGCGTTCGAGACGGCGGCAGCGAGCGCGGCCGTCGAGTGTCTTCCACCGAACGGTCCCTGCAGGATCGGATAAGCGACCCCTATCGTCCGGGACACGCGTGTCGAGGCCCACATCACTCCGCCTCCGGGAGATCGTCGTCGTACACGAAGGAGCAGTTGCGCACATGCTCGCGCGCGCGGTGGAGGAGGACCCGGAGGTAGCCCTGAGAGATCCCGAGCGTCTCGGCGACCTGTTCGCGGGGCTGCTCGTCCAGGATGCTGAGGAGCACGACTTGGCGTTGGAGGCGCGCCATCCGAAGGATGCAACCGTGAACCCGCGCCAGCTCTTCAGCTCGCGCAATAATGGTTGCGCTGTCATCGGAACCGGAGGCGAGCGCCTCGACCTCGAAGGCCACATCCGTCCGGCGCCGCCGCGCGGCCTTGCGTCTAAAGTTCTGGACGTGGTGCCGCAGCAGCACCGTGAGCAGTTTGAGCGCGTCGTCGCCATCACGCGCTATCGATCGCGCCTCTGGCAACCGCAGGAAGGAGACGAAGCTCTCCTGAACTGCATCGAGAGAATCATCTGGGTCGAGGCCGCGCTTGCGAGCATAGGCGAGCAGCCTCTGGCGGTGCGCGTGGACGAGTTGTGCGACCCACCCGAGGAACCCGGGCGGCGTGTGGAGACCGCCGTCAGCTGCCTTCTCTTCGTGCGGTGCCTTGTCTTCCTGGAACGACCGTTCGGTCAGAGCTGCGGTCATCATGCTCCTATAGGTCGCGTGCGCGGCGAACGTTACATGGCTCCGCGCGAAATATCGCCTCGTTGCGTCACGGGTGCCCGAACTGCGTCGGCCGCCATGACCGCAGTGGGAGACACGCAGGCGGCAGCCCCTGCGAGGATCAGAGCGAGGCGACAAAACGTCGACACATCCAACTAATCGACGATCGCCGTCGGATATTCCAAGCCCGGGGGCCAGGGGACCGGCGTCCGGGGGTCCGGGGGTGCGAGCAGCCGGCCCTCGTCTGACGCAGATACCGGCCTGTTATCTGCGAGCGGCATGCAAAGTGAGTCCATTGAACTTCTTCGTCAGCTCACAGACGACGTCGGCGCG